>Ga0256404_1005520_pt1 | contig 22279 bp, 17 predicted proteins | sample RumenRJG_01DNA_FD_185990 | JGI IMG/M metagenome (GOLD analysis project Ga0256404, IMG submission 185990) | Bovine rumen microbial communities from Lethbridge, Alberta, Canada - RJG_01 | ecosystem: Host-associated > Mammals > Digestive system > Stomach > Rumen | place: Canada: Alberta | collected...
TTTGCACGAAGTTGCGAGGCCATTGCAGGATCACCTCCATAGAGAAGTGTAGTAAATTTTTACTCACTACTTATTATGGAGATAAAACGGGCGGTCGGCTACCTACCGAAAAATTAGGCGCTTACGATGATTCAGAAGGGAGCGACAGATGAGTAGAGTAAAACTTGGCGATGTCGCGGAAGAAGTACGGGAAACCTATCAGGGAACAATGGAGAATCCTGCAATTGTCGGCCTGGAACACCTGATCCCAGGAGAATTTCGTTTGAAAAACTGGGACAGTGAATCAGATCCCAATACGACATTTACCAAGGCATTCCACAAAGGACAGGTCTTGTTTGGACGACGCAGGGCTTATCTGAAGAAGGCAGCTGTGGCTCCTGTAGATGGTGTCTGCTCCGGAGATATTACTGTAATCAGCGCAAAGCAGGACAAGATCCTTCCGGAGCTTTTGCCATTCGTGATTCAGAATGATGATTTCTTTGAGTATGCGGTGGGAAACTCTGCTGGTTCGCTGTCCCCTCGTGTAAAGTGGGACAGACTGCGGGAATATGAGTTCAATCTACCGGATCGGGACTCGCAGAAGAAACTGGCAACCCTGCTCTGGAATTTTGTTGATACCAAAGAGGCTTATCAGGATCTGATTCAACAGACAGATGAACTGGTCAAATCTCAATTTATTGTGAACGAAACAGGAGTTAACTAATATGCCCAGATACCGCTTTGAGGATATTGCAATTAATAGCAAGGAAAAGGTAAAGGCAGAGAAAATCGACCAGTCTTTATATATTGGTCTGGAACATCTAGAACCTGGATGCCTATCTGTAAAAAGTTGGGGGAGCGATGTACCCATAAAAGGCGATAAGCTTGTAATGCATAAGGGCGATGTCTTATTTGGGAAGAGAAATGCATATCTTCGCCGTGCTGCGATAGCACCGCATGACGGGGCTTTTTCTGCACATGGAATGGTATTAAGGCCGAAAGAAAATGTAATCGATAGTGAGTTCTTCCCACTGTTTATTGCATCTGATTATTTCTTCGATGCAGCAATACGAATTTCAGTTGGCTCCTTGTCGCCGACTGTTAACTGGAAAGATTTAAAAAACATTGAATTCAATATACCACCTATTCCGATTCAACGGGAATTATCAAAAGTATTATGGGCTATCAATGATACTAAAGAAGCCTACAGGCAGCTTATTCAAGACACGGATGAGCTTGTGAAGTCTCAATTTATCGAGATGTTTGGAGATCCTTTTGACAATCCGAATGGATATCAATTACAACCTTTATCTGAGGTGGCCTCAATTGTCTCTGGAATAACAAAAGGGCGAAAAACCAAATCAAATGTATTGATTCAGGTGCCCTATATGAGTACTGCAAATGTAAAGGATGGTCATGTTGATTGGTCAGACGTAAAAAAAATCGAGGCAACTCCGGAAGAGATTCAACAGTATAATTTGATGCCAGACGATATATTGATGACAGAAGGTGGAGATCCTGACAAAGTTGGCAGAGGATGTATGCCAGGAAGTACACCGGTAAATTGTATCTATCAAAATCATATATTCCGAGTGAGACTTAATCAGTCTAAAGTAATGGCTCCATATTTTGCGAGATATATCACATTGCCTCGGGTAAGGGCATATTTTTTACAATGCTCAAAACAGACAACAGGAATTGCCTCAATTAATAAAAAACAATTGGGCGAATTACCTGTCATGTTTCCTGATATTGATCAGCAAAACGAATATATCGCTTTTGCTGATCAGAGCGATAAATCAAAATTTGAACTCAATGAGGCGATAAAAGATCTGGATGCTATGTATAAGCGCATCGTGAAAGAGAATCTCGGCTGACTCTGACTGCCATACGGTTCCTCCTGCTGAAGAGACAGAAGGAGAAAGCCATGATTGATAAGATTATACAAGACCTTACAAATGCGATATCCAGCTCATTGACGTCGGAACAGCAAAAATCTGTAATGATTGCAGTAAGATCAGTGCTTCAGAAATACACGATTACAGAAATTTCGGACAAACAGAGTGGTGAACTGCTTCCTAAATTTATCTCAGCGAAGCGAGTAGAAGGGTGTTCAGAAAAGTCTTTGAAGTACTACGAAACTACGATCCGGAACATGCTTGCAGCGATTGAAAAACCAGAGCAGGATATCACAACGGATGATTTACGTGGATATCTGGATGCTTATCAACAGAATAATAATGTCAGTAAGGTTACACTTGATAATGTACGTCGCATTCTGTCGTCTTTCTTTTCCTGGTTGGAGGACGAGGATTACATTGTGAAGAGTCCAGTTCGAAGGATCCATAAGGTAAAAACAGTAAAGACTGTCAAGGAGACGTATTCGGACGAGTCTCTGGAACTGATGCGCGATCATTGTGATAACCTTCGGGATCTTGCATTGATTGATTTGTTAGCATCAACCGGAATGCGCGTAGGCGAGTTGGTAAAACTGAATCGCAAGGATATCGATTTTGACAATCGAGAGTGCATCGTCTTTGGGAAGGGCAGCAAGGAACGAAAAGTATACTTTGATGCACGTACAAAGATCCATCTTCAGAAGTATCTTGATGCTCGGACGGACAGTAATGATGCTCTTTTCGTAAGTCTTTTGAAGCCTTACAACAGGCTGAATATCAGTGGAGTGGAAATCCGCCTTAGGAAGATCGGAAGTGAGCTGCAGATTTCGAACGTACATCCGCATAAATTTCGTCGAACCCTTGCCACTATGGCTATTGACAAGGGGATGCCCATTGAACAGGTGCAGAGTTTGCTCGGACATCAGAGCATTGATACTACTTTGCGATACGCAATGGTGAACCAGGCGAATGTGAAGAACTCCTGCAAGAAGTATATCGGCTGATTTCAAATCTCAATTTATCGAGATGTTTGGGGATCCGTATGAAGTTATTCAGAACTCCAATGCACGAATATCTGATGTAGCCAAAGTTCAGGTAGGTATTGTAATAAAGCCTACACGATTTTATGCATCAGACGATAAGGGCATCAGGGCATTTCGATCATTGAATGTTTCTCCGTTTCATGTGAAGGATGACTCTGAGTGGGTATACTTTTCCCAAGATGGAATGGAGAAGAATAAGCGGACAATTGCTCATGTAGGAGATGTGCTTGTAGTAAGAAGTGGTGCTCCGGGGACATCATGTGTTGTGGATGAAAAACATGACGGATGCAATGTAATAGATTTGATTATTGCTCATCCCCAAAAAAGTAAAGTCCTTCCGGAGTATTTATGCGCATTTACAAATTTCCCGCATGGAAAGTTACAGATAGAAGGACAATCCCGTGGTGTGGCTCAAAAGCATTTTAATGTATCAATGTATGAAAATATGCGAATTATTGTACCACCTATGGAACAACAACAGAAATTTGTTGATTTTCTATCACAGAGCGATAAATCAAAATTTGTCACGTGCACCATCAATAAACTTATAGAGGGGATGACGCTATGTTTAAGGAAGACAATACAACTGAGCAGATGATTCTTTCGACACTTCAGCAGAATGGATGGAAGTACATTCCTGCAGATAAGCTGCAGCGGGATTATTCTGACATCTATGTTGAATCAATGGTAAAGAATGCTCTGATCAGGCTGAATCCTGTTATTGCGAAGGATCCAAGTAAGGCGGATGAAGTCATCTTCCGGCTGAGAGCATTATTCCTGTCTACGAATCAGCAAAACCTGGTCACGCAGAATGAGGCGTTTAAGCAGTTTGTGTTCGAGAAGAATTCATATCCGTTCGGCAGGGATGGGCGTCAGATCGCCGTCGAATTCTTTGGGACGGAGATCAATGGAAAGCTCGACAAGAACGAGTATGTTGTCACAAACCAGTGGGTATACCCGAAAAAGGATCGAGGGAAGAGGCTGGATATTGTCCTCCTGATCAACGGATTTCCTGTAGCTGTGGGTGAGGTCAAAACCCCGACAAGGTCAGCCATCACCTGGCTGGATGGTGCCGAAGACATCAATGATTACGAGAAGAGCATCCCGGGGATGTTTGTGGCCAATATCTTTAATTTCGCGACGGAAGGTAAGTGTTACAGGTATGGCTCTGTCTGCATGCCAGCGGCAAAATGGGGCCCGTGGCATACTTCAGAAGATAAGTCTGACGGGAATCTTGCTGCGGTCCAAGGCAGCGTGAAGAATATGATCACTCCAGAGAAGGTGCTGGATCTGTTCCAGTTCTTTACTCTGTACGCGACCGACAGCAAGTACAGAAAATTCAAGGTCATTGCACGGTACCAGCAGTTTGAAGGTGCCAACATGATCATTGACCGTGTGAAAAATGGCTATCCCAAGAAGGGACTCATCTGGCATTTCCAGGGCTCCGGAAAATCTTATTTGATGGAGTTTGCCGCGGTGAAGCTTCGCATGCTGCCGGAGCTGAAGAACCCGACTGTGATCGTAGTGGATGACCGGCTTGATCTGGAGTCTCAGATCACCGCTCAGTTTCATTCATCTGATGTTGCCAATCTGGAATCTGCGACGACGATTGACCAGTTGATGAATATGCTTCGCCAGGACATTCGGAAGATCATCATCACAACCATATTCCGATTCCAGGATGTCACAGCGGAGCTCAGTGCGCGCGATAACATCATTGTACTTGTTGACGAATGCCACAGGACCCAGGAAGGAGATCTTGGAAGGAAGATGCGTACCGCCCTTCCGAATGCTTTCTTCTTCGGTCTTACAGGAACGCCAATCAACCGGCTTGATAAGAATACGTTTGTGACGTTCGGCGCAACGGAAGATCGCAGCGGCTACATGAGCAAATATTCCTTCTCTGACTCGATCCGTGATCATGCAACCCTTCCGCTGGAGTTCGAGCCCGTCCCGATTGACCTTCGTGTCGACAAGGACACGATGGACAGGGAATTTGATGTCCTGACGGATGATCTGAATGAAGAAGATCGTTCAGAACTCTCCAAGCATGTCAACATGAAGGCGATTATGTACAATCCAACCCGCATTCACAAGGTATGCGCTCATATCGCCAGACATTTTACTTCAAAGATCCGGCCAAATGGCTACAAGGCTCAGGTTGTTGTCCTGGACAGGCCATGCTGTGTGAAATATAAAGCAGAACTGGACAAGCTGCTTGGTCCGGAAAGATCGACGATTGTCATGGATACAAATGATGACAAGGCGGATGAGTATAAAGCTTACGCGCGTTCTAGGGACGAAGAAGCGAAGCTTCTTGATCGGTTTCGTGATCCGGATGACCCGCTCGAAATCGTGATTGTGTGCAACAAGCTGCTGACTGGCTTCGACGCACCGATTCTTCAGTGCATGTACCTTGATAAGCCAATGAAAGATCATACCCTGCTTCAGGCGATCTGCAGAACCAACCGTACTTATGACGATGGCAAGACATTTGGTCTGATCGTGGATTACATCGGGATCTTTGACAATGTTGCCAAAGCACTGAATTTTGATGAAGCCAGCATGAAAAAAGTCATCACCAACATCGACTCCGTGCGAAAGCAGATCCCCGTCCTGCTGGATAAGTGCCTTCGCTATTTCCTTGGAGTTGATCGCACCATCGATGGCTGGGAGGGCTTGATGGCAGCGCAGGAATGTCTGCCGACGAATGACGAGAAAGATAAATTTGCAGCCGACTATCTGGTACTGAACCGTGCCTGGAATGCGCTGTCCCCGGATCCTTCGCTGAATGCCCTGCAGCAGGATTATGTATGGTTGACGAAGGTCTATGAATCTGTAAAACCGACAAATCGGAGCGGAGGCTTGATCTGGGCGGCACTGGGACCGAAGACACTTGAGATTGTTAACAGTAACCTTGATGTGGGAGATGTTCACGAAGACGAGGAGACAATCTCACTGAACGCAGATCTGGTCGACGAATATATTGCGAAGTACAAGGATGCAAAAACCGCGGCAAAGAAGGTCGAGATTGATCTGGTGGCAAAGATTCAAAAACACACGAACGATCCCCGGTATATCAAGCTTGGCGAAAAACTTGAACAGCTGCGTGAAAAGCATGAACAAGGTCTGATCAACAGCATAGAGTTTCTGAAGATGCTTCTTGAACTTGCAAAAGAGGCTGCGGAAGCAGAGAAAGAAGTCGTCCCGGCAGAGGAAGTTGACAAGGGAAAGGCTGCTCTGACGGAACTCTTCAATGGGGTGAAGAACAATAAGACACCGATAATTGTAGAGCGCATTGTAACGGATATCGATGACATCGTAAAAATTGTCCGTTTCGATGGCTGGCAAAATACAAAAACCGGTCGTCAGGAAGTCAAGAAGGCTCTTCGAAGCGTCATATGGATGAAATACAAGATCAAGGATAAAGAGGTCTTTGATAAGGCATACAGCTACATTGAGCAATATTATTGATCGGGTAGCATCGGTTCTTACAGAAAAGGCAAGCACTGATGGCGAGGATGATAAAAAATTATTATTTTACCCTGTATGATAACAAGTGTCGGCTTGAGTCGGAAATGGGTGTTTGCTGAAGTAAAGATTGCTGGTGGAAGACAAGGGGTACGAAGCAACATGAAGACTTCTGTTGGACAGAAGTCTGTAAAGGAGTCGAATACGCATGGCATTAACGCATGTATGCAGGTGGTCAAAAGAGGATAAAAAATGGGTTCCAGTGTCGCTTCAGGAAGCCGTCAAGATGTTTCCCTATCAGACGGTTTCGGCTGACTCCGGACTATTCATGTGTGACCTCTGCAAACAATATGTCATATTAACAAATGGTCGTATCTATAGCAGATACTTCAAGCATAACAGTGGAGATGTGAACAAGGAATGTGCTGAGAGATCTACAGGGCCGTCTGTTAATGTTTATATGAATCCATTGGAACACAGTCTTCCAATCAAAATGTTTTTTACAAGTTCACAGTTCCGGTTTGAAATAGGGTTCTATAGTGTACCGGATTCGTTGATGAAGGATGATCATGGTTCCATCAATATACACAATCAATTTAAGACGTTTACGTACTCATTTGAGAGACTACAAAAAAATGGAATCACGTACTTTCCGGCTGGAGGAGAAATAGCATCTTCCTATGAAATTTCGATAAGCTCGGCTCGAAACAGAAATTATTCCAAGTATTGGCCTGCACATATATCAGGAATAACAGATGGGAGTATGTTCGACGCTGAGACACATAAAAGGCTTCCAGAAGATGCAGATGTTACGATACAGCACCATTATTATTTGCTAACAAAGCGTTCATATCCATCAGCTAGATCAGTACATGTGCATGTCGAGAAGAAAGCGGAGATTGCAGACGGATGGACGTCTTGGAAGGTGTTTGATGTATATGCAGAGACATATGATGCAGATGTTGCCAGGTTTTTCTTTGAACATAGCTGCCGCTTAACGGAGAAACCTTCACGAATATTTCCTGTTTGGCCGCCTTATGTCGCATCTCCATATTTTATCTACCATTTGGGAGACAGAGTTTTCTTTTATGTCGAGGGAGATAGTATTGAGATTCGGACAGCTCCGTATCAGACAAACTATAGGTCCGGCTGTTTATTTTCTATACAGCAACAGGAAAAATACGTTCTGGTTTCTACAGGAAGATTGAAGGTCATCCGCTATCTATACCTGGCGAAAGAGAACATTCGGGTAAAGACTTCAACGATAAAATTTGCGGTCACTGATGAAGAAGGTAAGATAGTATTACCAGGAGAATATAACGCTCTTCCAGATAAACGCTTCATTAATATTAAACTAGATTATGACGGTTTTGCCAAAATCTATCAAGACAATCAATTAATACTGAAAGAAAAAATTGCTGCTAAGCAGACAACGAAAATCCCAAACATCGCGTATGGGATGACAATGAAGATTTATATAGGCTTAGATTGCATATGGAAAGCCTCATGGAATCGAAAGAACAATAGCCTAGAACAAGATGCGGAACTGTTGAAGCGATTAAAAAGCTATACCGGTGATGAGCTTCCCGTACCGCATGAACTTGCATACATATATCAATGTTTTTCTAATCGTCCAGGAATTCAAGGATGGCTTGCATTGTGTCAACGAAAGGGATTCATATCTGAAAAGTCGTTTAGTCTGTTAAAAGAACAGCTTGTTTGAATAGACGTGGAGGGTGAGATGTCAGAATATCAGCATACTTCTGTTTGTATAGTGGAGTACCACGACTGGAACGAAGGGAAAATGCTTAAAAGGGTAGCAGATCTTAATGAGAATCAAACATCAATGAAAGCGGCAAGAATTAATGAGGATATGCCGAAGACATTTGATAACAGAGATTTACTATATGGTGGCAGGGATAATGTCGGGCCCAGTGAGGAAGGCGTACTAGGAGTATGGAGTTGGTCTGCGACCCAGAGGGATACTGACGAAACAAAAGATTTCATCGATACCAAATATGAAGCTGATAAGGTTCCTATTCAAGTGATCTCTTACAATGTGCCATCTCCTGATGCACTCGTAGATTATTTGAAAAGCGGTTTGAATGTAAAGAGCAGAAGCACAAGAGTACTATTATATTATCATTCTGATAGAGGCAATTATTACTGTGTGTTATGCAATGAAACAAATTGCAACATCACAAGTGAGAAAATTACCTTGAAGCCTGAGACAAACTACATTCAGCTTTTTCCAATAAAGGTTCAGAATATATTAAATGTAGACTCCTATCTGGCATCGATATCATTATATCGCTACTTTACGATTAGCGAGTCTGGCGAGAAACTCTATACAAAATCCAAAGATGATATCGTTCGCGATGTAATAAAAAGGAAATTTTCATGGTCAAAAGCGAAAGGCGTAGTTGATTCAAAGCGTGCCTGGCAGGCTGCCAAAGCATTTATTGATAGTTCTTCAGATGATATTGTCGATGAAATTTCGACGCTTTGCTCCTGTTCAAAAGAGGATGCCAAACAGCTTCTTAATAATTTCATAATGAGTTCCGATAGGAGTTTACAGGACACATTTCTGGACTATTTATCTGAGGAAGACATTATCCGCTTAATGGAGAAAAATCCAGCGGTGCAGGAAAAGTTTCAAGAAGAATATGATAAATGGAATGACCAGCTTAAAAAAGAAATTGCAGAGAAGGAAGAAGAACTTGAGATACTTGAAGACGAACTTGAGAAAGAAAAGTTATCAGAACAAGGATTGAAAGAGGCAACAAAGGATCTCGAGATTAAGAAAGCTGAATTAGAAGAACAGATAACAAGAGATCAGGAAACAATTGATAAGGCCGTGGAAGTTCTTAGAAATCGTATTCTTTCTGTGCAAAACGATGCTGTTGCAGTTATGGATGAATATCCATTATTCAGAGGTCTTTTTCTGACTGATCAAGTGTCCTCTATGGAAATCGATCATGTAAAGAAAGAAGAATCTCGTAAGTCGCAGACTGCATTTTCACTGGGGGAGAGTTTTGAGAAGTACGAAGATGTGTATGATTGGAGAAATCAAATAGAATTGCTGGATGACTCCTTGGAGTCAGCTGGAGTAGATCGAAAGCTTTCGCGTACTCTTTCATATTTTCTATATTTGGCACATGTATACCAAATTCCAATCTTATTGGCTGGGCCTGCAGGAGATGCAATTGCTAATGCTGTATCAGCAGCTTTGTATGGTAGATTGTCGGCAAGACTAAATTGCGATTCAGAATATAGTCTCGCCGATATCACTAATGCTCGTAAAGTGACAAATACGACAATTGCAATCAGATCACCTTTCAAGGCCGCATGGTCTGATAGTATTTTGTCGCTCATACAAAGAAAATCGTCATCGAAAGACTATTATCTTCTGGTTCCGTTTGCAGAAGATCTTTGCATCCAGCCGAATGGAATTTTGAATTACTGCGTTCCTGTGCTGACAGAATTATTTGTTTGTAACAGCCCGAATGGGAATATCGCTCCAGGAGGAATGAGGGATGATTTTACAGCCTATAACAAGAGTAAAAAGATCAAGAACTTATTGCCAGATTCAATTCACATCTTATCACTAGCTGCTTCAAACATCCGGCCACTTCTTTCTGAAATGGAAAATGTGGGAAAGAGTATCCCAGACACGGACTGTTTGTACCTTTTCGGAATCGTTCCGTATCTGTATGTGTTGAACAGAAAGGAAGATGCTCTGGATATGGTTCATAAAGAAGCAAAGCTCGGCAAAGACATTAAGAAATTGCTTTTGGATTTCCTTGGTGATTGTGATGGATGATTATGATCTTCTACGGCAAATTGGCGCCGAGTTAAGGATTAGAAAAGGGACGAAAGAAGACAAACCGCATTGGTATGCACGAATTATTTATAGCTCAATAGGGAGAATGGCTCTGGCATCATTATTTGACCAATTGGATAATGATGCAGATGTAATATCTAAAGCCCATTTTACACAAAGAGTGAAAGAGTTATTAGATGCATACCATACGATTTTTCCTGCATTAAATCATTCCATCTTCCAGGATGATACATTCCTGTCGAGCACCATTTATGATCAATATGAATCAACAGGTTATTTATATCATGAACCATACCGCATCTGTGCAGCAGTAAAGACAACAGCTTCACTAAATGGTGTTCGCTTTATCAGAAACTCGAATTGTGGAATCAGTTGCTGTATGTCTGGACTCGGACTGTATGATTTGAAATTGGAAGAGGAAAATAGAAACTCGATAGGAGAGATGTTTCAACTGGATGAAATCAAACTTTCTGATGTATTGCCAATGTTACTGAAATCCGTGGATTGGAGAAGGTTTGATGTTCAAGATAGTGTTGAATACTTGCAGGTAAATCCCAGTTTTCGTTTTGGATACTGGAAATCGAAACCAGATACAGATACAGAGCTGTCATTAATGCGCTATGGGATAGGAGAGAAGCAATATGCTTTATATCGTAGCCAGGATGGAACTGTGCAGATAAGCACACTTCCCAAATGGCAATATGAGGGAGGACAACATTTTCTTATAGCAAATGCTATTCTATCAGAGCACCACATCCTTCCTGACATTAAGTATTTTCATGATGGTAACATTGTTACCGTTGTCCTTGGATACTTGCTTCCAGCGGCAGAGCAACAACTATTTATGTTGTATTCATGGCCACATGACATGAACTGTGAGAAGGAGACTTTGCCATACTTGATGAAGCGTGATATGAGCAAAGAAATCTTTCAAGCTATTCGAATGACATATGAGAAACTTGGACTTCACTTTACGGAGGTTGGACATGCCTGATGGTGCTAATTCTGTTCAGCTTAGGTTGCGAACGGAACTTGAGAACTATATTAAATCACAGTATTTCAGCAAATCACCACTTTTATTGAACGCTCTCAATGACCGCTTGGACAACGAAGGGTTACTATATCAGAAACCATTTATTGAATCTTCGCCGGCTTATAAAACAATACCTAACGGAATTATGCAGTCTTCCATTCCTGATTGGATGAAAGACTTTTTTATGAAATTGTCAGAAGCTGGACTTGGAGTGTTTCCTTCTCCTTTTATCCACCAGATTCAGGCTCTCGAGAATTATTACCAGGGGCGTGATTTGTTTATATCCACGGGTACAGGCTCTGGAAAAACGGAATGCTTTATGTGGCCATTGCTTGCAAAACTGATAGAAGAGGCAAAAACTTCATCTGCTACGTGGCAACATAGAGGAGTTCGCGTAATAATCATGTACCCGATGAATGCTTTGGTTTCTGACCAGGTAAGCAGACTGAGACGTTTGATTGGAGATCCCGATGATAAGTTTGTACACATCTTTCGAGACACCTGCGGCAGGCAAGTAAGAAGGCCTCAGTTTGGCATGTATACAGGTAGAACTCCGTATGCAGGACCAGAACCTATTAAGCAGAAAGATCAGGCTCTTGCCAAAACTCTTCAGAGACTAGCTGTGCCTGAAAATGCTGAAGACAGGGAGTATTATGATCAGTTGCTTCATCAAGGAAAGATTCCCGCAAAACATGATTTCAACAGATTCCTTCAGAATCTACGGAATGGGGACCATATTCCAGGAGAAGATGATGCGGAGCTTATTACTCGTTTTGAAATGCAGCAATTTTGTCCTGATATATTGATTACGAACTATTCTATGCTGGAATATATGCTTTTCAGACCCAGAGAGGAGAGAATCTGGTCTGACACGTCAGAATGGCTTCGTATGGATTCCGACAATAAGCTATTATTCATTATTGATGAGGCACATATGTATCGGGGATCGTCAGGCGGAGAAGTAGCTCTTCTTCTTCGACGCCTTTTCCATAAGATTGGGATTGGAAGAGAACGTGTTCAGTTCATCTTGACGACGGCAAGTATGCCTAATACAAGTGAGAAGGATACGCAATATGTTCAGAATTTTGCGTGTGATTTAACAGCAGCTGATCATGCAGATTTTTGTTATCTAACCGGAGAAAGAGAAAATAATAACGGTAAAGTCAGGTTTGACATTCCAGATAGTAAATTCCTGGATATCGATGTTTCTTCGCTCGAAGATGAAAACAGTCAGCTGGATGTAATTTTACAGTTTTGGAAAGGTATTCAAGGTGCGCCAAAAGGGTTTCAGGATATTAATTCGGCTTGTGACTGGATGTATAGGAATCTAGTTACTTATAGGCCCTTCAGTCTCCTTCTGCAGTATTGTCGTGGTGATGCAGTATCATTAAAAAGTCTGGCCTCCAGTATTTTTCCTGATCTTAATTTGGCCCAAGCAATGATTGCAACGGAAGCTTTGCTTGCTATAGCAACACTGGCAAAGGATCGGAGCGGAGCCGTATTGTTTCCTGCTCGAATGCATATGTTATTTCGAGGCATATCCGGTGTTTATGCATGTACGAATGAAACATGTACCCATGCCCATTCAGATGGCTCTTTATCGCTTGGCGAAATATTTCTCTCTGATGGAAAATTGACTTGCCCAAAGTGTGGAAGTGTTGTTTATGAATTATACAACGACCGACGTTGCGGTGCACTTTACTACAAGGGATATATTCATGAAAGTGATATTACCGATAGAAAGAGTACCTATCTCTGGCATTATCCAGGACAATATATGGATCCGGATATGAAGGAAATTCATCTATATATTCCACCTAAGGGATATATGTTGCCACGGCAAGGCAGGAGTACAAATGCAATCATGCCCTGCTACCTGGATGAAGAAACAGGGTTTATTGATTTCGAAGACGATTCTCTCGAAGGAAAAGAAGGTATTCGAAAACTTTATTACTGTCATTATACTGCTCCTGGAAGACCACAGATTATTACATTTACCAAGTGCCCTCATTGTCAGAGACAGTTGTCTTCCGGACAGTTGAGCTCTTTCAGTACGAGAGGCAACATTGCATTCTTCAATCTGATCAAAGCACAATTTCAGTCTGAGGCAGGAGATCCAAAGAAGGCAAAGGAGCCAGAAAAATATCCTAATGCTGGAAGGAAAGTACTTCTTTTCTCTGACAGCAGACAGAGAGCAGCTACTCTTGCTCGGGACATGTCTGATGCTTCAGATCTGGAGGCGATCCGGCAGCTTTATGCACTTGCCTTAAACAAGATGGAGAGTGAAGGGGACAGTTATTCTTTTAATGATTTATACGACTTCTTCTGTCTTGCGGTAAATGAACAGCAGATCCAGATTTTTTCACATGATGATAGAGAAACGCTGCTTGATGACTGTCATGCGGTCGTCCGCAAATATGAAAGATGCAAGAGGAGAGAGAAGGAGTATACCCCTATAAGATCGATTGAAAAATCACCCAGACATATGAAGCGTTCTTTGATTCAAATGTATTGCGGATACAATACATTATATGACTCTGCCTTGAGCTGGATAGAACCTACAGAAAATAAACTTGAAGATACGCTTGACGATCTGGATGAAGCCGGTATTGAAATTAATGAGAAGGAGTTTCTCGAGGTTTTCAATGCCTGGGTAATGAATATCCTTGATCGGGGAACTGCTCTTGGACAGACAATAACAGATGATATCCGCGGTGAGGTCCGCCCGAATTATAACGGATTTGGGTTGAAGAAAGATTGGAAATTCTCAGATACATTGACAGCTGCGCTTGGATGGAAAAATGATGATCCTATAGCAATGTCATGGAAGAATATATTAACAGAACAATTTCTGGGTAATGGGCAGGAACATGGCAATGAGGATAGAAAATATCTTGATTTGACTACAATCCGGCCTAGATTTGTTCTTACTCATACATGGTATCGATGTGAAACATGCTCTGGTGTAACGCCATATCTATTAAGGGGTAAGTGCCCCACATGTGGCGCTGGTTCTGTCCATACGATAGAGCAGGAAGAACTGGAATCTCTATCTTTCTTGAGAACACCTGCATTTGAAGCTCTGAATGGGGAACAGGTCCACGTTATTGACACTGAGGAGCATACGGCGCAGCTTTCCCATAAGGATCAGAGAGATGATCTATGGTCTAAGACAGAGAAATATGAATTACTTTTCCAGGATATGGTACAGGAGGGTGAAAAGCCTGTTGATATACTGAGTTGCACGACTACTATGGAAGTGGGTATTGATATTGGATCACTCGTTGCTGTCGGACTTAGAAATGTTCCTCCAATGCGTGAGAATTATCAGCAAAGAGCAGGAAGAGCCGGCAGAAGAGGTGCTAGTTTATCGACAATTGTAATGTTTTGTGAGGATGGACCTCATGATGCATACTATTTCAACAATCCGGAACCGATTCTTCGCGGTGATCCAAGAAGACCATGGATTGACATAAAGAGCTCCAAACTGATCCAGCGCCACTTGAATATGGTCATATTAGAGGAATTCATGCTCAAGAAGAGGGAAAGTATGGATTCACTTCCCGCAGCTACATTTCTGGATAATGAGTTAAGAGATTTTGAGAAGTTTGTTTCTGGTTATGAAGTTAAGGATGCCGTTTTAATTCCTCAAGGGTTTAGAGTAGCTGAAAATCAGATTCATGAAGAATTGATGAAGGCCCTGATGAATATTAAAAAGAAAAGGAACGATCACCCTGAGCTATTCGGAGTAATTGATACTGGGAACGGTACAAGTATCACAGACAATGCTAAGAGTTTGCTCGACTCGTTATATGAAGAGGGAGTAGTACCAACTTATTCATTCCCCAAGAATGTTGTAAGCGCTTATATACAGAATGCAAATGGAACTGTTGAGTATGAAATCGAACGTGGTATGGATATCGCAATAAGTGAGTATGCTCCCGGAAGAGCAATTGTTGTAGATAAGCAGACATATCAGATTGGAGGTTTGTTCTTCCCAGGCAGCGAACGGCGGAAAGGAACTTTAAGAAGCCCAGCACGTAATTTTATCAGTGATCCAAGCTATTTGAAACCAATTATTTCATGCCCTGAATGCGGTTGGTTTGGATTACAGACTGACGGAGATCAGGTTTGCCCATTCTGTGGAAATGCCAGTTTGGAATTATCAAGACCAATGCTTAAGCCTTGGGGGTTTGCACCAAGGAATGGACGATCAATTCCGATGGTGCAACTGGATGAGGAGTATACAGCTGCACAGCAGCCGTTGTATTCGACAATGCCTAAATCTGAAGACATTGAAGCCCTTGGAAATTGTAAGAATATCAGGATGGCTTCCCGTACGAATCAGCGAATCATTATGTTGAACAGAGGAACATCAAACCAAGGGTTTGAAATCTGTGAAGATTGTGGGGCAGCATATCCTGGAGATAATGAAATTGTTTTGAAAGAACTTCAGCGTCCATACAGAAGCATGTTTTCTCTTCCAAGATGCCATCATGGTGATTCCATGAATGTTAATCTTGGGTATGATTTCATCACAGATATGTTGGTACTGGAGTTTTCAATCGATGAAAGTAAAATATGTACTGGTGAACAGGATAATCTCTGGAGAGATAGAGCAGCCCAGTCGCTTGCTGAGGCACTGCGTTTAACAGCAAGTAAAAAGCTAGACATTGAATTTACGGAATTGATGACAGGATTTCGATTTAGAAGAAATACAAAAGGCGCATTTATTGACATCTATATTTATGACAGCCTTTCTAGTGGTGCTGGTTATGCTGTCGGCATTGCCTCAGTTATGGATGAAATTCTTGCAGGTATGAAAGAACTTCTCACGATATGCGATTGTGACAGTGCATGTCATAATTGCCTGAAGCATTATAGAAATCAACATGTGCATGGCTTGCTTGATCGATTCGCTGCTATGGACTTGCTACGATGGGGAGAGGACGGAAAGATAGCTGCGCCATTAAACGTTAATGAGCAATGGAACCTTATTCATCCTTTGAGCGGAATTTTGAATCGATCTGGATATCAAATATATCTAGAGAATAACCATATCTCTCTACATGGAAGTAACGGTGTGCGTGAGCTAGTTGTATATCCTGCTATGTGGAAGGAACCTAAGGAGGCAGGTACCGTGTATGTAAATGAGGCATTTGTCAAATTCGCAAAACCTCATGCGGTTCAGAAAATAATAAGTGAGTAGTAACCGTAAGGCGATGACAATTTCGGAATATAGTATTCACGCTACAGGAGTCTCCCATGGTCGATTATGAAGCAATCGGCAGGCGTATTGCCGAGCAGCGTAAATATTTTCACAAGGTTTCCCAGGAAAGGATGGCTGAAGACCTTGGTATGTACCAGGCTGATATCTCGAACTTGGAGAAGGCGAAGAAGGGCAGCGGAATCACGGATCTCAGCAGACTGGACCTGATCGCGGAGTACTTTGATATGCCATTGGAATCTCTCCTGTTTGGAAAGAGGGACGGAATGATGGAGAAGTACTATGGCGACCGGATGAAGCTTCAGTATGCGGGCGAAAAGGAAAAGATTCCGAAGGGTCACAAGGAAGTTCTGAAGAATCTGATGGGATCAAATGTTGATTCGGAGGATGGGGAAGTTCAGTTTGCGGTATATCAGTGCGGACCTTATACGGTGTATGGAGCGATTGAGACACTCTACAACATTACCGGTGCCAAGAATGGAAAACTGACGGCTGATTTTGCAATTCCAAAGCTGCATCTGTTCTGCTTTTACGGATCTGAGGTTGTTGCCGTGTTGACCGCCGCGCTGACGACAGTCATGCAGCATGTTTACCAGCCGGCGCTTGAGAGGTTGCAGCGGATGATTCCGTTTAAAGTTCTCGATGTCACCGATGTCTGGCGCACGCTGAATCCGTACTGGGCGCTGTGGCAGTTCTCAATGGGAGAGCCAAAGCAGGAAGAATATGAGCGGAAAATGGCTCAGCGTATGGATCAGCTCCGAGATGCGGGTGAAGATCGGCCTATCCTGTACATCCAGAGCATATATGTGCGGGATGATTGCCGGAAAAATGGCATTTGCCGTCTGCTACTCGATACGCTGCGCTCATCTATAGAGGAAGGAGATCAGGCAGTCATCTGGCTGAACATGGAGCCTACCGCCGGTCAGGAGCTGAATCAGGAATATGAGATCATTCCTGCTTATTCTGTATCCGAGCTCGGACAGCTGGAATTAAATGCTTCTATCGCGGAGCATCTGGGATTCACCGTCGACCCTGATACATGGCATCTTCAGGCGACAAGTACGGATGAAGATGGAAAGCCAGTAATAAAGACTGTGCTGAAGAGAAAGTGTGCTTACTACCTTCCGAAGGCTATTCGTGAAGTCATTAAGGATGACGGCGATTTAGTCGCCATAGGAAGAGCAAAACAACGCCTGGTTCAGGAGGGGTGATTGGCAAAAAAGCCGTTGTAATGGAAATATAGAAATTGGGCTATAAAATTTCCACCTTAAGTATCGTATCCTCAGGGTACAAAAACATCACGGGCGATAACAATAACTGTCGATGAAACATTTACGGAGGATTACGATATGAGCGAGATCAAAGTCATAAAAGCCAGAACAGACACAGCATCTATGGGAGGAGTAGCTTGCGGACCGGTCGGAATGGACGTTGCCTGCACGGAGGCGCACATACAGAAGGATGGGGTCGACAGATACCTGACCATGTGCTGGTGCTCGGAAGGATTCGGGGAGTTGGAGACAACAGAGACCAGTGAACCGATTTTTGAATTCCTTGTGGAGGAAGATCCGTCCGATGAGGATCTGGAGGAACTGGAGAAGCTCCGCAATTCTGGAGAGTGGCTAGACGAATGCAATCTGGACAGCCCTTATCATGATCTATTCGTTAAGATGGCGGGAAGTCTCCTCGATGCAATGAAGAAGGCAGATATGTTCAACCCGGATCAGTTCGATGAAGAGGATGAAGTATGGCCTTGGCTCACAGAGCTGCTCGGTATTTCATTTGAAGACATTGAAAAGATTCAGGGTGCTGAGGACGATACCGAGGACGAAGATACTGAGGAAGATAACGATCCATTTTTGAAGCTGCAGAAAGACTATGATACATTTGAGAGAGCAACAATTGATCTTCAGGAAGATATCAACAGGTACTTTGGAGCAGACAGCGAATGTGCTCGCCATATGAGTATTCTTGATGGCGAGAGAGCGAATGTATTCCAGTACATTCTGGGAGAAATCAACAAGATACTACGTGAGCAGCAGAATAATTGAGACTTATGACGCCGGGGATGTGGACTGGTGATATGTGACAGAGAGGTAAGCCATGCCATTAAAGATTATCAGAAATGATATTACGAGGATGAGCACAGATGCGATCGTGAATACAGCCAATCCCGGTGTTGCAGTCGGGGCGGGCTGTGATCATGCTGTCTATCAGGCTGCCGGCCGTGACGAGCTTCTGGCCTACCGCCGTGAACATATCGGGGAAGTTCCCGAAGGAGAAGCCTTCATCACGCCGGGGTTTCATTTGCAGGCAAAGTATATCATCCATGCGGTAAGCCCTTTGTATGAGGACGGAAGCCAGAAGGAAGAGGATAAGCTGCGGTCCTGCTACCGGAAGAGCCTGAACCTTGCTCTGGAGCATGGGATCCGTTCCATTGCGTTCCCGCTGATCTCCACAGGAGGATACGGATATCCGCGGGAGGAAGGGATGCGGGTCGCCGTGGATGAGATCAATGCCTTCCTACTGAAGCATGACATGCTGGTCTATATGGTCGTGTTCGATGAAGACATGACCAGTCTCGGCAGGCGGATCGCTCCGGATCTGGAATCTTACATTGATGCAAACTATGTGGACGAGAAGAGCCAGGCAGAGTATGGAGTGACGACTTTCTATGACACTGAGAGCAGGGGAGCGTCCGGTTCATCACATACGTCGGAGGAGCGGCGGGTCCGCCGGAGACCTTATCCGTATCAGGAATATCGTGAGGAGAGATCTGACCGGAAGTCTCCGCAGGAGGCATCGGAAGCGGATCCGGAACAGATTGAGCGTGACCTTGCGGAGCAGATGAGGCATCAGGCTGATACATTTTCTGAATACCTGATGTATCTGATCAAGGCAAAGGGCATGGACAACAAGGATGTGTACCAGAGGGCAATCGTCGACAAGAAGGTCTTCTCGAAGATCAAGAACAATCCGGCCTATCACCCGCAGAAATTGACAGTCCTCTGTCTCTGTGTAGGCGCAAAGCTGACGCTGGCGGAGTCGGAGAAACTTCTTGGCCGGGCTGGTTATGCGTTATCGCCCTGCGACAAGACCGACATCATCTTCCGCTATTTCATAGAGAACGGCATCTATGACATGATCGACCTGGACATCGCGCTGGAGTCGCATGGACTGAAATGTATCATAGAATGAGCTTCTTAGCAGGTCGCCTTATGGGCGACCTGTTTTTCGCCTTCCCCTGTTATGCTGATCTCAGAAACAGCGGACCGGAGTCACAGACATGAGACTTCGACTTGAATGCATAGTATGACAAGGGAAAGGTGGAAAATATGATGGCGAAAGAAGAACATGGGAAAGAAGAACAGGGGAAAGAAGGACAGAAAAGGAATATCTGGTTGGACGGGATCATGGGTGTAGTGACGGGCGACGCACTGGGCTGTCCGATAGAGTTTAAGACAAGGGAAGAACTGGACAAGGATCCTGTCACGGGGATGCGGGCCTCTGGAACTTTCAACATGCCGGCAGGAACATGGACAGATGATAGCAGCATGACGCTGGCAACACTCGACAGCATTCTCGAGCGGGGAAAGCTCAACTTCCCGGATGTCATGTACCGGTTCGCATTGTGGCTGGCAAAAGGAGAGTACACACCATTCGGAGAAGCATTTGACGTCGGAGGCGGGACCATGGACGCCATCACCCGCTACATGAGAATGAAAGAACCGGATATAAACAAATGCGGCGGTGTTTCTCCCGAGAACAATGGAAACGGATCGCTGATGCGGATCATGCCAGCGTGCCTGTATCTTTACCAGCGATACCATCTGCAGGAAGATGACACGACCGCGATCTGGGCGATCTACAAGATGTCAGGGCTGACGCACAACCACTTGAGAGCCAAGATCGCATGCGGGCTGTATTACTTCATGGTATGCGAGATACTGGTCGCGAAGAAAGAGACGCTTGAAGAGAACAGGAGCATGAATCCGGATGCCGGGACTCCGGCAGAAGAGATCATACCTGCGAGCGCAGACTTCATGGCAGTGCTGCAGAAGGGATTGGCGCGGGGATTTGCCTACTACAGCAAGTGTGCACAGGAGATCCGCTTGGATGAGGCTTCCGGCGCAAGTTACATGTGGGAACTTTCCTGCTATGACAGGATCCGGAACTTGGAACGTTTTGCTGCGATTCCATGTGATCAGATCCGTAGCCATGGATATGTGGTGGATACCGTGGAAGCGGCTCTCTGGTGTCTGGTCACGACCGGAAGCTATCGCGAGTGCGCACTCAAAGCGATCAATCTTGGTCATGATACCGATACGATTGCAGCAATTGCTGGTGGTCTGGCAGGACTCTGGTACGGATATAGCAGCATCCCGGAGCAGTGGCGAAAGGTCATCCAGCGCCGGGAATGGATCGAAGAGATGTGCTGCAGAGCGGAGAGAATGTTTAGCAGCCTTTATTCGGATATAGTTGAATCAGAAAGCGGAAATTCAGAGAAGGATTGACAAAGGTTTGAATCAAACTGACAAGGCACTGTCCACGCAGATGGACAGCTGAGATGCTAGGATATACAAGTAGATACAGGATCACAATTAACGCATTAAGGAGACCATGATGTGGATACTGGCAGCTATTCTATTTTTTATTTTTGAATCCATCGCAGCAGCAGGAAAAGGAGACCGTTCTGGCCTTGATATTATCGGCAAGGTACTGATGGCAATAGGAACATTTTTCTTTATTGGTTGTATCATCACTGGTTTTTCAACAGATGGTTCAGGAATGATCTTTCTCTTTTCAATAATCATCGTAATAGTTGGAGGAGTACTATCAGCATTTTCAGAACAGTAAGATGAGCATCCGAATGTCTGTATTATTCGTTGTCCGTACCCGTGGACAATGGTTTGCTGCATAAAAAGAGTATGGCAATGGCAATTGATAGTAGCCAGGAATCATGACGAGGAGGAATGACTATGGGAACGTTCGATAAGATGTTTGATTTCAACCATGATGGAGAACTGAGCCCGATGGAGAAGGGAGCCAAGTGGGGGCTAATAAATTACCTTCTTAATGATGAGGATGATTCTCGGGATGACGAATTTGATGAGGATTCCGATGAATCTGATCAGGATGATTGATTCCGCTAGCAGATCACTATTTCAAGGAGGCTCTGCAAAATGAAATTTGGAATGCGTACTCCAAGCCTTAAACGTTCGATCAGCGCAAGGACGACTGGCCGTGCAAAGCGGGCTATCAAGAAGGCATTGATTCCCGGTTATGGGAAAAAGGGGACGGGGTTCATCAAGAATCCAAAGAAGGCTGTCTACAACAAGATCTACAGAAAGACAACATTCAGCCTTTTTGATCTGTTCAAGTGAAGCCTGCGGAAAAGACAGTCAAAAGTGAGGAAGTGCCATGGCTGAAGAGAAGATGAAGATCCTGTACCTGATGCGGATCCTGCTTGAGGAGACGGATCAGGACCATATCCTGAATGCGGAACAGCTCTGCCAAAAAATGGAATCCCGCTATTCTTTGACCTGCAACCGGAAGACAATCTATTCTGACATCGATCGTCTGAAGAAGTATGGCCTGATGGTCCAGCAGCTGAAGGGAGACAGGCAGGGATATTATGTGGAGGATCGGAAGTTTTCTTGTGAACTTCCAGAAAAAAGTCCCCTAAGGCAGTCTGTGAAAAACTTTTTTTGAAGAAATGTTGATTTACCGGTGTTTTCCGCGAATTCCGCTTGCGGTCACGCCGGTTTTTTGTTATTATTGATT
>Ga0256404_1005521_pt1 | contig 22270 bp, 12 predicted proteins | sample RumenRJG_01DNA_FD_185990 | JGI IMG/M metagenome (GOLD analysis project Ga0256404, IMG submission 185990) | Bovine rumen microbial communities from Lethbridge, Alberta, Canada - RJG_01 | ecosystem: Host-associated > Mammals > Digestive system > Stomach > Rumen | place: Canada: Alberta | collected...
ACTTTTGTCCTTAGCTTCCTTCCGATTCTCCTCGCGGTAGACACCGTTGCCTCGGACTATGCGCTTCCCGCTATCGGGGCACGCTCGGGACTTGCACCCATTAGATTATGCCCATGTCGGGCGAACAGAAAAGAGAGGGGCGGCTCATGATGACAGAGCCACCCCTCTCAGGTTAAGATTTTTATGATAGGATAAGATTTACTTCACAACCTTTACGGTCTTGTTGCCAATCTTCACAAGGTATACACCATTGCTCAGGCTCTGGCCGTCGATGACGTTGCTGCCCTCGCTCAGTGTAGCCTCACGCACGAGCTGACCGGCCACATTGTAAACCTTGGCTTGAGCACCAGCGGTAGCGTTGACCACGAAGTCGCCGTTCTCAACACGCACAACCACGTTGCTGGTAGCCACCTGGTTCACGCCGCTCACGTTGCCCTGAGTGACATACACAAACTGCTCGGCACCAGGATAAGAAACCTTGACGGTAGCAGCACGGCCAGTCACGCCGGCAGGCAGAGCCTCGGCAGTGAGCACCATGTGAGAGTGACCAGTGTACTCGTCGTTGGCGGTAGAGTCGCTCAGCGTGTAGGTGAGCCACGATGGCAGATCGTTGCCATCCTTGTCGGCCACGGTCCACTCGTCGCTGGCGTGAGTCGAGTAGAACTCAACGTCGTTCTTGCCACCGTTGGCAGCAAACTCAACATTCTTGCCAATGGGCTCGCCAGTCTTGGGGTTCACATACCAGAAGTCGAGCACAGGATACTCCACATCGAGGAAGATCGTGGGAGCGGTCACACCCAGAGGAGAGCTGAAGAAGTTGTCGAGACCATATTCTGCAGTAATGCTGTCTTTGTCGTTGATGTGCAGCATGTAGCCGTGCTGGCCATAGCCCTCATCATACTGATCGTAAGAAATGAGCATCGTCCACGAGTCGATGTTGTCGTTGTCGTAGCCACTGAGCACAATTGCATAGGCATAGTCGATGTCGAGTGTGACATCGTAGGGCAGACCTGCCTCAACCTCTTGGAAGGTGAAGGGGAGCAGGCCATACTCAGCCATGGTGGTGTCGAGAGTTGCAGTAGCAGTGCCCATGAGGTCGTCGAGCACCAGCGAGTCGAGGCCGCCAATGTTAGAAGCCACCTTGTGAACCTTGTAGAGGCGTGCAGTAAGCGTGGCATCGCCCGTGCCCTTGTAGCTGGTATAGGCCACCTGCAGGCCGCGCAATGCATAGCGGCTGGCAGGCTTCTCTACATACATAGCCATGCCGTTCCAGCCACTCCAGTTGCGGCCAAACCATAAACCATTGGTGTTGCCATCGGCATCCTTGGCACCTTTGAAGGCCCCCACGCCGCGGCTTTGACCCTGACGCGTGCCGGCGCTGAACCACTTAGGCGACAGGTAGGCCGTCATGTTTTGCGACTTGTAGTCCTCTGTCATGGTGGCAACAGGATCGGAGTTGTAGACCACCACTGTCTCATAGTCTTCAGTAGTATTCTTCTGGTCGTCGTAGTAGTGACCCGTCATCTTGTAGACGTCGGTGTTGGAGCCGTTGATTGCAGTGAGTGCAGGTGCTAAGGCACTCTCGCGCACCTGGGTGTTGATGACCAGGTTGGTAGCAGTGCTGTTGCGCACGGTGAACGAGTCGACGTCGGTGTCGTACTGTTGCCACTGCCAGCTGTAACTCTTAGCGCCGGTAGAGGCGTTGGTATAGGTCACATCTTTCAAGAATGGGTTCCAAATCATTGCATTGTAGAATGCCGAGAGACCGCTTGTCATACTACGATAGAATGAGCCAGCAGGACGATTGTACCAAGCCTTGAGGGTGGCATCGGCACGACGCTTGGCATTGGCCTTGCGCTGAGCCGGTGTTGCCATAGTGGCAACCTCGCTGTAGTTTTGGAAGGGTTGAACTGCGTCGACCGATGCCGGGATGCTCGACAGAGCAGGCATGGTCTTAGCGACAACGGGCTGAGCGTTGACAGCAGAAGCTGCCATGAGCGCTGCAGCGGTCAATAGTAAACTCTTTTTCATAATAACTTACTTTAAAGAATTAATAAAAAATAAAACTGGTTTTCAATTGAGAAAATTAAGTATTTGTCATCTTGAGAGTGCCGCAATGGCAGGCGACACTCTCATGATGGCAACGTGAGCGCCACCCCCATTACGGGTTGTAGACGTTGATCTTGATGAAGCTGTCGGCATTGCCCTGGTCGGCCATTGTGATCGACAAGGGTGCCAGCACGTCGGCGGTGCTAAGCGTGAACGAAGTGGCGGCAATATCGTCGATAAATGCCTTGAGACCTGGCACACTGTTGTAGTAGGTCTTGCCGTATACGTAGTTCACCTGCTTGGTGTCGCTGTAGACAGGGTCGTCAAAGTCGAACGCAAATTTCACCGTGTTGTGGTCAACAGCGACGACTTTGGCAATGATGATGCCCGTGGCCTTCACCGTTTGCTTTCTCGAGTTTTTAAACGTGAAGGGGAAATAGAGCTCATAGCGGCCGGCACTGGCATTCCAGCCGAAGTACATCGACGAGAGTGCGGAGGTGTTGAAAGCCTTCATGTCGGTCACCAGGGTGTTGTACTCGTCGAGGAACCTGCCTCCCAGGCCAACAGAGCCCAGGGCGAGCTTCCACGACATGTTATGGCTGGCGACGCAACCGCTCAGGTAGTCGGCCGTGATGGTGGTCTTGTTGTCGTCGGTGCACAGCAGCGAGCCGTCGGCCTGGCGCACGAAGTGCTGCACGCTGTAGTCCTTGCCATCGATAGAGTCGTGCAGGATCATGGGCGACATGAGAGACAGACCTGTGCGGGTGATGATGAAGTTGTGCGTCGTAGATTGAACCACAGGGTCGCCGTTTTCGGGATAGGTGGTCATGATCGACGTGGCCCCGTCGAGCACCACATAGCGCGAGCCGCCGGGCAGGTTGATGTAGTTCTCTGAGATGTTGGCGTTGAAGAAGCTGTCGGCCATGGCAGTCACCTCGTTCATGTAGGTCTTGTCGTCGGTCGTGGCCGGGATGCGGGTCATGATCATGTTCACCTCGTGCTTCTTGCCCTGGAGGTAGAGCGTGTCGCCATTGTCGCTGTACTTCATGATGTCGAACTCATAGTCGCCCGTGTGGCCGTGTCCACCCTCGTTGACAGTAGTCGAGGGTAGGTCGGCAGGGTCGGAAAAGAGATGGAAGATGGAGTTGTAGGAGTTGAACGAGAGCACAGGGCCGTTGTCGGTGATCACCTCCCACAGCGAGGTCTCGCTGGCATAGTAGGGAGTGGTGCTCGACGGGTCGCCCGTCTTGGCCTTGCCTATCCACTGGTTTTGGCCGGCCATGGTGACGGTGCCGTTCTTGTTGAAGGTCATCACATAGACGTAGCCAGGCTCGTCGCTGGTGGTGAAGTACTCCAGCTCCCACTTGCCGCCGTTCTGGGTGAGGATGTCGCTATAGGTGGTGATCGTGCCAGCCAGGCGATTGGCAGCATTCTCATCGAAGATGTCATCCTCCTCGTGGCTGCAAGAGCTCAGCCCGAGCGATCCCATGGCCACGAGAGCAATTACTGATATATTAAGGAATTTCTTCATTATCTTAAAAAATGTATTACTGGTGGAACAATTATACACATTCACACTTCACGTCATTTCACATCATCGATTTGCTTGCGCAATGCATTGATGTCGTAGTTGTGCTGACGCTTCTGTACCTCGCGATGCAAGGCATCGAGATCGATGTTCCAGGAGTCGAGGAACCACTGACGAATGATGGCCAACTTGGCGAGGATGGCTTCGTTGCCCTTCACGCCGTCGGTATCTTCAACATCGTGAATGAGCAGCGGGATGCGTATGCGCGAGCCGTCGAGGTCGAGCAGGTAGCCGCCGGCATCGACCGGGCGCCCCTTGGCATCGTGATAGGCGGTGCTGTCGCTGTTGATGGTGTAGGGGGCAGTGCCCATGTAGTAGTTGTTGGAGTAGCGCACGCTGTTGTTGATTGTGTTGTACGCCACCTTCACTGTGTCTTCGTCGGGGGTCACATAGTCGCGCACCTCGCTGGTTGAAGCATACTTGATGTTGTCATCAGAGACTTCGTTGTTGGTATAGTAGCAGTAGCGATAAGCCCTGCTGCTGTTGGAGTCGTAATACCACCCGTGGCTGGCATCGTCGAGCAGCTGAGCCCACTCCTCGTCGCTATAGGTGATGTAGAGGGCAGTGGTCTCGGCATAGTCCTCACGATACTGGCTCGAGGCATAGGGATCGACAAAGCCCAGCGAGCGCACTACATAGGTATTCTTAGAAGCCCAGTTGGTGCCGTCGTACTTGCCGTTGCTCACCAGGTTGAAGGTGGTGGGGTAAGTCTTCTTCTGGTGCAGGATGTGGGTAAACTCGTGGTGCATGACCTTGAAGCAGATGTTGTTGAGCGACTCGTAGCTGTTGGCATCGATGTCGTTGACCTGGTAGAGCGAAATCTTGACGCCGCCCTCGGCCAGACCTTGGATGATAGAGCCGTCGGTCTCATAGGCCGGCGAGCCAATGATGTGTATCATGCGGGGCGAGTTCTGCTTCAAGAACTCGATGCCGTCGCCAGCCACAGCCTCGTAGGCATCAAACCACATGTACTTGGCCAGCACAGCCACGTCTTCGGCCTTCTGGAAGGAGGCCGGAATGACGTTGTAGTTCATGTTGGTGCTGATGTCTTTCATCTTGTACACAAACTGCAAGTTGAAGGGCTGTAGGTAGTTTTGCTGCAGCCACTTGTCGAACTTGTAGGTGTAGGCTGTAGAGTCGAGCTCGCTGCCTGGATCGGGGAAAATGGTTGGACCCAGGTCGTCGTCGCTGCACGAGGAGAGCGTCAGCGTGCAAGCGGCCATCATCAATGCTGATGAGAGGATATATTTGATTGATTTCATCATCTTTCGTTAATATATACTTTACACATTAATATTTTCTTCTATAAGCACCCTTGCGGCTCTTCTTGGCAATCTTGTTGCCCGAGCCCACGGGGGTGATGTTGGAAACCTCGGTAGCAATCGAAGCCGAAGCTCCGGTGGCGGTGGTGATGACAGGCTTGCGCGATGTGCTGTCCATGCCAGCCGAGAGCACCTCGCTTGGTATCTGGATGGCGTAGTGAGCGGCACGGTCGGGCCAGCTGATGGTGTGCTCGGTGTTGCTTGCGCCCTGGTAGTGGGTGACCGTGAGGCCCAGGCGCTTGATGTCGAAGAAGCGCATGCCCGTGTGCACAGTCCAGATGCGGCGATAGTGCTGTATGCACTGCTCCCAAGGTATCATGTAGTCTTCGAGACGATACTTGGAGCTCGGGCACACCTGGTCGATCTTGATGGTCTTCATGATGCCAAACTGGCGGCCGCCGGTCTTGCTGCTGCCCTGAGTCGAGTAGAACTTCTGGATGAGGGCCGGGGTAAGTTCAACCTCGCTGCTCGAGTGGTTGGCATTCTTGTGCCACGAGTCGTCGACAATCTTGATGTCGCGGAAGCACGATGCGGTATCGCCCATGAAGAGCTCGGCTTCGGCGCGGCACAGCAGGGTCTCCTCGGTGTTGAACTCGGAGCGTATCATGTGCACATAGCCAATGCCGGCGAGCTTGTCGGTGTACTCAAACTGCTCGAAGCAGTTGCCGGCAAAGTAAGAGCCGTAGCTGGCACCACCGGCAGTGCCGCACACGCCCTGGAACATGGGGTGCATGGCAAAGGTCTCGCCCGTGGAGTTGTTGCGCCAGGTCACATTTTCCCAAGTGGGGCCAGGGCCTTGAATGGTGGCACGACGGGCCTCGCGGTTGCACGTGTAGCGGCTGCTCGACACGAAGCGGCGACACCAAGTGCTGTAGCTGGACATGAGCATCATGTTGCTGGCACGCTCGGTGCCGGTGAAGTAACGGCCGATGTCCTTAATATAGAAGAAGTCGGTCTGCATCCAGCCATCCTGGCACAGCGTCGACGGGTCGTTGCCCTTGAAGGCTGCAGTGGCATAGGGCACCACCTTGTCATACTCGCGCTTGAACAGGTAGAAGCGAGCGGCAAAAGCGTTGGCAGCAGCCTTGTTGAAGTGATACTTGGGAGCGGTGTAGTACTCGTCGCTCACCAGGTCGAGACCCTTGAGCAGGTCGGCCTCGATCATCTCATAGTCGGTGGCCAGGTTGCCGCGCTCATACTTGGGCTTGACCGTGGTCTCGGGCTTGGTGATATAGGGAATACCCTCAACCTCCTTGCTCAGCTCGGGGCCGCGATAGGGCAGGCAGAACACGTTGCACAGGATGAAGTGGTGATAGGCACGTATCAGGTAGGCCTCGCCCTTGATGGCGTTGAGCTCGGCCTTGGCGCTGGCGTCGAGTGCGCCATTGGCGTCGGCGCCGTTGGCTTCAAACTCCTCGGCTTTCTCGAGCACGGCGTTGGCCGTGGCGATGGCACCATAGCAGCCCGACCACACGCCCGAGGGCGAGTCGTTGTCGGTGGCCAGGTTCACGTCTTCGAAAGCGAAGAGCTGGTCGTCGGCATAGCTGTAGGACTGCAGATTGTAGCGGTTGCCGTTGGCATCGGGAGCAGTGTTGTCGACGACATTGTCGCTCGAGAGCTCGCACGTGGGGGCATAGTTGGTCGACATGTAGCCCGTGACCAGCAATTCGCGCAGCTGGTCGACCGTGCTCAGGTACACACGGGTATCGGGAGTCTTGTCGAGAAAGTCGCTGCAGGACGAGAGCGACATCATGAGCGCCACTCCTGCTGCGAGAGATATATATTTGATTTTCTTCATAATGTTTCTTTAATTAAAAGAATATGATGATGCTTGGTTAAAGTGTTAGAGCCCGAATCTCAGGGTGAAAGTGAACTGCTTGGGGTTGGGCGAAGCCACACCGCCGCTGTTGAAGTACTCGGGATCCTCGCCGTTGAGCTTGGAATCGGCGTAGAGCAGGCACAGGTTGGTGGCAGCCAGCTTGAGCGAACAGCTGTTGAGACGCATGAAGTGCAGGAATGCCTTGGGCATGTCGTAGGTGAGCGAAACCTCCTTGAGGCGGATGAAGTCGCCCTTGGCCACGCGTGCTGTCGAGTAGTTGTAGGCACTGTAGGCACGGTTGAGCGTGGTGTTGAGGTAGTTCTGGCGACGCGATGCGATGGCGGGGATGTCGGTATAAGCCTCATCGCCTGGCATCACCCAGCGGTTCTTGAACTCCTTGGGCATAGCCACCTGGTCGCTGTAGGACGAGGCAAATACTGGGTCGAGGCGCAGCTTGTTGCCGCCCGAGTAGGTAATGAACACGTTGAGATGCAAGCCCTTCCACGAGAAGTTGTTGCCAAAGCCGCCACTGATGGTGGGATCGACCGGACCTTCATATTTCAAGTAGCCCAGCTTCTCATACTCCTGGAAGTTGAGGCCTTCGACCGAGACGTTGCCGTTCTCGTCGATGCACTGGGGCACACCGTGATTGTCAAGACCGGCAAACTGGATCGAGAACAGCGCACGGTGCGGGTAGTCCTGCAGGGCAAAACCGTTGGCAGTGATCAGGTCGATGATGCGGCTGCGCGAGTTAAGCTTGGTGATCTTGGTCTTGGTGTAGGAGAAGGTGAAGTCGGTAGTCCACGAGAAATCATCCTCGTTGCGGCCCTGGATGTTGCGGGTCGAGAGGGTGAACTCGACACCGTGAGAGGCCATCTCGGCCACGTTGGCATACTTCGACGAGAAGCCACCCACACCCTCGGTATAGATGCGGCCTATCAAGTCGAAATTGTTGCGCTTGTACCAGTCGAAGACGAGGTTGATGCGGTTGTTCACAAAGCCCAGGTCGGCACCCAGGTCAAGCTCGTGCTTCTTCTCATAGGTGAGCTCGCTGTTGCTCAGGGCATTCAGGTCGAGACCCAGCTCCATTTGGTCAGTTTCCTGGCGCCAGGGGCGAGTAGAATAGTAGAGGGCCTCGGCATTGGCCAGGCTGGTGGGGCCGCTCTCGCCGGTGAGCGAGTAGCTGGCACGCAGCTTGGCGTGGGTCCAGATGCGCTTCTTGTAGAGGTTGGACTGGATGAACCAGGGCTCCTCGCTCAAGAGCCAAGCAGCCGAGACGTTCCATGTGGGCAGCCAGCGGCTTTGGTGGGTCTGGCCCATGAGGTTGCTACCCTCGTAGCGGATGGTGCCGTTGAGGATGTAGCGGCCCTTGAAGATGTAGTTGCCGTTGGCAAAGTAGGCCATGTTGCGGCGATAGGACTTGGCATCGCTGAAGTAGGCACCGTTCTCCTCGGCCATCTGCTTGAAGAGCTTGTAGTTGAAGGCGGGGATGTTGCCCTTCTTGTAGTTGATGCCCCAGCCGTCGAAGGCCTGAGCATAGCGGTCGACACGACTGGCCTCCATACCGCCGAAGAGAGTGATGGAGTGCTGGTCGGTCCAGTTCTTGGAGTACTGCACGGTGCCGCGGAAGTCGTATTGCGACATCGAGTTCTTGGAGTAGAACAGCATACCGCCACTGGGCAGCACGGTCTCGGGCTCGGCGTTTTTCACGTCGGGGTCGGTATACAGATAGGAGTTGCTGGCCTTGATGATAGCGTTCTCGGGGTCGATACCGGCGCGGTAGGCCTGTGCCTGGTTGCTGTTTTCAAGCACATAGTGGTTTTGCTGCGCGTTGGTGTAGCGGTAGCTGCCCAAGAGATTGAACTCGAGGTTCTGGTCTTGCTTCATGATGGGGCGTATGTTCAACTCGGCCTGGAACTTAAGGTCGGCCACGTTGAGGTCGATATAGTTGTTCTTCAACTCGTTGAAGATGTTGAACGTGCTGTAGTTGCGCGTGTAGTAGGAGTCGGGCGCAAGTGTGCGGGCCGTGTTCAAGCAGTAGCTGTAGGGGTTGATGTCGAACGAGCGGCTCACTGCGCCGTTCACCACGTCGGTCTCCTGGCTCAGGGTGCCGGGCGCCTTCTGCTTGCGGTAGGAGTCGCTGTTGAGGATCTTGATTTTCACCTTGGGGCTCAGGTTGTAGATGGCATTGGCGTTGAAGGTGTAGCGCTCAACGCGGCTGTCCTTGTACCAACCCGGGTCTTGCATGGTGGAGATACTGGTGTAGAACGAGCCCTTGTCGGTACCGCCCGAGATGCTCACGGCGTGGTTCTGCATGATGTTGTTGTTGAACAACAGGTCAAACCAGTTGGTGTTGCGCATTTCGGCCTGGCGCAGATAGGCATTCTTGGCAGCGGTGGTGTTGGGCAGGCCATACTCGCCGGTTGCCGGGTCGTAGGTGTTGATGAGCTTGTACATCGTGCCGTAGACACCGCTCGAGGTGCCGTTGACCAGGTTGGCCATTTCGAGCCAGCCCTTCTGCTCCATTTCCTTGTATATACTCATCTGCTCTTGCGAGTTGGAGATGTTGAAGTCGTTGTAGCTGGGTTTCAAGCGATAGGTGAACTCGCCTGTATAATTCAACGAGGTGTGGCCCTTGCGACCAGTCTTGGTGGTGATGACGATCACACCGGCATTGGCCTTGGCACCATATATAGATGTGGCCGAGCCGTCTTTCAAGACCTGGAAGCTCTGGATGTCGTCGGCATTGAGGCCGGCAACGGCGCTGGCGATAAGGGTGGTGGCATCGCCGCTGGTGAGGTCGTCGGCACTGATGTCGACGTTGTCCTCCAGAATCACGCCGTCGACCACCCACAGGGGCTTGCTGCTACCATAGATAGAGGTAGCGCCACGCACGCGAATCTTGGGCGCGGTACCAAAGGTACCCGTCACGTTCGACACCGTTACACCGGCGGCACGGCCTTCGAGGCCGCGGCTCACGTCGGCCACGCCCGAGAGCTTGGCCTTGTCGGCGTCGACGCTGGTGGCAGCACCGGTGAAGGTGCGCTTGTCGACTTTCTGATAACCGGTCACGACCACCGCGTCAAGTTGCTGACCGGCTACTTTCAATTGAATTTTCATGGCGCCAGACTGAGCTGGAACCTCAACTGTCTCATAACCCACCGAAGAAATCACAAGTGTGGCTTTGGCGGGCACTGTAAGTGTGAATTTACCATCGAGGTCAGTAGCTGCACCATTTCCTCGGTTGCCTTTCTGAACGACGGTTGCTCCGATAGCAGGCTGATTGTTTTCGTCGAGCACAACACCAGTGACCTTGATCTGGGCGACCATGGCCAGTGACGAGACTGACAAAATCAACAGCAAGAGTAACTTTTTAAAACTCATAAGCACTGAATAATTAGTTATTGTTTTCTCATTATACACTCAATAGTAAAATTTCGTTAAACTCCTGTCAAACAAATATAGAAAATAGGTTGCAACACACCTCCTCGCTCGATTTAGTGTATCGGTTCCCTATTGATGTTCTATTAGATTAACAGTTTATTTAACAAAAAGCTTCAAATAGCTAATGCAAAGAAAAACAATTTTTCTTATTTACACTAATTTTTATTGTTAAAACTACGCGATTTGTCAAAAAATTTTAGGATTGCAGGGGCCCAAACACAAAAATTGTGAAAACCTATAGCAAGTGCGACTTTTGATATTTTTTACACATTTGTCACAATTTCGGCCGGCAATTGCGGCTTTTCATGGCCGTGGGGGCACAAATCGCCAGTCGATGGCACTCAAAGCTTTCAAAATGCCACACACTATCAACCTCGGCAGGTTGGGGGGCGGTGAAATATCAGGCGCTACTATATATTAAGGTGGGCCAATTTTTGCTACTTTTGCGGCAAGAAAAAAAACGACGACGAGAAATGGAAGTTGTGTACGAAGACAATCACATCATCATAGTGAACAAGGCCGCCGGCGAGATCGTGCAGGGCGACCGCACCGGCGACGAGCCTGTGGTGGAGACCTTGAAAAAATGGATTAAGGAGAAATACAACAAGCCGGGCAACGTGTTTTGCGGCGTGACGCACCGCATCGACCGGCCCACGATGGGCCTGGTGGTGTTTGCCCGCACGAGCAAGGGGCTGAGCCGCATGAACGAGCTGTTTCGCCGCGGCGAGGTGCACAAGACCTACTGGGCCATTGTGAAAAACCGGCCGCCCAAGCCCGAAGACACGATCACGAGCTACCTCACCCCCGTGGAGCAGGGCAACCGCACCCTGGTGTGGCCCGAGCCGCGCCCCGGGGCGCAGAAGGCGGTGATGAGCTACCGGGTGATAGGCAGCAGCGAGCGCTACTGGCTGCTCGAGGTGAACCTCATGACCGGGCGCAAGCACCAGATAAGGGCGCAGCTGTCGAGCATAGGTTGCCCCATACGCGGCGACCTCAAGTACGGCTACGAGCGCAGCAACCCCGAGGGGGGCATCTCGCTGCAGAGCCACCGCATCACCTTTGAGCACCCGGTGTCGCACAAGATTGTCGACGTTACGGCCCCGGTGCCCCACATACCGCTGTGGAAGATACTGGCGGCCGACGCCCAGCAGCGGCAACAGCAGCAGGAGCAGGGCGCAGCCTCCCTGTAACCTCTCCCCTGCCCCACCCCCGACCGGGGAGAAACCAGAGCGTAAAAGCGCGGGAGCCGCGATGAGCAATCACCGGGCTCCCGCGCTGTAGCTTGTGAAGCGGGCTGCTGCGGCAGGGCACAAGGCCCCGCCGCCGCTCTACTTGAGGGTCACTTCGTCTTTGGTGACCAGGCACTCGCAATAGTGGCAGCGCAGCACCGTATTGTCGCGGTCGACGACATGGAAATGCGTGTGCATGGGCTCGTTGTTGCTTATGCACTTGGGATTGTTGCACTTCACGATGTCGATGAGCTCGTCGGGCAAGGTCACGCGATGCTTCTCGACCACCTCATAGTCCTTGATGACGTTGATCACGGCGTGGGGGGCGATGAGAGCGATGCGGTTGAGCGTCGACTCGGGATAGGTGACATCGGCAATCTTGATGATGCCCTTCTTGCCCATCAAGGCGCTGTCGAGGTTGAAGCCAATGGTGACACTGCCCGTGAGGCTCTTGATGTCGAGCAGGTCGACAACCTTGAACAAAGCGTCGCTGGGAATGTGGTCGATGACCGTGCCGTTGCGCAGGGCAGCCACTGCAAGTTCTTTTTTATCTTTTGTCATGATAGATGTGTAGGAGTTGATGTTGGTAGTGTGTATATTACATGTGTTGTGGAAAGAGGCAGGCGCACTGGCCGGCCCCGTCAGTCGATGCCGAGCGAGCGGCATATGATGGCCTGGCGGGCGTAGAGGCCGTTTTTGGCCTGCTGCACAAAGTAGGCCTTGGGGTTGTCGTCGACATCCTGGCTTATCTCGGTGATGCGAGGCAGCGGGTGCAGCACGCGCAGGTTGGGCTTGCTGTGGTCGAGCATGCTGTTGTGCAGGGTGTAGAGGCTCTTGGTGCGCTCATACTCCATGAGGTCGCTGAAGCGCTCGCGCTGCACGCGGGTCATGTAGAGGATGTCGCTCTGGTTGATGATGTCGGGGCCGAAGTCGGTGGTCTCGTGGTAGACGATGCCCTTCTCGTCGCAAAACTTCTTGTACTGCTCGGGCATGGCCAGCTCCTTGCACGACACAAAGTTGAAGGTGGGATGCCAGTACCACATGGCCTCGAGCATGGAGTGCACGGTGCGGCCATACTTGAGGTCGCCCACCAGCGTGATGTTGAGGTTGTCGAGGTGGCCCTGCGTCTTGTACATGCTGTAGAGGTCGAGCAGCGTCTGCGAGGGGTGCTGGTTGGCTCCATCACCGGCATTGATAATGGGCACCGGCGAGAACTCGCAGGCATAGCGCGCCGCGCCCTCCAGGTAGTGGCGCATGACAATCAGGTCGGCATAGTTGCTCACCATCATGATGGTGTCTTTGAGCGTCTCGCCCTTCGACTGGCTGCTGGTCTTGGCGTCGCTGAAGCCAATCACGCGGCCGCCCAGGCGGTTGACAGCCGTCTCAAAGCTGAGCCGGGTGCGGGTGGAAGGCTCAAAGAAGAGCGTGGCCACGACCTTGCCGTCGAGAATCTTCTGGTTGGGATTTTTCTCAAACTCGGCCGCACGCTTGAGCAAGTGCACAATCTCGTCCTTGCTCAAATCGGTAATAGAAACCAAACTTTTAGTTTTCATATTCTGCATTTAAAAATAAAAATAATCGGGCATAAAAAAAGCCAACCGCGACCCCCTGCCGACGACTGACTTAGAAAAAAAGGAAAGAAAAGCCATGCTGGGTGAAGACGACTGCTCTCACGACGGGCCCATTCTCTCCACGCACGGTACACCTCAATATGCAACTTGCTGAACGGTGTCATTCCAACAGGCAAAGTTAGAAAATTTTGTTGTAAAACATTCACCTGGTTTCAAAAAAATGTAAAGAAACAACTTTAGGTCGCAATTGTGGTGTGGATTGCAGCGATTTTTACTAAATTTGCAATTTACAACAACAATAGTCAACCAGGAATCAAAACAGCAACAGATGGAAAAACAAGGAACAAGCGCAAAGAACTGGAGACGCTGGCACCGCAACCAGGTGATCGTGAAATCGCTGTGGTGGGCCTTGGGCGGGTTCTTCGCACTCATGTTTATACTCTTTGTGCTCATCTACAATGGTGTGATAGGCTACATGCCCACCATCGAAGCCCTGCGCAACCCCACCGACAAGTTTGCCTCGACCCTGTACACGGCCGACGGCAAGGAGATGGGCAAGTTCTACCGCAGCAAGGGCAACCGCACCTATGTAGACTATGAGCAGATGTCGAAGTACCTGAGAGACGCGCTCATTGCCACCGAGGACGTGCGCTTTGAGGAGCACTCGGGAGTCGACGTGCGCGCACTGTTCCGCTCGCTCGTGAAACGCATCATCATGGGTCAGGCCAGTGCCGGCGGCGGCAGCACCATCACCCAGCAGCTGGCCAAGCAGCTCTACACGCCCGAGAGCTCCAATCTGTTTCAACGCGCCTTGCAGAAGCCCATCGAGTGGGTCATTGCCATCAAGCTCGAGCGCTACTACACCAAGGAGGAAATCATCAAGATGTACTTCAACCAGTTTGACTTCCTCAACAACGCGGTGGGCATCAAGAGCGCCGCATGGGTGTACTACGGCAAGCAGCCCAAGGACCTCGACGTGCAGGAGAGCGCCACGCTCGTGGGCATGTGCAAGAACCCGTCCTACTTCAACCCCTTCAGGTTTCCCGAGCGCGTGAAGCAACGCCGCAACGTGGTGCTGAGCCAGATGTACAAGGCCGGCATGCTCACTGCCGAAGACATGGACGCCCTCAAGAAAAGCGACCTCAACCTGCACGAGCACGCCGTCGACACCCACGAGGGCGGCATAGCGCCCTACTTCCGCGAGGAGCTGCGCCGCATCATGATGGCCGACGAGCCCGTGCGCAGCCACTACAGCAACATCAACGCCTACAATGCCGACAAGTACAACTGGGACAACAACCCCCTCTACGGCTGGTGCAAGAAAAACAAGAAAATCGACGGCTCCAACTACGACATCTACAGCGACGGTCTCAAGATATACACCACCATCGACTCGCGCATGCAGCGACATGCCGAAGACGCCGTGCGCCAGCACATGATCGAAGAGCAAAAGCGCTTCCTGGCCAACGAGTGCGGCGGCAGCTACAAGAACCCCTACACGCGCAACCCCGGCGAGCTGAGCGCCCGCGGCCGCGAGGCCGTGATCAAGCTGGGCGTGCGCAGCAGCGACCGCTACCGCGCCATGAAGGCCGAGGGCCTCACCGACCAGGAAATCATGAGCGCCTTCAAGCAGCCGCGCGAGATGCGCCTCTTCTCCTACGACGGCGAGGTGACCCGCATGATGTCGCCGCTCGACTCGATGCTCTACATGAAGACCTTCTTGCGCTGCGGCATGATGTCGATGGACCCCGTGACCGGCAAGGTGAAAGCCTATGTGGGCGGTCCCGACTTCAAGCACTTCAAGTACGACATGGTGGCTACCGGCGCCCGCCAGATCGGTTCGACCGTGAAGCCCTTCATCTACGCCATGGCCATGCAAAACGGCCTGAACCCGTGCAGCACCGACTTTGAGAACTCGCAGCCCGTGTACGGCGGCTGGGCTCCCGGCGGCGGGTCACACGGGCTGGGCGGGCATCCGCAGCTGCGCGACGCCCTGGCCCGGTCGAGCAACTGGATACCGCCACGCATTCTCGACAAGTTCACCCCCGACAAGGAGGTGGAGATGATGCACAACGACTTTGGCATCACCAGCGACCTCAAGCCCAACCTCACCTTGAGCCTGGGCTCGTGCGAGATATCGCTCTACGAGATGGTGAGTGCCTATAGCGCCTTTGCCAACTACGGCAGCCGCGTGCTGCCCATGATGGTGAGCCAAATATGCGACGCCCACGGCAACGTCATCGCCGAGTTCTACCCCAAGCGCAACCAGGCCATCAGCCCTGCCTCGGCCTACCGCATGGTCGACATGCTGCGCGCCGTGGTCACCCACGGCACCGCCACCAGCCACATTGCCCCCTACAACCTCAAGGGCGACGTGTGCGGCAAGACGGGCACCACCAACTTCAACGCCGATGCCTGGTTTATGGGCTTCACCCCCGAGCTCATCACCGGCGTGTGGTTTGGCGGCGAAGACCGCTACATTCACTTCGCCTCTACGGGCGAGGGTCAGGGTGCCGCAGCCGCATTGCCCATCTTCGGGCTTTACATGCGTGCCGTGTACGACGACAAGTCGCTGCCCTATAGCGAGGACGCAGCCTTCAATATCCCGGCCGACTTTGTAATGTGCCCCAGCCGCATAGGCTATGACGACGAGACCAGGCACCGCCGCAGCTCGCATCATGCAAGCGGGAGCAGCAACGCCGCGCTCGAGCACGAGCAGCGGCAGCAAGCCCAAGACCAAGAGGCCGTCAACGCTCTGCTCGAGTAGCAGCCAGCACCACGCCGCGCAGCACGGCAGCCATATAAATAGCCAGCAAAACTGGAAACGCGCCTGCACAACATGAGCGATGCAGGCGCGTTTTTTTTCTTCCCCTTGTGGCAGGCAGTGGCGAGCTGGGTCAGGACAGGCCCATGATCTCACCGCCCACCAAGTCGATGCGGCAGGCCTGGGGCGACTTGGGCAGACCGGGCATGCGCAAGATGTTGCCGGCAATGACCACAATCATCTCGGCACCGCGATCGATGACCAGGTCGCGCACCTGGAAGTCGTAGCCGTCGGTATTGCCATAGGCCTTGGCATCGGTCGAGAAGCTGTATTGCGTCTTGGCGATGCACACGGGGTAATGCCCCAGCCCGAGGCTGTAGATGCGCTTGAGCATGGCCCGTGCAGGGGCGTCGCAGGTGACCTTGCCAGCGCCGTAGATGCCCATGGCGATGGCCTCGATTTTTTGCTCGATGCTGTCGCTGTCTTCGTAGGAGAGACGCAGCGGGCCCGAGGGGTTGTGCTCGACGGCATCGACCACGGCACGAGCCAGGCTGGCAGCACCCTCGCCGCCCTGGCTGAAAGCATCGTTGACAGCAAAGCCCACGCCCAGGTCGTTGATGCAGTGGTCGCGCACCACGGCAATCTCCTCGGGGGTGTCGAAGCTGTAGTGGTTGAAGGCCACAACTATCGACTGCCCGAAGCGCTTGATGTTGCGCACATGCTTGTCGAGATTCCACAAGCCGCGCCTCACAGCCTCCACATTGGGCTTCTTGATGACCTCATAGTCGACGCCACCATGCATCTTGAGCGCCTGGGCAGTGACCACAAGCACGGTGAGATCGGGGTGCAGACCAGTCTTGCGGCACTTGATGTTGTAGAACTTCTCGGCCCCCAGGTCGGCCCCGAAGCCAGCCTCGGTAACCACATAGTCGCCCAGCGTGAGAGCCATCTCGGTAGCCACCACCGAGTTGCAGCCATGGGCGATGTTGGCAAAGGGGCCACAGTGCACAAAGGCCGGCGTGCCCTCGGTGGTCTGCACCAGGTTGGGGTCGAAGGCATCCTTGAGCAGCACGGTGATCGACCCAGCCACGCCCAGGTCCTTCACTGTAAACGGTTTGTCGTCGTAGGTAAAGCCCAGCAAGATGTTCTCGATGCGGCGGTGCAAGTCGTCGATGCTGGTGGCCAGGCACATGATGGCCATGATTTCGCTGGCCGGGGTGATGTCGAAGCCCGTCTGCGAGATGGGGCCGTTGCCGGGGCTTCCCAAGCCGGTGATGACCTGGCGCAGACTGCGGTCGTTGATGTCGAGCACGCGACGCCACAACTTCTGCTTGAGGCGGAAACCCTCGCCCTCGTGCTGATGAATGTAGTTGTCGAGCAAGGCACTTATCATGTTGTTGGCAGTGGTGATGGCATGGAAGTCGCCCGTGAAGTGCAGGTTGATTTTGTCCATGGGCAGCACCTGGGCATAGCCGCCACCAGCCGCTCCGCCCTTCATGCCGAAGCAGGGCCCCAGCGAGGGCTCTCGCAGTGCCACGATGGTCTTCTTGCCCAGGCGGTTCATGCCCAGCGCCAGGCCCACCGAGACGGTGGTCTTTCCGTTGCCTGCCTTGGTGGGGCTTATGGCGGTGACGAGCACCAGGTGGTGGCGGCTCATCTTGCCCTTGTCGATATATTTCACGGGCACCTTGGCCATGTAGTGGCCATAGGTTTCAAGTTGGTCGGGGGCGATGCCCATTTCACCTGCAACATCGGCGATGTTGCGCAGTTTCACGCTTCTTGCGATTTCAATGTCGGTCAACATAAGATTATATATATGTGTGTATAGATTGTTTATACAGATCATGATATGTGCAGTCGCCAGGGGCCTGGCGTGCAGCAGCGGGTCACATGGGGTCGACGTCGTAGTACAGGATAGTCGATTTCATGCGCGAGTCGATGCTCACCATGCGCTCGTAGATGCCGCGCAATATCTTTTTCACCTTCACCATCGAGGCCTCAAGCTCCATCTTGAGCATGATTTGGCGTATGTAGAAATTCTGCACCCTGGCCACCATGGGAGCCTCGGGACCCAGCACGCGCTGCCCGAACACCTGGCGCAGCAGCCCGCTGTAGCGCACAGCCACCTCGCCCACCATGGCGTCGTCGCGATGCTTGAGATAGATGTTGATGATGCGGGTATAGGGCGGGAAGCCGAATTTTTCACGCTCGCCCAGCTCGTGGCGATAGAAGCCCTCATAGTCGTGACGGGTCACATAGTCGACCACGGGGTGGCTGGGATTGGAGGTCTGGATGATGACCTTGCCCTGCTTGTGGGCGCGGCCGCTGCGGCCCGCCACCTGCTCCATCATGTCGAAGGCCCGCTCGCCCGACCTGAAGTCGGGGAAGCTTATCATCGTGTCGGCATTGAGAATGCCCACGATGCTCACACCGTCGAAGTCGAGACCCTTGGTCACCATTTGGGTGCCCACCAGTATATTGGTGCGGTGGCTCGAGAAGTCGTCGATGATGCGGTCGTAGCTGTTCTTGTTGCGTGTGGTGTCGAGGTCCATGCGCGATATTTTCTCGTCGGGAAACACCTGATCGATGTCGTCCTCGATGCGCTCGGTGCCGTAGCCCACAATCTCGATGCCGGGCAGGCCGCAGGCCGGGCACAAGTCGGGCAGGCCTATGGTGTAGCCGCAATAGTGGCAGGTGAGCGAGCGCGTGAGCTTGTGGTAGGTGAGCGACACGTCGCAGTTGCGGCATGTGGGCACCCAGCCGCACTCCTTGCAGCGCACCATGGGGGCATAGCCGCGGCGGTTCTGGAACAGTATGACCTGCTCGCCGGCCTCGAGGGCGCGGCGGCACTCCTTGATGAGCTCGAGCGAGAACATGCCATTCATCTCGTGCTTCTTGCGGGCCTTTTTGGTGTCGATGACCTGCACCAGTGGCATCTTGATGTCGCCGTAGCGCGTAGCGAGCCGCACCAGGCCGTAGCTGCCCTCGAGGGCACGGTGATACACCTCGATCGAGGGTGTGGCCGAGCCCAGCAGTGTCTTGGCACCGTGCATCATGGCCAGTATTATAGCCACGTTGCGCCCGTTGTAGCGGGGAGCCGGGTCTTGCTGCTTGTAGCTCGTGTCGTGCTCCTCGTCGACGATGACCAGCCCCAGGTTGGCATAGGGCAGAAACACGCTCGAGCGCACCCCTATCACCACACAGGGCTCGGCCTTGTCGAGCAGGCGCTTCCATATATCGACACGCTCGTTGTCGCTGAACTTGGAGTGGTAGATGAGCAGCTTGTCGCCAAACACCGCGCGCAGGCGGTGAGTCAATTGGGTGGTGAGGGCAATCTCGGGCACGAGATAGAGCACTTGCCTGCCCTGGCGCAAGGCGTCGGCAATGAGGTGCATGTAGATCGAGGTTTTGCCGCTCGAGGTCACGCCGTGCAGCAAGGTGATGGCCTGCTGCTTGAAGCACTGGTGTATCTCGTGATAGGCCCGCTGCTGGTCCTGGCTCAAGACCGGCAGGCTCTGGAGCTTGTTGCCCAGCTCGGCAAAGCGGTTGATCTCGCGCTTGTAGAGCTCAAACACTCCGCGCTGGGCGGCTGCCGCGAGCACGGGCTGGGTGACCCCGGCACGCTCCAGCAGCGCAGCCTGGGTCACTTCTTTCACCTCCTGGCCGCGTTGCAGCCAGCGAGACAGGTCGAGGTAGGCCAGCAACAGCTGTTCCTGCTTCTTGGCACGCTTGAGCTCGTCGAAGAAGCGGTGCAAGCTGGCCTCGTCGTTGCGCGCGATAGCCAGGCGCACGCACTTCTCGGTGCGGGGGCGGTAGTTGTCGACCACACGCTCGCTCACGCGTATGGCTCCCAAGTCGAGCAGGTGGCTCACCTGGTTGACCACGTTGCCAAAGCCGGTGGCACGCGCAATCTCGTCGATTTGCACGCGTCCGCGAGTCTTGGCCATGTCGAGCACCACCTTGTCGCGGTCGCGCAGCTGGCCAGGGCTCTCCTCCTCGTAGTCGGGGTTGACGCTCACAAACGTCTCGCTCTCCACCTTGAGTCCGCTGGGCACGGCAGCGCGATACACCTCGCCCATCGAGCACAGGTAGTAGTCGGCAATCCACTCCCACAACTTGAGCTGGGGGTGCCGCAAGATGGGACGGGCGTCGAGCAGTGAGGCAATCTCCTTCACTTGGTAGCCCTGCGGCTTGTGGTCGTGCAGCATGACCACAATGGCCGTGTACATCTTCCTGCGGCCGAAAGGCACAAGCACGCGCGACCCCACCGCTACCTCGTGGGTCATCGCGTCAGGCACTTGATAGGTATAGGTGCCCTGGATGGCAAGAGGCAGCAAGACTTCGGCATATTGGCTCATTGATTCTTTGGTAGCTTGGTTAAATATCGTTGATAGATCTCGTTTTCTTTCTTGGCCGTAGCTGCGCAGCTGCACGCCTCAGGCAGTGGCTGGTCGATGTGCCTGGCGAGCATCTCGGCAGCCCGCGAAGAGATGTTGTCGATGAAGTCGTCGTCGAGCACAAACACATTGTCGCGTCCTATGCCCTCGGCAGTGCTCACCGTGTCGGCAGCCACGGCATTGGCGCCGCAGGCCAGCGCCTCGATGGTCACCAGCGGGAAGCCCTCGAGACGGCTGGGCAACACCAGCACGTCGACGCAGTTGAACAACTCGGGCATGCGCTCGGGGGCAACCTTGCCCCACATCTTGTAGTCGATGCCACTGTCGTCGAAGCCGCGCTTCACATGGTCGCTCTGCCAGCCGCTGCCCATGGTCCAGAACACGACGCGCCCGTCGTACTTGAGGGCGATGCGGTGGAAGATGTCGGGCAGCCACAACACGTTTTTCACCAGCTCAAAGCGGCCGGCATAGGCCACCACCTTGCAGTCCTCCACGCCCAGGCGGCTACGCAGCCGGTGCCGCTCGGCGGCGCTATAGCGATGAAACTGCGGCGGCGCGCCGTTGAGCAGTATCTCATACTTGAAATGCGGGGTGAGCTTGTGCGCCTCTCTCACCAGGCCCTCGCTCACAAAGAAGTTGCACGTGGGGCTCTTGAGCAGCTCGACCGTGCAGCGCCTTATCATGCGGTCCTCGACAGGATCGGTGTAGATGCTGGCCCCGTGCCACGAGAAAAACACGGGCATGCCATAGCGGCGCCCTGCCTCAAGGGCCACATGAGCCGCCAGCCGGTCGTGAGCCGAGACGATGTCGTAGTCCCTGAGCCGCGCGCTCAAGGCGCGCAGCCGGCCCAGCATCACGGTTGGGCTCAAGCCCAGCATGCGATGCCCCAGCGAGTCGAGCCACGAGCGCTCAACCCACCACATGACGATTTTCACGCCCTCCACCTCGATGGCAGCGGGGCGCTCGCTGGCAGGAGTGCTCTCGCGGCGCAACCGCGTGAGTCCCTTGTCGTACACCTGTATCATGTACACGTCGATGGCATAGTCGGCAATGGCACGCAAACTCACCACGCGGTTGATGACCGCGTTGAATCCTCCGTAGCGATTCGTGTAGTTGCCTTCAAACACGACTGCGATTTTCCTCGTCATATCCTTTTTAAGAGCGTCACAAAACAATGAGCAAATTTAACACATTTCGGCGACAATAACAACGCTTGCACCCATTTTAACAGGCCATGCACCAAAAAACACATGGCAACCACACAGGTGCCCCGGCCCCGGCCCATCACGGTGAGGGTTACTTGGGCTGAAGGCTCTGGCGACACGCGCTGGGCGACTGGCCAAGGTGCTTGGTGCAGTAGCGACTGAAGTAAGAGAGAGATGAAAAATTCATCATTTCGGCAATCTGGGTGAGCGACAAGCGGTCGTCGTTCAGGTAGTCTTTCAGTATGGGCACGGTGTGGCGGTCGATGTAGGAGGTGACACTGTGACCCGTCACACGTTTTACAGTAGCCGAGAGATACTTGGGCGACACGTTCAAGCGGTAGGCGTAGTAACTCACGTCACGCTCTGTGCGGCTGATGCCAGTAGCGAGTAGTGCCATGAGCTGTTTCACAATATAGGCCGTGCGGTCGCTGTGGGCGTGGGAGACGCCATGCTGGGCATGAGCCTCGAAGATGTCGTACATCATGGTCAGGCATAGACTCCCCATGAGTTCGCGATAGAAAAGCAGATGGCGGTCGCCCATGCGGTCACGCAGGTTGTGGAAGTCGGCGAGCACAGAGCGGGCTTGCACGTCGGTGAGCTCGATGACGGGGTCCTGATTCAACGAGATGCTTCCACCTATGCTATAGTTGTTGGCCGGCAGCAGGCTCTGCAAGAATTTGTAGTCGGCAGCAAACCACTCGACTTGCATGTCGGCATGGGAAGCGAGGTTGCTCACACGGTTAGGGCAGGGAATCACCACCAGATCGTTCTTTACGATATGATAGCAGCGCTCATTAAACACAAAACTGCCCTCGCCTGCTGTGCAGAGCAGGTGCACACAGGTGGCGCGCAAATCAGGCGCATTCATCGCCTGGAAGCAAG
>Ga0256404_1005522_pt1 | contig 22263 bp, 19 predicted proteins | sample RumenRJG_01DNA_FD_185990 | JGI IMG/M metagenome (GOLD analysis project Ga0256404, IMG submission 185990) | Bovine rumen microbial communities from Lethbridge, Alberta, Canada - RJG_01 | ecosystem: Host-associated > Mammals > Digestive system > Stomach > Rumen | place: Canada: Alberta | collected...
AGTATTAGGATACTTAACACCGAAAGAAAAACGCTCGAAATTAGAAATATTGGGAAAGATAGGATATGCAGTTTAATTATATTAAAATTTTTATATTTTTTTGTTTCACATCATTGACACTTATACAAAAAAATTAGAAAAAATCAACTTTTTATGTAGACAAACCCAAAAAAAAGTGTTATAATATATTTGTTAGATAAATTCTAAAAGATAAACAAGGAGAATAAAATACAATAGACAAACAAATAAGGGGAGGAAAAGAAATTGAATACAAACTATTTAGAAAATAATCAACTAGTATTAGTTGGAAAGGTAACAAGTGAGAAAAGATTTAGTCACGAAATTTATGGAGAAAAATTTTACATATTTGATTTAAAGGTTCCACGTTTAAGTGGTAATGCAGACAACATTCCAATAACAATTTCAGAAAGGTTATTATTAGAAGAGGATTTAACAGTTGGAAAAAATGTTATAATTGAAGGACAATTCCGTTCTTATAACAGTTTTGAAAATGAAAGAAACAGACTAATCTTAACAGTATTTGCAAAAGAAATTAAATTTGCAGAAAATCAAGAAGAGGAATTTGTTCCAAGCAAAGAAAATACTTCAAACGAAGTTATATTAGATGGTTTCATTTGTAAAAAACCAATCTATCGTAAAACTCCATTTGGAAGAGAAATTGCAGATATATTACTTGCAGTTAACAGAGCATATAACAAATCAGATTATATTCCTTGTATAGCTTGGGGTAGAAATGCAAGATTTTGTGAAAATATGCCAGTTGGAACAGAAGTTAAGGTTGTAGGTAGAGTGCAATCTAGACAATACGAGAAAAAATACGAAGATGGAACATCAGAAATAAAAGTTGCCTATGAAGTATCAATTGCATCTATGGAAATTATAGACCAAGCTGATGATCCAAATAGTGCAGAAAATGTAGAAGAAAATAAAGAGGCTATATAGATTAACAAAATAAAAGCTCATAACATGTTGATTCAATGTGTTATGAGTTTTTTATATTATTTATTTTTTTTCTTACCATCAGGAATAATAACCTTTTTCTTTTCTTTTTCTTCTTTAGGTCTTTCAATATCTATATGGTCATAAACAGGTGAAATATTTAAATCTTTTCCATTTCCTGAAACTATTTCTATTTCTTTTTCTTCCATAACAAACACCATCCTTTAATATATATTAATAGTAACATATAAAAACAAAAAATGCAAGAACTTAACGGTCAAAAACCAACGTCCAATTGCGTTAGGAAATGCTTTCCAAAACATGCTATTATATTTTGCTGTGTTTACATAATATAAAAATGCCTGAAAAATATTGCAAAAATAAAAATAATATGGTAAATTTAAATAAGAAAATCAAAAGAAAAGAGGAGTTTTTATAATGAAAAATTTAAAAATAAAAAAACAAGAGAATGAAAAAGGAATAACACTTATAGCTTTGGTTGTAACAATAATTGTTTTAATTATTCTAGCAGGAATAAGTATTAACCTTGTATTAGGAGATAATGGAATCATCACTAAAGCTAGAGAGGCAAAAAACAAATATCTAAAATCTGCAAATGAGGAACAAGTAGGTTTATACGAGTTAGATAAAACTATTGAAGATAATATAAGCAATAAAGAATATTATGTATGTTATTTTAAAAAAGCTCTTATTTTAATTAAAAATGGTATTAGTTTAAAGGATGTTAAATCAGAAGAAGAACTTATATCCTATATAACTAATTTTCAGAATGCATATATGATAGAGACAAACCAAGAAAGAGTTGATATATCAAGTTATATTAGGTCACAAGAAATTAATGGAAAATTGGTTTCTTCATTATTATTTGATAATCCTGATGCATGTGGAAGAAATATAAAGGTTATTCTTGTTAAAGATGGAATAGAGTATTCAGTAGATATAAATATTCCGGAATATGAAGTTCATATTTGGAAAGGAATGAGCTATACTGAAGACGATATAACAAGAAATTATATTGAAGTTGGCTTATTTAGTAATAGAGAAGAAAAATATGAAAGTATTCAAAAAGCTTATATTGCTTATGAAAACCAAAGAATTGAAATTACGGAATCAATTGATAATAATTTTATAAATACGTATCAATTATTTAATGATGCAATTTTAGAAAAAAATAACACAATAGAAGTATATAAGATTATATTAGTAAAAGATGGAAATGAATATGAGTTGCTATGGGATAATCCTTACTTTGAGTTTTATGGTTTAAGATTAAATGATAATGGAAGTGGTTATAGTCTATCCCTAGAAAATGGTAATGGAAAAAAATTTGATATACTAGAGTCTTATAGACCAAAAATGAAAGTAGAAGGTGTTTCAGAGGAAATTGATTTGACTTCTGCTTTAACTAAAGATATAAAAGATTATTATTATATTAATTTTGGAAATTTAGAAAATGCAGAGAGTTATGATGGATTAAATGCAACAGTGTATATTACAGTAAATGGGAAAAATATAATGTGGCAAGGAGTTATTGATACAGTGCAACAAATGAAATAAATCTTATAAAATATGATACAGGGAGAAAATAAAATGTGTGCAATGGGGACGGAGAATATTGCACACTTTTTTTATCAGGGAGATTGTCAAGACATTAGAAAAGCATTGAGTTTAGAAATAAACTCAATGCTTGAGCTTGGCGAGTCTAGTGTGTAAATTTTTATAAATATTTTAAAGTAGAGAGTATTAAACAAAAACTACTCTCTATTTTATTAAATGATTATAAATATATCAATAGCATTATTTGAAAGTTGAAAAAATGTGTAAAAATAGCAAAAAAAAACGAAAAAAACGTGTAAAAAACAATAAAAAAACCTAAAAAAACGTGAAAAAATTACAAATATATGATATATGTATTTATGATAGAGTATTTAGATAAGCTGTTGTAACTAATAATGGATATAATTATTGAATATTTAGGCTTCAAATGGTATAATAGTAGGGTAAAAAAGGAGAAAAGAAAATGTACGAAAAATTTGGAATTAGTAAAGAAATAGAAGAGTTATCAACTAAAGTAGAAAAAGATGTGGAAAATATATTTAAAGAAATAGATAGAACATGCGAGCAAAATAGTTTAAAAGTATTAAAAGCATTCCAAAATGCAGGAGTATCAGAAATGCATTTTGGTTCTACCACAGGTTATGGTTATTCAGATGTTGGAAGAGAAGCAATTGAAAAAATATATAGCGAAGTATTAAATGCAGAAGATGCACTTGTTAGAAGCCAGTTTATTTCTGGAACACATGCACTAACAGTAACTTTATTTGCACTTTTAAGACCTGGAGATACTCTTCTTAGCATTTGTGGTAAACCTTATGATACATTAGATGAAGTAATTGGAATTGTTGATAATCCAAGCTCTTTAAAATCATTTGGAATAAATTTTGAGCAAATAGATTTAGTAAATGATGATTTTGACTATGAAAAAATTGAACAAAGATTAAAACAAGGAAAAATTAAAGTTATTGAAATTCAACGTTCAAAAGGTTATTCTACAAGAAAAAGTATTACAATAGAAAAACTTGAAAAAGTAATAAAACATATCCGTTCTATAGATAAAGACGTTATTATTATGATAGATAACTGCTATTGTGAATTTGTAACTACAAAAGAACCACTAGAGGTTGGAGCAGATATTATAGTTGGATCTCTAATAAAAAACCTAGGTGGTGGTTTAGCACCAAATGGAGCATATGTTGCAGGAAGAAAAGATTTGGTAAATTTAGCGGCTGAAAGACTTACAGCTCCAGGAGAAGGAAAAGAAGTAGGACCAACTTTAGGAATAAATAAATCTATTATGCAAGGACTATTTTTTGCACCAAGTGTAGTTGCAGCAAGTCTAAAAACAGCTGTATTTGCAAGTAAAATGCTAGAAGAACTTGGCTACGATGTGGAACCAAAATTTGACGAAGATAGAGCAGATATAGTTCAAACTATATATTTTAATAATAAAGAAAAATTAATAAAATATTGCCAGGGAATACAGATGGGGTCACCTATAGATTCAAACTCTATTCCAATGCCATGGGATATGCCCGGATATACAGATCAAGTAATAATGGCAGCAGGAGCATTTACTCAAGGCTCATCAATAGAGCTTTCATGTGATGGACCAATTAGACCGCCATTTGTTGCATTCCAGCAAGGTGGACTTACATATGAGTATGGTAAGCTTGGAGTTCTTAAGGCTATTCAAAATTTAACTTAGGCCGAAATAATTGGCAAATTTCTGCGTAAAACTTCACTCGAAAATCCTGCGAGCTACTTTCATGTACGCCTCGGATTATTCTCGTTTGTTCGCCTAGAAATTTACTCAATTCTTTCAGCCTAGAAGAAAGAGAGGAAATAATAATTAAAAATGAATGTAATTGTAGTAGGCCGGAGGACCTGCAGGAATGATGGCTGCAATAAAATCTGCAGAGGATGGTAACAAAGTTACTATTTTAGAAAAGATGAATTCTCTTCGGAAAAAAATTACTTATAACAGGAAAAGGAAGGTGTAATATTACATCTTCTCTTCCTATAGAAGATTTTATTTCAAATATTCCTGGGAATGGTAGATTTTTATATAGCTGTTTTCAAAATTTTACAAATCAAGATATAATAAATTTTTTGGAACAAGAAGGAGTTTCAGTAAAAGAGGAAAGAGGAAATAGAATATTTCCAGTAAGTGATAAATCTCAAGATGTTTTAGATGCATTTATAAGAAAATTAAAAAAATTAAATGTGAAAATAAAGACAAATTCAAGAGTTAAAGAAATACTTGTAAGCAATGGAAAAGTAGAAGCTATTTTATTAGAAGATGGAACAAAGATATCAGCAGAAAAAATAATACTTGCAACAGGAGGAAAAAGCTATCCAGGTACAGGTTCTACAGGAGATGGCTACGAAATTGCAAAAAAAATAGGACATAGCATAACAGAAATAAAAGCATCATTAGTTCCATTAGAATGTAAAAATAATTCTTTAAAATTTTGTAGAGAAATGCAAGGACTAAGTTTAAGAAATGTTGCTATAAAGCTAGAAGATATTGAAACTAAAAAAACAATTTATGAAGACTTTGGAGAAATGCTATTTACACATTTCGGAGTATCTGGACCAACAATTTTAAGTAGTTCAGCTGTAATTTTAAGATATAAAAATATAGATGAAAAAATGAAAAAAAATAAAATTGTTTTAAATATAGATTTAAAACCGGCTTTATCTGTCGAAAAACTAGAAGCAAGAATAATGAGAGACTTTGAGAAATTTAAAAATAAAGAAATACGAAATGCGTTAGTAGAACTTTTACCACAAAAGATGATAATTCCTTGTTTAGAACTTGCTAAAATAGAAGAAACAAAACAAGTAAATTCTATAACAAAACAAGAAAGACAAAATTTAGTTAAAATTTTAAAAGAGTTTCCAATAGTAATTTCAAACTTTAGACCAATAGAAGAAGCTATAATAACATCAGGAGGAGTTTCTATAAAAGAAATAAATCCTAAAACAATGGAATCTAAAATAGTTCAAGGTTTATATTTTGCAGGAGAGATTATAGATGTGGATGCATATACAGGTGGTTTTAACCTTCAAATAGCATATTCAACAGGGTATTCTGCAGGAACAAACTGATATCAAAAGTGTCAAATAGGACGTTGTTAATTTGATAGTAATTTATAAATAAAAGAGATACACATATAGAAGAGTATCTCTTTTTTCTTATAAATCAATTAGCAACATCCACAGCCGTTGTTATTGTTGCCACAGCAACAGAATATTAATATTATGAATATAATAATCCAAATACAATCACATCCGTTATTGTTACCGCAAAATCCTCTATTTTCTGGCATAATATGTCCCTCCTTCCTAAAGTAAAGTATACTTTTTAGACAATCTGTAAGTTTAAGTAAGGATATTAGCAATTAATTAGTTGCATCCACAACAGTTGTTATTGCCACATCCGCATCCACAGAAAAGTAGTAAGAATAGGATAATAAACCAAAGAATTTCACTATTACAGCCACAATTTCCCATAGAAAATACCTCCTATATAAGTTTTATCCTTTTTGTTTTTCTCATTTGTTATGATATATATTATTCGAAAATGAAAAAAGTGTTACAGTTGGATGTATTGTACAAACAATATGAGAAAATACTTAAAGTTAATAAATCAGAAAATCTAATGAAAATTTTATAAAAAACTATACAAAAACTACCAATTAATGATATAATGCAATAAATAATATTTTTAGGAGAAAACACATGGGAAAAATAGTTTTATTAGATGATCTAACGATAAATAAAATAGCTGCAGGAGAGGTAATTGAAAGACCTGCATCAGCTGTAAAAGAATTAGTTGAAAACTCAATAGATGCTGGAGCAACTAGCATAAATGTGGAAATAAAAAATGGAGGAATTTCTTATATTAGAGTAACAGATAACGGCAAAGGTATAGAGCAAGATGACATGGAAATTGCATTTGAAAGACATGCAACAAGCAAAATAAGATCTGCACAGGATTTAGAAACAGTAAAATCTATGGGCTTTAGAGGTGAGGCTTTAGCAAGTATTGCAGCTATTTCAAAAGTAACAATGCAATCAAAAACAAGCGAAAATGATATAGGAAATCAAATTGTGGTTGAGGGTGGAAACATAATATCTAAAGATGAAATAGGATGCCCAAATGGTACAAGCATAACAATTGAAAATCTTTTTTATAACACACCTGTTAGATATAAATTTTTAAGAAGAGATTTCACAGAAGCAGGTTATATTGAAGATGCTTTAACAAGAATAGCATTAGTACACCCAGAAATATCTATAAAATTAATGAACTCAGGAAAAGTGGTTTTGCAAACATCAGGAAACAATGATATAAAATCTGTTATATATGGAATTTATGGAAAAGATATTGCAGAAAATTTATTAAAAGTTGATTATGATTATGAAGATATAAAAATAACAGGTGTTATTGGTAAACCAGAAATAGCGCGTTCAAATCGTGCAAATCAATTATTCTTTGTAAATCAAAGATATATAAAATCGCCAATTTTATCATCTGGTGCTGAGCAAGCTTATAAAGGGATAATGCCAGCAGGAAAATTTGCGTTTTTAGTATTAAACCTTGAAATTAATCCACAAAATGTTGATGTTAATGTGCATCCAGCTAAATTAGAGGTACGTTTTGAAGAAGAACAAAAAGTATTTAGAGCTATATATAATGCAATAAAAGATACACTTTCAAAAAATAATACGAGTAATAATAATTTAAAAAAAGAAGATACAAATCAACAATTTATAACAGATTGGTATCAAAAACAAGAAGAAGATGTAAAACCCAAAATTGAAGCAATTAATACTGTAGATTATAAACAGGATAACGTTTCTAAGAGTGAAGCCTCAAATGAAGAAAGTCAATCTAAGGGATTTTTTAAAAACTTTTTATCAAAAAAAGAAGAAGTAAAGCCAAATCTTATAGAGCAAGTATATCAAACAAGACAGCTTACAACTATAGGTGATCAACCAATGGTGAAAAAGGATGAAATAACGCAAAGTATTTCAAAAATTCAAGAAGATATTGAAAAAATGCAGAAGGAAATTGAAAATAAATCAGAGGCTAAACAACAAGATAATGCAATGTTTGCTGAAACAGAACAAGAAAGTGAAAACAAAATTGAAATAGAACAAGAAACTGAGAGCAAAGCTGAAACAGTACAAGAAACTGAGAGCAAAGCTGAAACAGTACAAGAAACTGAAAGCAACTCAGAGAATACTAGTGAAAAGGAAAATGTTCAAGATACAATTGCAAGCATGCTTGAGAAAATAGACGAAATAAGTGGCAATATTAATAAAAATCAAAATGATATATGTGATAATATTAATAAAACACAAAACGATTTAGAGCCAGAAGAAAAATTTGAAAAAATGTATGAATCAATATTTGGCAAGACTCCAAAATCAAATATAAAGAGCGAGGTAAAAGAAGAACCGGAAACATATAAAATACCACAAGCTGATATTTTAACTTCAGAAAATATATCTTTATTTGAGAAGACGGAAGAAAAAAATATTCCAAAATATAAATTTATTGGAACTGCGTTTGATAATTATATTGTTATAGAACTAGAAAAGGAATTATACATAATTGACCAAAAAGTTGCAAATGAAAAGATTGTTTATGAAAATTTAAAAAATAGTTACTATAGTGAGAAAGAAAAAGACTCACAACTTATGTTATTGCCAGACATTATAAATGTTAACGAAAAACAACTTAGTGTAGTAAACGAAAATATGGAAATGTTTAAAAAAGCAGGATTTACAGTAGAAGAATTTGGAGAAAATACTATAAAATTATCAGGAGTACCTAATATATGTATTGACTTAGATACAAAAGAACTATTTTTAGAAATTTTAAATGAAGTAAATAAAGTTGCAAGAACTGAAAGACAAGAGATAGAAGAAAAATTTATAATAACTGTTGCAAAAAGAATAGCATCAAATTTAAAAATGAAAGTAACAAAAGATGAAATTGATGAACTAATGCAAGAACTACTTATTTTGCCAGATGCATTTATTTCACCAACAGGAAAACCAATAGCAATAAAAATGACAAGAGCAGATATTGAAAGAAAATTTGCAAGGAGATAGTAATTATGATGAATATATATTTGACAATAGCTATATTATTAGCAAACTTAGTTGGATTAGCGATAGTGCACCAATTTATAAAAAGATTAGATAAAAAACAAAAATTAATATTTATAGGAATTAGTTATGGACTAATGTATATATTAATTTCTATTATATATTGGTTTAGTGGATTCGGAATAGATAAGCAAGTTCATGAGGCAAGTAAAAATTTTATACTATATTTATTTGTACCAGTTAATGTTATAGTAATTGTTCCATATTTCGCAACTCAATATATGAAGTATAAAACAAAGCAAATAGAAAAAAATAAATTTGCAAATAGATTAACAATATTGGTTGTTGTCTTATTAATAGTACTTGTAACAGAGTTCATAATATTTAAAAATATACAGAATAATATAAAAGATATTATAATAAAAACGAAGAATCAAGTGACTGAAAATCTACAGGAAAATACATTAAAGTTAAATGAAGAGACAGGATATAATGAGATTACAGAAAATGAAATACTTAATGAAGAAGACGAATATTCTGATGATTTAAACGAAACAGTAGAAAATAAAGAAATAACGACAAGAGCAAATATAAATATAGATTAGGAGAATTAAATGCAAAAAGATACAGTAATAGTAATTGGTGGACCAACAGCATCAGGAAAAACAGCATTATCAATAGAACTTGCTAAAAAGATTAATGGAGAAATTGTATCTAGCGATTCGATGCAAATATATAAAGAAATGAATATAGGTACTGCGAAACCAGATGAAGAAGAGAAGCAAGGAATAAAACATTATTTAATAGATTTTATAAGCCCAAGCGAGCGTTATAGTGTAGCAGATTATAAAAGAGATGCAAAAAAGGCTATAAGAGAAATTATTCAAAAAGGAAAAGTGCCAATTGTTGTTGGGGGAACAGGATTATATATAGACTCATTAATTTACGAAATAGACTACCCTGAAATAGAAATAGATTTAGAATATAGAAAAAGCCTGGAAGAAAGGGCAAACAAAGAAGGATTACATGCTTTATATGAAGAAGCAAAAAAAATAGATGAAGAAGCTATAAAAAAGATAAGTGAAAATGATAAAAAAAGAATACTAAGAATACTTGAAATATATCATCAAACAGGAAAAACAAAAACTGATTTAGAAAAAGAGTCAAGAAAAGAACCTGAATATGATTATAAAGTATTTGCTATTGATATGGACAGACAAATTTTATATGATAGAATAGATAAAAGAGTAGACATCATGATAGAAAAAGGATTAATAAAAGAAGTTGAAGATATTTATAATAAATATAATGAGTTTCCAACTAGTATGCAGGCTTTAGGATACAAAGAAGTAGTAGAATATTTGCAGGGTAAAATAAATAAAGATGAGATGATAGAAAAGATAAAAAGAGAATCAAGAAGATATGCAAAAAGGCAGCTTACATGGTTTAGGAAAAATAAGCAAACTATATGGCTTAAAGGCGGAAACGAAAATATACAAGAAAATATTTGTATTATTTCTCAAAATATGTAAATGATATAATATATAGAAAGGTAAACAAAAGTGAAACAAGAAAAGATAAATAAAGAGAAAAAGATAGTTTTAACGATTATTTTAATTGGCATACTATGTTATTTTTCTTATATGGTATATAATTTAATTGTTAAGCCGACAAATACTTTTATTATTGAAAATGGAAAAATTTCTTCAGAGGAACCTGTACAAGGCTATATTATAAGAGATGAAACTATTTTAAAAGGAGAAAATTACAAAAATGGTTTTGTACAAATAAAAGCAGAGGGAGAAAAAGTAGCAAAAGGAGAGTCAATTTTTAGGTATTATACAAATGGAGAAGAAGACTTAAGCAAAAAAATACAAGAACTAGATGTAAAAATTCAAGAAGCATGGGATAGCGAGAATAACATATTTTTAGGTGATATAAAAATATTAGAACAGCAGATCGAAAATAAACTAGATCTAATGTATCATATAAGTGATATACAAAAAATTAAAGAATATAAAAAAGACTTAAATACATATCTTACTAAAAAAGCGAAAATTGCAGGAGAATTAAGCCCATCAGGGTCATACTTAAAAAAATTAATAGAAGAAAGAAGTACATACGAAAATCAATTAAATTCAGGAGCAGAATATCTAAAGGCAACAAGATCAGGAGTAGTTTCATATCGTGTTGATGGACTTGAAGAAACTCTTACACCTGCAAGTTTTGCAGCATTAAGTAAGAGTATGCTAGATGGGTTAAATTTAAAGACCGGACAAATTATTTCAAGTAGTGAAGAATGTGGAAAAATAATAGATAATTTTTCATGCTATATAGCGTGTATATTAAATGGAAAAAACTTAGAAGAAAAACAAGCAGATGTTGGAAGTAAAATAACAATAAGACTTTCAAATAACGAACAAGTAAATGCAGAAATTGTATATATATCCAAGGAAAACAGTGAAGAGGAATTAGTTGTATTTAAACTTGATAAATTTGTAGAAGACTTAATAAATTATAGAAAAATATCATTTGATATTATTTGGTGGAATGTAACAGGTTGGAAAGTCCCAAATGAAGCTGTAAAATATGAAAATGACGATTTGATGTATGTTATTAGAAGAAGAGCAGGATATAGTGACAAAATATATGTAAAAGTACTAAAAAAAGGTGAGAAATATTCTATTATAACAAATTATGACAGTGGAGAAGAGCTTCTTCGGAAAGGGTGTACAGCAGGAAGAAGTAAGAAACAGAAAAAGGATTTCATTATATGATGAAGTTGAGATATAAAAAACAATTATTACAAAAACATTACAGAAATATTAAATTAAAATTACACTTTTAAAAAACTCTTGACAATTGAAAAAAAAAGTTAGATACTTATGATGTAAGTTCAATATGAAAAATTTGCTAAAGATAATTTTTAGGGGGTATAAAAATGGCAGGTGCAATTGTAAATAAGGTTTTAGATTTATTAGGATTAGATAATAATGAGGAAGAATACGATGAGGAGAATGATTACGAAATAGAAACAGAAGAGGGAGAACAAGAAGCAAGACCTTTCTGGAATAGAAATAAAAAAGTGGTAAATATGCCACAAACAGATCAAGTAAGAATGGTAATATCACAACCAACTACTTTTGAACAATCAGAAGCAATTTGTGATTTATTAAAAGAGAAAAAATCTGTTATAGTTAATTTAGAATATGTAAATAAAGAAGTTGCAAGAAGAATTGTAGATGTAATTAGTGGTGCAGTTCATGCATTAGATGGACATATACAAAAAGTATCAAATTCAATCTTTTTAATTGCTCCATATAATTATGAAATTACAAATGATTTAGCAAGAGAAGAAATTAAAAATAAATTATCTGTATCATGGCTAAGAAATGCTAACTAATTTTATATGTTAGTCTCTTAAGGGAGGAAAAAATATGATAACACCATTAGATATTGAAAATAAAAAATTTTCAAAACAAATGATGAATGGTTACAGCGTTGAAGAAGTAGATGAGTTTTTGGATGATTTAACTGTTGATTATGGAAAAGCTTATAAACAAAGTACAGAATTAAGCGAAAGAGTTGATGAACTAGAAAAAAGCCTTAAACATTATAAAACTATAGAAGACACATTACAAAATGCATTGGTTATGGCACAATCTACAGCTGAAGAAGTAAAAAGAGTGGCACAACAACAAGCAGACCAAATAATAAAAGAAGCAGAGGGAAATGCAAGAAAATCAGTTGATGATTTAAGTCAAGAAATTTTAATGAAGAAAAAAGAATTAGATGATATGAAGAAACAATTTGAAGTTTATAAAGCAAAAATGGAATCATTATTGATTTCACAGCTTGAACTTTTAAAAGATATTAATAAAGAAGATTAAAAAATGGGGACAGATTAAGTTTCCCATTTTTCGCTTTTTGAGAAATGGGTGGAAATGGGGACGGTTCGGATTTCCAACTTTCATTTTTTTTGGAAATGGGGACTGTTCGGATTTCCAACTTTCAGCTTTTTTGGAAATGGGGACGGTTCGGATTTCCAACTTTTAGTTTTTTTAAGAAAAAAGCGCAAAATACTTGCATATTAGATAAAAATATGGTAAGATAAAAAAAGTCTTAAGCACATAAATAGGGGTATAGTGTTAATGGTAGCACATCGGTCTCCAAAACCGCCTGTGTGGGTTCGAATCCTACTACCCCTGCCAAAAGGGTTAGCAATTTTATATAATTACTAACCCTTTAAATTTAAATAAAGCTTTTGGGGGCAAAAATGGAGAAAATAAAAGAACTAATAAAAAAAGTATTAACAAGAGAGGTAATACTATATATATTATTTGGGGTTCTTTCAACAATAGTAAATCTTGGCTCTTTTTATATATTTACAAATTTCTTAAAATGGGAAGAAAATATCTCAAATATAATTGCTATATTATTTGCTATTTTATTTGCTTATTTTACAAATAAAGACATGGTTTTTCATTCAGAAGTAAAAAAGATAAAACAAAAAATTTATCAATTTGGAAAATTTATGGCAGGAAGAGCATTTACAATGTTTGTAGAATGGGGTGGATGTGCTCTATTATTTTTAACACCAATTCCACAAATGGTAACAAAACTTATAATGACAGTAATTGTTGTAATTTTAAATTACTTTATAAGCAAATTCTTTGCATTTAAAAACAAAAATTAAGATAAATAGGGGCTAAAACAAGGAGGAAATCTAATGTTTAGCTCTTTTTTAAAACCATTTTATCACATTATATTTTTTTTATTTATTTTTATATTATTTATAACTCTATTTTTTATTCCATTTATGAGTAATGAAGATTTATTAGTTGGATTAGAAGGAAAAGAAATTGTTATAAGTGATTTTGGCTTTGTCTGGCCAATTCCAGGATATAACACTATAACATCTCCTTTTGGTAAAAGAGTATCACCAACAGCTGGGGCATCTAACTTTCATAAAGGAATAGATATAGGTGCTCCGGAGGGGACAGTTTTAATTGCAGCAGTTGATGGAACTATAACTTTTGCTGGATTTTTAGGTGGAGGAGGATACACTATTACTTTAAGTAAAGACAATTTAAAAATTACATATTGTCATGTGTCTCCTAATTTTTTAGTTGAGGTAGGACAAGAAGTTTTAAGAGGGCAGATAATAGCACAAGTTGGACCAAAATATGTATATGGTGTTCCAGGAAATACATACCATGATGCAAATGGAAATCCAACAAATGGAGCAACAACAGGGTGCCATTTACATTTTGGTGTAAGAGAAAATGAAAAGTATGTAAATCCATTAAATTACTATTAGGCAAATTTGTCAATGTCAATGGGACGATAAGATAGCATAAATTTTTTGTAGGAAAACTTTTTACTAAAATCATGAATTTATTTTATTTCATGACTTTTGAGATTTCCTTATTTGATTTATATTTTTATCTTTATTTTTCTATATTTTAAGGTTCACTTAATAAACCTTTTTATAGGCATTTTTAAAATATCATATATTCACTTATATTTCAATACTTACACAGCTTTTCCATACCAAATATTTTTTAATTCATAATATAATTCGTCTCTGGCTCCTGCTAATGTTGGAATTGATACTCCTATTGTTCCAAATAATTTTTTATTTGCTTTCTTTTTTATCCTTTTTTCCAATGCTTCAATTTTTTTATTTCTTTTTTCTTGTGTTGATATATCTATTATTTTTTTGTAAATATTTCCACCATTTTGCGTAAATGCTCTTAATTGGCTCATCTCGTCTATTCCTTCTTCACACCATACTTTTGCATCTGTACTCATTCTTTCTGATAGTGTATGATGTACTTGACCTTCTTGGCAACATCCCGTTAATTTGTCTTTATATTTATCATGTGCTTCTATTCCAGACCATTGATTCATTAAGTATGTTTTTGTATTTTCTATTTTCTTTAATCTATTATTTAATCTTTTTGTATTTCTTCCTAACTGTTCATCTTCTTTTATTTCTTGTTTTATTTTCTTTATTGCTTCTTTCATTATATTTTCTGTACTTATTGGATCGTATTGGTCGATTGCCTCTTGTAATTTGCTTTTCAAATATTCATCATAATTTAAGTGATTGATATATTTTTCTAAATGAAATAAATCTAATACAAATATTGCTTTATCTATCCATTCAACTCCTGCCTTGATATATGATGCTCCATCTCCCATTATAAAAATATTTTCTATTTCATCTTTCTTATATGTGCAATCTATGTAATATGCTACATCTTCCCATAATTTTTGGTTATCTCTATATAGCCCTGAAAATGTGAATTTATCCACTAATTCTTTTCTTACTTGTTGTACTTCATCTATTCTATCTGGTTTTGTTAAAGTTCTTTTTCTTGTGTATATGGTTACTATTTTTGATATTGTACAACCTTTTTTATTTCTTTCTTTTATGTGGTCTTCATCTACTTGAATGTAAATGTATTTTGCCTTGATTTTATCTTCTTCTTTTCGTTCTTCAATTTCCATATTCCACTCGTTTTTTCTTACATTTCTCATTACTGTTGTTGCACTTATTTCAAGTCCTGGTACTACCATTTTCCCTGATTTGTTATATGATTGGTCATTTGCTCTTTCGATTACTTCTGATTTTACTTTTTTATCTATTCTTTCACCTTTGTCTATTCCAAGTACTGCATCTGTTAAATAAACATATTCTCCTGTTTCTTTATCTTGATAATATCTTCTTTCAAATTTGGCTTTTCCATTTTTTGTTATTAAACTTTTTTCTTGAAATCTTACCGGCTCATATTGTTTTTTCTTTTTGTTATCTTCAAATATTATTTCATCTAATTGTTTGGCTATTTCTGAAAATAATTCTTTTCCTAAAACATCTGTAAATTCTTTTATTGCAACTGTTAGAGAACTTACATCTTCTCCTGATAATACTTTTTTTAATCCTTCTTTTAAAATTTTGTTGTTTTTCTCATAAATCTTTTGTATAATTGAATACATAAGAGATACCTCCTTGAATATTATTTTTTTTTTGGTAAAAATATTCTATCAAATCGGTATCTCTTATTCAATTTTTTTCTAAAATTTTCCTACTAAAAGTTTATACTAACGGTGGTATTAATAATAATCCAGAGGCTCTATTTTTTCACCTTTTATAAGTTCAACAAACTTAGATGCTTCTTTCTCTTCTTTTTCAGTTAATTTTTCCTCTTTATATAATAAAATAAAAAGACCCTAGTATTACACCAAGGTCTTTTCCCCGCTTTTTTACTCACTTACCACTCTTCTGTGGTATGTGGGTATTTCTTTCCTACATAATTTTCAGCAAGAGTTCTCACTGTTATGTATGTATAATCACCGCCATTTTCTTCAGACTTTGTCAATTCCTTTAAATCCAAAATTGATGATATGCTGGTTGGAAGTCCAAAATGATGCTCTAATCTGCCATTTTGATCATTCCAACGATACATTATCTTTACAATAAGAGCTGCCATAGCTCTTATTCTGACATCTGAATCAAATGCTCTTACATCAAAGCGCTTGTCATTGACATTAAAAAATACACTGACATGATTGCCTCCTTCTAATTTTAAGGCTTTGTATAATGTCTTTGACTCTGTGGCAAGGGTATTTGTAGAAACAAGCTCTCTATCTATAATAAGCTTGTAAAGAGCTGTAACATTAACTTTTATCATAATGCTTTTCCTCCTTTATGTTAAGAAAGTTAATATGTTACTTAGCGGGGTTTGTAATTAAATTACTTTTCTATTATACACCATTTTATGTAAATTTGCAACTATTATACGAAATGTCATCAAATTCAACCCTTTGTGTTCTGTTTTATACTTTAATATATTAAGTATGTTGTATTATAATTTTAATTTATATTTATATTTTTATATAATTCATAAAAATATAACATTTGAAATATACTTAAATATGTGCTAGAATATAAGCATAAATTTTTTATTAACCTTTAGTAACTAATTGTTTTTATAGTTTTGGAGGTTAATATACCTCCAAGCAATAAAAGGAGGTAACTTTATGAAGGAAAAAATTATTCTTCGGTATAAGAAAAATCAAGTATTTAAGTCGGTTGCTGTGGATAAGTCAGAACTTATTGGCAGGTTAAATACTGGTGAAGAAATAGAGCCTAAAATTAAGGAGTTGATTAAAAATTCTTCTTTAATCTTTATAAATCAGGACTTTAATTCTTCACAGGATGATCCTTCCATCTTTTTTAACATTGCTCATATGAATGAATATGGTGTTTTTGTTAATATGGATTGTAAAATTATTAAAGTCAAAAGGTGTTTTAAAAACACATGGAAGGTTTTTAATGATTTTATGGAATAAGTTTCAGGTTTATTAAATCTAATTTTTAGTATATTTCTAACACAACAACAAAAGACAATTGATTTTTATTGATTTTTCTTAAAAACAACAAAAGAGCTGAAATATAAATCAGCTCTTTTTTGTAAATAATATTTTTTTAATTTTATTATTTATATTCTTTTTATTTTATCATTCTGTCTATATTATGAATAAATCAGTTATTATTTCATTCCCATTTTTTCTTTGTATTCTTTAGAATAGTTTTGATATCTTCCATCTAATCTCTTTTCTACTTTGTCTTTATTTTTATTCCAAATTTCATCAGCAACTGGTTTCCATTCTTTAGCATAATCATCACATTTTTCACATAAGTGTTCTACATCTTCTGGTGATGCTAAATCTGTTGAATGAGCTCCTGTTTCTTTTACTAGTTTTCTTAATTCTTGTGGATTTTCTAGCATTGGGCATGGGCGTAAATGATTTTCGTTAAATGGTTGATTGTAATGATATGCCATAAATAGTGGGCTTTGTAATATTTCTAGTATTGAACTATCATGTATATTAGCATTTGAATAATGTATAAATACACATGGTTCTGCATCTCCTGCTGAGTTGATATGGAAGTAGTTTCTTCCTCCTGCTATACATCCTCCAACAAACTCACCATCATTTTGGAAGTCCATTGGGAAGAATGTTAAGTCTGGATATTTATTAAAGTCTCTTAATTCACGTATTCTTTTAATCATATACGTACGTTGCTCTGGTGTTGGTAATAGTTCTTTAACTGCTGCATTTCCAACTGGCATATAATGGAAGAAGAATCCATATTTTGCTCCTTTGTCTGCAAGCATTTGGATAAATTCATCATTTGTTACAGCATCAATATTTGCTCTTGTGTAGCAAATTGATGTTCCAAACAATATACCATATTTTTTAAGTAAATCCATGGCATTCATTACCATTTGATAATGTCCATCTCCACGTCTGCTATCATTTGTTTCTGGTGTTCCTTCAATTGATAATTGGAATACTATGTTTCCTACTCTTTGTACTTCTTTGCAGAAGTCATCATCTATTAAGCTTGAATTTGTGTATAGTGAAAATTCACAATCATAATGTTTTTCAGCAAGTTTTAATATATCATTTTTTCTAACTAATGGTTCTCCACCTGTCATCATATAGAAATGAACTCCAAGTTCTTTACCTTGTGTAACTATTTTGTCCATATCTTCATAACTTAGGTTATGCTTATGTCCATATTCTCCTGACCAGCATCCAACACAATGCATATTGCAAGCATCAGTTGGATCAAATAATATTAGCCAAGGAATATTACAATCATATTTAACTCTGTTCTTTCTTATTTGTTTTGTTGAATATAATAAAGACTCGTAAACAAAGTTCATTATAAATGTTTTTGCAACATTTGGGTTGCAATAGTCTAAAAAGCTATTTATCATTTTCATCCATCTACCATTTGGATCTTCAAACATTTTTATATATCTGTCATAGTCTTCTTTTTTATAGTCATCACCATAGAATTTTTTAGCAAGATTGATAACTTTATCTATTTCCCTTTCCCTATCTTTTTCTGCGTCCTTTAAAAATTTTTCTACTACTAGCTCTACACTTTTTCTTTCTATTTTGTGTGCTAGTGTTGTCCCATTATTAGCCATTTTAGATACCACCTTTCATATATTTTTACCTTTATTTTTTATAATGTTTTGGCTCTATTTTTGCATTTTGATTATTGTACAATTAAAATTATATTTTGTCAAATTTTGTTTTTAAAATTTTTATACTAGTATGTTTCAACATTTTTATTTAGTTTTTTGTTTATAAATGTTTTATTCTGATTTTACTTTATTTACAAATTCTTCTATTTTCTTTCCATCTCTGTATCCTTCTTGATACATTGATTCCAATTTATTTTTATCTTTTTCTAATGTTTTCATGTGGAAGTCATCATCAGGAGCAACAATTAGTACTTTTCCTTCTTTTACATCATTTGCTAATAGATTTTCTAATGTTTGGTTATAAAGTTCACATCTGTTTATTAGTTTTTGTGTAAATTCTGGGTATTTTCTTTTTATTTTATTATATACAAATTTTTTGTTATTATCTTGTTTTCTAAAATTTATTGGTCTTGTAATTATTACAATTACTTTAGTGCAACCATCTTCATAAGCTTTTTTTACTGGTAATGGATCTGTTATTCCACCATCATAATATTCGTTGCCTCTCCATATATATGGTTTATCAAGTATTGGAATATTACATGATGCTGAAAACATTCCATAATCATTCTTTTTGAAGTCTTTTTTATAAATATATTCTGGACTTCCAGTTTTTGCGTTTGATGCTACAACTACCATTTCACTTTTATTATTCATCATTGTATCAAAATCTAATGGATACTCTCCGCCTTCGTTTGAAAGTGTTCCATATATATAATTTAAATTTATATATGATCCTGTTGTTATGAAATTATGAAAGCTTAAATATTCATTTCTAAATGAATAGTCTTTATAATATACTTTGTTTCTACCTTTTTGTTTTGCTAAATATGATGCAATATTGGCACTTCCTGCCGAAACACCTATGCCATAATCTAAACTTATGTTGTTATCTAATAAGTAGTCAAATATTCCTGCACCATATATGTCTCTTAATCCTCCACCAGCATCAACAACTCCTATTTTTTCTTTCATGTGTTTTGCTCCTTTTTATAATGTTTAAATAAGGCAATATCATGTAATATTTTTAGCAATTGTGTTTACTTTTTTGTTGTCTTTTAAATTTTGCTTTAGTATAAATATATTTTCACTAACATAAGATAATATATCACAAAATATTTATTTTGACAACACTTTTTTGACTAAAAGTCATTTTTGCTTTATATTAATTTTATACTATTATTTGCTACTATTGAGTTATTATGGTATTTGTTGACGAAGTATTTTTATTTCCGGCTATTTGCTGAATTTGTATTTATTTTATTACTATTATTTGAACTATTTTTTTTATTATTTTGATTTACAGCATTGTTTTTATTTTCTGTAATTGTTGTAGAACTAGCACCTTCTGTACTAGGTTTTTTAGTTGTTCCAGTACTTGTACTTGTTTCTGAACCAGAATTTATATTTGAAGACGAGTCTGTACCTGATGATATTGGGTTACTACTGTTAACCGTCGTATTTGGTTTGTTTTCATCTGTTGTTATTACAGGTTGTGAATCTAAATCGTCTTTTGTTGTTGTATCAAATGAATTTGCAGATGTTGTTTGTTTATTTGTTGCTGAAGAGTTGTTTTCTACACTTAATTCACTTCCACTATGCTTACTACAAATTGTTGGTATTGTACCTTGTAAAAAATATTCATCATATGGGTTTACACATCCTGTTCTTGCTTTTCTACCTGTTTCTGAACACACTGTAACTTTTGCAACTCCTAATGGTTTTTCAAATTTAGCGCTTTTTAAGTTTGAATGTATTTTAGTCATAACATTTGCCCACATAATGCCTGCTGGGTTTTTCTTTCCATTATAATTTATTGTTTCATTTTTATCATATCCATACCAGTTAACTGCCGTATAATATGGTGTAAAACCACAAAGCCACCTATCATAGTTTTCGTCTGTTGTCCCTGTTTTAGCAGCTACATCCATATTAGCTATTGAACAATATGCTGCTGTTCCATGTGTGCCTTTAACTGGTGCTGTTAGTAATTCTTTTATTACATACGCTGATTCTTTAGAAATTACTCTTCTTTTTTGTTGTTTTGGCTTAAAAGTAACTTTATTATCTGGTGTTTCCGCTTTTGTATAAAATGTTGGTTCTATATATATTCCATCATTTGCAATTGTTGCATATGCACCTGCCATTTGTAATGGGCTAATTCCTTTATCTAGTCCACCTAGTGCTAATGCCAAATTTTCATCTTTTTCTGTTAATGTTGTAATTCCCATTTTTTTAAGATATTCAATTGAAGTTTTAGGTCCAATTTTTTCCATCATTTCTACAAATGGAATATTTTGAGATGACTCTAATGCTCTTCTTACAGTTATGTTTCCTAGATAATCATTATAATCTTCTGGTTTATATCCGTCATCAAATATTGTTGCTTCATCTGAAAATATTGTTGATCCTGTAAATTTTTTTTGAGAAATTCCTGGTACTAATACAGCTATTGGTTTTGTACAAGATCCTGTTTGCCTAATGGTTTGTGTTGCACGGTTTAATCCTCTTGCAGTTGTCTTTTTGCCTAAGCCACCAACACACCCAGCAACCTGTCCGGTTTTATGGTCTATTATTACCATTGCAGCTTGTGAATGGTCTCCGCCCGTATTTGATTTTAGTTGATATTTTGTTTTTTCAAACTCTGTTTCCATCTGTTTTTGAATTGATGAATTTTGTGTACTATAAATTGTAAGTCCTGCCATATTTACATAGTTCGTTGCAAATTTTTCTGGTATTTTCTTTTGCTTTTGGATATCATTAATTAGTTGATTTATTAAGGCATCTGTATGGTATGAGTATACTGGGTCATCTGTTTCAAATTTACCTTTTTTAAATTGCAAACCTTTATCAACATTTGAGATTGCTTTATCATATTCATCTTGATTTATGTATTCAAGTTTTAACATTTGTGATAATACAATTTTAGTTCTTTTTTTTATTTTTTCTGTATTGTCAGTTTCGCCATATGGATTATAAGAATTTGGTGAATTATTTATTCCAGCTAAAAAGGCACATTCTTCAAGTGATAAATCTTTTGCTGATTTATTAAAATAATAATTTGAGCCAGTTTCTACCCCATAAATATTTGGTCCAACATATATAATGTTTAAGTATAAATCTAATATTTCATCTTTACTCATAAAAGATTCTAAAACAATGGCTTTCCCCCACTCTTTTATTTTTCTTGTTGCTTTTCCTGATGTATCACCTGTTAAATTTTTAACAACTTGTTGTGTTATACTGCTTCCTCCAAATGATGATGAGCCTCTATGGAAAACATAAGAAGCAATTGCAGCTGTAGTTCTTTTTACATCTACACCGTGGTGTTTATAAAATCTTTCATCTTCTATTGCTACATAAGCATTTTTTAAATTTTGTGGTATATCACTTGATGCAATTTTATTTTTTGCTTTTTCACTTCCTATTTCTGCATGTGGAAATTCTTTAATAAAGTTTAATGCTGTATCATCATAAATTCTTGTTGATTTAAAGATTTTTTCTAGCTCTGGAAAGCATATAT
>Ga0256404_1005523_pt1 | contig 22257 bp, 22 predicted proteins | sample RumenRJG_01DNA_FD_185990 | JGI IMG/M metagenome (GOLD analysis project Ga0256404, IMG submission 185990) | Bovine rumen microbial communities from Lethbridge, Alberta, Canada - RJG_01 | ecosystem: Host-associated > Mammals > Digestive system > Stomach > Rumen | place: Canada: Alberta | collected...
ATGAACAGCTTAGAGCTAATATGCTCCGTTCCATATCCCATGACCTCAGAACACCGCTGACCTCCATATCAGGCAATGCCAGTACGCTACTGTCAGGCGGCGATACGCTTGATGAATCAGCACGTCAACAGATATACACGGATATTTATTCCGAATCTATGTGGCTTATCGGAATGGTGGAAAATCTCTTATATGCCACACGAATAGAAGACGGACGAATGCAGCTGAATATCTCGGTAGAGATACTGGATGATATCGTGCAGGAGGCTGTGAAACACACAGAACGCACTCACTCAAAGCGAAATATCATAGTAGATATGCTTGACGAGATAATCCCCGTTATGGCAGATGCGAACCTGATCGTTCAGGTCATAGTCAATCTTATGGATAATGCAGTCAAGTACAGTGATGATGATTCTGATGTAACTGTCAGTGTGCGCCGTGAACATGCGTATGCTGTGATATCCGTGTCCGATCACGGCACAGGTATCTCCGATGAAGAAAAGGAAAAGGTCTTTGATATGTTCTATACGGGCTGCAGCCGTTCCTCAGACAGCAGAAGAAGTCTTGGGCTGGGGCTTGCACTGTGCAGGTCAATTATTTCTTCACACGGCGGTACTATATCTGTCAGCGACAATATACCAAACGGTACAGTTGTCAGCTTTACTCTGCCAATAGGAGAGGTCGATCTGAATGAATGAATATCTTGTTCTGGTGGTGGAGGATGACAAGCCTATCAGAAATCTTATAACAACCACTCTTAAAATGAATGATTATCGCTTTATCACCGCCGTCAGGGGCAGAGAAGCGGTCATGCTCAGCGCTTCGCATAAACCTGACATCATCATACTTGACCTTGGACTGCCCGACATTGATGGCGTTGAGGTCATAGAGCATATACGCACTTGGAGCGATGTTCCTATCATCATAGTCAGTGCAAGGAGCGAGGACAGGGATAAGATAACAGCCCTTGACAAAGGTGCAGATGATTACCTGACAAAGCCGTTCTCTGTTGATGAACTTCTCGCAAGGCTCAGGGTGATACAAAGGCGGCTCATGAGATCCGAAAACGTATCGGTCACGGAGTTTGTCAACGGCAGACTGAGGATAGACTATGTTTCGGGCTGTGTTTATCTTGATGATGAAGAACTGCACCTGACCCCGATAGAATACAAGCTTCTGTGCCTGCTTGCAAAGAATGTCGGCAAGGTGCTGACACATAAGTACATTATCCAAAGTGTATGGGGAACTCCTGCGGATATCAGCGAAGCCTCCCTGCGTGTATTTATGGCTACCCTGCGAAAAAAGTTGAGTGACAGCAGTCAGGCGCTGATACAAACACATATCGGTATTGGGTATCGTATGATGAAATTATAGCTTTATGGAGCAGTACAAAGCAGACACTTTATTTGATGATCTGTATTGCCTTCAATGGCTGCAAAAACAATTGAACTTATTTTTCTAAAGGAAATAAGGGCAATGCCTTCCACTCACGGAGGACATTGCCCTTTTCCTTATGCTTTGATCATATCAGTCCTGAATCTACTGCATCATAGTCGCACCGTCCTTGAAGCCAATCTTGTAGGCAGCTCTCATTTAAATCATATTTTTTTAGTATTCCTGACTCGATTGATCGTCCGTTCAAATTCACCGCTGTCGAGCCATTCAGCAAGAAAGAACTGTTCAAGCATAGGGACTGTGCAGGAATAAAATCCGACAGTCTGTTCATATAGAGGCAGCAGTTTCTCAGGCAGAAGCATATAGGCAACACGAAGTGAGGGAGCGATAGTCTTTGAGAAGGTGTTGATGTATATGACATGATCGTTTTCCGACTGTGCAAACAATGTCTGCGGTGCTGTTCCGTTCAGAGTGTATTCAGAATCATAGTCATCCTCAATAATGACCGCATTCCTCTGATACGCCCATTCCAGATAGACCTGTCTGCGCTTAGCAGAAGCAGTTACGCCGCTTGGAAAGCTGTTGAAAGGCGTGACATGGAGGATCTCTGCACTTGTTCTGCTGAGTTCATCAGTGCGGATACCCTCTCCGTCCATTTCAAGCATATCACAAACAGCGCCGTTTGCCTTATAGACTGCTTCTATTTTTTCGTAAGAGGGCGATTCCAACGCAACGGTCTTACCTCTGCCAAGCATCTGGATACAGATCCCGTACAGGTATTCAGCCCCCGAACCAATAATGACCTGTTCTCTGGATACATTGATATTTCTGCATCTTGAAAGATAGCGGCATATCGCATCACGAAGCTGTGAACAACCACCCTTTGGAGATTTCATCAGTATCCGTTCCCCGTAATCAAGGGTCACTTTTCTCAGCATTGCTGCTACCGAGGAAAACGGAATATTGTCGTTATGCAGAATATGATCCCTGTCTATTTGAAAGATCGTCTCCTCTGTTGCAGAAACAGGGAAGAAGCTCTCGACAGCGTATTTCACATAGCAACCGCTTCGCAGACGCATTTCACAGAACCCTTCATCGCAAAGCAGTTGATAAGCGTGTTCTATCGTCGGGAGACTGACAAGACAATCTCTTGCAAGCTCTCGTTTTGAGGGGAGTTTTGCACCATGTACAAATGCTCCCGATATGATTCTATTGCGCAGTTCATTGTAGACCTGCATATAAGCCGGCACGCTACTTTCACGGTCAATTCGGATATGCATTTTCCCCACCTCTTACTTTGATTATACTACTTTCTTAGGCGTTTGGCAATCGTTTGAAAGAAATATTCATAAACTGTAAAATCCTCGGTCAGTTCCGGATGGAAAGCGGTTGCAAGCTGATTATCTTGTCTGACTGCAACGATCCTGTTATCGTGTGAAGCAAGAACTGTGACATTATCACGCACATTCGTTGCATACGGTGCGCGGATAAATGGCATTTCGATTTCTTTCCCTGCAAATATATCGACACAGCGAAAGCTGCCGAGCTGTCTGCCGTAAGCATTCCGATGCACAGATATATCCAATGTTCCAAAGCAAGGAGTACCGCCGCCTGATATTTCTTTTGCAAGAAGGATCATACCGGCACAAGTCCCAAAAACAGGCAAACCATTCTGTATCATTTCCTTTAACGGTTCAAGCAGGTCAAGCTCTGTCAGAAGTTTCCGCATCGCTGTACTTTCACCGCCCGGTAGGATCAGACCGTCAAGCTCCGTCTGAATGTCATGTCTCTTGCGTATCTCCACTGCCTCAGCACCAAGCTGACATACCTTTGCGGAATGCTCTGCAAAAGCTCCCTGTACTGCAAGTACACCTATCCGCATTATTTACCTCTTTCTTCCATAATGAGCTTGATCTCGCTCTCATTGATACCGACCATAGCTTCACCAAGTCCAGATGAAAGTTCAGCGATCAATTTTGCATCATTATAATTCGTAACAGCCTGTACGATCGCACTCGCACGTTTTACGGGATCGCCGGATTTGAAGATGCCCGATCCAACAAACACACCTTCTGCACCGAGCTGCATCATCAGTGCGGCATCGGCAGGTGTCGCAACACCGCCGGCGGCGAAATTTACGACCGGAAGTCTGCCCGTATCGTGAACCTGTTTCAGCAGCTCATACGGCACTTGAAGTTTCTTTGCTTCTTCATAAAGTTCGTCCTCACTGAGCGATACAGCATGACGGATCTGTGTATTCATCATTCTCATATGACGAACTGCCTGCACGATGTCGCCGGTACCAGGCTCGCCCTTTGTTCTTATCATAGATGCTCCCTCGGCAATACGGCGAAGGGCTTCACCAAGATCTCTGGCACCGCAGACGAACGGCACTTTGAATTTTCGCTTATCCACATGGAAAACATCATCGGCAGGCGAAAGCACCTCGCTTTCATCAATATAGTCGATCTCGATTGCTTCCAGTATTTGTGCTTCAACAAAATGACCGATACGGCACTTCGCCATGACCGGAATAGTCACAGCTTCCTGTATTGAACGGATCATAGCAGGATCGCTCATTCTTGACACGCCGCCGGCAGCCCTGATATCCGCAGGGATACGTTCCAGAGCCATAACTGCACACGCACCTGCTTCCTGTGCGATAACCGCCTGTTCAGGAGTGGTAACATCCATGATCACGCCGCCTTTGAGCATCTGTGCAAGTTCCTTGTTGAGCTGATATCTTTCTTCCATTATGAGTACCTCATTTCTGTTTTTTCTTATTATAGCAAAACTGGTCATATTTGCATATAACCAGTTGCGTTTTATTTTATGGTATCAGATGAAACATAGGAACAATCGAAATCTATGCCACAAAGCGGAATGATATTATCGTTTCATGCCAACAGCTTTACAGCAACGATCATTAAAAAATGACCTCCGGCACAACTATATGCCCTGTTCCTCCGCAGTATTTTGTGGTCGTGTTTATTATTTTCTGTGCTGTTTCGGTCAATAGTTTATCGGGAGTTGCGGCGTTGCCCTGAACGATATCAATCATTTGTATTCCTCCTTTCGTTTATTATCGTAAAACCAACCGTCCAAACATAACCCAAATAATCGTTGTTAAGGTGTTGCTTACGGCACTCCGAAAAGCAAAAGCTCACTGCGTGATGTGCCGATACCGAGCTTTTTGCTGAGTGAAATTGTGATGCTAAAACAGCGCTGTTCGGATGATGATTTCTTCCTGACCGGCTCACCAAGACCGACCGAGCCACGCACCTACACGCTGCGGTTCAAGTCGTTCCTCAAACGAATCGGCGTGCCGTATCGCAACTTTCACTCCCTGCGGCACACCTTTGCAACGCAGTGCGTCAAGAGCGGCGTTGATGTGAAAACGCTCAGCGAGCTGCTCGGACATTCGAGTGTCAAGATCACGCTTGACAGGTATGTCCACTCGGATATGCAGCTCAAACGCAAGCAGCTGGAAAAGCTCTATTCAAGCCTTTGATAATGGTCAGAAATATGGTCGAAAGCCTCTCGGAATTGGTGTAGATGCGCTGATTTTGAGAGGTTTTTCTTGTGTTGATATAATATACGAACCCTGCCGCTGCTGTGGTGTTGTATGTTAACTCTGGTTAGTGGCAAAGTCAACATCTGAATTGATAACAAAGTGTTAGAACAAAGAAACAGACAGTTTAATAACTGTCCAACCAATTGTACAGTTAGCTATTGACACTTTTTGTCTTGAATGATAGAATAAAGCCGTGACCTGACGGCACTCATGATACATAAACCTTCAACCTGAAACCGAAGGGGGTATTCATGAGGATCCAATACTACCACAAGAAAGACAATTCGAGTGTCGTTTCAGGGTTACCTACGCCGCTTGAACAGTTCAAGCAAACGCACACGAAGCAGGAGTACGAGCAGCTGGTGTCATTCTACAGATCAGAAGAATGGCAGGAGGCTGAAAGAGCGCATCTCAATTCAGACCGAAGATACTACGAGGGCAGAAAGCAAAAGTCCCTGTCCGAATGTGCAGCATCTTCAAAGAGCAAATACTATGGTGTGCACCCGTTCCAAAAGCGAGTCGAAAGAAAGAGCACCAAATGTATCGAAGATCGGTTTGAGGACAAGCTGCTGTGCGAAAGCATGAAAAGCCTCACACCAAAACAGTATCAAGTCATAACGCTTTTTCTGAAAGACAAGAACACCGACGAGATTGCTAAGGAAGTCGGAACAACTCCCAGCAATGTGAGAAAGCTCAGAAATAGAGCCCTTGAAAAGCTGCGCACAGAGTATGCAAGGCTTGCAATGGGCTGCCATGAGGAATACACGGGAAAGATACTGTACAATATCAAACGGCTTTGCAAGTATCTTGACCAACCAAAACCCACGAAGAAACGAAAGAAAGCAGCGTAGATATTCCGCCGCACAGAGCAGTCTGTGCGGTCTTTTTTTGCCTTGTAAAATGTAAAGATTTTGTGAACGGCAGAAAAATGTCGCTTTTTGTCGTTTCTCATCGGTAAGTATATAGATGGCAACGATAGCCTTCTGAATTAAAAAAAGAAAGGAGAGATCAAATGAACAAACTGATCACAAAGTCCTGCGAGGAAATAATGACCACGCTGTACAAGCCTATCGAGTTCGCCGTTGACGGCTTGCTTGCACAAGGCTTGTACATTCTTGCAGGCTCCCCGAAGGCGGGGAAATCGTGGCTGGCATTGCAGCTTTGCCTTGCAGTCGCAAAGGGTGAAAAGCTGCTCGAGCGTGAAACCGCAAACGGCACAGCTCTGTATTTCTGTCTCGAGGACGGATACGAGCGTATCCAAAAGAGACTGTACGAACTGACAGACGAGCCTTCCGAAAAGCTGTATTTTTCGATAATGGCTGACACTATCGGCTGCGGTCTTGAGGAGCAGATAACCAAGTTCAAGTCGGCGCACGAGGACTTACATCTTGTCGTTATCGACACACTGCAAATGGTTCGCAGTGAAACAGAGTCCACATATGGCAGCGACTACGCAGAGCTTTTGCCGGTGAAAACTCTTGCACAGCAGCTTGGAATTTGCATCGTACTTGTACATCATCTTCGCAAGGCTGCCGACAAGGATCCGTTCAATATGGTCTCGGGCAGCACAGGTCTGAACGGCTGTGTTGACGGTCTTCTGGTGCTGATGAAAGCAAAACGGAGTGCGAACCAAGCGACACTGCACTGCACAGGTCGTGACATTGAGGACACAGAACTGCTGCTCACTCGGCATGGTGCAAGCTGGACGGTCACCGACGAGAGCGAGGACAAGCCACCCGACATTTTTTCTTTTGCAATTCACGACCTGATGCTTGAGCAGCTTTCGTTCAAAGGTTCGGCAACAGAGCTGTGCGGTCTGCTTACGGAGAAATACTCACAAGAGTTTTTCCCGAACATGATGAAGAAAAATCTGACCTTGCACGGCTATGAACTGCAAAGCTACGGCGTAAAGTTCTCTCACAAGCGCAGCAATGGACAGCGGTTGATTATGTTGGAGTACGACCGTGACAGTGACACCGGTGACGGCAGAAATCTGATGCCCGAGCCGTCACAAAATGCTGACCCTGCTGTCACTGCCGAGCAGAGCGAAAGCTCACAAACTGCTGATACTATTGATTCTGCGAGTATAGATAAAAGCAACACTTGTGAAAAGTCAACTGACCCTGTCGGGCAGTTAGCTGTCCCTTTTTGCAGTGGAGCTGACCCTGAGTACATCATCATCAATGGAAAGAAAGTCGAGGTAAAAAGCTACTCGATCAACGAGTTACTCCACCAGTGTGCAGCAAAGATCAGAGCAAAGGTTTTTGCTGAGCGAGGTATTCTCGTCCCCGAATTTGACCCCACACTGTGAGCCGATTTGTGCCCGCTCTCTCCCTCGGTGGAGAGTTTGCCCGACCCGCAGGCACAGGAAGCGACACAGGGCAACGTGGCGCAAGTGTGAGCGAATGGCAGAGCAAAGAACTCTCGCCGCAGGAGTTTACTATCTGTATAGTAACCCTGAAATAGCAGAAAAGACAAAAGCCCATGCTTGAACGCTTTGCAGAGAACGAGTGCTGTGTAAAACTGTTCCAAGTACCAGTATCAAACGGCAGTCTGAAAACCGCAGGGATTCTGTCAATGCCAGCATCGCCTCCGGCTGTCCACCTGCCTCGCTAAAGCGGGTCGGCGATCTGCCGAGTCAGCAGGCTCGGGGCGGACCCCGTGAACCCCCGTCTCATTGGCAGAAAAAGAATATGTCTGAACTGATAACCCGACATTTTTGAGTGCAGCCAAAATTTGCTCGATTTGAGGGTTTTAATAGCTTTGCAGGAAAAAGCACGGCGTCATTTGCCGCCGCACGCCTCACTTCGACGAGCAAAGCTCGACGTGTCTGCGAGAGAATCTGCGAAAGGAGAATTGGAGTCAAAATCGAATAATTGCAAAAGCACCGACGTCAAAAATTGAAAATTCAGCCTCTTTCGGCGGTGGTGCGAGGTAATTCGATGGCGTCACGGGCAGTTTTCAGCTGAACAAAAAAGTTGTGTTGTAATTCTTAACGGCAAAAAAATACGAAAGGAAGATCAAAAATGACAAACTATAATTCAAAAGCATTGTGCTGCTTGGTGCACAAAAAAGACAGACAAAATTCGTTGCAGTTGGTGATAGATAACCGCCGCAGAGTGTGGTACTCTTGTGGTAAAAACTACTGCAATAAATGGTATAATCCACCTGACGATGATAAGAATAAAGATAGGAGTGATGCGTTTGAAGATTACAGAAAAATGCAAGGCTCTTGAGCTTAAAAAGCAGACCCTCACCGCCTGGACGAGAATACTTCTCGGGCGTGGTGAGATAGATGTGAAAAAGTACAACCGCATGCTTGTGCTGATAGATAAGCTCACAGCCTGAAAAAGCCCGCTGCAAAGGCGGGCTACATAGAGTGGATATGTAAATGTTTCCACCGTATTGATTTTGAAAAATAACAAGTTATAATTAAGATAAAGGAGGATATCTTATGGATATTTATAAGGCTCGTCAGCTGATGACGAGCGAACGGAAAACTATTTTTGACCTGGACATCAACGTGACTTTCTACGCACGAGTGTCCACCCTCTCGGACGAGCAGGAAAACTCTATCGAGAATCAGATAAGCTACTTCACCGAGATGATAAAGTCAAATGCACATTGGAATTACATCGAGGGCTATGTGGACAGAGTCAGAGGCGAGAGCGCGCAGAACCGTGAGTCGTTCATGCAGATGATAGACGACGGCAAGGCTGGCAAGTTCGATCTCGTGCTGACAAAAGAGGTCAGCAGATTTGCAAGAAACACCATCGACAGCCTGACCTACACAAGAGAGCTGCTCAGCTCAGGCGTGGGAGTGTTCTTCCAGAACGACAACATCTGCACCATCGACCCCGACTCCGAGCTTCGCCTTACGATAATGTCAAGCATAGCCGCAGACGAGGTAAGAAAGCTGTCCGAGCGTGTTCGATTCGGACACAAGCGTGCTATCAAGAACGGCAACGTCCTTGGCAACAACCGCATCTTCGGCTATGACAAAAAAGACTGCAAGCTGGTCATCAATGAAGAGGAAGCCGAAATGGTCAGGCTCATATTCGAGCTGTACTCCACAGGCGACACCAGCGTGCGAAAGATAGAACGGATACTCTACGACAAGGGCTATCGGGGACGAAACGGCACACGCATACACCACAACACTATCTCGGGAATAATACAGAACCCCAAGTACAAAGGCTACTACTGCGGAAACAAAGTCACCACCGTTGACTACCGAACCAAAGAGCAGAAGTTTCTGCCGCAGAAAGAATGGGTGATGTACAAAGACGAAACGGGCGAAACAGTCCCAGCAATAGTCTCCGAGGAGATATGGGACAGGTGCAATCAGATATTTGCCTACCGCAGCAGCGTGATAAAAGCAAGAGAACATTCCTTCAAGGACAAAAGCGTGTTCACGGGAAAGATATGGTGTCAGGCTCACGACAAGCCATACTGGCGGACGAGCTTTTCCAACAGCGCATCAAAGGGCAAGCCCGTCTACGAATGGATATGCTCCGAGAAAAAACGCTTCGGCACAAAGACCTGTGCATCATTTGCCATACTTGAAAGCGAGCTTTACAAAATGCTGTCGGGATTTTTCACCGAGATAGCAGGCGACCTTGACGACTACATCGAAACATTCCTTGAGATATACAAGCAAGCCGACAACACAGGCGAGCTTCAAAAAGAGCTGAACAGACTGCAGATTCAGCTTGACAAGGAGAACCGCAAGCGTGACAAGCTGCTGGAGCTTTACATGGAGGAAACTATCTCCAAGGCGGAGTTCACCGAGCGCAACACCAAGCACACCAAGGTCATCGAGGACATCGAAAACGAGATGCGCTACCGCAAAGAAAAGTCCCAGGACAGCGAGCAGTACGCAAAGAATATCCGCCGCATCGGCGACTACTTTCGCAATATGTACGACCCAACAGGCGTAATGACCAAGGAAGATGTTGACGAAATGGCAAAGGCGGTCATCGACAGGATAGATGTGGTGCCAATGAACAAAAACACTATGAAGCTGCAAATAAAGCTGCTCACGGGCGATAACGAGCCTGTCACCTATGTCCGAAAGGGAGCAAGGTATGCTCGGCGTTCTGGTAACATCAGCAAGAAGATGATCGACTCCTACAAGGCAGGCAACAACAAGTAATACTTGCCAAAGCATAAAAAAAGAGCTGTCGCATACGCGGCGGCTCTTTGCTTTTTGCACAGCTGTTTTGTTCACTCGGGCAAAAAAACATCCCCGCACGCCGAGTACGGGGATACATCATCATATCAATTTTCAGGCACAATGATCTTGGGCTTTCTCGGAGCCGCATCATCTGACGGACCTGCGATCTTTTCAAGCGCCTCGTGAGTAGCCGTAACGTCAGCCACGCACTTTGAAAGCACGTTGTGAGCCTCTCCCAGAGAGATGTTCAGCTTCTCGACCATTGCCTTTCTGATAGCAAGATCCTGAGCCTTGGCGTTGGCGATGATCTTTTCAGCCTCCTCGTTAGCCCTCTGCGCTTCAGCATTAGCATAATCGTGAGCCTGCTTAACGATCTCCTCTTCGCTGATAAGTACCTGCGCCTGCGCGTTGGCATCCTTGATTATCTGATTAGCCTGTCTGCGCGCATCATCAAGAATATTCTGCCTTTCCTTCTCGATCTCCTTTGCCTTCTGTATCTCAGCAGGAGTATTCAGAATAAGGTCGTCTATCATATCGATAAGCGGCTCTGCATCAACCTTCTTCTTATTTGAAAGCGGAGCATTCGGCGCATTGAGCAGCGCTGCCTTGATACTGTTCAAGCCTTCTTCAAGTGTAGTCATTTTATAACATCCTTTCTTGAACCTATAAAGGTCATCTTACTATGTCATCAGGTTTAAAAAGCCTGTGCTTTATAAAATCATGTATCTCGGGAGGAACAAATCCCGAAATGTCTCCGCCGAAAAAGGCGATCTGCTTTACCACGCTCGAGGACAGGAACATATTCTCGCCCGTAGTGGTGAGAAACACCGTCTCCGCACCGTCATAAAGCTTTTTGTTGGCAAGCGCCATCTGGAATTCATACTCAAAGTCAGATACCGCGCGCAAGCCCTTTACAATAGCCGTTGCACCCGTTCTTTTCAGGTAATCCGCAAGCAGCCCGTCGTGACAGTCAACAACTACGTTGTCAAGATGCTTTATCACACTGTATATCATCTCGACCCTCTCGCTCACCGTGAAAGCAGCCTGCTTTGCCGCGTTGAACGAAACAAGCACTATCACCCTGTCAAAAAGCTTGGATGCCCTGTTTATAATGTCGATGTGTCCTCTCGTTATCGGATCAAAGCTTCCGGGACATACCGCAATACGCTTCATTCTTCATCTTCCTTTTCACCCGCTAAAAAGACAGTAACAGCGGTCTTTCCGTACTTGTACCGCTTGCGCAGAGCCAGTCCCTCGTACTCGTCACAAAGCTCAAGCTCCTTTTCATGCTCGCATACAACAAGCGCACCGTCATTGAGCAAGGTGCGTATCATGCCAAGCACAGTCTGCACCGTTCCCTGCCTGTACGGCGGGTCAATAAAAACTATATCAAATCCGCCCTTTGAGACCTTGAGATATTCAATGCTGTCCATTCCAAGAACGCGCGATCCATCCGTCAGCTTGCAGTCCGAAACGTTTTTCTTGATGACCTTCACCGCCTCGGGATTTGAGTCCACAAATACACAGTGAGCCGCACCCCTGCTGACAGCCTCTATGCCCATCTGTCCGCTGCCTGCAAACAGATCAAGCACCGATGCGTCCTGAAGATCAAACTGTATCACGGAAAATATAGCCTCCTTGACCATATCCGTAGTCGGACGCGTGTCAAGTCCTTCAAGCGCCGTAAGCTTTTTTCCTCTGCATTTTCCCGTAATAACTCTCATAAAGATCTCCCAATGGGTATGATGATATAATTTCCTTGTTAATTATACAATAATAATTCCAATTTGTCTATACCTTTTTGAATTTTTCTTTATTTTTTCTTCCAAAAACAGCAGGCGCCGTGCTGTCACTCCATAAAAGCCTCGAACGCGCTTTGTTCAAGCTCGCCGCACGGATTGATAAGTTCACCGTTTTCGCTGTACAGCTTGTACTCCTGCACTGCCCCGCCAAGCGATGCCTCGCCGTCAAGGGCAAGCAAAAGATTGTAGTAATTGTCACAAAGCGCCTCGTCAAGCAGCGCATACAGCGCATCAGCGCTCACTCCCGCATCAGTAAGACTGCGTATCCTCTCACCGACTGCCGTTTCGCTTTTCGGGTCAAAGTAGCTGTCAAGTATCCGCTTTTTCTCATCAGCACAAAGCCTTACGAACTCCTCTGCCGTCATCATTCGCTCCAATCCCAGTCACCGCTGCGCCTGCCTATGAAGTCATTTCCCATGCCCTCGTACTTTTGCAAAGGCAGCTGTTCGCCATCAATGCTAATTGTCATGTCCTTGCAGTCTGCGTACCATTCAAGCTCGCAAAGCGTGTCGTAAATGCCGCTCATGTATTCGCCCGCCGCAAACTCCGCAAGCGTCTTTTTCTCATCATCGCTAAGCTTTGCAAACAGCTTGCTGAGCTTTGCGATATGCTCGTCAGTGCCTTTAGCCTCGCCCTTTAGCGCCCACTGCTCGCCCACACTTTTGCGGGACATCTGCACAAGCGTGTCGATAAGCTCGCGGTACAGCTGCGCACCATTGTCCATATCAGACATCTCCCTTTTGGCTCTGCACCCTGCCCGTCAGCGCAACGAGCAGCTTCCTTGGTACAAGATGTGCGCCCGCAGCTGCAAGTTTTAGCGTTGCAGACGGCACGATGATAGTCTTTCCGCCGAACATACCCTTGACCGCCTCATCGCTGCACTGCTTTGCGCTGATCGCCTTTACACCGAACGAGCAGCCTGCGACCTCGTTGAACTCCGTGTCCACAGGTCCGGGGCAGAGCGCGCAGACCTTCACCCTGCTCCCCTGCTCCTCAAGCTCCCTTGCGACCGCACTGGTAAGGTCGGCAACATAAGCCTTTGTCGCGTAGTAGGTGCTCATGTACGGACCGCCGTTCATCAGCCCCGCACTTGATGCGATGTTCATGATGTACCCGCTTCCGCGCTGTGTGAAGTCCTTTAAAAACAGCTTCATCAGAATATGCACCGCCGTAACGTTGGTGTCTATCATATCAAGCTCGCGCTGCAAGTCGGTGTCGGTGAATTTGCCGAAAAGCCCGAACCCTGCGCCGTTTATCAGCACCCCTATCTTCTCGTCACTGACCTGCTCGTACAGAGAAAAGCATTCCTCCCTCTTTGACAGATCGCAGACCACGACCCTCGTGTTTTCACCAAGCTCCGCTGCAAGCTCGTTGAGCCTGTCCTCCCTGCGCGCACACAGTATGCAGCGAAATCCCCTTGCGTAAAGGTTTTTCGCTATCTCCCTGCCAATTCCCGAGCTTGCGCCCGTTATCAGTGCCGTCTTTGCCATATCGCCGACCTCCTTATCGTTTTTGCAAAACAACCACTACGATAAATCTGTATTTAACCAATCAAGTATTTTATAATAGATGTTTGCCCATTCAGGTAATTCATTCTCTGTAAACACATGGATTACACTCTCAATTTGTTTTGTTAATTCCTTTTTGGTTATGTGCTTAAAATAACTTTCATCCTTAAAAAACTCATCTTCACACCATTGGTATTCTTCATACGGTAAGCTGTTGTTATCTATGCCCCATTCATATACTTCACAAGGTCCGAATGATAGCCTCTTAATCAGAACAATATGTCCATCCGAGTCAGCATTCGTATTAGGCATTAAATATGACCAGCTTCCAACAGAAACACTTTTTGAGGGCATTATGATTCCTCCGAAAATTCTGATTTATCATATTAAAATCGCAACGATTTTTTAAATTATACCATAAGCCTCTCCGCCTTGTCAACGCAGGAATGTCTGATTATTTCACTTTTATATCCACATTTTTAAGATTCTATTGACAAACCGCGCAATATGTGCGATAATATCTTTTAATAAAGCGCACGCGCGCTCAAATCCACATCGGAGGTAACTTAATGAACGCTACACTCGTTGTCCTCGCAGCAGGTCTTGGCAGCAGATTCAAGGGCGGCATCAAGCAGCTCGAACCGCTCGGACCAAGCGGCGAGATAATTATGGACTACTCTATCTACGACGCAAAGCAGGCAGGCTTTGACAAGGTCGTTTTCATTATTCGCAAGGATATCCGCGAGGCATTTGATAAAATGATAGGCAACCGCATCAAGCAGCATATCGCCGTTGACTACGTCTATCAGGAGCTTGACTGTCTGCCGCAGGGCTACACCTGCCCCGAAAGCCGCGTAAAGCCGTGGGGACACGGTCACGCAGTATACTGCTGCAAGGGCGTTGTCAACGAGCCTTTCGTTGTCATCAACGCCGATGACTATTACGGCAAGCAGGCATTCACCGAGCTTTACAAAAAGCTTCAGACTATGCCGCAGACCGAGCCTATGAACATCGCTATGGCAGGCTTTGAGCTTAAAAATACCCTCAGCGACTTCGGCAGCGTCAACCGCGGTGTGTGCAAGGTAAACGGCAATAAGCTGTCAAGCATCTGCGAAACGTACGAAATTCGCAAAGAGCAGGACGGACTTGTCCACAGCGGCAAGGATAGCGATACCGTAATTGACGAAAACACCTGCGTTTCAATGAATATATGGGCTTGCCCCGCAGGCTTTATTGATAAGCTGGACAAGCACTTTACCGCCTTTCTCGAAAAGAACGTGAACAACGATAAGGCGGAGTTTCTGCTGCCGGGCGCTATCGAGGAAATGATAGAAACGGGCGAGATAACCTGCGATGTCGTGACCAGCCGCGACCAGTGGTTCGGCGTGACCTACGCACAGGACACCCCTATCGTTAAAGCGCGCTTTAAAGACCTTACCGATAAGGGCGTTTACCCCGTTGACCTGTGGGGGTAACTGTACAAAAAATTCCCCTGTTGATTTAATAAGCTAAATCAGAATTTAGCGTCTTTGACGCTAACAGTGAATAGTGAATAACGAATAGTGAAAAGTTAATAGTTAAGGTATCGCCTGCGGCGATGTATTAAAAAACATGTGAGCGAAGCGAACACCACAATTATTCACTATTCACTTTTCACTCTTCACTATTCATTGCTTATCGGTGCAAAGCATCGATAAATTCTGATTTATCACAGAAATATGCTTGATAATATGTAGCGGTGACCTTGTGTCACCGCTTTTTTTGCGCTCAGCCCATTATCTGCGCGATGCCCTGCGCCACCTCACCGATGGCGTTCATCGCCCTGCTCGTGCGCTTTTTGAGCATTCTTTTCTCCGAATTGCTCGCCGCTGCCACCGCGTAAGCCACAGTACCCGCAGCCGCGCAAACGGAAATGCCCGTTATTATCGTCTTTATCTTCATCTTTTCTTCCCTCCGCACTATTATTATCCGCATGACCGCGCACGCTATGCAAGGATAACTCAGGCAAGTTTTCTTCCGAGCGATTGAAAATTTTCAATTATTTTGTTGTTTAATCGTTTCATACAAACATTGTTCATAATTTATTCGCAAATGTGTTTAACATTATCGGTCGATGCGTGGTATAATTAATTAGTAAACGGAAAAAACATTACAGTATTTTTCGGCATATGATAATAAAGGGGTTTATTCTTATGGGAATGACAATGACACAGAAGATACTCGCCGCACACGCAGGTCTTGACAGCGTCAAGGCAGGGCAGCTGATAATGGCTGACCTCGACCTCGTGCTTGGCAATGACGTTACCTCGCCTGTTGCGATAAACGAGTTCAACAAGGCAGGCTTTACGGATATCTTCGACAAAAACAAGGTAACAATGGTCATGGACCATTTCGCACCGAACAAGGATATCAAAGCAGCAGCTCAGTGCAAGCAGTGCAGAGATTTCTGCGGCAAGTATGATATCACCAATTTCTTTGACGTGGGAGATATGGGTATCGAGCACGCGCTGCTCCCCGAGAAAGGTCTTGTAGCCCCCGGCGACTGCGTTATCGGTGCAGACTCGCACACCTGTACATACGGCGCACTCGGAGCGTTCTCCACAGGTATCGGCTCGACCGATATGTGCGCAGGTATGGCAAAGGGCAAGACCTGGTTCAAGGTACCCGGTGCGATAAAGTTCAACATCATCGGCAAGCTGCCGAAGTACAGCGCCGCAAAGGACGTTATCCTGCATATTATCGGAATGATAGGCGTTGACGGCGCACTTTACAAGTCTATGGAGTTCTCCGGCGAGGGACTTGTAAATCTTTCTATGGAAGACAGGCTCTGTATGGCGAATATGGCTATCGAAGCAGGCGCAAAGAACGGTATCTTCGCAGTTGACAGCGTAACGCTTGACTACATCAAGGATAAGGTGAACAGAGATTATAAGATATTTGAGGCCGATGCCGATGCCAAGTATGAGGCTGAGTACACAATTGACCTGAGTACCATCAAGCCGACAGTCGCATTCCCGCATCTGCCCGAGAATACAAAAACTTTCGACCAGATAGACAAGGTCGTTATCGACCAGGTAGTTATCGGCTCGTGTACCAACGGACGTATCGAGGATCTGCGCTGCGCCGCAGAGATACTCAAAGATAAGCATATCGCAAAGAACGTAAGATGTATCGTCATACCTGCAACGCAGAAGGTCTATATGCAGGCTATGAAGGAAGGTCTGCTCGAGATATTCATAAACGCAGGCTGCGCAGTATCCACACCTACCTGCGGACCGTGTCTGGGCGGACATATGGGCATACTCGCCAAGGGCGAAAGAGCCGTTGCCACAACAAACAGAAACTTCGTGGGAAGAATGGGTCACCCCGAATCAGAGGTCTACCTCGCTTCCCCGTATGTTGCAGCAGCAAGTGCGGTCGCTGGCACGATAGCACAGCCGTCTGATATTATGTAAAAGCTGTGCAAACAACTTCCGGTGCCGTGTTAGGAGGTAATTATGGAGAATTTCCTTAAAGTAATATTCGGTGACCTCGTTTTGAGCCTTATTACCAAAAAGTACGGCAGTTCCATGACCGACCAGCAGCGTCAGGATAAGGCAGACGAGCTTATCCGCATACTTCACGATTCAAATTCATATACCGTTGAAATGGCGCAGAAACTTATCGACCAGAAAGGCTTCAATACCCACTACACAGCTAACATCAACGGCGTGTCCGTTATCGCGCTGGTCAAGGAAGGTATGTTCCACAAAGCCAAAACGCGCTATTTCATCACGCGCAACAAAGAAAAGCTCGATGCTGCCTATATGGAGCAGATATATGATGAGCTGCGCCGTCAGGCACAGGGCGAAAATGTTTTCAATTCACCCGAATACATCAAATAAATCGAAAGGGGCTATTATCAAATGAAGGCTCGCGGCAAAGTACATAAATACGGAGATAACGTCGATACAGACGTAATAATCCCTGCAAGATATCTCAACACAGCAGATATGCAGGAGCTTGCAAAGCATTGTATGGAGGATATCGACATCGACTTTGCAAAGAACGTTAAACAGGGCGATATAATGGTGGGCGAGGCCAATTTCGGCTGCGGCTCGTCAAGAGAGCATGCACCCGCTGCAATAAAAGCAAGCGGCATCTCCTGCGTTATCGCAAAAACCTTTGCAAGGATTTTCTACAGAAATGCTATCAATATCGGTCTGCCTATCATCGAGTGTGAGGAGGCTGCCGAGAAGATAGAAGCAGGCGATGATGTCGAGATAGATTTTGAAACAGGCGTTATCACCGATCACACCAAGGGAGAAACCTACCAGGGACAGTCGTTCCCCGAGTTTCTGATAAATATCATCAATTCAAACGGACTGCTCAATTCGCTGAAATAAGCAGCCTGCGATAAAATGCTATTGTCGGATGACCATAGCATTTTTTCTGTTTTTAAAACGTCGCCGCAGGCGACACATTATCTTACTTCTTGCCTCTGAAAGCGAAGCGTTCTTGCTTCTGACCACAAATAGTGTAAACCAATCAACTGAAAGGGTGTTATCAAAAATGCAAAAAAATATCACAGTTATTAAAGGCGACGGCATAGGTCCCGAGATAGTCACACAGGCGCAGAAGGTCCTCGATAAAGTCGCTGAAAAGTTCGGTCACAAGTTTGAGTATACCGATATCCTTATGGGCGGCTGCTCGATAGATGCCTGCGGCGTGCCCCTCACAGACGAGGCGGTTGCAACAGCAAAAGCCGCAGATGCGGTGCTTCTGGGCGCTATCGGCGGCAACACCTCAACATCGCCATGGTATACGCTCGCCCCCAACCTTCGCCCCGAAGCAGGACTGCTGAAGATAAGAAAAGAGCTTGGGTTGTTTGCAAACTTGCGTCCTGCCGTGCTTTTCGACCAGCTCCGCAGCGCCTGCCCCCTCAATGACGAGATAATCGGCGACGGCTTTGATATGATGATAATGCGCGAGCTTACAGGCGGACTCTACTTCGGCGCAAGAAAGACCGAAACCGTTGACGGCATCGAAACTGCCGTAGATACGCTCACTTACTCGGAAACCGAGATAGAGAGGATCGCAAGACGCGGCTTTGATATCGCTATGAAGCGCCGTAAAAAAGTAACATCTGTCGATAAAGCAAACGTCCTTGATTCGTCAAGACTGTGGCGCAAGGTCGTAAATAAAGTCGCTCAGGATTACCCCGAGGTCGAGCTTGAGCATATGCTCGTGGACAACTGCGCTATGCAGCTCGTCAAAAACCCCGCACAGTTCGATGTGATCCTCACCGAGAATATGTTCGGCGATATCCTCTCCGACGAGGCTGCTATGGTGACAGGCTCTATCGGAATGCTCGCATCTGCGTCACTTAACGATACAAAGTTCGGTCTTTACGAGCCAAGCCACGGCTCCGCACCCGATATCGCAGGCACAGATAAGGCAAATCCTATCGCCACGATCCTCTCCGCCGCAATGATGCTGCGCTATTCGTTCGATATGGATACCGAGGCTGATGCAGTCGAAAACGCTGTAAAAAAAGTCCTCGAGGAAGGCTTCCGCACCGTTGACATCATGTCCGAAGGACTTACACAGGTCGGCTGTGAGAAAATGGGTGACCTGATCTGCGAGAGGATCTGACCTATACTATTATAATATATATAAGAGCAGATTTTAAGACGGCAGGGTGAGATCTCCCTGTCGTTTCCCCCTTAAAAACGGCAGATTTTAAAGTACAAAAAAAGGTACAAATAGCCCTAAACAGCGCTTTTTCCACACTGTAACATTTCGTGATAGCGCTTTTGCGGACTGTTTCAAATCGTTGTATCTCTCACTTAATGCTATAACCGAAATTTCACATTTTGTGCACCTTGCACAATGTCAGCCAAAAAGTGTTGACACCAGTTAAGCGCGAAATATCCGCGTTTTCAAGAGCATTACCTTCCGTTAACACTTTGGTAATATTATTTTTCAGGTGTACATAACCGTTTTAAAATAATCATATATTCTTGTACTCATTTTGTAACCTTTTCACCGAAATCGTTTAAGTCATTTTGAAATCAACGTTTTTTTCAATTTCCGATCCCCTGCCGATGCAAAATAAAAAACTATAACGTTTTTATGTTCATATTGCACATTAAACACCCATATAATTGTACATCATATATATTATTTCACAAAATTCCCCACTTAATCAGACGTTTTTGGCAAGTTTTTACATCGTAAAAATTACAAATCGGTAACAACAGCCTTGAATATGTGGTGAGTTTGCATAAACAAAGCGAAAGAAATTTGTGCAAAGTAACATATTTTATTACAAGCCGCCAAAAAATTAGGGGAAACACTTGAAATCGAAATCGGAATATTGTATATTCTATATTAGCGGAAACGCAGAAATGTTATGCATCTTGATAAAATCGACAGAAACGATTCAAGTCAAGTGAAAGGCGGAAATATCATTGGTTTCTTTAAAAGACATTTCCGTTCGCTGCGGTGTTTCGGTCGCTACGGTCAGTAAAGCGCTGAACGGACATAAGGATGTATCGGCTGCAACCAGAGAGAAGCTGCTCAAAGCCGCCAAAGAGATGGGATACTTCCCCAACTCACAGGCAAGGGCGCTCAAGACCAACAGAACGCACAATCTCGGAGTTATGTTCCTTGATGAAGCAGGCAGCGGTCTGACTCACGAGTTTTTCGCAAAGCTGCTCAACAGCTTCAAGACCAAAGCCGAGTCGCTGGGGTACGATATAACCTTTATAAGCAGGAGCATGGGCAAGAACAGAATGTCCACCTACGAACACTGCAAATACAGAAATGTAGACGGCGTGATCATAGCCTGCACAGACTTTACCTCACAGGACGTTTACGAGGTCGTCAACGGAGATATACCGATAGTTACCATAGACCATATATTTGATTGCAGAACAGCAGTTATGTCAAATAACGAAAAGGGTATGCAAAAGCTGGTCGAGTACGCCGCATCAATGGGGCATACGCAGATCGGATACATACAGGGCAACAGATCATCGGTAGCCGACAAGCGCCTCGCAGGTTTCTGCAAAGCCTGCATACGCCACGGGATAAACATCAACAACGATTGGATAGTTACGGGTGACTACCACAATCCCGATAAAACGTACGAGCTTACTAAAAAGCTCCTGTCACAGACTGACAGACCGACCTGCATCTTTATGCCGGATGATTACTCGGCAATAGGCGGCTACAACGCCATCAAAGATCTGGGTTTGTCGATACCCGATGATATATCGGTGGTCGGATATGACGGGATAGCCTATTCACAGCTCATATCACCAAAGCTCACGACCTATTCGCAGGATACCACAAAGATCGGCGAGATCGCTGCACAGCAGCTCGTGGAGCTTATCGAGAACCCGCAAACGACCTTTACAGAGGTCATCACAGTAGACGGAACGCTTATCGAGGGCGACTCCGTTGCAAAAATCAATTAACGGCATTAATATTTTACAGCAATACCGCTGTAAGACAATATTATATAATGCGATATTTAAGGAGGAAATTATTATGGCAAAACTTAAGAGAGTACTTGCAGGCGCACTTAGCCTCTGCATGGTAGGATCAATGCTCACAGCTTGTGGCGACAGCTCTTCAGATGACGCTAAGTCTTCTTCCAAGAAGGACTCATCTTCAAAGGCAGACGCTTCTTCAACAGGCGATTCTTCAGCAGCTGCTTCATCTTCTGAGGCTCCAAAGGCTGAAAGAATGAACACAGCTGAACTTCACGGCAAGGATTCTTCCGACAAGTCTAAGAACACACTGAGAATCTACTGCTGGAACACAGAGTTCAAGCTCAGATTCGACGCAGCTTACGCTAAGGGCGGCAAGTACAAGGTAGAAACTGCTTCCTACAAGGATGAGAACGGCAAGGAGCTCACCGAGATCAAGAAGATCGACGGCAAGGACATCGAGTGGGTACAGGTTGAGAACAAAGACGGAGCTTATCAGAAGGCTCTCGACGAGGCTCTCAAGGGTCAGAAGGAAAGCGACAATAAGGTAGATATGTTCCTTATCGAGGCTGACTACGCTCTGAAGTACACAGATTCCAAGGATACTGATTACTCTGGTCTGGTTGCACTTTCACCACAGGATATCGGTATCACAGATGACGATACAAAGAACATGTATGACTACACAAAGGATGCTGTTAGAGACCCGATCAGCGGCGACGTTAAGGCTCTTTCCTGGCAGGCAACTCCAGGCCTTCTCTACTATGATGTAAAGATGGCTAAGGAAGTTCTCGGAACAGACGAGCCTGACAAGGTTCAGGAGTTCGTTAAGGACTGGGATGCATTCAAGGATACTGCTAAGAAGATGAAGGACAAGGGTTACATCATGCTTTCATCCTTCGCTGATACTTTCCGTGTATTCGGTGCTAACATGACAGCTCCTTGGGTAACTGACAAGAAGCTCAACCTTGATCCTCAGATGGAAGCTTGGATCAAGCAGACTAAGGAATTCACAGACAACGGCTGGAACAACAAGACTGACCAGTGGACACCAGCTTGGAACGCAGATATGACCAAGGATGGTAAGGTATTCTGTTTCTTCATGCCTTCTTGGGGCGTTGATAACTGCCTGTACAAGGCTGGCGGAGACGCTACAAATGGTAAGTGGAAGGCTACCGTTGGACCAGCAGGCTGGTTCTGGGGCGGTTCTTGGATCTGCGGCGCAGTTGACTCCGACAACCAGGATATCGTTGCTGATATCATGAAGACAATGACATGTAACACAGATGTTGCTAAGTTCCTCATCGACTCCGTTGGTGAA
>Ga0256404_1005525_pt1 | contig 22252 bp, 18 predicted proteins | sample RumenRJG_01DNA_FD_185990 | JGI IMG/M metagenome (GOLD analysis project Ga0256404, IMG submission 185990) | Bovine rumen microbial communities from Lethbridge, Alberta, Canada - RJG_01 | ecosystem: Host-associated > Mammals > Digestive system > Stomach > Rumen | place: Canada: Alberta | collected...
TTTCACGGCGGGTTCATGGGTTCGAATCCCATTGGCGTCACCATGGGCGATTAGCTCAGATGGGAGAGCGCTTGCCTTACAAGCAAGATGTCAGCAGTTCGATCCTGTTATCGCCCACCATGAGAAATAGAAAGCTCCTTTGCAGCGGATGGTTGCAAAGGAGCTTTTTGATGTTTTTAGGACTTACAAGAGGATGACGCGCGCTTCATATGGCTGGAGCGCGCCTTTTTTGTGTTCGTTGTAGTTGCTGATGAGCTCGGTGCCTTTGACGCCATCAAAGAGCGCGCAGGGGGCTTCGTCTTTTGTCCAGTTGCAGGCGACGAGGAGGCGGTGGCCACCCTGCTCGCGGGCGTAGGCGTAGATGCTCGGATCATCTTCGAGCAGCGGGACGAATCTGCCGTAGACGATGATCTCATGCTCGTGGCGGAGCTTGATGAGCTTCTGATAGTAATGAAAAATGGAATCGGGGTCGGAGGTTTCGGCGGTCGCGTTGATTTCCGTGTAGTTCGGGTTGACGGCAATCCAGGGCGTGCCGGTCGAAAAGCCTGCGTTTTTGCTCGCGTCCCACTGCATCGGCGTGCGGGCGTTGTCCCGTGCCATGTTGTCAAAGCAGGCGAGCATGGTTTCGGGGCTTACGCGCTTCTGATCGACGACGAACTGCTGCCAGGCGTTCTTTTCTTCGACGTCGCGGCAGTCATCGAGCCCCTTGAAGTGCGTGTTCGTCATGCCGAGCTCTTCGCCCTGGTAGATGTAGGGCGTGCCCTTCATCATGTGGAGGCAGGTTGCGAGCATCTTGGCTGAGCGGACGCGGTACTCGGGCGCGTCGTTGCCGAACATCGAGACGCAGCGCGGCTGGTCGTGATTGTCCCAGTAGAGCGAGTTCCAGGCGCAGCCTTCGAGTTCGGTCTGCCATTTGTTGAGGATGGCGCGGACATTTCTGAGCTTCGGCTTGCCCGTCGTCCATTTCTCGACGATGCTGCCTTTGCCGTTCCCGCTGCCGACGTGCTCGAACTGGAAGACCATGCCGAGTTCCTTGCCGTCGCTGCGCGCGTATTTTTTCGCTTCGTCAATCGTGACGCCGGCCGCTTCGCCGACGGTCAGCAGGTCGTATTTCGAGAGCACGCGCTGGTTCATTTCCTGCAGGAATTCATGGACGCGCGGGCCGCTGATGCAGTACGGGGAGAAGTCGCCATAGCCGTCGGGCTTCACGGGGCCGTCAGGAAAGCGCTGGTCTTTTGAAATCATGCTGATGACGTCCATGCGGAAGCCGTCGATGCCCTTGTCGCACCAGAACGTCATGAGGTCATAGACCTCGTCGCGGACGCGCGGGTTCTCCCAGTTGAGATCGACCTGCTTCTTGGAAAAGAGATGCAGGTAGTACTGGCCGGTCGCTTCGTCGTACTGCCACGCCGGGCCGGAGAAGCAGGATTCCCAGTTGTTCGGTTCTTTGCCGTCCTTGCCGTCGCGCCAGATGTAGTAGTCGCGATAGGGATTCGTGCACGACTTGCGGCTCTCGATGAACCAGGCGTGTTCGTCGGACGTGTGGTTGACGACGAGGTCCATGACAATCTTGATGCCGGCTTTGTGCGCGGCGGCGAGCAGCGTATCGAAATCCTCCATCGTGCCGAAATCCTTCATGATGGCGCGGTAGTCCGAGATGTCGTAGCCGTTGTCATCGTTCGGCGAGGCGTAGACGGGCGAGAGCCAGACGACATCGACGCCGAGTTTTGAAAGATATGGGATGCGCTGCGTGATGCCCGCGAGGTCGCCGATGCCATCCCCGTTCGCATCCATGAAGCTGCGCGGATAAATCTGATAAATCACGGCTTCTTTCCACCATGCGTGTGTTTCTGCCATAAAAAATTCCTCCTCTGGATTCGTTCTCTTTTACGATACAACGCGTAAAAACAAGAAGCAAGTAACAAAGAAGGAATTTGAACCAAATGAATCACGAACACAAACGGCGTTACCCTCTCAGTCGCCTGCGGCGACAGCTCCCCCAACGGGGAGCCGCCTACGCATGCGGGCGGCGGGTCGCCGTGTCTTCGAACGCGAAGCGCTCGGGATGGTGGCGCGACTGCGTCCACTCGATCTGGCTGCCGTTTTCGTCAAACGTCTGGCTTTCGATGATGGCGAGGCAGTTGTAGTCGCCGAGGTCGAGGTACTTCGCGTCCTCGCGCGTCGCGTGTTCGACGGTCATGCGGCGCTTGCTCGTCTGGATCGTGCGGTGGAGCGTCTGCTCGATGTATTGGTAGATGGAGTCTTCGGCGATGGCGCGCGTGAGGCCGGGCACGAGGTCGGCGCGGAAGAGATTCTTGTCGAGGATCAGCGCGCGGCCGTCGAGGATGCGCAGGCGCCAGATGCGCCAGAGCGGCGTGCCGGCGCGGAAGCCCGTGCGGGCGGCGAGGGCGTCGTCCGCCTCGATCATCTCAAAGCGCACGACGCGCGTGGTGGTGTGCAGATGGTTGCGGGCGGCGCTTTCCTTGAACGTCTCGATGCCGCCGATGGAGAACGCGCTCTGCTGTCCCTTGCGGTAGAGCACGCGCACGCCCTTGCCGCGGATAGCCTGCGCGTAACCGCGTTCGATGAGCCCCGCGATGGCGCGGCGCACGGTGTTGCGCGAGCAGCCGTAGACCGACGTCAAGGTGTTTTCGGACGGCAGAAACGACTGGAACGGGTAGTCGCCGTCTTCGATTTTCTCGCGCAGGTCGCGGTAGATGGTATCGAATTTTGCATGTGGCAAACAAATCACCTCCTGTGTTCTTGCTTGTTCACATTACTTTACCATCTTATTTTAGCGAATATGGAGTCGAAGTCAAGTTTTTGCTTTTGTGGAACAATAAAAACAATAAGAAAATCGTAGAAAAGGCGTTGACTTGTATAAACAAGTATGCTATCCTAGAACCATCAAAGCTGTTCAGACAAGGCTGAGGGATTCATACATTACACAGGGGGAACAGAACTCATGGGAAAGTACACGAAAGACGCGGAGGAGCTTTTGCGGCTCGTCGGCGGCAAGGGGAACATCGCCGCGGTCTCGCACTGCATGACGCGCATGCGCTTTGTGCTCGGCGATCCGGCGAAAGCGGACATCAAGGGCATCGAGGCGATGAAGGTCGTCAAGGGCAGCTTCACGCAGGCCGGTCAGTTCCAGGTCATCATCGGCAACGACGTCGCGGTGTTCTACAATGATTTCACGGCGGTCGCGGGCATCGAGGGCGTGTCGAAGGATGTGGTCAAGGCGGCCGCGAAGTCGAATCAGAACGTGCTCCAGCGCGCCGTCGCTGTCATCGCGGAGATTTTTGCGCCCATCATCCCGGCCATCATCGTCGGCGGCCTCATTCTCGGTTTCCGCAACTGCATCGATGCGCTCTATCTTTTCGAGGACGGAACGAAGACGCTCGTCGAGATCAGCCAGTTCTGGGCGGGCATGGACAAGTTCCTCTGGCTCATCGGCGAGGCCGTGTTCCACATGCTGCCGGTCGGCATCTGCTGGTCGGTCACGAAGAAGATGGGCACGACGCAGATGCTCGGCATCGTGCTCGGCCTGACGCTCGTCTCGGGCCAGCTGCTCAATGCTTATGCCGTCGCGACGACGCCGGTCGACAAGATTCCGGTCTGGGATTTCGGTTCGTTCACGGTGCAGATGATCGGCTATCAGGCGCAGGTCATCCCCGCCATCCTCGCGGCGTTCACGCTCGCGTATCTTGAAAAATTCTTCCGCCGCATCACGCCGCAGGTCGTCTCGATGATCGTCGTGCCGTTCTGCTCGCTGCTGCTCGCCGTCATCGCCGCGCACTTCGTGCTTGGCCCGATTGGCTGGAAGATCGGCTCGGACGTTTCGTCCGTCGTCTTCACGGGCATCACGGGTTCGTTCCAGGCCGTGTTCGCTGCGGTCTTCGGTTTCATCTACGCACCGCTCGTCATCACGGGCCTCCATCACATGACGAATGCCATCGACCTCCAGCTCATCGCCGACTACCACGGCACGATGCTCTGGCCGATGATCGCACTCTCGAACATCGCGCAGGGCTCGGCCGTCCTCGCCATGATTTACCTCCAGCGCAAGAATACGGCCGCGCAGGAAATCAACGTCCCGGCCTGCATCTCGTGCTACCTCGGCGTCACGGAACCAGCTATGTTCGGTGTCAATCTGAAATATTTCTTCCCGTTCATCTGCGGCATGACGGGCTCGGCGCTCGCCGCCATCCTCTGCGTCTCGACGGGCACGACGGCGAATGCCATCGGCGTCGGCGGCATCCCGGGCATCCTGTCCATTCAGCCGCAGTACATGCCGACGTTTGCGCTCTCGATGCTCATCGCCATCGCGGTGCCGTTCCTGCTCACGACGATTGTCGGCAAGCGCCGCGGCGTGGATAAAGTGGCAGATACTGTCACGGACACGGAAGAAAAAGAAGACCTCGCGCCGGTTGTCACGGCGACGGCAGAGCCCGTGCAGGAGCTTGCGGCCTATGTCGATGGCGAGGTTGTCACGCTTGCGTCGCTGAATGATGGTGTGTTCTCGGCTGGCATGGTCGGCGACGGGTTCGCCATCCGCCCGACGAGCAACGTCGTCGTCGCTCCGGCCGATGCGACGGTGACGGTCCTCATGGAGGAATCGCGCCATGCCATCGGCCTGACGCTCGACGACGGCACGGAGATTTTGCTCCACGTCGGCCTCGATACCGTCGCGATGGGCGGCGACGGCTTCACGTACCTCGTCAAGCAGGGCGATCATGTTTCGAAAGGCGAACCCCTGTTGCGTTTTGATCGTGATAAAATCAGGAAGGCGGGCCATCCCGACACCGTCATCTGCGTCGTCACGAATCCGGCAGATCACGCGGCGTTCAGCTTCCCAACGGGCGGAAAGGTCGTCGCAGGAAAAGATGCAGTCGCGCATCGCGTGGCGGCGGAAGCAACTGTGCAGCCCGCGTAAAACATAGAGAGAAAGGAACACCACCATGTCATTCCATGACAAAGTCGTCTATCAGATTTATCCGAAGTCGTTCCAGGACACGAATGGCGATGGATGGGGAGACCTCGCGGGCATTACGCAGCGGCTTGATTATCTTGCGGACCTCGGCGTGCGCTATCTCTGGCTGACACCGGTCTATCCTTCGCCGCAGCGCGACAATGGCTACGATGTTGCCGATTACTGCGCCATCGACCCGCGCTTTGGCACGATGGACGACTTTGATACGCTCGTCCGCGAGGCAAAAGCGCGCGGCATGGGCCTCATGCTCGACATGGTGTTCAACCATACGTCGACGGAGCACAAGTGGTTCCAGCAAGCGCTTGCGGGAGACCAGAAATATCAGGACTACTACATCTTCCGCGACGGCGGCAAGGATGCGCCGATTACGAACTGGCAGTCGAAATTCGGCGGCCCGGCATGGCAGTATGTGCCGGAGCTCGACAAGTCGTATCTCCACCTTTTCGACGTCACGCAGGCTGACCTGAACTGGGAGAATCCCGCCGTGCGCGAAGAACTCAAGAACGTGCTGCGCTTCTGGAAAGCGCGCGGCGTCGAAGGCTTCCGCTTCGATGTCGTGAACCTCATCAGCAAGGGCGCGTTCGAAGATGACGCGGCGGGCGATGGCCGCAAATACTACACGGATGGCCCGCATGTGCATGAATATCTCAAGGAGCTCGTGCATGATGCCGGCATCGACGGCATGGTGACGGTCGGCGAGATGAGCTCGACGTCGATTGCGAACTGCATCCGCTACTCGAATCCCGCCGAACACGAGCTCGCGATGACGTTCAGCTTCCATCACCTCAAAGTCGATTACAAGGACGGCGACAAGTGGTCGCTGATGCCGCCGGATTTTGGAAAGCTCAAGCAGCTCTTCGCCGACTGGCAGGAGCAGATGACGGTGGGCGGCGGCTGGAATGCGCTGTTCTGGTGCAACCACGACCAGCCGCGCATCGTCTCGCGCTTTGGCGACGACAGGCAGTATTGGGAGGCGTCGGCGAAGATGCTCGCGGCGGCCATCCATTTCATGTGTGGCACGCCCTACATCTATCAGGGCGAGGAGCTCGGCATGACGAATGCGGGCTTTGCAAGTATCGACGCGTATCGCGATGTCGAAAGCATCAACTATTACAAGATTCTGCGCGACGCTGGCCATAGCGAGGCGGAAACGCTCCAGATTATCGGCGAGCGCTCCCGCGACAACGGCCGCACGCCGATGCAGTGGACGGCGGGCGAAAACGCCGGTTTCACGACGGGCACGCCGTGGATTGCAGTGAACAAGAACTATACGGCCATCAACGCCGAACGCGAAGCCGCCGACCCCAGTTCCATCCACGCGTTCTATAAGCAGCTCGTGCGCTTGCGCAAGGAATTGCCGATCATCGCCGAGGGCGATGTCACGTTCCTCGAACCAGAAAACAATGACATCCTCGCCTACGAGCGCACGCTCGGCGACAAGAAGCTCCGCGTTCTCTGCAACCTGCACGGTACAGAGACGAAAGCGCCGCTTGCTGACTATCGCAGTTCAACGCCGCATATGCTCCTGAGCAATTATCCAGGAGAGAATCGTGACGCTCTGCGTCCATACGAAGTTGTTGTACTCACCAATTAAATTCGATACCATCTGTTGCCAAACGTGCCTTTTTCTGCAAGGCTCCCTCTCAGAGGGAGCTGTCAGCGAAGCTGACTGAAGGAGTGTCGGAGGTAGGGCGTATCAAAGTTTATGAAGAAGCCTGCGAAGGAAGAATCCATCAATCCTTTGCAGGCTTCTTGACGTTCCATCGATTTCGCGCCATACTGGAGGAAAGATGTGGAGGGAAGATTGCATGGGAACATTGAAGATGAAGCGCATTTATGAAGAAGCCGAGCCGGGTGATGGCCGCCGCATCCTCGTCGACCGTCTCTGGCCTCGCGGCATGAAGAAGGAACGTGCCAAGCTCGACGCCTGGGCGAAGGAAATCACGCCGTCGCCGGAACTTCGCAAGCTTTACCATACGGGCGGCATCCCGTTTGAGGGATTCGCGGCGGACTATCTCGATGAGCTCGAAGCGAGCGACGAAGCGAAGGCTTTCGTTGAAAAACTCCGCGACAATCTCGCAGAAGGCGACGTCACGCTCGTCTATGCGACGAAGAACACCGAGCAGAATCATGTCCAGGTGCTCGTGAGGTGGCTGGAACATCATCTGGAGAAATGATGCGAAAGCAGGAAGATAACCGCTTGGCGTAGAAGTTTGAGCGTGGAAAAATATTTGGAAAGACAGGAGAGAAAAACATGAAAGAAAAAATCGATGTGCTGGAACATGCGACAGAAATCCTTCAGGCTTTGCAGTCGGGCGTGCTGCTGGTGACGAAGGATGGCGCGAAGGTCAATGCGATGACGATTTCGTGGGGTGCGCTCGGCATTGACTGGCGTCATCCGGTGTTCAAGACGTTCGTGCGCGAGAGCCGGTTCACGCGTGGCCTGCTCGATAAGACGGGCGTGTTCAACATCGCAGTCGGCACGGGCGAGCAGGCAAAACAGGTGCTCGGCGTTTGCGGATCGAAGAGCGGGCGCGATCTGGACAAGATCAAGGAATGCGGCCTGACGCTCGAGGACGGCGAGGTCACAGGCGTCCCGGCTATCCGCGAGTTCCCGCTGACGCTCGAGTGCCGCGTCGTCTACAAGCAGCAGAAAGACCCGATGGCGATGACGAAGGAGAACCGCGAGCAGTTCTATCCCGAAAAAGACGGCAAGTGCGACAACCACATCCTCTATGTCGGCGAGATTGTCGCGGCGTATCGGGTGAAGTGATGGGGACGTTTTACATCGGCTGCCACTTGTCGTCGGCAAAAGGCTATGAGGCGATGGGAAAGGCGGCGCTCGATCTCGATGCTTCGACGTTTGCCTTCTTTACGCGCAATCCGCGCGGCGGCAAGGCGAAGGACATCGATCCCGACGATGCGGCGCGGCTGCGCGATTTGATGAAGGAACACGCCTTCGGCCCGATTGTCGCCCATGCGCCGTATACGATGAATGCCTGCGCGGGGAAAGAAAATCTGCGGACGTTTGCTGAGACGATGATGGCGGACGACCTCGTGCGCATGGAGCAGACGCCGCACCAGCTTTATAATTTCCACCCCGGCAGCCATGTCGGGCAGGGCGCGGAGTGCGGCATCGAGTTTATCGCGGCGCAGCTCAACCATGTGCTGAAGCCCGAGCAGACGACGACGGTGCTTCTCGAGACAATGGCGGGCAAGGGCACGGAGGTCGGGCGGTCGTTCGAGGAACTGCGCGCGATCATCGACCGCGTGGAGCTCTCGAATCATCTTGGCATCTGCCTCGATACGTGCCATGTCTGGGACGCGGGCTATGACATTGTGGGCGACCTCGATGGCGTGCTCGCGGAGTTTGACCGCATCATCGGTCTTGACCGATTGCGTGCCATCCATCTCAATGACAGCCTGAACCCGCGCGGCGCTCATAAAGACCGCCATGCGAAAATCGGCGCAGGCGAGATCGGTCTCGAGTCACTCGTGCGCGTCGTAAACCATCCGAAGCTGCGCGGCCTGCCGTTCATCCTCGAGACGCCGAATGATGCGGCGGGGTATGCGGCGGAAATCAAGCTGCTGCGCTCGCGTTTTGCAGGCTGAAAAAGAAGATCAAATCGAGGAACGGATTTTGTTCCGAAAAAAGGAATTCGCCATCGTGCGTCGAAAGAACATAGCAAGAGGTATGTTCGAGGAGGATGCACGATGGCGAATCGTTTTTTCGTGCCCGCAGATATGCAGGCCATCGCACGGTATGAGCGGACATTCGGATTCGAGGGGCATGAAATCACGCTCGATGCGCTCCGCAAGCAGTTTGCGGACTACACGTTCCAGGCGCCGTACCAGATGACGCTCGACGACCTCAAGACGGCCGTCGAGAACATCCAGCGCATGAATCCGACGGTCTACGACATGATTTATGCCTGGTGGTATCCGCTGTACCACCTCGCGCCGTTCGGCATCCTCGAGGCTTGCGGCTACGACCCGAAGACGGGCAAAGAACGCCCGAACCGCGTGCGCGGCCTGATTGTTGACGAGTGCGACGTTTTTTACAATGTCTGGACGATTCTCGGCGACATGCCGCAGGAGGATTACAAGACGCCGGTCGCGCTCGAGGAAGACCTCGCCATCGCGCTCGAAGTCATCCGCTGGTACACGGAGGAAAAAGACCTGCCGGTCGAGAAGCGTTCGTTTTCCTATTGGGACAAGACGGGCTTTCTGCGGCAGTTCGAAAAGGCGGCATGGCTTGAGGCCGCGAACGAGCGGGAGCTCGCGCTCGGCCGCATATTCGTCAGGGAGCTCTGCGCGCAGAAGAGCGAGACGGCGCTCGCGCTCATGGCATCTTCGTGCCGTACGGGCAATCGCCTCTATGCGAAGAATCCCGCTGTCGCGAAGAAGTGCTACGAGCGCCTTTTCCAGATGACGGGCAAGCAATCCTATCAGGAAGTCGTTCAGGAACTCTCGAATGAGAGCTGAAAAATAGAAGATATGTTTCTCAGGGCAATATGTTGAGAAAGAGGGAATTTTTATGGGGATCATCAAGAATCTGCGGGTCGTGTATAAGATCCTGATTCTTGTTGTCGTGGCGGCGCTTGGCATGGCTGCCATCGGCTTCATGGGGCGCTCGACCATCCAGTCGTCGCAAGACAGTTTGGAAATCGTTTACAAGGAGAACCTGCAGCAAGTCGACCGCATCGGTGATGCGAAGTACATGATGCGCGACATGCAGTCGCGCGCAGCGCTCGCGATGGCGGCGCATGACCAGGCGCGCTTCGAAGACCTGCGCAAGGATATCAAGGAAATCGAGCAGAAGTTCGACGAGAACATGCAAGGCTACAAAGCATCGCAGCTGCGGCCCGAGCCGGAGTTCGACGCGCATGTCGCGGGCATTCAGGATGCATGGAAAGCATTCGATGCCTCCATCAACCATGTCGTCGATCTGCAGGCGGCTGGCGACGAGGCTGGCGCTGCCGCGTACTATGCAAAGGACACGTCACAGGCGACGACGAATCTGCGCAAGACATTGGAACAGGAACAAGAGCTCGTGCGCAATTCTGCTGAGGAGACGTATCAGGACGTCGAGGCACAGTCAACGCGCGCGGGGCTTCTGATGCTCGTCTACTGCCTCGTCGCGCTTGCTCTTCTCATTGTGTTCACGATCTGGATTTCGCGCGAAATCACGACGCCGCTCCATCACATGATGGATGCCTGCCGTCGGCTCGGCGATGGCGATTTCCGCCTGACGGAGCAGAAGGTTGTGCGCGGGGATGAATTTGGCGACATGGCGAATGTCATCATCAACATGCGCGACAGCCTCAACAGCCTCATGCACAAGACACATGATACGGCCGAACAGATTGCGGCGGCGAGCGAGGAGCTCACGGCGAGCTCGAGCCAGTCGGCGCAGGCGTCGAACCAGGTTGCGCAGTCGGTGACGGATGCGGCAGGCGCCGTGGCCGAGCAGCAGGGCGCGGTCGATTCGAGCTCGGAGGCCGTCGGGCAGATCGGCGGCAGTGTCGATGACATCCGGACGCAGTCGGGCGAGGCTGCAAAGCGCGCCGAAGCGGCAACGCAGTATGCGGCGGCCGGTGCGCAGGAAGTCGGCGGCAGCATCGAGAAGATCCAGTCGGCCGCGAAGAATGTCGCAGAATCGGCGGCCATCGTCGACAAGCTCGGCGCACGGTCGAAGGAAATCGGCACGATTGTCGAGACGATTTCGGGCATTGCGGAGCAGACGAACCTCTTGTCGCTCAACGCGGCCATCGAAGCGGCGCGCGCGGGCGAGCATGGCCGCGGCTTCGCCGTTGTCGCCGACGAGGTGCGCAAGCTCGCGTCGGAATCGGCGGAAGCGGCACAGCGTATCGCCGACCTCATCCTTGCCATCCAGAAGGATACGGATGCGGCCGTCGCCTCGATGCAGACGGGCCGCGAAGCCGTGGAGAACGGTGCGACGAGCGTTGATTCCCTGCGCGAGGTCTTCGGCCAGATCCAGAACCTCGTCGAGGAAGTCACGAAGCAGGTCGAAGCTGTGAACGTATCCGTGCAGTCGGCCGATGACGACGCGCAGAACATCACGTCGCAGGTGCAGACCATCAGCGATCAGGGCCGCAAAGTCAGCGATGAGATGCAGACGGTCTCGGCCGCGACGGAAGAACAGTCCGCGAGCGCGTCGGAGATCGCGACGGCGAGCGGCAGCCTCGCGAAGCTCGCACAGGATCTGCAGGCATCGCTCGGGAAGTTCCAGTTTTAAAAGCCTCCCTCTCAGAGGGAGGTGCCCGAAGGGCGGAGGGAGTCTCACAAGATAGGCGTAAGAAATGCAGGAGCGTTTTTTACGCGGGCGTCGAATGGGAGAACGGAAATCCTTGTGTTTCCGTTCTCTTTTGTATATAATGGGGAGAGTTTAATTTGGAAGGACTTTGAGAGAAAGGAAGCGGAGGCGTGCCATGAGACGTTATACGACGCTGCTCCTGACGGCGTTCCTGCTCGTCGTGGTCGTCGTCGCCGGGTCAGCGTACCTGGCGGGGTCAGGCCATGTGGAGAAGGGCGTCGCAATGCGGGAGCTCACGGTCTATACGACGCTCCCGGCAGAGCATGCGGCGCTGCTTTCGGACGGCTATGAGAAAAAGAGCCGCGTGCGCGTGAACTTCGTGCCGCTTTCCTCGAAAGACCTTTTAGACCGCGCCGCGAAGGATGACCGCTCGGCCGCGCTTGTGCTCGCGGACGAAAGGACGCTCGCGGAACTCTCGAAGCGCGGCGCGTTCGCGCCGTATGATTCCGTGTCGACGGATGCCGTGCCTGAGGAATTCCGGCAGGAGCAGGGCGCGTGGACGGGTGTCTGGTACGATCCCGTCGTCTTTGCCGTCAACAGCGATTATCTGCGCACGCTCAAGAATGTGCCGGACACATGGACAGAGCTTTCGCGTTCTGACGTACGCATCAGCATGACGGACTTTGTCGCGGCCGATGCCGCAGCGAACCTGCTCTATTCTCTGATTGCGCAGTTTGGCGACGAGGAAGCCTACCGCATCCTGCGTGGCATCCATCCGCAGGTCGTGCAGTATACGAAGTACCTCTCGAACCCCGTGCGCCAGGTCGGCATGGGCGAGGCAGACATCTCGATTGCCGTGGCGAGCGAGACGCTGCGCTACGTCGCGGACGGCTATCCCATCCGCATCATCTATCCGGCCGACGGCACGGCCTACACGCTCGCGGGCGCGGGCGTGCTGGCATCGGCGAAGCCGGACGACCAGCAGGCGGCAGGCGAATTCATCGACTGGCTGCTTTCCGACGAGGCGCAGACCCTTCTCTGGCAGAAAGGCTTCGACTTCCTGCCGACGAACCGCGCAACGCTCGCCTATCAGCAGTTCGCGGGCAAGAACCTCGTCCTGTTCACGCAGAAGCCCGATTTCACAGACGAACAGCGTCATGAATTCCTCGACCGCTGGGTCAAATACATCCGTTTCAGCAAAGCAGGCAAGTAACATATATTTTGGAGGGAAACCATTTTGAAAGCAGGTTTTGTGAGCCTCGGCTGCTCGAAAAATCTCGTTGATACAGAAATGATGCTCGGCATCCTGCGGGATCACGGCATCGAAATCACGCCGGATCCGTCGGAGGCCGACATCCTCATCGTCAATACGTGCGCCTTTATCAAATCGGCGAAAGAGGAATCCATCACGACGATTCTCAACATGGCGGAGTACAAGGAGTCGGGCCGCTGCCGCAGCCTCATCATCGCGGGCTGCCTCGGTCAGCGCTACAAGCAGGAACTCCTCGATGAGATGCCGGAGGCCGACGCCATCATCGGCACGGGCGCCTGGAACCGCATCATGGAAGCCGTCGAGGAGACGCTCAAAGGCCATCGCGTCGTCATCGCAGGCGAGGACGAGCTGCTCTACGATGAGCACACGCCGCGCATCACGACGACGCCGTCGTATACGGCCTACGTCAAAATCGCCGAGGGCTGCAACAACCGCTGCGCGTTCTGTGCGATTCCGTACATCCGCGGCAAATACCGCAGCCGTAAGATTGAGGACATCAAGGACGAAGTCGCAAATCTCGCGGCGAAAGGTGTCAAGGAAATCGTGCTGATTGCGCAGGATTCGACGGAGTACGGCCGCGACATCTATGGCGAGCCGTGCCTTGCGAAGCTCTTGCGCGAGCTCTGCAAAGTGGACGATGTCCGCTGGATCCGCACGCTCTACAGCTATCCGACGTATTTCGACGACGAGCTCATCGAGACGATTGCCAAAGAGCCGAAGCTTGTGAAATACGTGGACATCCCGATGCAGCACGCACATGACGAAGTCCTGCGCCGCATGCATCGTCCCGACACGCAGGCATCCATGCGCGCGCTGATCCAGAAGCTGCGCGAGCGCATCCCGGGCGTGACGATCCGCTCGACGTTCATGGTCGGCTTTCCGGGCGAGACGGATGCGCAGTATCAGACGCTGCGGAACTTCCTCGAAGAAATGCGCCTCGACAAGGTCGGCGTCTTCACGTATTCGCGCGAAGAGGGCACGCCGGCCTATGACATGCCGCATCAGGTGCCTGAAGATGTCATGCAGGAGCGCTATCATGACCTCATGAGCGTGCAGTGCAAGATTTCGGAAGAGCTCAATCAGGAGCTCGAAGGCCGCGAGCTCGACGTGCTCGTCGAAGGCCGCGACGAAGAGCAGCAGAACATCGCCGTCGGCCGCTCGTACCGCGAGGCGCCGGATGTCGACGGACAGGTCTACATCGAGGGCGACACGGACAGCCAGCCCGGCGACATCGTGCGCGTGAAAGTCCTGCAGGGCTTCACGTATGACGTTGTCGGCGAAAGGGTGGACAAGGAATGAGCGCGCTGCATGTGACGGAAAGCGGAAAAGAGCCTGTCGAAGCTCGGCTCGGGAGCGTGCTCGCGGCTCACGGCCTCACGGTTGCCTGCGCGGAATCCTGCACGGGCGGCCTCGTTACGAGCCGCCTGACGGACATCGCGGGCAGCTCGGCCTATGTCATGGGCTCCATCGTCTCGTATTCGAACGAGGTCAAGGAAAAGCTCGTCGGCGTGCAGCATGCGACGCTCGCGGCGCATGGCGCGGTTTCGGAAGAGACGGCGCGCGAAATGGCCGAGGGCGTGCGGCGCGCGGTCGGTACGGATGTCGGCCTTGCGACGACGGGCATTGCAGGCCCGGGCGGCGGCACGGCGGAAAAGCCGGTCGGCCTCGTCTACACAGCAGCATCCGGGCCGTGGGGTACGGTCGTGCGCGAAAACCATTTTCGCGGCACGCGCATGGAGGTCAAGCGGCAGGCGAGCGAGATTGTGCTCGCGATGGTGCTCGACGCACTGACAGAGAAATAAAAGCAGAATCACAGCAAGACAAGCGAGGCATGGGGAGACAGAAGCATGAAGACGACAATCATCGGCATCGCAGGCGGCACGGGCTCGGGCAAATCGACATTCACGAACCGGCTCAAAGCGTATTTCGGCGACCGCATCACGGTCATGTATCACGACAACTACTATCGGCCGCATGACGACCTCCCGTTCGAGGAGCGCCAGAAAATCAACTACGACCATCCGGACTCCCTTGAGACCGACCTCCTGATCGAGCACCTCAAGGCGTTGCGCGAAGGCAAGGCCATCGACTGCCCGACGTATGACTTCGCGCACCATACGCGTGCGAAAAAAATCGTCCGCGTCGAGCCGAGCCGTGTCATCATCGTCGAGGGCATCCTGATTCTCCAGGATCCGCGCCTGCGCGACCTCTTCGATATCAAAATCTTCGTCGAGGCCGACGCCGACGAGCGCATCCTGCGCCGCGTCACGCGCGACATCAAGGAGCGCGGCCGCAGCCTCGAGAACATCATGGAGCAGTACCTGACGACCGTCAAGCCGATGCACTACCTCTACGTCGAGCCGACGAAGACTGTCGCCGACCTCATCCTCAACAGCGGCCTCAATGATGTGGCGTTCGACATCATGAAGACGAAGATTGAAGCGTTGCTGGAAGAATAAATTTGTGCCCCCTCGGAGAGGGGACTTTTTGTTGTGCGTTGGATGCGCGTTTTTTTATATAACAAAAGCGGCTATCGCATTTCTGCAATAGCCGTGATTTTCAAATGGCAGGGGCAGCAGGACTCGAACCTACGCATGCGGGATTCAGAATCCCGTGCCTTACCAACTTGGCGATGCCCCTATGTCGTATCGACAAGAAATAGTATAACGGCTGAAACGTTCAATGTCAAGGAAAAATTCGGATTTCTGCAAAATTATTTTGCGAGTGCGAAGTACGGCTCGGTTTCGAGATAGATTTCAAACGTCCGCGGCCACGGGAAGCTCGTGTCGATGCGCAGGTCGTAGATGGTGAGCTCTTCGCCCGTCTGCGGGACGGGGAACGGGGCACGCAGGCTCTTCGAGTGTTTGTAGAGGATGGTCTGGAGCTGGAGCTTTTTCTGGAGCATGGCCGTCGCCCAGCGGTGGTTGTGCTCCAGGTCGAGGTCGGAGGTATTGCGGTAGCCGGCTTTCTTCAGCGCGTGGTTGATGGAATCAATGTCGGCTTTGAGATAGAAGTAGTCTTCGAGAACGCGGTTCTGGAGGAAGCGGGCGCTCTCGGCGGCGACGGCACGGGCTTCGTCCGCATCGAGCGGCTGGGCCGCGGCAGCTTCGCAGATGGCCGCGGCGGAAAGCGCTGTGCCGATGGCGTTGCTCGTCGTGTTCCAGCCCGCATAGGCGGCAAGGCGCGTGACGGGGAAGTCACGGCCCAGGAGCAGTGGCAGCAGCGGCTCGGCGGCGTCGAAATGCTTGCTGAGATCGACAAGCGCGACAGGCGTGCCCGTTTTGTCTGGCGATGCGACGCAGGCTGTGAGGAAGTCCGCGGCGGCCTGCCGCGTGTCCATCGAGCCTTCGTCGCTGTCATTTGCCGAAAGGAAGAGCGTGAGGTCGGCGTCTTTGGGGGCGTCCGCGACAGTGCCGCCGAGCAGGCGGATTTTTTCTTCGGCGACCGTTTCGCAATCGACGGCCATGTAGGGCATGACGCGCGTCTTCGCTTTCGGGTCGGTCGCGGCGATGGCAACGCGCGGATGATAGCCCGCGCGCTCGCAGGCGTAGGCTGCGAGCAGCGTCTGCGCGATTTCGTCGGCACCGTGCGTGAGGAAGCACTGCTGTTCCGTGAGGCCGAGCTCTGCCATCGTCTGCTGGATGGTGGCTTTCTCGATGTTCGGGATGCCGTAGGGCTCGCCGTCGTCCTGCCCGAGCACAAGGCGCGTGAGCGTGCCGTCTTTCGTCAGTGCGACGAGCTTTTCGTTGAGTGCGGCGTTCTCGCGGAAATGGCCTTCGTACGTTGCGAGGCTTTGGTCGGAAATCTTGGCGCGCAGGCGCGCGAGCTCGTCTTCGTCCATCGCGAGGCCGGCGGCTTTGCGTCCGACAAGGCGCGAGTAGGCGATGAGGGCGCGGCGTTCGTCATAGCCGTCAATCGTGTCCTGCGGCGTGAGGCGCGGCAGGATGGAGAAGGCGTAGATGGGGACGCCCGGGTGCGCGGCGCGCAGGGCGCGCAGGTAATGGACGAGAGCGTCTTGCAGATCTTCCGGCGCCTGCTTTTCGCGCGCGGCGAGCAGGCCGCCATAGAGCAGCTGGTCGATGGAAAGGATGACGGCGTCGCCGGGCTGTACGGCCGCCATGAGCCAGTCCTGCATGGCCTTTGTGTCACCGGGCTGGGAATAGTAGTCCATACATTCTGCGGGCGGCGTCACGACGTCGAGTCCCGCGATACGACCAAGGTCGACGACGTGCTGTCGGCACGGCGGCCGGCTGTCAAGCGGCACGAGCACGACGCGCGAAGAAAGCGTGCGCACGGGTGATACGGGCGTGAGCGCAGCGGCAGGATGCAGGATGAAATGGTAGAAGGCGAGAGCTGCTGCAAGGACGAAGACGAGCAGCAGGGCGCGAAAAATTCGGTTCATGAGGCACCTTTCGGGTTTGCAAGTAAAAATCGTATCTGCTATAATAAAGATACAAGGAGACCGGCGGGTGAGAGCGCCGACTTCCTCGTTCGATTTCTAGTCGTAAGGAAAGTGGCACATCTGCAACGTGGCTCGCACCTCCTTACTCTGTGAAGAAGTCGTGGAGAATCTTCAAAATCGCTATTACGAGAGATAGCTTTTCAAAAGGACTCACACGATCATCTCCCTTCGCATCGAAGGGAAGCCAGCTCCGCCGGTTCCTTTCTAGGATACCACGGAGCCTCGAAACTTTCAAGCCTGCCGGTCTGGCAGGCTTTTTCTATGCATTGCCCGATTCTTTGCCTGAGAAAGCCAAAAGATTCTGAACAGAAAAATTTATGAAATCCTATTGACATATCGTCGCACTTCGTCTAGAATACGTATTGAACCGGTTCACTGAACCGATTCAAACAAAAGAATCATAAAGAACTCGATGAATCAAAATCGAAGGAGTGCATCAAATATGGCAGAACCGATGAAGGTCACGAATCAGCGCTACCGCCTCGGTTATCATCTCATGACGCCGGGTGGATGGATGAATGATCCGAACGGGTTTTCGTTCTTCAAGGGTTGGTATCACATCTTCTACCAGTTTTATCCGTACAAGGCCGAGTGGGGCCCCATGCATTGGGGCCATGCCCGCAGCCGCGACCTCATTCACTGGGAGACGCTTGGAGTAGCGCTCGCGCCAGACGCCGAGGAAAATGGCTGCTTTTCCGGCAGTGCCGTCGTCTATGATGACAAGCTCTGGCTCGTCTACACAGGCCACCACACGCCGAACGCACGCGATCCGGAAGACTTCTATCAGGACCAGCGTGTCGCCTGGAGCGAGGATGGCATCCACTTCACGAAGTACGGCGCGAACCCCGTGCTGACGAAGCCGGAGGACAACACAAAGCACTTTCGCGATCCGAAAGTCTGGCAGGACGGCAAGGATTTTTACATGGTGCTCGGCAGCCAGGGCCTCGACCACCTCGGCCGTGCGCTTGTCTACCGTTCGGAAAACCTCCTGTCGTGGCAGCTCGCCACCGAACTTAGCAAGGCGAAATCCAAGGAAACGGAAGGCTACATGTGGGAATGCCCGGATTTTTTCCATCTCGACGGGCAGGACGTGCTGCTGATGTCGCCGCAGGGCCTCGATCCGGACGGTGATCGCTTCCACAACATGAACCAGACGGGCTATCTGATGGGGCATGTCAATCCCGAGACGAAGCATCTCGAGCGGGGGGAGTTCGTGGAAATCGACCACGGTCATGACTTCTACGCGACGCAGACGATGATGGCACCGGACGGTCGCCGCATCATGATTGCTTGGATGAATGCCTGGGACTCGCCGATGTACGAAGTCGAGGACGGCTGGGCTGGTGCGCTGACTCTGCCGCGCGAGCTGCATGTGAAAAATGGTCGCATCTATCAGCAGCCGATTGCCGAGGTATGCCAGCTGCGTGAAAACGAACTGCTGCATGGCCCGCTCGAAGCGGAAAATGAGTATGCGCTCGGCCGCAAGGCAGAACTGCAGCTGACCTTTGAACGTCCGGCTGCTGGCCGACTGCTCCTGCTGACAGATGGGGAAAAGCACCTGCAGCTGAGCCTCGAGCCGGACACGCACCGCTTTGTCATCGACCGCAACACGGAAGACGGCGAGCGCGCGGCAAAGCTTTTGGACAGCGACGAGCTGAAGCTCCGGATCTTCCTAGACAAGAGCTCGGCAGAAATCTTCGTCAATGATGGCGAGCTCACTTTCACCGAACGCATCTACTGGCAGGGGGTTGTCAGCGTGCGCGTGCTCACGAGCGCCAAAAACCAGGCGCAGGCCTGGAATCTCGAGGACGAAGCAAATACATACTAAACCGTCATCACAGTTTCACACATATATCATGGGGATTTGACAAAAGGGGATTCATATCATGACAAATGCTTTAAAAAATGCACTTCACAACCCGTTCTACCGGACGAGTTCGCTGGAAATGCTCATGTTTTTCGCCGGGTGGGGCATCTGGTGGTCGTTCTTTCAGATCTGGCTGACGACGAAGCAGGGCTTTTCGGGCGCGCAGGTCGGCACGATTTATTCCTTTGGCTCCATCGTAACGTTCGTGCTCATGTTCGTTTATGGCTCCATCCAAGACAAACTGGGGCTTCGCAAGACGCTGGTCATTGCAGCATTTGCTTGCGAAATCCTGCTCGCGCCGTTCTTCACTTGGGTCTATGTGCCGATGCTCGAAAGTAACTTCTACATCGGCGCAATGGTCGGCGCTGTCTATCTTTCCATCGCCTACCTCGCGACGAGCCCGGTCTTTGAAGCCCTGACGGAGCGCATGAGCCGCCGCTATGGCTTTGAATACGGCCAGGCGCGCGCTTGGGGCTCATTCGGTTATGCCATCGCGGCGCTCGTTGCGGGGTTCCTTTTCACAATCAACCCCTACCTCTTGTTCTGGACGGGCTCGGCGATCTCCACATTGTTGCTCATCGTTGTCGTGACTGTCAAACCGGAAAACAACTCCAAAAACCTCGAAGCCTTTGAAAACAAATCTGCCAGTCTCAAGAGTGCCAAAATGCCGAGTCTCAAAGAAATTTTCGGCGTGTTCCGCCTTGTAGATGTTTGGAAGATGATCGTTTTCATTATGTTCAGTTGCTCGTTTTATTCGGTCTTTGATCAGCAGATGTTCCCCGAATTCTTCACGCGCTTCTTCGAGACGCCGGCGCAGGGCCAGCAGGCTTACGGCGTGCTGAATTCCGCCGAAGTCTTCCTTGAATCTCTCATGATGGGGCTCATGCCGATTCTCATGAAGAAAATCGGCATCCGCAATACGGTGCTTCTTGGCGGCCTCATCATGGTTGTTCGTATCGGCGGCTGCGGCATCGCTTCGTCGGCCATTGGTATCAGCTTCATCAAGCTCTTGCATGCGCCGGAAACCGCTATCTTCGTCCTTGCCGTTTTCCGTTATTTCACGCTCCACTTTGACACACGCATCTCGGCAACGCTCTACATGGTCGGCTTCCAGATTGCTGCGCAAATCGGTCAGATTATTTTCTCGCGTCCGCTTGGCAGCCTGCATGACAACATCGGCTATCAGACGACATTCCTGATTATTTCCGGTATCGTCTTGCTCGCGACGGTCTATGCATTCTTTATCTTGAAAAAGGATGACCAGGACGTCAATGGCCAGCCACTCGATGCCTGAGCATGGCCTCCAGACCAAAAGAAATTTTTCGCAGAACAGCCTCACGACATGACAGTGGGGCTGTTTTGCGCTATGATAAAGGAAAAGAAGCAAGTGAGGCGAAGCGTATGGCAAAAATCAAGGACGTGGCACGCGAAGCCGGCGTCTCTGTCGGCACGGTCTCGATGGTGCTGAACCACGACGACTATGGATCGACGGCCATCCGCGCAAAAGTCGAGGCGGCCGTCGAGAAGCTGCATTATGTGCCGAGCGAAATGGCGCGCAACCTCTCGCTCCAGCGCACGATGACGGTCGGCGTGATCGTGCCGACCGTCGCGCATCCATTCTTTGCCGAGCTCGTCGAGGCGCTCGAGGAAGCGCTCTATCATCTTGGCTACAAGACGATGCTCTGTTGCACGCAGAAAAAGGAAAACGCCGAGCATACGTTCGTGACGATGCTGAAGCGGCAGACGATGGACGGCATCATCATGGGCGCGCATTCGCTCGACGTGTCGCTCTATGAAAACCTCGATCGCCCGGTGCTCGCATTCGACCGCTACCTCAGCGATGAGATTCCGATCGTGCATTGCGACCACGAGATGGGCGGGCGGATGGCAGCAGAGACGTTTCTGCACCATGATTGCCACCACATCGTGCAGATCGGCGGCTCCGAGAACGTCAAGACGCCGGCACAGGGGTACCACGCCGCGTGCAACGAGGTCTTGCAGGCGCATGGCGTGCAGACGGACATCCTGCGGTTGCCGTGGAACTCGTTCGATTTTGCAGAGGCGTTTCAGATCGCGCAAGAACTCTTTGAGCGCTATCCGGACGTCGACGGCATCCTCGGCGCGGACATTTATGTGATCAGCTGCCTGCAGCTCGCGCAGCAGCGCGGCCTCCACGTGCCGGAAGACCTGCGCCTCGTGGCTTATGATGGCACGGCGATGACGCAGCTTGGGCGCCCGATTACGGCCGTGCGCCAGCCGATTGAAGCACTCGCAGAGCTCGCCGCGCAGAAAATCGTGAACATGATCGCGGGCAAGAAAGATCACTTGCCCTGGGTGCTGCCGCCGAAGCTCCTGCCGGGCGCGACGTGCTGAACGGGGTTATTTGCAAGAGAGCAAGGAAGTTTGAGATTTCCTTGCTTTTTTCGTGCCCGTATTCACGAATGGGCGAAAGTATGGTAAAATATGTTGCGATTGGAACTTTTTGCGAGAGGAGGGCGCGCATGCGCATCATCACGGGACGCGCGCGCGGAGCGCGCCTCAGAGCGCCGAAGGGCATGGAGACGACGCGGCCGACGTCCGACCGCGTGAAAGAGTCGCTCTACAGCATTTTGGGCTCTATGGTCGCGAGGCGCACGGTGCTTGATGTTTTTGCAGGCACGGGCAGCCTCGGCCTCGAGGCACTTTCGCGCGGTGCGAAATCTGCCGTCTTTCTCGACCAGTCGACAGCGGACGTTCTCCGCGAGAACATCCGCCACTGCCATTTCGAGCAGGAAGCCGAAGTGCTTGCGGGCGATGCGTTCCAGAGCCTTTCGCGGCTCGAACATCAGGGCCGCACGTTCGATCTCGTCTTCTGCGACCCTCCGTATCACAAGGGGCTCTGGCAGCAGGCGCTCATTGCTTTTGACAAAGGATGCTTGCTCGCGGAAGATGCCATCCTCGTCGTCGAGCACGGCGGGAATGATGATGATGTGCCAGAGCTTTCAGCACTCGTCCGCGTCGACCACCGCCGTTATGGCAAAACGACGCAGCTGAGCTTCTTCCAGAAGCGAAGCTATGTGGGCGAGACTGGGGAGGAGGAACCTGTATGAGCCATCGCATCGCTGTCTGCTCGGGGAGTTTTGACCCCGTCACGATCGGGCATGTCGATATTTTCGAGCGCGCAAGCCGCCTCTTTGACGAGCTCGTCATCTGCGTTTTTCATAATGTGCGCAAGGAGGGCTTCTTCTCCATTGAGGAGCGCAAGCGCTTTCTCGAAGAGGCGACGGCGCATCTGCCGAATGTCCGCGTCGATGCATTCTCGGGCCTGCTGACGGATTATATGGAGAAAATCCACGCGAACATCATCGTGCGCGGCGTGCGTTCGGTCAAGGATCTCGAAT
>Ga0256404_1005526_pt1 | contig 22252 bp, 19 predicted proteins | sample RumenRJG_01DNA_FD_185990 | JGI IMG/M metagenome (GOLD analysis project Ga0256404, IMG submission 185990) | Bovine rumen microbial communities from Lethbridge, Alberta, Canada - RJG_01 | ecosystem: Host-associated > Mammals > Digestive system > Stomach > Rumen | place: Canada: Alberta | collected...
CAGTGAGACGGCCTATACCATCACCGCCGACGGGGAAAAGACCTATGCCGCCCTGTCCGACCGCCTGTCCACTGAAATGGAAAAGGACATCCGGAATTACTTAAAGCGGCTCAATATCAAGGTCAAGGCCGAGTGCACCTACTTCGCGGATACCGTCCCTGCCCGGGACGGGGGCTTCTTCGTCCGCCTGAAGAAAAATGAGGCCGGCATTGACACCACCGACCTCTCCTTCCCCGTTCCGACGAAGGAAATGGCGGACCTCATCTGCTTCAACTGGAAGAGCCACTCAGATGCAGCCCTCTCCGCCCTGCTCGACAGCCTGACGGAATGATTATTCATGAATAATATAAAACCAAAAGAAACAGCCGGTTGAGCATTTTCCGCCCAACCGGCTGTTTTTCTATGCAGAGATCGAATCTCCGCAAAATGCATTTATTTTTTGCTCCCGATGTAATTCCGGACGGCCATATCCGGCACCGGGCTCTTCCTCATCACATAGGATATGAGGGCCATAAGGATGGCACCAACCACAGTCGACAGCAGAGCGACGATGATGCAGGGAGCCAATGTAAAGTCAAAGGACATATGAAAGATTTTCACAACCAGATAGGTTCCGGACTCATAGCCCATGAAAAAACCGGTCGTCCCGCAGGTCGCGAAGAGGATTATATAGGCGATGACGGGGTGCTTATAGAATATCGGCACATAGATTCCGCAAAAGATATTGTAAAAGCTCACGCAGAGCAGGGAAAAGGCAATCTCCTGACGGCCCGCTCCCAGGGCCAGCCAGATGAAGCGGGTTCCAATGATGATGGCCATTCCGAGAAAGTCTGTCACCCCGTAGAGAACCGGATAGATCCTCGGGAAAATATCCTGGGCCTTGCGGGAAGAGGCCGCGAGGGCCGGCGTAGCCATGGGCGGCAGGAGGCTCACAACCATGGCGGGAAAAATTGATAGCATGAGGGGTCCGGTCCAAAACTCGCCTTTCCAGGCGATGTCCATCAGAAGACCGAAGCCCAGAAAGGCGAGGGCCATGATCCACAGGTTCTTCCACTGGGGATTGTACTTAAGCAGCTGAAAGCTTTCCTTCCAGGATAATGTATTCTTTTTCATGCTTCCTCCTCCGCCGCAAATCCGGCGTCATATCTGCTTTCCGCCTTCCGAATGTTTGCCCGTGCAAAGGCTTGGAAAAGGATCAAAATAGCAGCCACTGCAAGGGAAATCATCCATCCGTCCGTCTCCAGGCGGGTGGCGATGAGATACGTAAGGCCGGCAATAGCAAGCATGGCAGCGAGATATACCACCATAAGCGGAAAACCGGTCATAGACATATTCGTGACGTGGCGGAGCCAGAAGACGGCAGCCTGCACGGAAGCGAACGTCACAACCAGGATTCCCAAGGCAAGAAAAATATATTTCCACAGGTCATCTTCACTCGCCAGAGCCGGTCCGATAAGCGCACTCGCAAAGTAGATGGCCGTCACAAGAATGCTGCGTGTCCTGTTTCCTTTGAGGGCGCCAACCATCACTTCTTTTCCCCGCAGGGAAGTTCTGGGGATTGCCGCAAATCCTGTGTCTTTCGCGTAGATACCGGGAAAGATATAGATATCGCTGATTGTTTCAAAAAGAAAAATAATCAGAAAACCGAAACCTTCCAGCAGGGCAAACGTCAGATACGGACTGACCTCCGAATCTCCGGAGTTCAGAATCATGGCGGCAATACAGATGAAGCGGTAGGTCAGAAGGACAAGCGGGTAGACGACGAATATGACAACCCGGTAGGTCTTCCAGGTAGAAGCCTTATAGGCCTTAATCCAGGTTTTCATACTGCCTTCTCCCTCTCGTGCTTCATGACCGCTACCGCAATCTGGGAAAGAGTAGGCCGCTCGAGCTTCACATCAAAGCCGGCCAGGGCATCGGCCTTGTCCGCCCGAATGACGCCCTCAAAACCGTACTCTCCCGCATTTTCCGTGAAGAGGTAAGGCCGGATGGAAGCAGCCGCATCCGCTTCGCCCCTGACAACGACGTACTTCTCCTTCAGGTCCTCTACCCAGCCCTCTTCCACGATGTGTCCCTCATCCATGATGATTGCATAATCCGTGACGCTTTCCATATCGGAAATATTGTGGGTGGAGAAGAATACCGACCGCTCTCCGTTTCCCTCATTGATGTACTTCTGAATCTCGCTGCAGAGCTCGTCCCGGGCCAGAGGATCGAGGGGAGATGCCGGTTCATCCATTAGAAGAAGATCCGTATCCCGGGCCAAAACGCCTGCAATTTCAAGCTTCATCCGGTTGCCGTCGGAAAGGGTTGATACCTTGGGGGACTGCCCGGGGATCATCGGGTCGATCCGCATGGAACGAACCAGGTCGTGAAAACGGTCCTTGTGGAATTTTTCAAAGAGCATTTCCGAAATATCTCCGACGCCTTCGATGGTCCAGGAAGGCATATAGTAATATCCCGGCCCGGTGTAGCCGATCAGTTCCCGCACCGGACAGTCCGCCTTGTCCCGGTCCTTGTCGCTGTACTTCCCGAAAAACTCCATTTCACCAGAATAGTCCTCCCGGACGCCGGAGAGGAAGTTCAAAAGCGTCGACTTTCCGGCCCCGTTCTCCCCGATCAGGGCCGTGGCAAAGCCCCGGGGAATCGCAAGTTCCGGAATATCCAGGGTAAAATTTTTCTTATATGACTTTTTCAGATTGCGTGCCGTCAGGCAGTATGAAACGTCTCTCATCACAAAAATCCTTTCAAATCATTTTCACTTCAGGCAAACCAATCATCATAAATTTACAACCGGCTGCCTCGCATTCAATCACTCTTCTGTTTCTTCGTTCCAGAAGACGTCGATAGTCTCCTTGAGCTCGGTTTTTGAGATACCGGCGGTCTTCGCCTTTTTCACGGCGACGGACAGGTTCTTCTCCACCTCCCGCCGGTACTGCTCCATAACCATGTCACTGTTTCTGGCATTGACCACGAAGCCCTTGCCCTGCACCGCCGTCACAAGTCCCTCTTCTTCGAGGGTTTCATAGGCCTTCATGGTCGTAATGACACTGACCTTTAAGTCTGCGGCCAATGACCGGATGGAGGGGAGGTACTCCCCTTCCTTCATTTTTCCTGCGAGGATATCCTCCCGGAAGGCACTTGCAATCTGCCGGTAGATAGGCACCCCGCTTGTCTGCAGTATTTTCATATCGTCACTCTTCTTTCCATTTCATATTTCGCATCTGTCCTTCCTGTTCCTTCTGTTCTTTCTGTTTATATTGTATATATACAGTATATGAACAGTTATGTCAAGGGGAATTTGAAAAAAAAGAAAGCAGGGGGGGCACGTCGCAATGCGGCGGGCTTCCTGCTTCATTACCTGCTCGGATGCATTTCTTCAACTTTTTATTTGCCGAAAAATGTCATTTCTTCAAAGTTTTACTTCGTGAAATATGTCATTTCTTCAAAGTTTTATTTCACGCCGTCTGATAGTACTGGGCCTGGGTATTGAAGAGGTCGGCGTAGAGGCCATTCTCTTGCATGAGGTCCTCGTGGGTGCCCTCTTCGGCTATTCCTCCGTCGGAAAGAACGATGATGCGGTCGCAGAAGCGGCAGCTCGACATGCGGTGGGAAATATAGATGGAGGTCTTGTCCCCGACCAGCTCGCGGAAGTTCTCGTAGATCTCTGCTTCGGCAAGCGGGTCGAGAGCCGCCGTCGGTTCGTCGAGGATGACGAACGGGGCGTCCTTGTAAAGGGCTCTTGCAATGGCCACCTTCTGAGCTTCCCCGCCGGACAGGTTTTCTCCCTCTTCCGCTGTCTCGTGGGAGAGGACGGTATGGACCCCGTTCTTCATCTTGGAAACCCGCTCGGTCAGGCCAACCTTTTCAAGTACCTCGGCGATTCTCTTCTCATCCGGTTCTTCAGAGCAGGCGATATTCTCATCCAAAGGAAAATCAAAAAGCTGGTAGTCCTGGAAGACGACCCCGAAGATTGTCATATACTCCCGGTAGTCGTAGAGACGGATGTCAATTCCGTTTAAAAGGATCTGCCCCTCTGTCGGTTCATAGAGCCGCAGGAGGAGCTTTATCAGCGTCGTCTTCCCCGCCCCGTTTAAGCCGACAAGCGCAAGTTTTTCACCAATCCTGAATTTTATATTAATATTTTTCAGCACATAATCCTCTGCCCCGGGATACCTGAAGGAGACATTTTGAAACTCCAGGCGGTATTCATTGTCCGTCCGCTTCTCCACCGGCAGGGTCCCGTCGTAGTCCATGTCCCTGTCGTTTATGAATTCCTCGTAGGTCTTTAAGTACTCATTACTGTAATTGATATTAATCCGGCTCGCGGAAGCCTTCCGGATGGCCTCCATCATCGTGATGACGGCTCCGGCATACATGAGGACATCTCCGGGAGAAACGGACCCGGTCATGGCCTTTAAGGCAATGACGACGTAGGTCAGCCCGGCCAGGAGCTCGAAGGAAAAGGTGGTAAGACCTGAATATTTCCCCCTGAAGATTCCGAACGCCCCATAGCCTATGGACATTTTCTCGATGACGACATACTTTTTCCCGAAGTAGTCCGCCAGATGGTAGAGGACCTTGTCCGGTGCGGACGCTTCATCCAGTGTCAGTTCCGTGAGGTAGAGGGCAAGCGTATTGTTCTTTTCATTCCGCCGGAACATGGCCACGGACTCCTCTCCGGTTTTCTTTGAAGCCCATCTCTGTACCCGCAGTACCAGGGCAAAGGCAAGAAGGAGCACTGCTGTGGAAATGAGGAAGGCAGAAATTTTTTCCTTGGAAAAATCAGACTTTACGACAAGGAGAATGAGGAAGCCGCAGGCGCAGAAAATGGAGACCAGGCTGCCGAAGAACTGATAGATTTCATCCATCTGCTCTGGGATGCTGCCATGGCCGTTTTCCCCGTTCTTGATCCGCTGTATTTTCTGTATGGTCGCCTCATCCTCCAGTTTTGCGAAGCTGATGGTATAGGACTTTTCATTTGTCCTCCCCTTGGTGTCAAAGTTGCTGCCAAGGGACGCGGACCGATAGAGGAATTTGGAAAGCGTCGACAGGAGCCCCAGCAGCAGGACGGTTCCGACCAGAAGAAGGGCTGTCCGCTTGGCAGCATCATAGTCTTTTGTAAGGAGGGCATTCAGAATTCCGGCATAGAGGAAGCTGTTCACATAGGCGGTAATGCCCCCGCTCACGGCACCCAGAAAGAGGAAAATCCGCACCTGGGGGAAGTGCTTTGCCTGAAAAGAAACGAAATGCAGCATCTCCCGGATGGACATCTGCTCTTCACGCTTTTCATTATTCATGCCCGGACCTCCTCTGCTGCTTCCTGATAGTATTTCGCCTGGACATTGAAAAGAGCCGCATATTCTCCGTTCTTTTGCATCAGTTCCTCATGGGTTCCTTCCTCGGCAATCCGTCCACCGGAAAGCAGCAGAATCCGGTCGCAGAACTTCGTGGAGGCCAGACGGTGGGAAATGAAAACGGCCGTCCGCCCCTTCATATTTTCCGAATAGGTTTCATAGACGGCAGTTTCCGCCAGGGCATCGAGGGCCGCCGTAGGTTCATCCAAAAGTACAAGGGAGGGATTGCGGTAGAGGGCCCGGGCCAGAAGGAGTTTCTGGGCCTCGCCGCCGGAGAGGCTGATGCCGGCCTCGTCCACATGCTTTCCGAGACAGGTGTGAATTCCATCCGGAAGGGAAGCGGCCTTTTCGGAAAGGCCGGCCTGCTTCAGAACGTCAAGGACTTTCTTTTCCTCATAGGTTTCCGAAAAGGTCACATTTTCACCTATGGAATAGTCCGTGAGATAGGGCTGCTGAAAGATGGCTGCCTCATGAGCCATGAGCTCCCGCCGGTTCATATCCTTCGTATCAATTCCATTGATCCGGACTGCCCCGGAGGTCGGCAGATAGAGGCCGGACATGAGCTTCACCAGAGTGCTCTTCCCGGCCCCGTTGATCCCGACCAGGGCAATCTTTTCACCGGCGGAAACGGAAAAAGAGACATCGTCCAGTACCTTCTTCTCTTCCATTCCCGGATAGGCGAAAGAGACATGGTCGAATTCAATCGAAATTTTTTCAAAGCCTTCTTCCGGAACTTTTCCGGCATCCGCCATATCGGCCTTCAGTTCCTGATAGTCCCGGTAGCTGTCCACCATATCGGAATCGATGCGAAACTCGGCATAGCAGCCACCCAGCTCCGTAAACCAGGCAGCGAAGCCGGAAATCAGGCCCAGGTAGAAGACAAAGCTCTCGACCGACATACCGGCCTGCATACGGCCAATGAGGTAGAGGTAGCAGACCAGGTCCCGCAGAGCGGCCAGAATGACCCCGGCCGCATCGGAGCAGAGAAAGCGGACGAAGAGATACATGCCCCTGGCATGGGTCATATCCTTTGTTACCTTGTCGAATTTTTTGGAAAGATAGGGGGAAAGATCAAAAACCCGTATGTCTTTTCCTGCCACAATATTGGCTGCCGTCCTGTCGAGATAGGCTTTCTGCCCGTAAAGTTCGAAATAGCGCTTCATTGCCTTGCGATAGTATTGCTCGGTAACCAGGGAAAGAAAGGCTGTGGCCAGGCCGACCAGGATGATCAGCAGCATGAGCCGGATATCCAGAAAACCGAAGAACCCGATGTAGACGAGAAGACCGAGGGCATCCGCAGCGAAAACGATGGTATCCCGCATAAGGTCTTCAAATCCCACGTCATTATTCTCAATCGCCTCTACCGCGGCCTCTACCTTTTTCCGCACGGCATGATCTTCCATCCGGGAGAGGGACAGGGAAAGCCACTTCTGCATCGCGCCCGGGAAGAAGACGGCAAGGCGTCCCTCCATATAGCGCATCTGATTCATCTGGTTGAAGAAGGAAGAAAGCCCGTTTACGAGGCCGTAGATCAGAAAGATGGTCCCGATGGAAAGAATGACGGTAAGTACCGGCTGCCTGCCGGAGGCTGCCGCAACGACCCGGGCGCTGGCGTAAGAGCCCAGAATCGGTACAGCTACTTTCAGAAAAATCTCGAAAAGAAATCCCGGCAGGAAGGAGGGATTCCTCTGTACCACCGGTTTGAAAACATAGATAATATTGCTGACGACGCTGTGCCGCTTTGGTTTCGGCGTCTCCTTCATTTTTTCTGTTTCTTCTCTCATACCTATTCTCTCCTCCGTTCAGAAAACTCTTCTCTTCATCTGAGCCTATACTAGCAGAGTTTTCCCCGCGGGCACAAAAAATGCACGAATGGATTCCATCCGTGCACGAACTGCATGACGAATATAAAGCGCGCCGTATCCTCGGCCGGTTCATTGGGCGGCTGCCCCGGAAAGCGGCAGCATGATTTCCGTCACGAAGACGCCCGGTTCATTCTTGCGGTTGATATACCCTGAGTTCTTTTCCACTGCGTCATTGATCCGCTTGAGGCCGTGCCCGTGGTCGCCCCGTTTCGTGGAAATGTATTCGGCGTCAAGTTTCCGCACGACTTCATTCGTTGCATTGGAAACCGAGATGTAGAGCTGCTTTTTGAGGGGGCCGATGTAAAGCCGAAGGAACTGCTTCTCCTTCGGGACCTTGCGGCAGGACTCGACCGCATTGTCGATGAGGTTTCCGAGAATGACGCAGAGGTCCAGGTCGCTGACGGAAAGATTCTTCGGAATCACGGCCTTGTAATCACAGGGGATGCCGTTCTCCAGGGCCAGAGAAATCTTGGCGTTCAGTATTGCGTCCGCATTGAGGTTTCCGGTGTCGAAAAGGAGGCGGATGTCGTCGAGGTCCGTTTCCAGCTTATTGAGATACTCCCTCGCTTCTTCGATATTGTCTTTGGCAAGGTAGGCCTTGATGGACTGCATGTGGTTGTGGTAGTCGTGCCGCCAGCCCCGCATGGTGAGGTAGATGTGCTGAACCTCTGCCATCTCCTGAGAAAGGAGCTTGTTCTGGTAGTTGATGACGGCCTTTTCGTAGGACTTTTTCAGAATCTGCCGGATGACGAGAACAGACAGGAGAATAATGAAAAAGATGGCGGCAAGGATCAGGCAGACAAAAACGGTTGTCTTCAAAACATGTCCTCCTTCCGGTTACATGCTATAAAGGCGGAGTTTACCTGCTTCACACAGCCCCGGCTGACCGGAAGGCGGGTTCCGTCGTCGAGGCAGAGTTCCTCTTTTCCGATGGAATCGACACGGGAAATATTGACGGAAAGGCCGCGCCGGCATTCGACAAAAAGGAGGGTACCTGCTGTTCCGACAGCAGCATTGTCCATCTCCGTATCTGCTTTTTGTCCGGCCGCATTGAGCTGCTCCAGCACGTCCTTATAATTCCGATGCAGACGTAAGTGTTCCGCATCCGTCACCACATTCACATAATGACCGTCCGCCTCGATATGCTTGACGGCAGACAGTGCCACCTTCACATTCTCTCCGCCGCTTTCCAGAAGGACGTAGCTTTCTTCGCTTTCCTTCTGCCCGGCAAGAAAGGCCGTCATCAGCTCATTCAGTTTTTCTGCGGTCACCGGCTTCAGAAGATACCGAAAGGCCCCCACCTCGTAGCCGTCGAAAACCCGGGAAGGATCTGATGTGAGAAACGCAATCTTCACAGACCGGTCCTTCTCCCGGATCTTCTCCGCCAGGGAAAAGCCGTCCATCTCCCCCATGGAAATGTCAAGAAGGAGGAGGTCATAGGGGACCTGCCCTTTCCCGTCCAGCTCGAAAAGGAACTGTTCCGCGCCTTGATACAGGTCCACCCCGGGCTTTATATTATTCTCATTCCCCCATGAAAGAAGGTTCTCTTTCAGGGCCTGTGCCTGGGGCACTTCGTCCTCGAGGCAGGCGATACGAATGGACATCAATATTTCTCCAAAAAATCTCCCCTTCCAGAAGAAGGGGAGGAAATACCAGTATGAATATCAGGCGTATTGTACAGTCTTGATTTTCTCAAGATCTTCGCGACTTTCAATTTCAATATTTCGTATATCTATGTCGTCCTGCATATTCAGAAAATACCGCGGAGAAACGCCAAAGTAGCGACCAAGACGAACGGATGTATCGGCCGTGATTTTTCGCCGGTCATGAAGAATGTCCTGAATTCTGGATACGGGAACATGAATATCCTTTGCAAGGCGATAAGCTGAAATTTCCATCGGCTGCATGAACTCTTCCAACAGGATTTCACTCATTTTCGGTGTTTCTATATATTTCTTCATTTTCAACCCTCAATGATAATCTACGATCTCCACAGAAAAGAAATCCCCATCCGAATATATAAAACAGATCCGATACTGATCATTAATCCGGATACTGTACTGTCCTTTCCGGTCTCCCTGCAGCTGCTCCAAGTGATTCGCCGGTGGAACCCGCAGGTCATCAAGGCTTTCAGCATCATCAATCATCATCAGCTTGCGCAAAGCAGTTTTCTGAATATTTTGCGGCAATTTTGTAGAAAACTGCTGGTGAAAAATCTTTTCTGTTTCGCTATCGGCAAACGACTTTATCATAAAAATAATATACCCGTTTTTCAGGTATATGTCAATATTCTGCCTGTGAATGGGGACGGTTCTCTTACAAGAACCGTCCCCATTCAAAATCCGTCCCCGCCCAATTACTTGGCGTTGATGTAGTTCACGAGCCCGCCTGCGTCGATGAGGTTCTGCATGAAGGGCGGGAAGGACTGGCCCTGGTAGGACTTGCCGGTCGTCTCGTCCGTGATGACGCCGGTCTGAAAATCTACAGCTACGGTGTCTCCTTCACTAATCTCCTTCGAGGCCTCGGCGCACTCTATGATAGGGAGACCGATATTGATGGAATTCCGGTAGAAAATCCGGGCGAAGGTCTCGGCTATGACGCAGGAGATGCCGGAAGCCTTGATGGCAATGGGGGCATGCTCCCGGGAGGAGCCGCAGCCGAAGTTCTTTCCGGCCACGATGATATCGCCTTTTTTGACCTTCTTCGTAAAGTCCTTGTCGATATCCTCCATACAGTGGACCGCCAGTTCCTCGGGTTTGGAGGAGTTTAAGTACCGGGCCGGAATGATGACGTCGGTATCCACATTGTCTTCATAGCGGAACACCTGTCCTTTTGCGTTTTCCATGAAAAGTCTCCTCCTTTCAAACCTTCGCGGGATCTGTGATATAACCCGTGACGGCGCTCGCGGCGGCTACCGCCGGGCTCGCGAGGTAGATCTCTGATGTCACATCGCCCATGCGGCCGACGAAGTTGCGGTTCGTGGTGGAGACACACCGCTCTCCGGCCGCCAGGATGCCCATATAGCCGCCCAGGCAGGGCCCGCAGGTCGGAGTGGATACGACTGCGCCGGCCTCGACGAAGGTCTTTAAATAGCCCTTCTCCATGGCTTCGAGGTAGACGGCCTGGGTCGCGGGAATTACGATGACGCGGAGGCCTTTGGCTACATGCTTGCCCTCGAGAATCTTCGCCGCAATTTCAAGGTCGGAAATCCGCCCGTTCGTGCAGGAACCAATGACGACCTGATCGATTTTCACATCGCCGGCTTCATCCACCGTCTTCGTATTCGAAGGCAGATGGGGGAAAGAAACCGTCGGACGAAGCTTTGATAAGTCAATCGTATATTCTGCCGTGTACTCCGCATCCGGGTCCGCTTCATAGACAGTCGGCGTCTTTTTGGAATGCGCTTTCATGTACTCTTCTGTCTTTTCATCCACCGGGAAAATGCCGTTCTTGCCGCCGGCCTCGATGGCCATATTGGCAATCGTGAAGCGGTCGTCCATGGTGAGATACTGAATTCCTTCACCGACAAATTCCATGGACTGATATAAAGCTCCGTCTACCCCGATCATTCCGATGATGTGGAGGATGATGTCCTTGCCGGAAATGTAAGGCGCCGGCTTTCCCTTGAGAACAAATTTGATAGCCGACGGAACCTTGAACCACGCCTTGCCCGTCTTCATGCCGGCTGCCATGTCCGTGGAGCCGACGCCGGTGGAGAAGGCGCCCAGGGCCCCGTAGGTGCAGGTATGGGAATCCGCTCCGATGATGAGGTCCCCGGCCACGGTCAGGCCTTTTTCGGGAAGGAGGGCGTGCTCTATGCCCATCTCACCGACGTCGAAATAGTTGACGACCCCGTTTTCCGCGGCAAATTCCCGGACCTGCTTCGTGTGCTCGGCAGACTTGATGTCCTTATTGGGAACGAAGTGGTCCATGACCAGGGCAATCTTTTCTTTATCGAAAACGCCCTTCCCGTGCATCTTTTCGCAGACGTCAATGGCGACGGGGGTTGTGATGTCGTTGCCGAGGACCAGGTCGAGATTTGCCTCGATCAGCTGTCCGGCCTTGACTTTCGGAAGGCCCGCGTGGGCCGCCAGAATCTTCTGCGACATTGTCATTCCCATACGCTTTCTCCTTTCGATATTTCGTGGATTTACCGCCCTGCTTCGCTGCTTCGCAGCTCTCGCAGGGCTCCCCGTATTGCTCGCGCTCTCGCCTACCGGCGTCACGCTCGCGATACGTGGCGCGGGTCGTTAACGCAAGCCGCCGGGCAAATAAATTTGCCCGGCGGCTCACGTTTCGACCCTGTAAATCCACTATCAGTTGTTAATAAGCTTATCGGACTCGTTGTTCCAGGAGTACAGCTTCCGGATCTCTGCGCCGATCTTCTCCGAAGGATGCTCAGAAGCGCGCTTCCGCATAGCGAGGAAGTGAGCCTTGCGGCCGGAGGACATCTCCTGCATGAATTCGGATGCGAACTTTCCGGACTGGATGTCGTCGAGAATCTCACGCATGGCCTTCTTCGTATCCTCGGTGACAATCTTCGGTCCGGTGATGTAGTCACCATACTCGGCGGTGTTGGAGATGGAATACCGCATGCCGGCGAATCCGGACTGATAGATGAGGTCGACGATCAGCTTCATCTCGTGGATGCACTCGAAGTATGCGTTCCGGGGATCGTAGCCTGCCTCGCAGAGAGTCTCAAAGCCTGCCTGCATCAGGGCGCATACACCGCCGCAGAGGACAGCCTGCTCACCGAAGAGGTCGGTTTCGGTCTCGGTACGGAAGGTGGTCTCCAGAAGTCCTGCACGGGCGCCGCCGATGCCTGCGCCGTAAGCCAATGCGATGTCCCAGGCCTTTCCGGTGGCATCCTGCTCGACTGCGATGAGGCAGGGCGTTCCTTTGCCTTCCTGGTATTCGCTGCGGACGGTGTGGCCGGGGGCCTTGGGAGCGATCATGGCAACATCGACATCAGCGGGAGGCACGATGCACTTGTAGTTGATATTGAAGCCGTGGGCGAACATCAGCATATTGCCGGGCTCGAGGTTGGGCTCGATGTCCTTCTTGTACATATCCGCCTGCAGCTCGTCATTGATCAGGATCATGATGATGTCGGCCTGCTTGGCAGCCTCTGCTGCCGTGTAAACCTTGAGTCCCTGGTCCTCTGCCTTCTTCCAGGACTTAGAGCCCTTATAGAGACCTACGATGACGTCGCAGCCCGAATCCTTGAGGTTCAGCGCGTGGGCGTGGCCCTGGCTGCCGTAGCCGATGATGGCAATCTTCTTGCCCTGAAGGTTCTTGAGGTCACAGTCTTCCTGATAGAAAATTCTTGCCTGATCCGACATTCTTCTTTCCTCCTGCTAAGTAAATAAGTAATCTCTTTTCTTTTGTCTATCAATACCCGCTCCTGCCAGAAGCAAAAACGGAATATCAATCCAGATCCGCCGGCGGGGTGGAAACCGCTCCCCCGCGCGTAAGGCCGGTCACCCCGGTCCGGGCCAGTTCGAGGATGTCGTAGTCCGAAAGCATATCGAGAAAGCTTTCAAGTTTCTCCGTATGTCCGGTCACCTCGATGACCATGGTGTCGTGGGTCACATCCACGACCTTGCCCTTGAAGATTTCCGTGATGGAAAGGACGCCAGTCCTCTCCTCCGCCGTAGCCGCGATTTTCACCAGCATGAGCTCCCGGGTGACGGAAGATTCCGGCGGCAGGACATAGACATCGATGACGTCTTCGAGCTTGGCAATCTGCTTTTCAATCTGCTCGAGAATCTGCTCGTCCCCGCTGGTCGTAATCGTAATGCGGGTGATTTTCGGGTCCGACGTGATGTTGGCCGAAAAGGAGTCGATATTGTAGCCCCGCCGGGAAAAGAGACCGGAAATATGGCTCGTGACCCCGGATGTGTTTTCGACCAGGATGGAAAAGACCTGTCTCATGTGGAAAAATCCGTACCTTTCTTCTTAAGCAACAGGGACATCATAACACTTACCCGGCCCATTTCAAGGAAACTCAGCCAAGTTTCAACTCAGCAGAGTCGGGGGTGAACTTTCTCTCAAGGCAGGTCCGGCCACTGTATAGATAGAGCCTCCCGCCCTCTTCGTGATGGAAACGGCTGCCGCTTCTTCTTCCCATTTTTCATTCGTCAAAAGCTCCGCAAGGGGAATGTCCGAGCGCTTGGCAAAGGCCTCAGCCCGGGTGAAATAGGATAGAAAAGACACGAAGTCACCCTTCTGGGCCCACTCTTCCCCGCGGACGGAGCCGAAGCGGCTTCTCGCGACGGCCTTCCACCCCTTCCGCTTTACTTCGTCGAGGCACTCGATGTCAATGCCGACGGGCTCACCTGCCACAGCCGCCGCCACGAAGGGGAAAGAATGGCTGATGGAAAGATAAGGCCCGCCTTCTATATAGGGCTTTCCCCGTTTTGTATATGAATAATATAAAGCCCCGGCGTACCCGGCCTCTCTCAGAAGGGCCTCACAAAGATACGACGAAAAGAGGCGCTCCCTTCTGACCGTCTCCGCGGAGGCGGCAAGCACATGTGCCTGCCGGTCCGGGGAAATGGCCTGAAAAAGCGCCTCTTCATCTTCAGTTCCTTTGATTTCGTATATGCAGAATAAATCACTCATTACGGCTGGCCATGGCCTCCATCAGGTTCGGGATGAACTGCTTCTTTCTCGACACCACCCCGGGCAGAAGGGCCCGGCTTTCATCCTCCTTTAGGCATTCGGTTCCGAAGGCCCTGCTCAGAGTCTCCCCGGCTTCTCTTCCGTCGAAGATGACAGCGGACTCCTGCTTAATGATATTGGTCAGAAGCATATAGACCATGGAGAGGTTCTGGTCGGCAAGGACATTTTTCAGGTACCCCTGCAGGCGGTCTCCGACCTTCGAAAGCTCCTGGGCGGAAACGGCCGAGACCTGGGCCACCCCGAAGGAGATGTCCCCGTCGTGGAAGACCTTGAAATCCTGGTAGAAAATCTCCTCGTCGCTCTTTCCGGCAAAGTCCGAGCCGGCTTCAAAGATGCCATTGGCCAGGTCCTCAATCTCCACGCCCGCGATGGCAGCGAGGGCATGCCCCGCTTCCACGTCAAATTCCGTGCAGGTTGGAGACCGGAACATGAGGGTATCGGAAATGATGGCGGAAAGCATAAGGCCTGCAATCTGCCCCGGGATCTCTACATTATTCTCGAGGAACATGCGATAGATGATGGTGGACGAGCACCCGAGGGGCTGGTTGCGAAAGTAGATAGGCTGGATGGTTTCCAGCGAGCCGATCCGGTGGTGGTCGATGATCTCGAGGATGTCGGCTTCGTCAATGCCCTCCACGGCCTGACTCTTCTCATTGTGGTCCACGAGAATCAGCTTCTTCCGCTCCATATTGAGGAGGTTCCGGCGGGAAAACATGCCCATGTAGTGGCCGTCCCCGTCGAGGACCGGGAAGTCCCGGTGGCGGATTTTCGCCATCCGCTCCCGCACGTCGTCCACCGTATCGTCGAGTTCGAAGGTCTCGAGGCCCTTCTTCGTCATGAAATACTTGATAGGCATGGACTGGTTGATGAGGCGGGCCACCGTGAAGGAGTCATACTCCGTGGCAATGAGGACGCAGTCGATGGCGGCTGCCTCTTCCACTATATCCGGAGACACCGTCTTCACCCCGGTCACAATCATGCAGGAAGGCTTCTTTTCGAGGGCAATCTCCTGCCGCTCTTTGACATTCCCTAGAATGACCAGGTCGTCCGCTTCGATTTCATTTCGGATGGCCTCCCGGTTGCCGGAAGCCACAACGACCTTCCCGGTCACGAAGTAGCCGTGAATATTGCCGGTCAGGAGGTTCCCGTCCAGGGTCTCCACGATGTTCTTGTACTGGGTCCGGGCCCGGCCCAGGACGCGGTTGTCGTAGACGTCCATATAGGAGTAGGCGATGTCCCCGTTTACGATAATGCCCTCGAGGCGGTTGTCTGTGTCCACGATGGGAAGGGTGACCACGTCCTGCTCCTTCATCAGGGCCCAGGCCTTCTTCAATGAATAATGAGAAGAAATACCCGGCGTGTGGCGGAACTTAAGGTCCCGAATCTGCGTCTTCACATCGAGGACCGTTCCGGGCTCCGGGCAGGAAAAGCGGCGTAAAACATAGCGGGTCTCCCCGTTGAGGGGACCCGCTTTCTTGGCTATATACTCCGTGCTGTCATCCAGCTGATTCTTCAGGTAGGCATAGGAAATCGCCGCGCAGACGGAATCCGTATCGGGATTCCGGTGGCCGATGACCCAGACCCGGTCTTTTTCTTTCGTTTCGCTCATAGGCTATTCTTGTGAAACAAAAATAATGAAAAGGTACAGTTTCCCCTTCAGGCAGCGGGACCGCCGCCTTCAGAATACACCCAGAATATGGAGCAGCATGCAGACCAGCATGCCCATATTGATGACGGAAATGACGCCGACGAAAGTGACCGCCCCTTTGAGTTTCTCGATAGAGGTCAGGATGGACAGGCGGTTCTCGTCGCTGTGGTCGTTCTCCTTGATGAATTCCTGCAGATTCTTGTAGGATTGGATGCTCTCGGTATGGACCTTGTCGAAAATCTGCTCCTTCATGCCGGAGACGGACTTGTTGACAGCGGCTGTCGTTTCCTTCACTTCGGAAAGCTCGGTGCTGACATTTCCGACGGTCTCCCTGACCGGTTCGAGAGCTTCCCGGTTCTGCTCCAACATATCGCCGGTCGTCTTCGAAAGGTCATTCGTCAGGGACTCCTTCATGGCGTCGAAGCGGGCGTCCAGCTTGTCTTCGAGCTCCTTGTACTGCTTCCGGGTCAGTTCCAGCTCGGCCTTGAGTTTCTCATTCTGCTGCTCCCGGGAGCTGACCAGATTTTCCAGGTCCGCCACCTTGGCCTGCTTGTTTGCAATCAGGCCGGACAGTTCCTTGGCCTTGGCCTTGAAGGCGTCGATCTGGGCGAAGAGGGCATCGTCCGACTCCTCTTCCGTTTTCATGAGGTCGGCTTCCCCAGTGGAGGCCGTCTCTCCGATGGCTTCTTCCGCCCGCTCAATCACGGACTTTTCCGTACTTTCCTCTTTCACTTCTTCGCTCATTTCCTTCTCCTTGGACTTTTTCCCAGATTCCCGGACAGGCGCTTTCTCTGCCGCCCCTTTGCGAAGCACAGAAGTATCATACGCCATGGACGGATAATCCATGCCGAAAAACCGCTCTATGCTTTTCACGATTCCGTCAAACATAGCTCTATTGTAATTAAAAACAGCCTGCCCCGCAAGGGGCAGGCTGTTAAAACCGTCAAACAGTTTTTAATTTAATCACTGCTGAGCCGGATCGTACAGCTTCTCAAGACGCTGCAGATAATTCAGATGATCCTTTGCGTTCTGAGCGTTTGCTGCGTACATCTCCTCTGCGTGTGCAGGGTTCGACTTCTTCAGGGACAGGTACCGAACCTCGCCGTTCAGGAAGTCCTGATACTCCTCGGGCTTGGTAGCCGTGAAGTCTACGGTAAGCTTCTTGCCCTCGGCTGCAGGGTTGAAACGGAAGATGTTGAAGTAACCGCAGTCAACGGCTCTCTTCTCCTCTGTCATAACGCCCTTCATACCGCCGTTGACCTTGATGCCATGGTTGATGCAGGGTGCATAAGCGATGACAAGTGAAGGTCCGTGGTAAGCCTCAGCCTCACGAAGAGCCTGAAGAGTCTGGTTCATATTGGCACCCATAGCGATCTGTGCTACGTATACATAGCCGTAGGACATAGCCATAGCTGCGAGGTCCTTCTGCTTAACGGCCTTGCCGCCTGCAGCGAACTGGGCAACTGCGCCGATAGGAGTAGCCTTGGAAGACTGTCCGCCTGTGTTGGAGTAAACCTCGGTGTTTACAACGAGGACGTTGACATCCTTGCCGGAAGCGAGGACGTGATCCAGTCCGCCGTAGCCGATATCGAAGCCCCAGCCGTCGCCGCCGACAATCCACTGTGACTTCTTGGAAGCGAAGTCCTTGTTCTCCTTGATGAAGGCAGCATCCTCGGAATTATCGGAAGCAATGGAAGCAAGGAGCTTCTCGGTAGCTGCAGTATTGGTTGCGCCGTCGATGAAGGTGTCAAGGTATTCCTTGGCAGCAGCGTTGCCTGCTTCTGCGAGGTGCTCTGCCTTCTCCTTGATCTCGTCACGAAGGGCATTCTGAGCCAGAACCATACCGAAACCGAACTCGGCGTTGTCTTCGAACAGGGAGTTGTCCCAAGCTACGCCGTGGCCGTTGTCTGCCTTGGTGTAAGGAGTCGAAGGTGAAGAGTTGCCCCAGATGGAGGTGCAGCCGGTAGCGTTTGCGATGTACATCCGGTCACCGAAGAGCTGGGTAGCAAGCTTCAGGTAAGGAGTCTCGCCGCAGCCAGCGCATGCGCCGGAGAACTCGAGCAGAGGCTTCTTGAACTGGGAACCCTTGATGGTGGATTCCTTGAACTTCTCTACAACGTCGGTCTTCGTAGGAAGAGATACGGCATAGTCGAAGCCTTCCTGCTCCCACATATTGTCAGCAATAGCGGAAAGCTTGAGGGTCTCGCCCTTCTTGTTGCCGGGGCAGACATTGGTGCAAGAGCCGCAGCCCGTGCAGTCCAGAGCGGAGATAACGATGGCGAACTTGTAGCCGTCCATCTGCTTCATATCCGTGGTCTTAAGAGAAGCAGGTGCCTTGGCTGCCTCATCTGCTGTAAGAGCTACCGGACGGATAGCTGCGTGAGGGCAGACAAGGGAGCAGAATGTACACTGGATGCAGGATGTAGGATCCCATGCGGGAACGTTGACTGCAATACCACGCTTCTCGTAAGCAGCGGTGCCGGAAGGTGTGGAGCCGTCCTGATAAGGAAGGACATCGGAAACCTTCAGGGTGTTGCCTTCCTGAGCGGAAACCTTGATCTGGATATTGTTTACAAAGTCGATGGCATCCTTTGCGCCCTTGGTGGCCTTCGGGAAGTCAAGGCCTTCATCCTTTGCGTCCTTCCAGGACTCGGGGATCTCTACCTTGATGAGGTTCTTGGGATCTGCGCCGGCATCGATTGCGGCCCAGTTCTTCTCAACGACATCCTGCCCCTTACGGCCGTATGTCTTCTGAGCAGCGTCCTTCATGAACTTGATGGCATCCTCTTCAGGAATGATCTTCGTGATGGAGAAGAATGCGGACTGAAGGATGGTGTTGATACGGGTAGGGCCCATACCTACTTCTACGCCGATCTTGGAGCCGTTCATGATGTAGAAGTTGATCTTGTGATCATACATGAACTTCTTGACCTGGCCGGGGATTTCCTCCTCGAGCTGGTCAACGGTCCAAGGGCAGTTCAGCAGGAAGGAACCGCCGTCAACAAGCTCCTGAACCATATTGAACTTCCGGATATAGGAAGGATTGTGGCAGGCAACGAAGTTTGCCTTGTGGATCAGGTAGGTGGACTTAATGGGCTTCTTGCCGAAACGGAGGTGAGACATGGTGACACCGCCGGACTTCTTGGAGTCATAATCGAAGTAAGCCTGTGCGTACATATCGGTGTTGTCGCCGATGATCTTGATGGAGTTCTTGTTCGCACCTACGGTACCGTCAGCGCCGAGGCCCCAGAACTTGCAGTTCGTGGTGCCCTCGGGAGTGGTAACGATGGGCTCGCCGGCATCCAGAGAGAGGTTTGTGACATCATCATGGATGGAAAGGGTGAACTCGGGCTTCGTCGTATTGTGGAAAGTAGCGACGATGTCGGCAGGAGTCGTATCCTTGGAACCAAGACCATAGCGGCCGCACATTACGGGAACGGACTCAAACTTGGAACCCTTGAGGGCAGCGATGACATCGAGAGCGAGAGGCTCATGCAGAGAGCCGGGCTCCTTTGTACGGTCGAGAACCTCGATGCGCTTTACGGAAGCAGGAAGGGCCTCGATGAGCTTTTCGGGAACGAAAGGACGATACAGACGAACCTTGACAACGCCGACCTTCTCACCCTTTGCAGCAAGGTAGTCGATGGTCTCTTCGATTGTATCGTTGACAGAACCCATGGCGATGATGACGGTCTCGGCATCGGGTGCGCCATAGTAGTTGAAAAGCTTATAGTCGGTGCCGATCATGGCATTGACCTTGTCCATGTACTTCTCAACGATGGCAGGGATCTCGTCATAAGCCGTGTTGCAGGCCTCACGGGTCTGGAAGAAGATATCGGGGTTCTGAGCGGAGCCCATTTCACGGGGATGGTTGGGGTTCAGGGCGTTGGCCTTGAAAGCACGAACGGCATCCATATTGATGAGGCTCTTCTCCTGCTCGTCATCCCATACTTCGATCTTCTGAATCTCGTGGGAGGTCCGGAAACCGTCGAAGAAGTTGATGAAAGGAAGACGGCCTTCGATGGCTGCGCAGTAAGCTACGGGCGTCAGGTCCATAACTTCCTGTACGGAAGACTCGCAGAGCATTGCAGCGCCGGTCTGGCGGCATGCATAGATATCGGAGTGGTCACCGAAGATGTTCAGGGCGTGGGTAGCGACGCAGCGGGCAGATACGTTGAATACGCCCGGGAGACGCTCACCAGCGACCTTGTACAGATCGGGGATCATAAGAAGAAGACCCTGGGAAGCGGTATAGGTAGAGGTCAGGGCGCCTGCTACGAGGGAGCCGTGAACCGCACCTGCTGCGCCACCCTCGGACTGCATTTCCGTAATCTGTACGGTGCGGCCGAAGATGTTCTTCTTACCCTGATTTGCCCACTCATCGACATGCTCAGGCATGACAGATGAAGGAGTGATCGGGTACATGGCGGCAACTTCAGTGTAGGCATACGATGCGTATGCTGCAGCTTCGTTACCATCCATGGTTTTCATTTTTCTTGCCATGTTGATAATCCTCCTAAACCTGAAAAAATTGCATCAACACAAGCGAAGTCAGGTCCTTCTGCCGCAGATTCTCCCTGCCGGAAATGCAGGCAGGAAAAAGGCCGCAAAAATCCCCTGTTCGCTAATGCCTCTGACTAGATAATATAGGTTTTTCCCGGCAAAAAATCAACATGAAAGGCTCTCTTACACTGTACAAAACAAGAGACAAAGCGGACGCAGTCTCCGAAAGAAACCTGCGTCCGCAAATGTAAAATTCATGTAAAGTTTTCATGCCGCCAGCTGACCCGGCAAAAATATTATTCTCCTGCTCAGTCGTCCTGGTCCTCGTCCTCGGAAACGGCGAAAACGGTCCGCTTTCTGGCATCGGCATCGGCCTCGAGGTACTCGTCGTAGGTCGTAACCTTGTCGATCATACTGCCATCCGGCAGGAATTCGATGATGCGGTTAGCCGTGGTCTCCACGATTTCGTGGTCTCGGGATGAGAATAATATAACACCCGGGAACTTCTGCATGCCTTTATTGAGGGCGGTAATCGATTCCATGTCCAGGTGGTCCGTCGGCTCGTCGAAGATCAGAACATTGGAGCCCTCGATCATCATGCGGGAAAGAAGGACTCTTACCCGCTCGCCTCCGGAGAGGACCCGCATCTTCTTCACTCCGTCGTCGCCGGCGAAGAGCATGCGGCCGAGGAAGCCCCGGACATAGGTCGCGTCCTTGATCTCGGAATAGGTCGTGAGGTAGTCCGCAATCGTGTCGTCGGAATCAAAGATTTTCGAATTGTCCTTGGGGAAGTAGGACTGACTTGTCGTCACGCCCCACTTGAAGTCCCCGGAATCCGCCTCTTCCTCTCCGGTCAGAATCTTAAAGAGGGTGGACTTTGCAAGCTCGTTTCCGCCGACGAAACCAATCTTGTCCTCCCGGCCGACGACGAAGGAAATATTGTCGAGGACCTTCTTCCCGTCGATGGTCTTGGTCAGGCCTTCTACGGTCAGGACTTCATTTCCGATTTCCCGCTGGGGACGGAAGTCGATATACGGATATTTTCTCGAAGAAGGGCGGATGTCGTCGAGCTCGATCTTTTCAAGGGCGCGCTTTCTGGATGTCGCCTGCTTGGACTTACTTGCATTGGCGGAGAAACGGGCGATGAACTCTTTTAACTCCTTGATCTGCTCTTCCTTCTTCCGGTTCTCTTCCTTCCGCTGTTTCTGGATGAGCTGTGAAGACTCGTACCAGAAGTCATAGTTTCCGGCATAGGCCTGAATCTTTCCGTAGTCGATGTCGCAGGTGTCCGTGCAGACCTTGTTCAGGAAGTAGCGGTCGTGGGATACGACAATGACCGTGTTCTCAAAGTTGATCAGGAACTCCTCCAGCCACTCGATGGCATCGAGGTCCAGGTGGTTGGTGGGCTCGTCGAGAAGGAGGACATCCGGATTTCCGAAAAGGGCCCGGGCCAGGAGGACCTTGACCTTCACGGCCGAAGGGATGTCTCCCATGATCTCGTGATGGAACTCCTCTCCCACGCCGAGACCGTTCAGAAGGGTCTCCGCATCGGCTTCCGCATTCCATCCGTCCATCTCGGCAAACTCGGCCTCCAGCTCGGAAGCCCTTATGCCGTCCTCATCGGAGAAATCCTCCTTGGCATACAGGGCATCCTTTTCCTTGCTGATGTCGTAAAGACGCTGGTTTCCCATGATGACGGTGTCGATGACCGGAAACTCATCGTACTTGGACTGGTCCTGCTCCAGGACGGAAAGCCGCTGGCCCGGGTCCATGCTGATGGTCCCGCTGGTGGGCTCCAGCTTACCGGAGAGGATCTTTAAAAAAGTGGACTTCCCGGCCCCGTTGGCCCCGATGATGCCGTAGCAGCGGCCTTCGGTGAACTTGATATTCACGTCCTCGAAGAGGGCCTTCTTGCCGAACCGCAGGGAAATATTTGATGCCTGTATCATTGGTTAGAAACCTCCAATTGCTGTTAACTCTCTCTTACATGAAACATCGGATGCGGGCTTGCCACATCCGATGACAACTGACATTATTAGTTTTTAAAACTATGAATTGGTGCCGGAATCCGTCCCTTCCGGTTGACGAAGCCCGCGCAGGAAGCGGTGTTGACCGGCATGACCGGAGCCCGTCCGAAGAGGCCGCCGAACTCCAGGGACTCCCCGACTTTCTTCCCGATGGCCGGGATGACCCGG
>Ga0256404_1005528_pt1 | contig 22240 bp, 17 predicted proteins | sample RumenRJG_01DNA_FD_185990 | JGI IMG/M metagenome (GOLD analysis project Ga0256404, IMG submission 185990) | Bovine rumen microbial communities from Lethbridge, Alberta, Canada - RJG_01 | ecosystem: Host-associated > Mammals > Digestive system > Stomach > Rumen | place: Canada: Alberta | collected...
TGTACCGCTGCTGTTCAGTGCTATCGTAAGGGTGCTTACTTTGCTAACCCCTCTTACGTTCAGATTCACCCCACCTGTATCCCCGTTCACGGTGACAAGCAGTCTAAGCTGACGCTGATGTCTGAGTCACTGCGTAACGATGGTCGTATCTGGGTTCCAAAGAATATCGAGGATGCCAAGAAACTTCAGAAGGGTGAGATTCAGGCTTGGGATATTCCCGAGGAGGATCGCGACTACTATCTGGAGCGCCGCTATCCTGCCTTCGGTAACCTCGTTCCTCGTGACGTGGCTTCACGCGCCGCTAAGGAGCGTTGTGACAAGGGCTTCGGCGTGAACAACACTGGTCTGGCTGTGTTCCTCGACTTCTCTGAGTCAATCAACCGTCTTGGTCTTGACGCCATGAAGCAGCGCTATGGCAACCTGTTCGATATGTACGAAGAGATTACCGACGTTTATCCTGGCGATTTCGGCAAGGAAATCAATGGCGTGAAATACTATAAGCCCATGATGATCTATCCTGCTATCCACTACACCATGGGTGGTATCTGGGTTGACTACGAGCTGCAAACCACTATCCCCGGTCTGTTCGCTATCGGTGAGTGCAACTTCTCTGACCACGGTGCTAACCGTCTGGGTGCTTCTGCACTGATGCAGGGTCTGGCCGATGGTTACTTCGTGCTGCCTTACACCATCCAGAATTACCTGGCCGACCAGGCTATCTGGGGTAAGGTTTCTACTGATCTGCCTGAGTTTGCTGAAGCCGAGAAGGCCGTTGATGCAGAGCAGGATCGTCTGCTGAACATCAAGGGTAAGCGCTCTGTTGACTCTATTCACAAGGAGCTGGGTCACATCATGTGGGAGTATGTAGGTATGGGTCGCACCGCTGAGGGCCTGAAGGAAGGTCTGAAGAAGATGCACGAGCTCGAGAAGGAGTTCGATACCAACCTCTTCGTTCCTGGCACCAAGGAAGGTCTGAACATCGAGCTTGATAAGGCTATCCACCTGCGTGACTTCTTCACCATGGGTCAGCTTGTAGCTTTCGACGCTCTCTCTCGTAACGAGTCTTGCGGTGGTCACTTCCGTGAGGAGTACCAGACCGAGGAAGGCGAGGCTAAGCGCGACGACGAGAACTACTTCTACGTAGGCTGCTGGGAGTACAAAGGCAAGGGCAACGAGCCTGAGCTCATCAAGGAGCCACTGGAGTACGAGGCAATCAAGGTACAGACACGTAACTATAAGAACTAATGTGCAAGCCGAAGGCAGAGTCAAGCTCGCTTGAACTCTGCTGAGGCGAAGCCATTAGTCATCGTAAGATAACTAATGAATTAAAATTATGGCAAGAAATATTTCATTTACGATAAAGTTCTGGCGCCAGAACGGCCCCAAGGACCAGGGACATTTCGACACCCACGAAATGCACGATATTCCCGATGATACCTCGTTCCTCGAGATGCTCGACATCCTGAATGAGGAGCTCATCAACGAAGGCAAGGAGCCCTTCGTATTCGACCACGACTGCCGCGAGGGTATCTGCGGTATGTGCTCACTCTACATCAACGGTACACCTCACGGTCGCACAGAGCGTGGCGCTACTACCTGTCAGCTCTACATGCGTCGTTTCAACGATGGCGACGTGATCACCGTAGAGCCTTGGCGTTCAGCTGCCTTCCCCGTGATTAAGGACTGTATGGTTGACCGCTACGCCTTCGATAAGATTATCCAGGCTGGTGGCTACACCACTATCCGCACCGGTCAGGCTCAGGATGCCAATGCTATCCTGATTCCTAAGGAGGATGCCGACGAGGCTATGGACTGCGCTACATGTATTGGTTGCGGCGCTTGCGTTGCAGCATGTAAGAACGGTTCTGCCATGCTCTTCGTTTCGTCAAAGGTATCTCAGCTCGCCCTGCTCCCCCAGGGTAAGATTGAGGCTGCCCGCCGCGTGAAGAACATGATTGCCAAGATGGACGAGTTGGGCTTCGGTAACTGTACCAACACCCGTGCTTGTGAGGCTGTATGTCCTAAGAACGAGACCATCGCTAACATCGCTCGCCTGAACCGCGAGATGATCAAGGCTAAGCTCGCCGACTAATACGCACGTACATTATTTATATAAGAGGCGCTGCAGGGAAATCATCCTTGCGGTGCTTTTTTTTTGTAATTCACGTAGTTTTTCGTAACTTTGCTGCGTCTAATGGGTAAAGAAATTCAGAAAAGACAAAGAAATGAATGCATCAGAGAAACAGTTTGCGCAAACCGTGAAGGAGCATCGCAGCACGATATACACCGTGTGCTACATGTTCTCGCAGGATGCCGACGAAGTGGAAGACCTCTTTCAGGAGGTGCTGGTAAACCTATGGAAAGGCTTCGAGGGGTTTGAGCAGCGTGCCAATATCAAGACTTGGATATATCGAATTGCGCTGAATACCTGCATCTCACAGGACAGGAAGAAGAAACGCCGCTCATCAGAGGTACGCATGACGATGGACATCAACCTCTTTGAGGACAACGACGAAGAGACGCGTCAGGTGGATATGCTCCACAAGCGCATCTCGCGCCTGCAGCCCTTCGATCGCGCCATCGTACTGCTGTGGCTCGAGAGCCTGCCCTACGAGGAGATAGGCCAGATAGTAGGCATCACAACCAAGAACGTCAGCGTGCGCCTGCATCGCATCCGCGAACAACTGAAACAAATGTCTAACGATTAAAACATTTACCCATTATGAATGAGAATTTTGAACTTGAGAATATGCGCCAGCAGATGGCGCTGCTGAAGCAGAAGCTGGAGCAGCAGGAAATCGTGAACGACTCGCTGATTCGTCAGTCGGTGAAGAAGAATGCATCTTACGTCAACAGAAACTATCGTTTGCTCTTCATTCTGGATATCATCTTTATCCCATTGCTCTATCTGTTGTTCTGCTATTACATGCATCAGCCCGTGTGGATGTGGCTTTTCATCGCCATCGGACTGATTTACGACGCCTGGCACCGCCGTAGGATATGCCGACTGATAGACGATAAGCATCTGTTTGAGCAAGACCTGCTGGAAGTACGCAAAAAGGTACTGAAGATCAAGAAGTATGAGCGCATATTTAACTTCATCTCCTATCCCCTTATAGCCCTATGGTTCGTTCTGTTTTTCTACAACGAGTATCTCATAGCCCACCAGCCCTCAGTAAGTCGTATTATCATCTTGGTAGTCTTAGCCTTCGGTTTAAGCTATGCTTTCGACAGGAAGATGTCACGCCACTATCAGGAGATTCTCAAACAGATAGAGGATGTCACGAATAGTGAGGAGCAAGAGGAATAAGAAAAAGAATTATCACCAATATAAACAAGTAAAAAGATGAAAAAATTTGTATTAAGTTTAGTATTGGCCGTGTTCGCACTGGCTGGTTATTCACAAGACATCAAAGGGAAATGGCTGACTGAGGCAGGCGATGCCCAGGTGGAAATCTATGAGGCCAACGGCAAGGTAAACGGTAAGATTGTGTGGCTGAAACAGGGCCCTGAGACCAAGGACACCCACAACCCTGACGAGAAATTGCGCAGTCGTAAACTGATGGGCGTAAACATCCTCTCAGGCCTCTCAAAGAAGAAGGAGAAGTGGGAAGGCGGTCGCATCTACAATCCCAAGAACGGCAAGGACTATAAATGCTCTATTTGGCTGGAAGACGGCAAGTTGAAAGTGCGCGGCTACATCGGTTTCCTGTACGAGACGCAGACATGGAAGCGGAAGTAAGCGAAAAATAACTGTCACAGTTGTCACAGTTGTCACAGCTGACTAAGGATTTTTCCAGGATTTCCGGATTTTCCGGATATTCTGGAAATTCCGGGAAACCCGGAAAACCCGGATTATCCGGACAATCCATAAACTCCGGATTATCCGGCTCTACCCTCTAACAGCGCTCTAAGGCGCATCACTTCAGCCCTTAAAGCCTCTATTTCCTTCTGTTGCCGAGCAATGATTTGTTTTTGCGTCTCGCGCTGTTCCAGCCTTGCGGCAGTCATACGCTCACGAATACCTCCTTCTGTAGTAAACTCACGGTCTTTACGCTCAATATAGCTGGTTAAAGCCTTGTCCACTTGATGACATAAGCAGATAGCCATATTAGCCAGCTCCTCATCATTCATCTTGCTTAGGAGCGGCTGGTAGTCCTCATACTTACTGTGATATTTACAGAAATCGTGCATACGCTCAAAGCGTTGATTCTTTCCGAACCATTCTACTTTCCCTTTACGTTTTAAGTAGTCCTGATAGTCCTCCAAGAGTTCCTTGTTGCTACCACGGGCTATGCCCAGCAGTTTCATCTCCACTTCCATTGACGTCTGTCCATCACTGCTTCCTTCAGCAATATTCTGTTTCGTACTACGTGCAGCCTGAACCATCTGATCCACGGTTCTATCACCATACTGAGGCAAGTAGCGTTGACAGAATAGTTGTGTTATCTGATAGAGTACATCGCTGCGCTGATAAAAGCGCAATTCTGTAAACACGACAGCCTTGCGTAGCACACTTGTCGTTCCATCCTTGTAGTGGTTTACGTTGACCTGTTTATTTTCCATACCTATTGATTTCTATTGCAAAAGTACAACTTTTTCCCAACATCGTTTCATAATTCGGAAAGATTTCGTATATTTGCCGACAGAAACTCAATTGATCATTGTTTAACCCTTTAAAATTGATTTGCCAATGAAATAGAACGAACAAAAAAGAACGCTAACCGACCATCTGTTGAGGCTCAGCCTTGCAAGGTCAAAGAGAATTAATATCACAATTATTAACTTACAGAATAGCGTTTCTGTTCGTACTTATACATAGACATAGATATTGAGCTTTTGCTCTTTGTTCTCGTAACTCGAATACCGCCAATATTCATCTCAGAGGACAAGCAGTTAAAGGTTCACGCTCAATGGGCGTGGACTATTCGTGCTTGTTTGAGATAAGGTTGCTTGGCGGTTACCTGAGTTACAATAAGTATCGAATGGTTCCGCCTTTAATTTTTAGTACAATGAAAAAAATTCTATTATTAATTGCATTGACATTTGTTACTTCTGTTTCATTTGCACAAAAAATAAAAAAGAAGGAAGTTGATAAATTTACGAAAAACTTAACGATAGAAACATCTAAAGAATCCTTATATTCAGTTAACTTCATGGCATCTGGTTTCATATACAAATTTGACTTTTGTATAAGGAAAGTCGGAGATTCATATGCCATGCCAGCCAATATTCTATTACGAGATATAGAAAAGTATGACGAAAAAAGCGGAGTGACTTTTCTGCTTGATAATGATGACACTGTAGAACTTATTACTAATTACACAGGCATCGGAGCAACAAAGTTTGGACAAGGTTACTTCTTCGAAACGTCATTTTCTTTAAGTAATGATGATGTGAATAAACTTAAGGAGCATAAGATAACTAATGTCAGAGTCAATTATATGGGAGGACATTATGATAGAGAATTGAAATCTAAGAAACAAGAGCTTGTCATGAAATGCTTAGAATTAGTAGATAAAGAACATTAGTTACTGATTATGATAGCTATAAAATAAACAATAACTAACCGAGGGAGATAGATTCAAGGTCTATCCCCCTCGTTTGCTTATGCCGCCTTCTGATGCTTCTCAAGGAACTGGGCACTCTTGGTGTATTGCTGGGTGGCGGGATTGAAGGTGCAATAGCCACGAGAGAGCCACTTACGCAACTGGGCAGACCCGTCGTCCTTCATGCCCTGCGCACGACGCACGGTGTTGAGGTCGTCGAGCGTGAAGGTATCCTGCAAGAACTCCATGAGGTTACGGCGACCAGGGAGCATCACAGCCTTATCGAGATCCATGGCACGACGCATCTTCTCTCCGAAAATCCACATCTTGCACCACATATCATAATGGTATGACCAGCGCACGAAATCCTCGATCTCCTTGCACCATTTCTGACCGTTGAGCAGATAGAGCACCATACCACGCTTAAAGGCCGAGAGCGTGGCACGATAAGACAGTTCACGATAGACATCATCATCGGCCAGCGCCGAGTACTGACGATTCTCCTCAATCATCGCTGCTGCCAGCGCATTGGCCTTGCGACAGACCACGAGCCCCTTGGCATCGTTCAGTTGCGCCACCGCCTGCTGCACCTGCTCCTGAAACTTCTCATCATAGATGCCATAGAGCGGCATACGGTCGTCATCGGTATAGATGGTGCAGAACGACATACGCGAGAGGGTGCCGTCGAGCATGGCATCGCCAAAGAACTTACGACACTTGCCAGGCGTAGTGGATGCGTTCCAGTTCCAGCGAATCTGCACATCCTCGCATACCGACTTCGTACCCACACGCTCCTGACCATAGTCGCCACAGTCGTAAGCCAAGCGCAGAATCTCCGTGACATTATTGCCCTTGCCGTTGGTCTTGAGCTGGTTCAGCAGACCTATCTCATCCATACGCGTGTAGAGGAACCTGCCACCGGCATCAGCCATCAGCTGTACGAAGGCAGCAGGCGTCATATCACTCTTCACCCACTGGATGCACAGTCCCTTGGGGCGCTCAGGCTTCTGCTGGTCAGAGGGGCACGTGTCGTACTGCTCCTTGTACTCCTTCATCAGCTTGCGGTTCTTCGAGTCCTTCTCCTTGATATCAGCCATGATGGCACTGATAGGCTCGTTGACACACGACTTACCACTCGACATCTCGGCCACCAGGATATTCATGAACGTAGGTTCTACGAGCGCATTATCATTGTAGCGGAACTTGACGCCCTTGCAATGCGCACCCAGCGCAGGAAACACGCCCATAGCTACGGCAGGCTTCAGATGCGTGGGCACATTCTTGGTGATGAGCTTCATGAATTTGGTGAGCTTCTCAGGCATCACAGGAGGCTTGGGCGCATGGATTCCACTGGCCTCTACCGCCTCGTCAATCTGCTGCTTCTTACGCGCCAGGTCAAGGGCACGAGTCACCACATCAGGTACCGTCTTCGTCTGCGGACGGTTGCAGGCAGAGCGCACGGTAGCCACGAATTTCTGTTCGTCCTCACCATAGTGCGGCATCACCTGAGCAATCCAGCGCGGGTCATCATTGCACACATAGCGCAGATAGCACGACATCATAAAGATGAAGTTGTTTCGCGCCCCCTGAGCAGGCACACCACCCAGGATATCCTCCATAGCACGCACAATCTGAGGATACTTGATGCCATTGAAATTGTCCTCGAAAGACTGGTCATCAGCAGGCGGCAGGAGCGATGCAGAAACAGGTGTCACAATCGTCTCATTTGTCACAGCCATACTGACCTCACGCTCGGCAAAGAGTTCCTCTTCGTCATAGTAGAGCACATAATCGCGACACACCACAAACGAGCAGCGCGCCAAGTCCTTGACACAGCCATCATAGGTCTCGTCGCCCAACTGACTGGCCATCCACTGCTGAGCCTCTGCCAAGGTCATACCCTGTGGTATCTCGAATACCAGTCGCACACCCTCGTTGCTGGGCGATACGTGAGCATAATCGATGCCCAGTTCCACCTCACGACCAGCCACCTTATTAAAATAGTACTCGCGAGGGTCGCACGTCAGGTGATCCATATCGTAGATAGACAAACCACTGGGCACGGCCGACTGATTGCAGCGGTGACCATCGGTGAAGGTAGCGTGAAAACAGACCACAGGCAGATTCTCGGCTTTCAACTTAGCCTTGATGGCCTCGAAAGCCTCACGCGTGAGCGTACCTTCTTTAACCTGCTGCAACTTGTCGGCAATCTCCTTGCAGGTATCGGCTACCTGCTGACTATCCATCGCAGCGTTCAGCAACTCAGGGGTGCAGGGCTGCATCTCGTTAGAGTTTCTTACTGAGTTAGAAATTGAAAACATATATCTATTCATTACTTTAAAAATTTTAATTGTTTTACATGTTAATTATGCTGTCGTTGCGCATTGACGAGTGCAAAATTAATACATCTTTTTTATGCAGCAATGGACAGAAAATGCCGTTGGAACGCGGCTTGGAACGTTCGAACGGCATTGGAATGTTTTCGTTGGAAACTACCCTTAATGAAACCCTACTACTGGGCGCAAAACTCCTCTCAATTCGACGGCAGCACTCACCATCCGCTTGTGTTTGGCACCCTCACCACGCCATTCGCGGAAATGGTTCAGAGCATACTCCGAACACTTGGCAATACTGTCGTAGTCGCAATAGACCTCCAGACCACTATCAGCTCCAAAGCCCCATTCATCCATCTTTCGGCAGAAGGCCTTCATGTCGCAATCGGTGACGCTGTATTCATTGACCAGCACAGACATCATAGCAGCCCACTGGTTCTTCTGACTTATAATATGGTTCCCGCGCGCGTCTACCTTATTTAATAGAGCCATAATACCATCCTTCAGGGCCTGCTCACGATTGGAGGCCCTGATTTGGGGCGTCTCAGAGAAGGCTATCAAGTCCAGCGGCTCCGTATCGCCCTCGCGCCCCCAGCGCTGAATCTGTACCTGTCCCTTCAAAATCATCAGGATAATGCCCGAGAGCAGTTGGAAGAGGTATTTTCTGGGCACATGGTGATAATAGACCTCGCGCAGAAAGTCCACAGGGTCGCACAGGAACTTGTCGTAGAGCTGATAGGGGAAGGACAAGAGCTGAGATTTCAGCTCGTCAAGACGGTTGTCGTAAGTATAGTGACTATCCTCCAACCCCTGTTTGCGCAGCGTCCTGGGCAGTTCGATGAAGAGATAGCGCGCCACGCGGTCACGATACTCATGACACATCAGCATACCCTTCTGCAAACGCAACTGTACCGCTTGCTCACGGAGAAACGACGTTTCGCTGTCAGAGAGAAGCCGTTCTACGCGATAGCGGGCACGCGTCATCTCACGACTCATATCATAGAGGTGGGTGTCGAGCAGGGTTTCAATACAAGAGCTTAAATCTGAGCTCTTGTCACTTTCCAGTCCGTCGATGATATCATCCACCAAGTCCTGCAATTGCTCCATCTTTCGTGGCATCAGGGATAGTCCGTCATAGTGCCAGCCAGCATAAACACTGTCATCAAAGGGCTCGTAGTCCCAGTCAACATGCTCCACCTCGCACTCCACGGTGAGCACAGGCGGCTCCGTATTGGTCTCTACAACCACACCTCTCAGTCGCTCCTTGCCACTGCCCTTCAAGGCCTGATACACCACGTCGAGATCGGTCACGGCCACATAGCCTACATGCACGACACCCTCGCGCACACGCACGGCATACGGGTCTTTCACATTCTCAGGCTGAGGTTGCAGCGTCAGCGTCTTACCCACGGCCTCGGCAGCATATTCTTTCCAGTGGTCGCGCACATCCCAATGGTACAGGCCTACCACGTCGAATCTGATTTTCTCCATACGAGGTGCAAAGGTACTAAAAAAAATCGGTGTGTGACAATTGTGACAAAAGACAACGTATTTTTTTCTCCTTCCTCGCAGGTGAGGTTAGAGATGATGATAGATTATGATATATGATTAGTAAGTGATATATATAAAATTAGTAAATCATATATTTACTACTACTATCTCTATGACTTACCCTCCCCACCCTCATGTGTGCAAAAAAGACTGTCCTAATTGTCACAATCGTCACAAGAGACAGAAATTTTTGCGCTCCCACGGGGCCGTAATTTTTTCCCCGTAGGGTAGCAAATACTACATCAGGAGACAGTGAAAAATATCGCACTTTCGTTGGCTGTTTCCACATTATTTTGTACCTTTGCGGCACGAAAACTATGACTTACATTGGTGAATTAATATCTATTGGCGTAGCGTTCTCGTGGACGGCTACGGCGCTGCTGAGCGAATTTGGCTCAAAGAGACTGGGAAACCTTACGTTGAACGTGCTGAGAATGGCGCTGGCGCTGCTGTTCTCAGGAGTGTTGTTTATGGTAGTAACGGGCAGTCCGTTGCCCGCCGGGGCCTCATGGGAAGCCGGCGGATGGATGCTACTCTCTGGTCTGGTGGGCTACGTGATTGGCGATTTCTGCCTCTTCCAGTGCTATATCATCATTGGCTCGCGCTTCGGACAACTGTTTATGACGATGGCACCGCTGGCGGCTGCGCTGATGGCGTGGGTCACACTGGGTCAGCAGATGACACTGATGAGCATCGTGGCCATGCTGGTGACGCTCTTTGGTATCAGCATCTCCGTGCTGGGCCGGGGTGAGCATCATAAAGTGTCGCTGAAGTTGCCCCTGAACGGTGTGCTCTTTGCTGTGGGCGCCGCTGTGTGTCAGGGCGTAGGTTTGGTGCTGAGCAAGATTGGTATGGACCACTACGAGGTGTCAGCAGACATGCCCTCGTGGCTTGTTCCCTTTAGTGCCAATTTCTATCGCTGCGTGGCAGGCATCATTGGTTTCTCATTGCTGATGTATGTGCGTCAGGGAATGGCTCCGCTGCGTGAGGCGCTGCACGACAGGAAGGGCCTGACGGTAGCAACAGCTACCACGATATTCGGTCCCTTCGTGGGTGTGGGATTCTCACTGATGGCTGTGCAATACACAGGTGCCGGCATTGCCTCTACACTGATGGCTACGACGCCAATCATCATTATCCTGCCGTCCTACTGGCTGTTTAAGGAGCAGATTACGTGGCGCGCCGTAGTGGGTGCCGTGGTATCGGTTGTAGGTGTCAGTCTCTTCTTCTTAGGATAATACCTGTGAAGATGCGACCCGACTCGATGCCCAGTCGGCGGGCAGAGAAATAGGTGTCTGACTGCATATAGGTGCACACGGGCGACACGCTGATGTGCGCATCTGGCACGCCTGCGGAAATCAACTGCAAGCGGTTGCACTCAGGCAAGTCAAGATGCCATTTCTCATATTTTCTGCTGATGGATTCCATCGGGAATCCCGCATCTTCAAAAGCCTGATATACCTCGTCGCCCACCTCGAAACTCTCCAGGTGGATGCCTGGTCCTATCTGTGCGATAAGGTCTTGGGGGTTGGTGCCGTAAACTTCCGTCATCCTGGCTATGGACTGCTCCACGATGCGCATCACCGTGCCTCGCCATCCGGCATGAACGGCACAGACGGCACGCTGCCTGGGGTCATAGAGCAACACGGGGATACAGTCGGCTGTAGAGACGCCGATACACACATCCTCCACGTTGGTCATCAGCGCATCATAGCCCTCAAGGTCAACATCCAACTGCTCACCAATCACAGTTATCTCGGCCTTATGCACCTGATGGGGCATCAGCAGATGGTCGTCAGTAATGCCAAGCAGACCACACAATGCTTCGCGGTTTCTTCTGATAGCCTCCTCACTATCACCACAGTATCTGTTGATATTAAACTCGCCATAGCGCCCTGTGCTATAGCCCCCTTTACGCATAGAGCTGAAGGCGGTGAGGCCCTCAGCTATATGATAGTATTGCAAACTTGGTATCTTCATATCCTTGCACCTTTTTGCCTGCAAAGATACGCTTTTTCTGTGTAACAACGGCAGGATTACTTAGCAAACTTGCCGCTGGCCATCACCTTTGCAGAGGCGGTAGTGGTGCTGTCGCTGGCGCTGCGAGTGATGCCGCGTGTGTTCCAGTAGCCCCAGTCAAACTTACTGTCATAGTTCAGGCGGAAGATGATATCCTTTGAGGTGCCGTCGTCCATATAGCCCTCGAAGCGGTTGCTGCTCAGACGGTAGTCGTTGATATACACGTCGTTCCAACTGTCGGCATAGCGAATGCGGATGCTTCCCTTGTAGATATCCCACTCGAACTCACAGTAGTAATAGTCGGAATAACGACTATTCAGGTCGTAGTCAACCTCATAGCCCCATCCACTATAGGCACTGGTGCGCTCGAAGTACATCGTGGTGCGATAGCTGTCGCCAGTCAGTCCCCAACGGTCGTAATAGTAAGTATCGATATAGCCAGTCCAAGTGCCGTCGAGTGTACGAGCCTCGCTGCGGTCTTCCATATCCTCCCAGAACTCAATATCGCAACTGGTAAACAGAGTCATCGTCAGGATGATCATTGCTGTATAGGTAAAAAACTTCTTCATAGCTGTATCTTTTTAAAGGGTTCAACTTCTTGTTCACATTGCAAAGATACAAACTATGCAGCTGCTACGCAAGGTGTTTTTCCTAAACCTCAGTAGGGAATTTCCTATTTCGCAGAGGGAAAACGGAAATGCCCTAAGGTATCACCACTTTACGACCGTTTATAATATAAAGTCCCTTATTCAGCCCGCCACGGTTGCCCATGCGGCGACCTGACAGGTCATAGATTCGTTTTTCAGCAGACTGCATCATCCTTTCCTGCGACATAGGCAGTTCGTGAATGGCATCAGTCTTTTGTGAACTGTTAAGCGGAAACAGCATCCACTGACGATGAATGGGGGCGGCGTTGCCGTCCTGATACTGCCAAACAGAGACTGCGGTTCCCGGGGCTGTTGACTCATTATTGAGGTCGAAGGCGTGACTATGCCCCTTCTTAGCCAGAATCTTATAATATGGATAGTCAACGACTTCTATATAGAAATCTTGCTCGGCGGCCTCGCTCTTCGCAGCGGTAAGCGTAGAGCTGCTCAGGTTACGATGAGCCGTAAGCCGCAGTCCGAGTGCGTTTTGCAAGCCATAGGTACCATTGCCAAGGTCGGAGAGCATCCAGCGCTGGGCATCACCGTAGTCTATGTCCTGAATAGTCACCCTACTGCCCGTTGCCGAGACGGCCCGCGAGGTCTCATGTCGAGGAATAATCAGATATTCACACCCGTCGCGCAGCAGGCTGTCTGGTTCTGCGACCGCACACTGGGTAGGTATAATAAATGTCATGATAGACTGGGCAGGCATGATGACCTTCATTTCACTGCCATTAAGGGTAACGCCACTCTTCGTGCTGGTCAGATTCTCGCTGGCCGAAGTGCGGTAAGCCTTGATACTTGTAAGCGCAGGCAGGTCGGGAAAGAGCGACAGGTCAATATTGTGGATTGCTTTTGTACCTTCGTTGAGCACCACGAGCACCAACGTATCGCGGGCGGCATTAACGGCAGCCAGCGTCTTCGGACAGGGCGATGTAATGATGTCGTAGCCGTGCTTAATGAAGCGTGAGCACTGCTGGCGCACGTAGTAGTTCTTCACCTTGGCGTAAGTCTGGTCGGCAAAACTGCCGCGAATGGTACACCACTGGTCATTGGCCTCTTCCATATACTGCCAGTCAATCCATGCCTCAGGCTGTATGTAGCGCATATCGTCAAGCAGTCGCTGCGCCATGCTGAGATTGCCGCCAATGCCGTTGCCACCACTACCCGTCTCGCTCATCCAAAGGGGCATATCAGACTGATGGGCCAGGAATGCCAGGCGCGAACGGTCGGCATTATTGCCGGAATAGGTGTGGGTGTTCCACTGGCCCACCTTCGACAGCACACCGGCATTCTTATATTGCTTGAAGCCCTCTACGGAGAGTCCTATATTGGTCTCGTCGGATGCCGAGATAACCGTGCTGAGTCCTGAGGCTTTTAGGATAGGCTCTAATACACGGATGAACTTTATCTGCGAGGCATAGTCGAAATGACAGCCTTCCTGCGGACCGTTGGCATACCAGAAATTAGTGACCGACTCATTAAAGGGCTCCAGGGTCTTGAACTCAATGCCGTATTCGTCCTTGTAGTGCTTGCAGACATCCACCAGATAATGTGCAAACTCCTCGTAATACTCTGGCTTCAGATTGTCTTTTCCGCCATCCACATTGCCGCTGCAGCAACCGCTGTAGGTCATGTAATAAGGACAGGAGTTGCTGAAGGCTTCAAACACGGCATCGGGGCGCAGCTCCTTGATTTTCAGCATAATCTTTCGCTGGGCAGCGTCGCGGTCCCAATGATACTCATCGCCACTGAAGTCCTTGAAACCTTCCATCTCAGCACGCAGACCCTTGCCTCTGCCCATATGGTGCAGGTCGCAATGACTGTTCTCGGGGTCCTCGCCACCGCCAATGTTATAGCGGAAATGGGTGTAATTAAGGCCGGTGGGACTGACAAGCCACTTCACGATTTCCGTGATTTTCTCGTCCGACCACTTGCCACACTGGCCTGCCCACCAGCAAAGCGACACGCCCCAGCCATCGAAATGCTGGCGCACCACCTGCGGATTAACCATATAAGTAAGGGTATCAACAGGGGGCGTGGCATTGACTTTGCTGCCAAAATACCATAGGTGCTTCATGTCCGACCCGTCTTTGTCGGAAAACACCTTCTGGTGACCGTCGTTACTGTCTGTACCCAGATATTTGTTATTGGATTTGCAACGCAGTTTTACGTATTGGCTCATGCCTGGTTCAATCAGGAATTTTGCCTCAGCCAGAGAAGAGTCGGCAACGAAAACCGTGTTCCATTGTTTCGACTGCGACAGGAAAGCTTTTTGTCCGTCCACCTGTATGGAATAATATCCTGTTCCATCGGGTATCAACGTCATCTTCTGTGGATTGGATTTTGTGGATGCCTCAATCCATCCGCCATTATCAGTACCTTTTTCCAAGTGATTACCACTGCTATGCATCACATACAACGTCGTTGGCTCGCTGAAACTGGTCTGAGCCCAACCGGCAACAGCCGCTACCATGGTTGTTGCCAAAAACAAAAGACATCTCTTCATATTACTTATTATGATTAATCGTGATGCAAAGATATAAAATTTAATCAAAAAAAACACAAAATACGAAAAATCACCACATAAAAAAATGTACGCACGTGCATGTGCGTACATTTTCTTATATTAAGAACTTAGTCGTCTTATTCTGCAGCCTCAACAGGCTCTGTTGTCAAGTCCTCCATGCGGTCCTTACGGCTCATGGTGAGATAAGCTGTAGGAGCAGCGATGAAGATAGAAGACAGCGTGCCGAATACAACACCAAGAATCATGGCGAAGGCGAATGAGCGAATACTGTCACCACCCAGGAAGAAGATAGTGAGCAGCACGATTAACGTGGTCACTGAGGTGTTGATAGTACGAGCCAGAGTCTGGTTCAGTGAATCATTGAACAGACGCTTGCGGTCGCGCTTAGCATAGAGCTGCATGTTCTCACGAATACGGTCGAATACCACCACCTTATCGTTGATAGAGTAACCGATAACGGTCAGGATAGCACCGATAAAGGTCTGGTCTATTTCGAGCGACATGGGCACCCATGTGTGGAGCAGTGAGAAGAAGCCGATAACAACCAGTGCATCAAGACTCAGAGCAACGATAGAACCGATAGAGAAGGCTACGTTGCGGAAGCGGAGCAGGATGTAGAGGAAGATGGCAATCAGAGCCAGGATAACGCTGATGATAGCGCTACGAGTGATGGTCTTAGCCACAGAAGGACCTACCTTTGTTGAGCTAACGATGGTACCCTTAGAGGTATCCTCCTCGTTGGCAGGAGGTGTGCGGAAGTCTTCCTTGCTGGTCTCAGCCTTGATCAGCTCAGCCTTGCTCAGTACGCTGTAGATGCTGTCCTCAATCACGTCGTCAACAACAGGGCTGTTTACGTCGTAGTCCCAGTTGGTAGAGATACGAACGGTGCGGTTAGAAGCATCACCCAGGGCGATGATAGTAGTGCTGGCAGGAGAACCGGGGTTAGCGCTCTGCTCGTCGTTCTGAGCGAATACGCCATCGAATGCAGCACGTACATCCTCAACAGGAACCTCCTTATCGAGTACTACAACATAGTTACGACCACCGGTGAAGTCAATGCTCTTGCTGACGCCACGGAAGAAGAAGCTAATGCAGAATACAACAACAGCGACTGCCCATACAGCGTAAGACACCTTGAATGAGCCCATGAAGTTGAACTTCGTGCCCTGCATCAGGTTCTTAGACAGAGGAGTAGAGAAGGTGAGCTTCTGCCACTTGTCGTTCTTCATCTGACGATCGTAAACCAGACGGGTCATGAATACAGCGGTGAAGAACGATACGCAGATACCGATGATCAGCGTCGTTGCGAAACCACGGATAGGACCTGTACCAACTACGAACAGGATGATACCTGTGAGCAGTGATGTCAAGTTTGAGTCGAAGATAGCTGAGAAAGCGTTAGAGTAACCCAGGTTCAGGGCCTCCTTGATGTTCAAGCCCTTGCGGAGCTCTTCCTTCGTACGTTCGTAGATCAGCACGTTAGCATCCACAGCCGTACCCAGTGTCAGCACGATACCTGCGATACCAGGCATGGTCAGTGCTGCTTGGAATGAGCTCAGGATACCCAGCGTGAAGAACAGGTTGAACAGCAGGGCACAGTTGGCCAGCATACCAGGAATCCAGTTGTAGAGCAGCACCATCACAACCATCAGCAGCACGAAGGCTACGATGAATGATACAACACCCTGCTGGATTGACTGAGCACCGAGTGAAGGACCTACCATCTGGTAAGAAGCAACACGCAGAGGAGCAGGCATCTTACCTGAGTTCAGAGTGTTAGCCAAGTCCTTGGTGTCGGCCTGAGTGAAGCGACCAGAGATCTGTGAGCTACCACCAGGAATCTCACCGTTTACGCGAGGAGCACTGTAAACCACCTCGTCGAGGACGATAGCGATAGCGCGACCTACGTTCATCTTGGTCAGGTTAGCCCAGATACGGGTACCCTCAGTATTCATCTGCATAGAAACCACAGGACCAACATTACCAATCTCGTTGCTGTAGTCGTCCTTAGCAGTGGTCACCACATCACCTGTCAGAGGAGCCTTTCCGCTAGGATCGTTCACCTTGATAGCATAGAGGTGCAGCACCTTGGTCTTCTTGCCAGTCTCGGGATTCTCGATCTTGCTGACCTTAGCATCCCAGTAGAGGCGCATCTCCTTGGGGAGCACCTTCTTGGCAATCTCTGAATAGATAACCTTATTGACCTCAGCAGTATCTGTAACGCGGGCATAACCTACGTCGCAGAGGCTCTCTGTGTGATAGGGGTCATTCACTACAAGGTAGTTCAGCAGGCTCTTTGCCTGATCGTTGTTGCCAGCCTCAGCAGCAGCGAGGTCTTTCTTAGCAGCCAGGTCGAGGGCGTTAACGGTATCGTTTGCCTCTACAGCCTCTGCCTCAGCAACAGCGGTGGTATCCTCCTTAGCCTCAGCCTTGATGTCGCTGATCTCAGCCAGGTAGGCAGAGTGCAGCTGACCGATGAAAGGCATAGCCTCTTCACGCATGTAGGTCTCATGGAACTGCAGGTCAGCACTTCCTGACAACAGCTTCAGGATACGATCCTTATCTTTCTTGGCGCCTGGCATTTCAACCATGATACGGCTCTGGCCGCTCAACTTCTGAATGTTGGGCTGAGCCACACCGAACTTATCAACACGGGTACGAACCACGGTCTCGGCGTTGTCGATAGCAGCGTCAACCTCTGCCTGCAGGGCAGCGATAACCTGCTCGTCAGTGCTCTTGGTGTTCACCTTGTCACGCATCTGCTGTGTAGCGAAGATGGTGTTCAGCTGACGACCACCACCAAACTCCTTCCAGCGCTCTACGAAGAGGCTGATGAAGTCTGACTGACTCTTCTCCTCATCCTTCACGGCAGCCTCGAATGCCTTACGGTAGCCCTCGTCGGTCTTGTGACCAGCCAGGAAGTCTACGATGTCAGGCACTGACACTTCCAGAATAACGTTCATACCGCCCTTCAGGTCAAGACCCAGGCCAATCTCCATCTCACGGCACTCGTCAAGACTCCAAGCTCCGAGCCATACATGGTCCTCAGATGACAGCGAGTCCAAATACTCGTCGGCTGCCTTATCTCCCAGTTCAGCGCGCAGTGCCTCAGCCTTGTTTTCAAAATGGCGAGTCACAAACGAGAACGAAAGATAGAAGCAGCACACAAGAATGAGTGCAACAGCAATAAATCTTACAATTCCTTTGTTTTGCATTGTTTTATTTTTAGTTTATTATATATATAATCGCGTTATTGAGCCTGCAAATATAGTGATAATTTTACACATTTGAAAATTTTTTGGCTATTTTCATACATTTTTTATTGATTCCGCGCCTTTTTCAACCAACAAACGATGGGATAATGGTCGCTGGCATCCATTTCGTTATCTACGTAACAGCGTACGGGCTCGTAATCATCTGAGCACATCATATGGTCTATACGGAGATTAAAGCCCTTCCGATTAAATGACAGACCAAGACCGCAACCTGCTGATACAAAGCAGTCATTCAGATGGGTAGCAACGGTATGACGGGTATAGGAAACAGGCGTATCGTTGAAGTCGCCACAGAGGATAATGGGATAGCCACTGTGCGTTTCCACAAACTCATTGACCGTCCTTGCTTGAATCGCACGGTCGGCCATATGCAGCGATAGTTTCTTCAGGATATACCACAACTCAGCCTCCGCAGAATCGCGCTCCACTTCGCCCTTCAGCACCTCCTGATAGCGATTACGCTCCTCACTGGAAAGATGGGTACTCTCCAGGTGGTTGTTGACAACGATAACCGTGTCTTCCTCAACTTGCAGGAAATAGGCTATCGCACCATTGCTTCTCGACGACATGGGGAGGCGTTCCTTACGGATGATAGGGTAACGGGTATGGATGCCTATCGCGTTGAAAATAACGTCATTAGAGAAATGGATGGTATCGTTGTAGGGATAGAGTTCCTTCATCTTTTCAAAGCCACTTCCACCCTTGCCTCCCATGTCTTCCTGCAAACACACGATATCGGCATCTATCCGTTTCAGATAGCCAGCCACCGTATCTACAGCCTGCTCGTATTTATAGTTGCCGCCAAAGCCACAGACATTATACGACACCACCTTGATACCTTCTGCAGGCGGTTCTTTATCAGCATTGAAATTGATAGGGAAATAGGTACGTATGGGTGCATACGCGAGCACCAGTCCCACAACGGGAATCCATACACGTTTCCATTTGAAGATAATCCAGATGGGTATAAACAGGATATTGGCTACTACGGCGAAGGGAAGAAACATGCCCAGACATGCCAGCATAGGATGATCTACAGGATTAATCCTGTCGCTATAGCCAACCAGCAACAGCAGCAAGACTGTCACCACACTGGCTCCCGTCAGCACGCCAACCAATATATTCTTGATAACCTTCACAAGCTCTCAGATCATTTCTCATGACTGGCCTCGAAGAGACGTCTCTTCTCTTCTTTCGACAGACTGTCGTAGCCACTGACGCGTATCTTATCCAGGATTTTGTCTATCTCCTCCTGACGGGCCTTCTTGCGAGCGTTATACTCCAAATCATCCCCAGTACGAGGGTGCGTGGTGGTAGTATTCCATCCAGTATTACCCGTACGACTGGTTCCACTCGTATTTCTTGACCACCTGTCGAAGAACTGACGGGTAGCATCAAAATTGAAATGGCTGTTAGGACGTTTACGCCAATAGAGTATCAGCAGGAAACCAAACAGCATACCTCCAATATGTGCCATGTGGGCAACACCATCACCAACACTAAACATAGCCGAGGTAAACTCAATGACAGCATATATCCCCACAAACCACTTAGCCTTAATAGGTATTGGGAGAGGGAATATAAAAATACGCTCATTGGGGAAAGTCATGCCAAAAGCCAACAGGATACCATAGACGGCACCCGAGGCTCCGATGGTACTTGAGAGGTTCATAATCTGGTCAACAGTCATCAGGCGCTGTCCGTTTACATTCAGCACCTGCGCTGGATCCAGACTCGTCAGACCATCGGCAGCAAACGAGATATACTGCACCATCTCCTGACACAGGCCTGCACCTATGCCACAGAAGATGTAATAAAAAATGAATTTCTTAGGACCCCACACATTCTCAATCACGCAGCCAAACATCCACAAGGCAAACATATTGAAGAACAAGTGCGTGAAACCACCGTGCAGGAACTGATAGGTGATAAACTGATACACGTGGAAATCGCTGGCCATGAAGAAATGAAGCGCACCCCAGTCCGTCAGACTCTTTCCGCCTAACTCAACCACTGATGCCAACAGATAAACCAGCACGTTTATAATGAGCAGATTCCTTGTTACTATCGGTATATTACGAAACATCTTGTTGATTTACTTTTTATTAGGTTTATTCTTATCTAATTAGTTTCTGGGCGCAAAATTACGAAAAATATCTGTTTTTCAGCACAAAAAAAGCCCTTTACACACTTTTTTTCATTAAAAATCAATTTTTTTCGGATTTTTTGTTGGTCGTATGAAGATTTCCTATTATTTTTGCGGTAGATTTTTTTATAATAACAATTATTATTCACTTTAAAAACCTTTTTTTATTATGAACAAGACAGAATTGGTAGAGAAGATTGCAGCAGGTGCTGGTATCTCTAAGGTAGACGCAAAGAAGGCTCTTGATGCCACAGTAGCAGCTATTAAGGACGCCCTGAAGGCTGGTGATAAGGTAGCTCTCGTTGGTTTCGGTACATTCGCTGTTAGCGAGCGCCCCGCACGTGAGGGTATCAACCCCGCAACAAAGGCTAAGATCAAGATCGCTGCCAAGAAGGTTGCTAAGTTCAAGGCTGGTGCTGAGCTTGCTGACGCTCTGAACTAATTTTTGTAAAGAAAATTACAGAGGGATGCACTTTTCGGCGCATCCCTTTTTTATTTCCCTTCCGTTTTTTTAAATCCTTCATCCCCAGACAAGTATGTGGTTCTTACTCTTCATGATACTTCCCTTTGCAGGACTTGCCTATGTTGGTTGGCATATATGGGTGCTACTGCCATTGGCCAGTATATGGAAAGGCTTGATTCTGACAACAGGCATCGCTTGTTTCTTCATGCTGTTCCTCAATTTCAGTGGCGCTTTGGAGAAAATTCCCCTACCCCTTTCCCGTATTCTCTATGAGACAGGTACCACAACGATTCTTGTCCTGCTCTATCTGGTCATCCTGTTCCTGGTGCTCGACCTGGGCCGGCTTGTGCACCTGGTACCTCGTTCGTGGCTTTATGCCAACGGGGTCACATCAGTGGCTATCCTGGGGATGATGCTCACCGTGTTTCTCTGCGGAAATATCCATTATCACAATAAGGTACGCGTGGCGCTGAACCTGCAGACCACGAAACCCCTAAAGAAAGACTACACCATCGTGATGGCCAGCGACCTGCACCTGGGTTACCATAACACACGCAGCGATCTGGCCAAATGGGTGGATATGATGAATGCCGAACAGCCTGACCTCATTTTGATTGCCGGCGACATCATCGACATCAGCGTACGCCCGTTGTTTGAAGAAAAGATGGCAGAAGAATTCCATCGCCTGCAGGCTCCCGTCTATGCCTGTCTGGGTAATCATGAATACTATAGTAACGAACCACGCGCACAACAATTCTATACTGATGCAGGCATCCATCTGCTAAAAGACTCATGCGTTGTTGCAGACGACCTTTGTATCATTGGACGCGATGATCGTACCAATAGGCATCGCCTAGCCATCAGAAAACTGATGCAGCAGGCCGACAGTACAAAATATCAGATTCTGCTAGATCATCAGCCCTATTATCTGGAACAAGCTGAGCAAGCAGGTATCGACTTCCAACTGAGCGGACATACCCACGAAGGACAGATCTGGCCTGTCTCATGGATTACCCATCGTCTCTACGAATGTTCATGGGGCAGTTATCAGCGAGGCAACACCCATTATTACGTCAGCAGCGGTCTTGGCATCTGGGGAGGCAAATACCGTATTGGTACACAATCGGAGTATATCGTCTTAAAGCTAACGTCTGAACGCCAGTAACTCCAATACTACAGAACTAATTAGAAACAAAAATCCTCTGTAAGAACCTGTCTTACAGAGGATTGCCTTTTAAAGCTTGTACCCAGACCCGGGGTCGAACCGGGACGGGTTGCCCCACTGGTGTTTGAGACCAGCGCGTCTACCGATTCCGCCATCTGGGCTCTAAAAGCGGGTGCAAAGATACGAAGTTTTTTTGAATTACGCAAAATAATATGAAAAAAAACATGAAAATAGTTGCATTTGTCAATGTCTTTTTGTAATTTAGCCCCCAAATTAATGAACTATTAATCTGCTATATGAATATTTCAAAAAGTAACTACTGTATTATACTTGCTGGTGGACGTGGAAAAAGGCTCTGGCCTTCAAGCAGGATGGAGCGTCCCAAACAGTTTTTAGATTTCTTCGGAACAGGTCGCACACAGCTACAGGACACCTTCTGTCGCATGACTTCCATCGTGCCAAAAGAGAATATATATGTATGCACGTGTAAGGAATACGAGCATTGGGTGCACGAACAACTGCCAGAGCTGCAGGACGGATGTCTGATGATAGAACCAATCAA
>Ga0256404_1005530_pt1 | contig 22225 bp, 18 predicted proteins | sample RumenRJG_01DNA_FD_185990 | JGI IMG/M metagenome (GOLD analysis project Ga0256404, IMG submission 185990) | Bovine rumen microbial communities from Lethbridge, Alberta, Canada - RJG_01 | ecosystem: Host-associated > Mammals > Digestive system > Stomach > Rumen | place: Canada: Alberta | collected...
TCGCCGTTCTGATAGTGTATGGTCATCTCGCCGTCCATCTGTCCGTTCTTGAACGTTCCTTCAATCACGTCGCCGTTTCGCTTCACGAGTTTTCCTTTCCCGTTCTGCTGGTCGTTGCTCCATGCGCCGGTGTATGAATCGCCGTTCTGCCAGATGAACACTCCGATTCCTGAGCGCTCGCCATTGTCGAAATGTCCGGTATATCGTGCGCCGTTCGCCATTTTGAAGATGCCTTCTCCCGTGCGCTCGCCGTGTGCATAGTCGCCTTCATACACGTCGCCGTTGCTGAAGCGATAGACACCCTTCCCGTGCTGAACATCGTTCTTCCAATGACCGTCGTACACATCGCCGTCGGCATATTTGAAGACACCTTTCCCCGACCGCTCGTTGTTGAGCCACATGCCGTCGTAGGTCGTGCCGTTGCCCCAATCATAAAAACCTTTCCCGTTTTTCATGTCGTCTTTCCACTCGCCGTCATAATAGGCACCGCTGGCGAAGGTGTAGCGTCCCTTTCCCGAACGCTTGTCCTGATACCAGTTGCCTTCATACTTGTCGCCGTTATAGTAGAACATGGTGCCTTCGTCCTGCTGGTAGTCCTTATACCAATAGCCCACATACTTATTGTCGTTCTGGAAATAAAAGGTGCCGAAACCGTGCTGGTGCCCCTGAAACCACTTGCCCTCATAGCGCTCGCCGTCGTTGAAGGTATAGACACCGTCGCCCTGCCGTTTGCCTTTCACGTAGTCTCCCTCGTAGGTGTTTCCGTTCTGATAGACGGTGCGCCCCTTTCCGTGGGGTTTTCCACCCGCCATCTCGCCTTGATAGGTTCCGGTAATCGTTCCGTCTTTTACGTCGCAAGAACCCAACGTAATCTTCTGTGCGACACCCGAAAAGGGCATCAGTGCAAATATAATCAATGCAATGTATTTACTATTCTTTTTCATCCTTATCTCATTTTTCAAGCTCCAAAAGTAGAAAAAAAAGCCCAAACGACAAAAACCATTAGCATTTTTTATTGAACATTCGCAACTATATAGAATTCACGTCAACAAAACAACGGACTCCACTTTTACCACCAATCATTCATCAGAGAACCATAATGGCACCATGAATTAAAATTCATTAACAACCCGAAAAGTCAACGAAACGCCAAATGCTTGCGATATTTGGAAGCAAGTTGAACGTCGGTCGCCTACACGCAAAATATGAGCATTTTCGCAACCTGTTGACTATCAAACACTTCACCCTGAAAAGGCAAATTTTACCCTCAAAAAGCACCGGAATAACGCCCAAAAAGTTAAACTTTTAGGGTCTGTTAGTTCAACTTTTACATTCCCAAAGTTGAACTTTTGCAACCTGAAAGTGGCACTTTCACAAACCAACTCCGAAAATAGCACCGACAAAATGCACAATTTGTATATTTATTCCACAAACTTTCCGCTTTTCATTCCTATTTTTCAACTTTTTGGTTGTAAAACTTTCTGCTCAAAAGAATACTAATTTCGTTAATTTAAATTAAATTTTCATGGGGTAAAATACACATAAAATAAAAAAGTGACAGATTCGTTTTGTATTGTTGGGGCTTTTCACTATCTTTGCAACCAAATACGAAAGAGAATGAGAAAACTATTGATTATTTCCGCTTTGCTGACCGCCTCCATCGTCAGCGTAGCACAGGAGCGAAAACCATGGTTCGACCCATGGGATTTATATGTCGGACCAAAAGCTGGTATTGCCTACTCAAACTTGTCGTCACTGGGTGGTGACGCAAAGATTGGACTCAATGCCGGCGTATTTGTTGAGTCGCATATCACAGAGCGATTTGCCGTTTGTTTCGATTTGATGTACGCCCGTGTCGGTTCCGATAATGTCTATCACAACAACGTCATACCCAACGAAGACGGTTCTTTACCTTCTGCGGGGCCATATTACTACAAGTTCGACTTTCTCAACACGCAATACAAACTGCGGTATTACGTCATGAAAAACCTCAACATCTTTACCGGATTGCACCTCTCAAGAGTTGTTAAGGCAAAGTCGATTGTCAATGATGTCGAGAGTAAAATCAAGAAAGATATTCGTTCCGGCGACCTGCTCATCCCGTTCGGTGCAGAATTCTCTTTCAAGAATCTCGCCATCGAAGCAACCTACTACCTGCCGCTCAGGAAGTTAGCCAAGTCGGACAGAGCCATGAACTTATTGGGAAATGCCAAGCAGAACCTGATAACAGTGACATTAGCCTATAAGATTCAGATGTTTTAGACCCACGGGAACTGTTGGGACAATAGCTCAAAAACAAACAAAAAATGCTTGCCAAAACCGGCAAGCATTTTTCATGTGTCCATAGTATTCGATTCCCCCACATCACGAGAGATGTTTTTTCAACGTGATAGACGCACGTCGGGGCATCAGGCAAAGGATGTCCCACGGAGCCAGAGGCAGGAAACGCGCACAATGACCGAAAGCAATCCGTGCCGTCTCGAGGCTTTTTGCCGCACCGTCCTGTGTCTCACGGCGGTGATACTTCCCGAAGTTTCCTCGTTTCAACACCTCTTTCATCATCCTGTCTGCCCATCGGTAGTCACGCTTCGTTAGGGCGAAAGGAAATGCCTCTGCCGGCAATCCGACATACTTTACCGTCAGAGCGCCTACCGCCTTGAATGCCTTCGCATAGCCCAACATACTGATATGGTGCCATAACTCGTCCGCATCAATTTCGTCATGATATCGCGAGAACAACATCGCCATGTCGCAAATCTGTCGCAAACCGACGCCCTCGACCAGGAAATGGTTGAACAAGTGCTTGAAACAGACGAGTATCGTCATCATCGGCGGCATGGTTTTCACCGACAAAGCGCCTATCTGCATGCTCGAAGGCTCACGCATGGTGCGCTCAACAAGCGCATCAAAATAGCGCTGATGACGGGAAGAACCAAACGTTTCCATGCGGTAGTGCTGTTCGATGCGGATGCCGTCGTAATAAAAACTATGATGCTTGTCAAGTTCAACCACATCGACAGTCACACCCATCTCCTGCTCCACCGCCCGTCGTGCACGCTCCTCATCAGCCGGCGCACAATAGAAATCGATATCGCCCAGCGTTCGCATGACAGGTTCAGGATACAACTCCGCAAGCGTCTGCCCCTTGAACACCACATAGTTCACACGATGCTTGTCCAAACACGCGGTCAACACGCGGAGCACCTCAGCCATCTTCATCGCCCTGCGCTCGTGATTGACCTTCACCGCCATCGCACGCATGGCGTTGTCGTCGCCCGTCCGCACATTGTTTCTGACAATGGCGTTGCATACCAAGCCCGCCACCGTCTGTTCGCGCGCCATGGCATGCACGGCAGCAAACTCCTCGAAAGTCAGCGCATCGGGAATATCACCCTTGCGCCAGAGTTCATTTTGCAACAGCCGAAAGAAAAAATTCTGCCCCATCAATCTTCACTGAGTATTTTTCAGACCCCGCCTATATGCGGACAAACTTTGCTGATATGAATTGCGGCACCTTCCATGCCATCTTCATCAACTTCGTAGGGACAGCAGCAAAACCATGCGAACGATAGATTTCCACATCCTCATTCCACATCATCTGCCGTTTCTGGCGGTCGGTGGACAATCCGCCCATGCGCATCCGAACCACATAACGGTGCAGATATTCCACCCGCAACTTCCTTTCATATAAATATCTGATTAGGAGGTCTGTGTCTGCTGCAATCTTGTAACGCTCATCATACAAACCTTCGCGCAGCATCACCTCCCGCCGGATATAACACGTGGGATGTAATGGTAACCACCCCATACGCACTTTCCAACGTTTGTATTGTCCGCCAATCCAGTTTCTGATAATCTTCTGCGGATTTTTCGCATCCGCATAAAGTCCATCAGCATAGACAAAATCAGCATCGTGCTGCTCAAAAGCTGTAGCCACATCAGAGAGCGTACGATTGTCATAAAACACATCATCAGAATGCAACAAGCAAATCACGTCACCAGCTGCCAGACGAATCCCCTTATTGATAGCTTCATACATCCCGCTGTCCTTCTCGGAAACAATTTTGTCAATACGGTCCTCATATTCCCGAATAACATCTAAAGTTCCATCCGTCGAAGCCCCGTCCACCACGATATATTCCATATCCCGATAGTCCTGCACCAACGCACTCTCGATGGTCTCCCGAATCGTCCCTGCACGATTAAAACATGTTGTGATGACGGAGAATTTCATGAAATAATTTATCCAACGTAATTGTCAATAAGATATTCCTTTATCTTATCTTTATCCCAATTGAATTGCTTCTTTAGTTCAAAAATTTTAGCATCTACAAGCATCCTATACCAAAAACCTTGTAATATATGCCACAAGAATCCCTCCTTTCCATCAAGGAAACCGCCTTTTATAATATAGCGAAACACAAAATTAATAAATGGCCTTATAAACAATGGAGTTTTTATATATTTTATTTTAAGCCAACGCTTACGCTGTTCTTCTGTACCATAGAACTTTGGAGTAATTTCTCTTTTACGTTCATCTAATCCATATTCGGTCATCAACATATCAACCATTTCACGTGTTGCGTAACCATTATGTTTTTCAGTCCACCACGTAAGATTATTCAAATTAGAATCCACCTGATCACCTTTTTCTACAGTAATAGTTTTACCTTCTGTTAGCCTAATATGCTCATCCATCCACCGATTTTCACATTCTCCATATCCTTTCCTAAATATCTTTAAATGATATGCAGGATACCACCCTCCATGTAATAGAGGTTTACCCATGAAATCTATACGCTTCTTTACATAAACTCCCGTTACGTGCTCTGGACATTTTGATATAGCCTCCTTTACGTTTTTTGCAAGACCTTTATCAAGATATTCATCCGCATCTATCCTCCAAATCCATTCCGACTGAATGTTACATTTTTTAATACCAAAATTAAATTGTGTTGCATAATTCTTCCATGTATTTTGAAAGACTTTTGCTCCCATGTCTTTTGCTATTTGTACGGTATTATCTGTACTATAAGAATCTACCACAATAATTTCCTCACACACTCCTACCAATGAAGAAATACATCTTTCAATATGCTGCTCTTCATTTTTTGTTAAGATGATTGCTGCAATAGTATTTTTCATCTTTATAAGATATTTTTATTTTATTTATTATGGTTAATCGGATATGTTTTTTCTAACTGACCAAAAGCCTCTAACCACTTCTCTTTTTCGACTTGCCGTTCCTTGATAATTTTTGCCGGATTTCCACCTACAACCGTCCAAGCCGGAACATCTTTCGTAACAACAGCCCTTGCAGCAACTACTGCACCATCACCAATCGTTACCCCAGGACCTACATATGCCTCAGCTCCAATCCACACCCCATTACCAATCGTTATTGGCTTATAAACAAGTCGCCGCTTAATGTCGATGATATCATGTGTTGAGGTACACAAAAAAGCCCTACGGCTAATTGAAACTAAATGACCTATATTTATAGGTGCCATATTGTAAATGTCAACCTCTTTGTCTATCGCTACCGAACAGCCTGTTGACAAATTCCATGGAGCCCAAATATGTGTTGAGGGGAAAAAGACTGTTTTATAATAAGTCTTTGTACCCCACATCCTTAATAATAGATTCCTCCACCTATTGAATATTTTAAGCCGTGGAATTGTGCAACGAAAGAGTAGCACATAGCAAACATTCCATAATGCCCGCTTAATTTTGTGCTTGAAAGAAAATTCATTTACATATTGGAAAGAAAAAGCCATCATCCAAAATCTTTATTCAAAAACTCAGTATAACTCAAAATATATGAAAAATCGTCTTGCAGTTCTCTGTTGCTTGATTGCCCGTCATCAATACTGGTAACAACCTTGATTGGTGTTTTCCAATTCTTACCATAAGCAGCAACAAGGAGTTCCTCATAGTTTGTTGGGACTTCAATCTCAATATCGTGGACAAAATAAGTTTCCAATCTTTCAACCAATGGTTGTCTTGTTGTAAATACACTATTTTGTCTATAATGAGAATAATTCATGTCTTTTCTCCAAAAGGAACTTATCGTAAGCATATGGTCTCCTTTAGGTATCATGAAAAAGAAATCCATCGGCATACCCATATATGACAAGCAATATTCCACCACTTGTCCTCGGTATGCGAATCCTCGGACAAACTCAAATCCATACTTGTTAATTAAAATATCTGCTATTTTATATGGAGTATCTGCATCATGACTTATGCATCCCAAATCCAGATCATCATCCCAAGGTATATAACCACCCTCACGAATAAATCCTAAAAGCGTACCAAACATCGGAAACACCCTAAGATTTTCTTCACGCGATATTTCAAAAACCTTTTTTAGAACATCATAACCATACTTCTTTAATATTCGTTTCCTTTTTGGAACAGAATACAATCTATAAACATTATTCAATGGTTGGTAAAGTACTCTTCCCCATGATGTTGACTTTAAGAATTTTTTAATTGAATTAATCATTTCTTTCCCATTAAAATTCTTTTATAAAGTTTACAAAGAACTCTTATCAAATAATCCTGTGTACTATATTCTTTGCCTCGTTATTGAAATTCAGTCCCTACTCGATATTATTCTTTTTCGCATTATTTCTAAATCCATTCTATCTGAGACAATTCTATCCCCTTCTTTCAACATGAGATTTCTTTTGTGACAAAACCACTAAAAAATGAGCGAATCAATCTTTAGGACTGTCTTGATTTTTTGTTTTTATTTATGAGTGACTCATATAACTTGACCATATCTTTGGCAATTTTCTTATTAGAATATCTTTCTTCGATAAGTCTTCTGCCATTACGTCCCATCTCCTCCAGTTCTTTCTCATCTTTTTGCAGGAAATCTTTAAGTGCCCTAACAGTTCCTTCCGTTCCTATTTCCGTCCACCAGCCACAATGATATGTCTCCAAATCTTCCCATGGGGTGCCCTTTGTTGTAATCACCGGCGTTCCCGACGCGAGTGCCTCTGCAACGACAATACCGAAATTCTCAGTATGTGACAATAAAAGAAACAAATCAGCTTCACGATATTTCTTCCATTTCTCCTCCCCCTGGACACTCCCAATGAAATGAATAATATCATTGCACCCTTTTTCTTCACACAAAAGTTTTAAACTATTGATATATGATTTATCCCCCATTCCCGCAATTTCGACATTCCAATCCGCAAATTCTGTTTTTAATTGAGATATAGCCTCTATTAAAAAGTTCAGTCCTTTCACTTCATGGATGCGCGATAGCAACAACATCCTCTTTCTAATTGCCCAATCTTTCCTTAATACAATTCCCTCAACATCAACTCCCGTAGGTATCACGACAACGTTAGGATTATATCTCAAATTCCTTATATGAGCGGCTTCACCGTATGATGTAGCATGGATTGCGTCTGATGTTTGAAGTGCTTTTTTCTGATATAAAACCAATGCTGGTAGTTTTTTTGTCCAGTAATGTCTTTTCATAATCCACGGGACGAGCATCCCGTGTGGTGTGTAAACCGTCGGATAGCCTTTTTTGCGTGACCACTTTTGAACATAGGCACTCATCGGCATCCAACAACTATTGACATGGACAATATCCGGATCTATTTCATGGAGCAATTTTTCGTATGCTTGCTTTGCTTCTCCTTTAAAGAATTTGAATTGGGGAACTTTGTGAATCTTGCAATTTTCCAAGGGCAAACAACTCAAGCTGTCATGCGTAATCACATGAAGCTCCAGCAATTTCCCAAGTTCTTTAGCCAGCACTTGCATATAGGTGCCAACCCCTCCAGAACTAAATCCTATACTTGGTATGTAATGAATGACCTTCACTTATCTTCCTCTCCACGACCTACAAGCAACCAAGGACAATTTGTCGCATGCCCTAACAATGTTTCTATCATGTATTCCGAAATACTCTGACCACTTATACTTTTTTTTGCCCAATCCATTCGAAACGCCCTATTAGAACGAATTGTTTCAACATTTTTTGAACACCAAATTAAATGATTTTCCAATTCTTTTAAATCTCCTGCCTTGAAAACGTATCCACAACGTGGGTCATGCAACAATGCGCTTGCCCCACACGCATCACTACATATTACATAAAGTCCTGCTTGCAAGGCTTCATTTACGACAGCCCCCCAACCGTCATAAATACTTGGTAGAATCAATAAATCCTGCTTACTAAATACTACATTTAACTCAGAATTATTAATGGTCCCCAAAAAATCTATTTTTTTAATTTCCTTTTCCGAAATATATTTTATTAACCGCCTATATTCACTCCCCTTTCCTATAAATTTATGCTCTATATTTTTAATGCTTTCTGATTGTGAAGCTAAAACTCGAACAATACTCATTGGAGACTTCCATTTCTCTAAACTTCCAACAAAACATGTTTTTAAGTTCCCTTCATTTTTATGCAATATTATATTTGAGAACTCTGTACAATATGAAAAAGGCGTTACTTCCCAATGGGAACATACAGAACTAAAATAATTATTTGCTTTATCTCCTATTGCATAGACTTTCTTTATATGCTTTGCATATTTTCTATCTTGTATGCAAAATCTGATTTTGTGTAACCATAACGGCTTTCCATTTGCCAACCCAAATGCATAAGTATTTGGACATTCTGTGATAAGCCCTCTATTTATATTGTATGCTATACTAATTTTTAATGCTTTGAATACAAATTTAAACCCACGAATACCGGAAAAAAGATGCCAACTTTCTTGTGGCGCTTCTGAAAATAGGCTTTTAATTGTTGCTACTGATGGATTTATAAAGACCTCCATCTTCGAATTTTTACTAATTTGTGGGACATTCCATCCCATTTCTTTACGTTTATATGAGATATCGTCTGCAGCAACACATATGACTTTTTTCACACGAACATCCTCCGCCATATATTTGATATAGGGAATCTGATGCGGACTAAGAATATTTAACCAAAAAACTATTCTCATGGTATTTCATTACAAATCCAATTACTTAAAACCTTCGCCCTTTTCTCCCAATTGTGATCATTTGAGTTTATCGTAAGTGTCCAATTATTGCTGTTGTATAAGTCCAAAATCGTCTGTGCCAAAGATGTCTCATCACCAACATCAAAATATAATCCTTTATCCTTTAAAAGATAGTATGGCTCTCCTATTTTACAGGTTATTATTGGTTTTTGATATGAAAGATACATATACAATTTACTTGGGCATCGAGCCCAATCTTGTATCGTATCATGCATTGGTAATATAAACGCATCTGCCATGCTAAAATATTTAAACATATTTTCTTCCTCTACATATCCCATTGGATATATTGTATCACATAATTGATGCTCTTTTATGAAATTCAATATACGAGTATATTCCACACCTTTCCCTAATAACAGCAGCTTCAAATGTGATTGCTTTTTCTTTAATATTTCAAAAGCCTTCACCATTGTCATTGCACCATAATTAACAGTAAGACTCCCAAGATAAACAATGAAACGATCTTTTTCTTGTTTTTCTACAATAGTTTCTTCACTTTTTGCAATTTTACATATATCAGGAGAATATGCATAAGGGAAATGAAGCATCGGAATATTCTTATTTAAAAAGATTGCTCTTCTTTTGAAAAAATCCTGCAAATAAACGCTCGCATTAAGGATTCCATCAGCATAAAAGATGGAATACAATTCCAAAAATGACGTTATACGTTTTTTCAATAAAGGACAATCCTTTATTTTAGATTGCAACTCCGAATGCTCTACAAGCTTTTTACTTTTATGAAAGATTCCAACAATATTTCTGACTACAAATGCACACAAATAAATATAGTCAGGATTAATCTTTTTGATTAAAGCATTCTTCGATCTTCTTTCTTTAAGAATCCCTCCTTTTTGAAAATAGTACACTTGTATTTGAGAATCACATTCCAAATTAACTCTATGATGATTCTCTTCTGTGTCTTCCATTAAAATAGAAACTTCCCACCCGATTCGCATAAGAGGATTCGCTAATCCAAGAGCACGTTTAGATGATGCGTTGTTTTTTATATCACCAGTAGTGACAAAACAAATCTTTTTATTCATTTGCCAATTCAAATAATTTCTTTTGCGATATTAACAATGCCACTAAAAACGCCACATTAATCGACAATGTCGTTTTTAATGTCGGATATGGACTAAAAAGAAATGACCAAATAATGGCATAAGCTAAATATATGCAATATAATTTATACTTACCTGTCAAATAAATATACCTATAACATAATCTAAATATATATGCTATGAATAAAAATATCGTTATAAACATCAATATCCCGTAGCTACAAGAATAGCTTCCCCAAACGCTGTGTCCTGGTATTGTTTCCCTTACAACATTATTTACATCAAACTCATCTTCTTGATTAACCAACTCTTGCTGCAAATAATGATATTTATAATCAGGATCTGAAGTCCCTAATCCCCAACCTGTAAGAGGTTTATCAAAGAAAGCATAAAAAGGAACAAAGCTATCAGAACGTCCAATCAAAAGAAGATTAAACGGATTACGTGGATTTTCAACTTTCAACAACTGTTCTGTATTTCCCCCTGTGATTCTACCATCAAGAACACGAGGTACATAAAACTGCGAATAAATAAGATAAAGAGCAATACCTCCAATAAAAAGAGCATATTTTATCTTCGTTCTTCGTTTCACATATTGTAAAGCAATAAAAAAAACACTAGGTGTCAATAAAGACAAACCTGCACTTCGTGCTCCTGTGAGTAGCCCCAATAAACCAACTCCAACAAATATAATGGGAAAAGTCTTATTTATAAATTTAGAATTTACAGAAAACAAATATAACATAATTGTTAATCGCACAATTCTTGGGAAAATCTGAAATTTCCATATCTGCTCTTCCTCTCCCCCTTCTTCCCTAATAGCAATCATATCTATATAGAAAAAAGAAGCTATAAATTCTCCAAATATATACCACTTTAACAATGAAGGTTTGTCTCTAATAATCGGATAATAAAACAGAAAAAATAATAATCCTGAAAAAGTTACCATGATACCCTTTATTTGGGTCATCTTATCTGTTTCAGAAAAATAGATAGCCCAAATTATTTGGATTACAATCATAATGACATAAAAGCATGCAATATTTTTTGAGGTATGATCATACCTCCATTGCCATAGCCAAAATGGACTTAAAGCCAAAATAAATAAAAAAGAAGGAGTTATTTCTCCACCAAATTCTACGATGGCATGTACAAAAATGCCAAGTAAAAAAAAGACAATTGGTGTCGATAAAATATATCTCATTATTAAGTATCTTAATTGCTTAACAAATGGTGAAACTTTATCTTTAATTTCTCAATATCACATAATAGATCCCAATGTTTACTTAACCATTGTTTATCCATATCCCACCATTTCAGCTTAAGCAAAAATTTTATAGTATTATCATCATACCGATATTTAATAATCCGAGCTGGGACTCCTGCGACAATGGCATAAGGCGGTACATCTTTAGTAACAACAGCGCCTGCATAAACAACGGCTCCATCGCCTATTGTTATTCCACTTTTAAAAAACACATTTTGCCCTATCCAACAATCATTACCAATTGTCAATGGCGGTAAAGTATCAATAAACATCTTTTTTTTTGCGAAACATTTCATTTTAAAAAAATGTGACCGAAAGAAAAGAGGAGATGTCGTAGCAAAAGGAGAACTCACTGGATGTACCCCTAAATTATTTGACACATGAGGCGCTATCGAACAAAAACGCCCAACAGAAGCGATGAGACGACAGTTTTCCCCCACATAGGAGCCATATCCCATTTTTCCTGAAAAATGTGTGTTTTGGTCTATTCGATTATTGCCTTCAAACACAGAGTTTGGAGATATTTGACAATTATATTTACAATGCAACTTTCCTCTATTTTTGAGGGAGACATAGATATATTTCAAAAATTGTTTTATCATGACTTCAACACTTTATTAAACATTTTACTTTTCAGCCGATTTATAAAAAAATTATATATATCTTTCGTTCTGCGAATATTATAAAAATATTGAAGTTTCAATACAAATGTATTTCGTTTTTCTTTATTTACACATGGAATATTCATATCATATAAAAAAATATCACTACCTTCACGATTATCAATTATATTCATTTCCCAAGGCTTTAATTCCAATGCATAACTTCTTATTTTTTTATATGGCAACTCCTCCATTGACAAATAAAAACGCTTTTTAAAAGGTTTCTGCTTCTCTCCATACAAATCTATACATATATCATTTGAGGGTACATTTAAGAAACCTTCCAAATGCTCATTCTCAAAAAATCCATCATATGAAATAATCGGATTCAAGTTAAAGCGCTTTTTTAGTCCATATTGCATGGGGGCTTGCTCTACTGTTGAGATGTTTTTAACATTGGTTCCAAGGTCACTATTATTTGTTGATAATGACACATAAGGATAAATGAAATATTTGTTATTTTCTATGCAATAACGGATATGATATTTAAGCCATGAAGTTGAAGGCCACTTACAAACATATTTCGGAAGATGTTCTTCTACACCAAAATCCGCACTATTATTGTTATACCACTCCTCAAAATCCCTCCATTGTTTACTCATCCACACTTGCCCCCATGACTGCGCCGTTTTCATCATATATACATCACTATCAGCATGTAAAGGCGTAAATGGCAATCCATTCAGGAAATTATATGGATGATTATATAAACTTATCCCTGCTATTTTTTCATCATCTTTGTATCTTTCAACACATTGACGGGCATAATAGTAAAAGCTAGGGGCAACAGTCACGTCATCTTCCAAAACAATTAAGGCATCATATTCTTTCAAGAAATGCCCACAACTAAGGACATGTTGACGAAGACCCATTCTTTCTGCACGAACAATAACCTTTTTTTCTCCATGCAACCAGTCAAAATTCTCAGCATATTGTGCAACTAAACGATTTTCACTTTTATCTATACTAATGATTAATGTTACATTTTCATTATAATATGCTTTTGACAAAGCTTCCAAATTCCTTTTTAAAGAAAGGGGACGATTATATGCTATAACACAAATAGCAATACTACTTTTTTCTATCATAAAGATATTTGTTAAATGTATTTCTAAGTGATAAACGTTCTTCAGATGTAAATCCTAAAACATAAGCAGAAAAAATAACTGAGAAAAATGTCACAATGACTATAATAAAAACACGCATTAATGATGGTGAATTATAACAATATAATGCGTAAGGTAAAGCAAAAGCAACAATCCCTGAAAATATAGATTGCACAAACACTCTGCTAATATACGTCCTAACCCTTAAATTAATCAAATTCTTTACTGCATAAACACGAACAAAACCTACAAAAAAATATATTATAAAATAAACAATATAGGCAGAAGTTGCACCCCATTTTACTAAAAAGGCAAAATATGTAAAAGGTAAGACTAATAATGCGAATGTCCCTACCCTTAAATCATACCATTTAATTTTTCCTGTGGCATGTGCTGCCGTTGTTAATGGTGAAGATAATGTAGATAACAAAGTTATTAGCAACGACCATCTAACAAAGTCTTTAGTATAAATTGGATAATCACCCAACCATAATGTTAAAATAAAATCTATTTCAAGGAATATTGGAACGAACAAGATAAAACCTAAAAAGAAAGAAATTTTAGCCCCAATATATAGTAATTTATGCATTTTCTCCAAGTCATTTACTGCATACAACTTAATTATCTGAGGATTTATTGCCATCATAAAACTATTTGTAAATTGTTTTAATGCTGCATCAATTTGTGTTGTCAATCCTCGGGCGGCATTTACAACCACGCCAAAAAAATAATTCGATAGTAAATTTACACCTTGGATATTAAATATATAAATGCCATTACCATATAAATTCCAACCTGCAAAAGTTAGCATTTCTTTTATTAACTTCCGATTTATGACAAAAGAATACTTACATTCCTCAAAATTTTTCTTACAATAAATTCCATATATAAAGCGTATCAATACTGCAACAAACAACAAGAACAATGAATATAATTCTAACCTGGATGATTGTCCTGAGAAAGATAAACTATATGCAACTAACAACTTTAATATTGCATCAAAGATACTGATATATGCAAAAACGCCCATCTTTTCATGAGCAATAATCAAAGAATTAAATGATATAGTAATAAAGTTGATATAAAATGTCAATAATGAAAATAAAAAAACCAAAAGAGTTGTTGACAATCTTTCTTTTGGCAAATTCATTAAATTGCATATATATACAACACCTATTATTCCTATTAAAAACACAATAACAAAACCGATTATAATCATAACATTCAAAGAAGTAGAAAAAATCTCTCTTAGTTTTGATATATTATTACGCCCTACTTCAAATGTTATATACCGACTTATCGCTGATGTTAAAGAGATAGATAATATTGAAAACATAGAAATAAGCCCTCCAACAACATTATAAATACCATAGTCTACAACACCAAGAGAACGTAAAACGACCCTGCTTGTATATAAACTTACAAGCATAAGTAATATCATTCTGAAATATAAAGCTATTGTATTCTTTGCTATACGCTTACTACTAAAGTCTGTTACCATACAACTTTCATTCAACCCCTTAGTAATTTTTCGTCGTAGCAGTTTCCCAAGAAACGTCAACACACGACAAAACTTTCCCTAAACATGGAGTGTTTCGGGAATGGTGCGTTCTTTGCCGTGTAATGACTATTTCTCAGAAACCGCTTTGGAGTCTCCACGTGACGGGAAACTCGCAGAATCATGATTATAATCTGTTTTACACTGCAAAGATAAATAAAAATGTTGAAGGGAAAGTCACAAAATGTAAAAATGTTTGTGCGAAGGCTTATTCTTCAAAAACATGAGCATATCCGTGGAAACCATTTAGGAAATCTTTCACGGCTAAACGCTTCTTGCCTGACAACTGCAGTTCAAGAAGTTCGAGTTGGGTATCTTGAGTTGACACGTAAAGATGATTGCCTTCTATGTGTATCTCGCCAGGTGTTCCTGATGACGGGCGGTTGGTCTTTGTTGCCTTATAGATTTTCAAGACGGTTTTCTTTTCACTTTCCTGCTCGCGCAATTCTGTCCACACACCCGGATATGGCGAGAGTCCGCGAATGAAATCATACACACCTTTTGCTGATTGGTTCCAGTTGATGCGACAGGTTTCCTTGAATATCTTTGGGGCGTCATGCAGGTGGGCATTTTCTGTCTGAGGAATGGTTGCGAGCTCGCCGTCGTTTTCGAGTATCCGGTCAACTGTTTCTACGGCAAGTTGTGCGCCGAGTGTCATCAGCCCGTCATACACGTATTCCACATCTGCATCATCGGGAATACGGAAGTTTTTTTGCATGATGATACGACCAGTATCTATCTGATGGTCAAGGAAGAAGGTGGTTACGCCCGTTTCCGTTTCTCCATTGATGATTGCCCAGTTGATGGGCGCAGCACCACGATATTGGGGCAATAACGAGGCATGGACGTTGAAGGTTCCGAACCGAGGCATACTCCACACCACTTCAGGCAACATGCGAAATGCCACGACAACCTGCAAATCGGCACGTAAAGAGCGCAGCTGCTCCAAAAACACCGGGTCTTTCATTTTCTCGGGTTGAAGAACGGGAATCTGGTGTTCTAAAGCATATTGCTTGACTGCCGATGGCTGCAAGACGCTTCCATGTCTTCCGACAGGTTTGTCGGGTTGGGTTACTGCTGCCACGACATGATAGCCACCATCAACCAGTGCCTTAAAGGTACCTACCGCAAACTCGGGCGTGCCCATAAAGACAATTCGCAATTCTTCTTTCTTCATATTCTATTCCGTTGAGAATTCTGAAACTAATTTCCGATACATGGCATACATCCGTGTGCGGTTGATATACCCTATCAGATGACCATCGGACGCTACAACAGGAAGGTTCAAGGCATCTGCCGACTCGAATGTTTCCATCACATCTTCCATCGGGTCGTTCACTCCCAATATGGCTTTGGGTGGGACCATCAACTGACGGACCTTGAAGTGGTGGTAAAGCTCGGTCCTGAAAAGCACGTGACGACTCCGGGTAATGTCTATCTCTCCTAAAAGATTACCTGCATCGTCGAGCACGGGTATGAAACTGTTCCGGCTGCGACTGATGGCATTGACCAACATACCTAAATCCATATCGGGAGAGACTGAGACGTTTTCTTTATTGATGACACTATCCAGGCTCATCAGTGTCAGGACGGATTTGTCGGTGTGGTGGGTTATCAACTTTCCTTCGCGTGCCAACCGCATACCGTAAATGCTATGGGGCTCGAAAATGATTATCGTCAGATATGAACTGATGCTGACAATCATCAAGGGGATGAACAAACCGTAGCCTCCGGTTATTTCGGCTATGAGGAAAATGCCGGTCAACGGAGCATGCATCACACCTGCCATGACTCCTGCCATGCCCAGCAGGGCGAAATTTCTTTCGGGAACGTATGCACCAATCTCATTGATATTCCATAGCCGTGCGAAAAGGAATCCGCTGAAGGCTCCCACGAAGAGCGAGGGTGCAAAGGTACCACCAACTCCACCACCGCCATTGGTCGCCGATGTGGCAAAGACTTTTGTCGCGATGACCAGAGCCAAATACACGAGAAGCAAATTGCCTTGCCCATAAAAGAAGGAATTGTTCAAGATTTTACTCCATTCGTTTTCCGTGTCGCCATTCAGCAGGATGTTGATGCTGCTATAGCCTTCTCCATAAAGTGACGGGAAAAGGAATATGAGCCCGCTCAGCACCAATCCTCCCAAAAGCAACTTAGCGTATGGACGACTTTTCAGCTTGCCGAAAATATTCTCACAGAAGGTCATCGTACGGATGAAATAGAGACTGACCAATCCGCAGGCTACTCCCAAAAGAATGCTTGCCGGTATCCGCTCTACTGCCCAATCGCCTTCTAACTGAAAACTGAACAACGATTCACTGCCTGCAAATATGTAGGTGAAGCAAGTCGCTGTGACGCTCGCTATCAGAATAGGCAGCAAGGACGCCATCGTCAGATCAATCATCAACACCTCCAAGGTGAAGACGAGACCGGCTATCGGTGCCTTGAAGATTCCAGCTATTGCTGCAGATGCTCCGCATCCTACGAGGAGCATCAATGTACGTTTATCAAGATTGAACAGTTGTCCCAAGTTACTACCGATGGCGGAGCCTGTCAAGACGATAGGTGCCTCTGCTCCCACCGAGCCTCCGAAACCGATAGTCAGAGCGGAGGAAAAGAGCGAACTCCAGCAATTATGCTTTTTCAGACGACTTTGTTTCGAACTGATGGCATAGAGTATGCGCGTTATGCCGTGGCTGATGTTGTCTCTCACCACATAGCGCACAAACAATGACGTAAGGAAGATTCCGATAACGGGAAAAACCAAATAGAGCCAGTTGAAAGACGAAGCAGTAAAACCATCGGTCAGCAGGTCTTCAATCAAGTTGATCATCTTGTGAAGTACGAATGCTGCCACAGCTGCAAAGAAGCCGACTAGAAAACTTAAGACTAGGGTAAACTGCCGGTCTGAGACATGACGTTTTCGCCAGTCAATCAATTTCTGTATGCTCATTTGTCGCTTGCCTGTCATGGTCTGATGATTTTCACGGTGCCGTCAGCAGACAGTTTGATGATGCTCGATGGCGCATGTGGTTTCTTTTCCTGTCGGCGTGACGTACATACATAATCCACGCTGTCGAGCAATGACGGGTCAATGTCACCATAATTCTGTGCCGGGGGCTCGCCACTGATATTCGCACTGGTCGAAACGATGGGCTTCTGGAAACGATAACAGAGTTCACGGGAAAATTCCTCCCTCGTGATTCGCAAGGCAATGGAGCCGTCTTCTGCCATCAGATTCGGTGCCAGATTCATCGCTCCGTCAAGAATAATGGTCGTGGGACGCACTGCAAGATCCATGATGTCCCATGCTACATCAGGGACATTACGCACATATCGCTGCAAGCGGGCGTCAGAATCGACCAGACATATCATCGCCTTCGCATCGGCACGCTGCTTGATTTGATAAATTTTTGCCACGGCTTCAGCATTGGTCGCATCACACCCTATTCCCCATATCGTATCCGTGGGATAGAGAATGACGCCTCCCGAGCGCATCACTTCCACTGCTTTTCTGATATCCTGTTCAAAGTTTGCCATCGCCTGTTTATTGTTTAATTGCGCAAAAGTAAGAAAAAATATCGGATTGCAAATATTTATTCCGCGTTTTTTACTCTTCCATCAATTTGCGATAGCGGGCACGTTTCGGTTCTTCAATGCCGAGACGCATTGCCTTATTGGCTTCATACTCACTATAGTTGCCTTCAAAATAGAACACGCTACCTTCGCCCTCGAATGCAAGGATATGCGTGCAGATGCGGTCGAGGAACCACCGGTCGTGGCTGATGATGACGGCACAGCCGGCGAACGCCTCAAGTCCTTCTTCGAGTGCCCGCAGTGTGTTTACGTCGATATCGTTGGTAGGCTCGTCGAGCAAGAGCACATTGCCTTCCTGTTTGAGTGCCATAGCAAGATGCAGGCGGTTGCGTTCTCCGCCCGACAGCACTCCACACTTCTTTTCCTGATCGGCACCACTGAAATTGAAGCGTGAAAGATAGGCACGCACATTGATGTCTCTGCCACCCATGCGGATGGTTTCATTGCCACCGCTGACCACTTCATACACACTCTTTTCCGGATTGATGTCACGATGTTGCTGATCCACATAACTCAAACTGACCGTTTCTCCTACGTTAAACGTACCGCTATCGGGTGTATCGAGCCCCATGATAAGGCGGAAAAGCGTGGTCTTGCCAGCACCATTCGGACCTATTACGCCCACAATACCATTGGGCGGAAGGTTGAAATTAAGGTCGCTAAACAGTGTCTTCTCACCGAAGGACTTTGCCACATACTCGGCTTCGATGACTTTGTTGCCCAGTCGCGGACCGTTCGGAATGAATATCTCAAGCCGTTCTTCTTTCTGTTTCTGCTCCTCGTTGAGCATACGGTCGTAGGAATTCAGACGGGCTTTTCCCTTTGCATGGCGGGCTTTCGGTGCCATTCGCACCCACTCGAGTTCCCGTTCCAGTGTCTTTCGGCGCTTTGAGGCGGTCTTCTCTTCCAATGCCAAGCGCTGACTTTTCTGCTCCAACCAACTGGAATAGTTCCCTTTCCAAGGAATGCCTTCTCCCCTGTCGAGTTCCAGAATCCACTCTGCCACGTCGTCAAGGAAATAGCGGTCGTGCGTGACGGCAATGACCGTGCCCTCATATTGTTGCAAATGTTGTTCAAGCCAATCGATCGATTCTGCGTCAAGATGGTTGGTCGGCTCATCCAGCAGCAACACATCCGGCTTTTGGAGGAGAAGGCGACACAATGCCACCCGACGGCGTTCTCCACCAGAGAGGTTTTTCACACTCCAGTCACCGGGCGGACAACGCAACGCATCCATCGCCCGTTCGAGCTTCGAGTCGATATTCCATGCGTCGGTCGCGTCAATCACATCCTGCAGTTCTGCCTGACGCGCCATGAGTTTCTCCATCTTTTCTGCATCTTCGTAATACTCCGGCAGTCCGAACTTCACGTTGATATCATCATACTCTTTCAGTGTTTCATAGATGTGTTGCACACCTTCCATCACATTTTCCTTGACTGTTTTCGTCTCGTCCAACGGCGGTTCCTGAGGCAAATAGCCCACAGAATAGCCGGGACTCCAAACGACATTCCCCTGATACTGCTGATCGAGTCCGGCGATAATCTTCATGAGGGTTGATTTTCCCGCACCGTTCAGACCGATAATACCGATTTTTGCTCCGTAGAAAAAGCTGAGGTAGATGTTCTTGAGCACTTGCTTCTGATTCTGCTGAATGGTCTTGCTCACTCCGACCATCGAGAATATCACTTTCTTGTCATCAACTGTTGCCATTGTTTATATACCTTTATAATTATATGATTCGTTTTTATCTGTTCATCGTTTAATAAGTCAAAGCATCGGAAGGCCACCCCGTGACATTGTGTCCGGTGTCAAGCCGGCGAATATCAGCGAGGTCGTCTTCGGATAAAGTAAAATCAAACAGGTTGATATTTTCCTCCATGCGACTCCTATGTATGGTTTTGGGAATGACGATGATGCCGTTCTGAACAAGAAACTTCAATGCCACCTGTGCTGCTGTTTTTCCATATTTCAAACCGATTTCCATCAAGACATGATTACTGAAGATACCGTGTTTCCCTTCTGCCAAAGGGCTCCATGCCTCTAACACCACGTTGTATGGACGCAAATAGTCTATCATCTTTCGCTGCTGGTAAAGCACATGTGCCTCGCATTGATTGACAACGGGCATCACTTGTGCGCCCTCAACGATTTCCGGGAATGTGTTCGGATAGAAATTAGACACTCCGATGGCACGGAAAACTCTTTCCTGATAGAGTTTTTCCAATGTTTTCCACATCACGGCGGGATTGCCCACGGGCCAGTGGAGCAACATCAAGTCAACATAATCAAGCTTCAGGCGGTTCATGGAGTCTTCCACCGTGCGCATCGTCTCGTCACAGGTATAACAGGGTTCGCAGATTTTTGTAGTCACAAACAGTTCTTCCCGAGCCACGCCACATGCTCGCACAGCATCGCCGACACCTCGTTCGTTATGATACATGGCTGCCGTGTCTATACTGCGGTAACCAACTGATATCGCTTCTTCGACCACTCGTTGCGTTTCTTTGTCCGGGATATCGTACACGCCGAGTCCTACTATCGGCATCTGCACGCCATTATTCAGTGTGATGTATTCCATAACTTCTACGTGGTGGTTTTCTTGTTTTTGGCACAAAGATAGCAAAAAAAACAAAAAAACGATGCACCTCCGATGATTTAGAAGGTGCATCGCTTAAAAAATATCTGTCACGGAGCTTAAAGACCTCTTGCTTTGAGCAGTCCTGACGGGTCTGGTGCGTTCATTCCTGTGAAGTCGATGAACAGTTGGAGTTGTTCTTTTGTATTACCCCGACTGAGCACTTTGTTGCGGAAATCCTGTCCAACTTCCGGATTGAGTGCGCCACGCTTCTCGAAGCAATCGGCTACGTTTACAGCCAACACTTCTGTCCACAGATAGCTGTAATAACCAGCAGCATAACCACCTCCCCATACATGGTTGAAATACGAAGTTGAATAGCGTGGAGGTATCTGTTCATTAAGCAGACCTATCTCTTTCAAAGCTTTTGTTTCGAAATCGGCAGCCTCGTCAGCAGAAGGAATCTCATTGGAACTGAGCATGTGCCATGCGAGGTCAAGGCATGTTGCTGCCAGGTTTTCGCCTAAGGCATAGGCAGCATGATAGTTGATGGAAGTGAGCATTTTCTCCTTCAGTTCTGCGGGCATAGGCTGTCCTGTCTCGGTATGCTTTGCATAGTTGTCGAATATCTCAGGAATGGAAGCAAAGGTCTCATTGAACTGCGATGGCATCTCAACGAAGTCGCGTGCCGTGGCTGTGCCGCTAAGTGTATTATATTTGCAATTTGAAAGTATTCCATGCAGTGCGTGTCCAAACTCGTGGAAGAGTGTGCACACCTCGTCCCATGTGATGAGTGTTGGCTGTCCTTCCGGAGCCTTTGCATAGTTACAGCAGTTGTAGATTACCGGCTGCTGCTCGCGCAGACCGCTCTGTTTTGCAAAAGAGCTCATCCATGCTCCACCGCGCTTGGTTGCACGACGATAATAGTCGCTATAGAACAGTGCCAAAGGCTTACCGTCTTTATCGATGACTTCAAACACTTTCATGTCGGGATGATACGTCGGAATGTCTTTCCGCTCTTTGAATGTCAGTCCGTATGCCCGATTAGCCGCATAGAAGACACCGTTTTTCTGTACGCTGTCAATATTGAAATAGGGCTTGATTTGGTCTTCGGAGAGATTGTATGCCTCCTGCTTCATCTTCGCTGAATAATAGAAACGGTCGTATGGTTGCAGCTTGAAGTTGGCTCCCATCGTCTTCTGGGCGTATGCTTCTATGGCTTTTGTTTCGGCTTCAGCCTTCGGAGTATAGTCTTTGATGAGTTGCTTGAGGAAGGAATACACGTTGTCTGGCGTTTTCGCCATGGTCTTTTCGAGCGAATAAGACGCATAGTTCTTGTAGC
>Ga0256404_1005532_pt1 | contig 22214 bp, 18 predicted proteins | sample RumenRJG_01DNA_FD_185990 | JGI IMG/M metagenome (GOLD analysis project Ga0256404, IMG submission 185990) | Bovine rumen microbial communities from Lethbridge, Alberta, Canada - RJG_01 | ecosystem: Host-associated > Mammals > Digestive system > Stomach > Rumen | place: Canada: Alberta | collected...
ACAAGGTAGATAGGCGTGAGGTGTAAGTGCAGTAATGCATTCAGCTGACACGTACTAATCGGTCGGAAGCTTATCCTTAAGTTCTTGGAGGAACGAAAAGTTCCTTCGGTGTTCAGTTTTGAAGGTATTGACAAATGGTTTTACAATAAGTATAATAGTCAAGTGTCGATATCATATTTGGCCCTGTGGTACAGTTGGTTAGCACGCCGCCCTGTCACGGCGGAGGTCGTCGGTTCGAGCCCGATCAGGGTCGTTTGAGCAGCTTTATAGGCTGCTCTTACTATGAAAATTGGGGTCTTAGCTCAGCTGGGAGAGCACCTGCCTTACAAGCAGGGGGTCACAGGTTCGAGCCCTGTAGGCCCCAGTTATTTTCTAAAGTTTTTTCATTAAGATGTGAAGAGCTTGCCGATGTGGCTCAATTGGCAGAGCAGCTGATTTGTAATCAGCAGGTTATCGGTTCGAGTCCGATCATCGGCTTTATATGGATGGGTTCCCGAGCGGCCAAAGGGGGCAGACTGTAAATCTGTTGTCAGTGACTTCGGTGGTTCGAATCCACCCCCATCCATTCAATGATCCGTATTAAGGATTGTTTTATATACTGAGCGCTATGATAGGTGCTCTCGATGTCGCGGGGTGGAGCAGTCTGGAAGCTCGTCGGGCTCATAACCCGAAGGTCGTAGGTTCAAATCCTACTCCCGCTATTTCGCCCAGATAGCTCAGTTGGTAGAGCAGAGGACTGAAAATCCTCGTGTCACTGGTTCGATTCCGGTTCTGGGCATTACCAAGAACCGCCTTAAAGGCGGTTCATTTCATATAAAAGTTAATTATTGACAGTGTGCGGGCGATTAGCTCAGTCGGTAGAGCACTTGACTTTTAATCAAGTTGTCGGGGGTTCGATCCCCCCATCGCTCATCATAAAGCCTCAATACCTTGATCGATCAGGGTCTGGGGCTTTTTTCATTGCAAAAGGATTTGGATTCAGACATACTAAAAGAGGCGATATTTTGACCTTATAATTGCTGTGGACAGAGGACTGTATATGAGTATGGAATCGGTATCAAAGAAACCTGTTGAGAAGAGGAAAAAAGCTGCGGTAAAGCCTGTTGAGAAGTGGGGACCCGGAAGATCTGGAGAGAGACTTCTGCTCGCATGTATGATCGCATTGTTTGTGAGTGTGTGCGGGATCATTTTCCTATTTACAAAGGCATTTTTTCATTCGGACAGCGCCTTTTATGTGCAGCTGGCTCTCGAACAGATAAAGAGCGGTAAACTCTTTCCTCCCGGGATGTGTTACAGTACGGTTCTGTTTGTAAGATCTCCGAACCTTCTGCTGATCCCGATCCTGAAAGTCATAAAGGACTGGATGATAGCAAGGGAGATCATGGTCGTTGTCATGTGGATCATACTGATCCTCGCGACTATGTACTGCTTTATGCCCAAGAAGGACAGGAATCTGGCAGCCGCAGTGTTCGCCTGCATGCTTTTGATGAACCCTTATCAGACTGCGGACGTCGCCAACGAGACTACGGACATGCTGTTTTTCCAGGGCGCGTATCTCACGATCTTCTTTGACATAGTCATGACGCTGGGCATCATGCACCGGATCATCCTGCTGGATGAGAGAGATAATAAGAAGTATAAGGTCTTTTTGGAAATCCTGCTGGCAGTAGTGCTGTTCTTCCCCCTCTTGGGGAGCATCAGAATGGACATGATCCTGACGCTTCCTCTGGCCGCGTCGATCCTGATCTTCTATTTCCTTGAATATGACCAGAAGCTGTCCAGGGTACTGAAGAGCAAGCGGTGTATGATCACGGTAATCCTGATCATGGTGGTTGTTGCTGTGGGATTTGTTTGTTACCGCAGGCTGTCTGTGATGTATTGGAATGACAGCAAGGGCTCTTACCTGAAAATGGACAAGTATTCAGGTCTGTGGCACTCGATCGGACAGTTCGTGAGCAACCTGACCATGATATTCGGAAACGTGGAAGGCGCGGTCTTCCTTTCTTTCCCCGGACTGTCGAAGTTCGTCAATTACTTTGTGGCGCTGGCGCTGGTGTTTGTGATCCCCGCAGTGGCATTGGTCCGCTACAACAGGCACGGAAACAGATTCACAAGATTCCTGATCATTTACACCTGGGTGAGCAACCTGCTGGTGGCGGGGGTCTTCATTGCCTGCAATCAGTGGGCGCCAAGGTATCTGCTGTCGATCTATCTCGACGATATTCTTCTGTTCGCGGTGCTGCTCTCGGAGTATATGAAGAAGAGGGAGCGCCTGACGGCGGTCTGCGCAGGGCTTCTGATCGTGATGTACTGTGCATTCTGTCATGTATACTTCTGGGGACATTACAAGGATAAGATCGGGGTGGATCCCAGCGAAGAGCTGGTCAGTTTCCTGGATGAACATGATCTGCACTACGGATATGCTTCCTTCTGGAACGCCAGTGTTAACTCGGTTCTGTCCAGCGGCAAAGTTATAGTCCTGCCGACCAGGGATTATGACGCGGAGAACGGAAAGAGAAAGGCCTACAACCCCTCCGATTACAGGCACTGGCTTCTCAACGAGAGATGGTATGATCCCGCGGCACACCCCGGTAAGTGCTTCGTGCTTCTCAAAAACTTTGCTGTGGACGATGAAAAGAACAGAGAGCAGTGGATCAAGGACCATGGAGATGATCCGGAGAATCCATGGATCGATCCTACGCCGCCGGAGGACATCTGCGAGGAATTCTATACTTTGAACCCGCAGAAGCTTGAGTGCGGAGATTACACGATCCTTGTCTTTGAAGATAATGAGGAGTTGAGGGCGCTTGGAAACGAGATTAAGGGAGCCAAATAATGATCGGAGGGGCCGGGTTTTCTCCCGGCGCCTGCAGGATCCGCTGCTGGCGGCGTTTGTGACAGCCGTGATCTTCTGGACTGTTATGCTTTCGGGGAAGTACGTCCCTTTTGGGATCAACACGCCCGCGGTGACAGACGCCAAACTGCAGTATCTGGACCTCTTTGCCTATTACAGAGACGTGCTGACAGGTCAAAACAGCGCAGTATATACTTTTTCGAATACGCTGGGGGGCGGCGCGGCAGCGATCTGGGCTTATTATCTGGCCTCGCCCTTCAACCTGCTTGTGCTGCTGTTTCCAAAGGATCAGATGAACTTCTTTCTTGAAGTTCTGATCACGGCAAAACTCAGCGCGGCGTCCGCGTCCTTTGCGTGGTTTACAGGGCGCAGGTTCAGGCAGAGAGTTTCCCGGGACATGACGCTCCTTTTGTCTGTCGCTTATGGCCTGATGCAGTATATGCTGGCACAGGAGAGCAATGTGATGTGGCTTGACGGCGTCATATTGCTCCCTTTTATTGTCATGGGTATTCACAGCGCTGTGCATTCGCGCAGATTCGCACCGGCGCAGCTGGCGGTTCCCGCGGCGTTATCGGTCCTCGCGAACTGGTATACCGGAGGGATCAATTACCTGTTCAGTGCAGTGTGGTTTCTCTACGAGCTTCTGCGGGACGGGGGATCCGAAAACCCGGACGGCCCCTTAAGACGCCGATACGCGCGGCAGTTCGGCAGATATCTTCTCGGGATGAGCGCGGGCCTTATGCTTGCGGCAGTTCTCTTTCTTCCCAACGTGATCGCTCTGCGCCAGGGGAAAGCAGGGAGCTGGAACCCGATGGAGTATGGCCTGTCGGCAGGTTTCAGGGGAAACCCGCTCTCTGTCATCAGAAGTTACAGGATCGGGGAGATGAGCGATATAAGCAGGGCGTCGTTTTTCTGCGGAACGCCGGCGGCGTTCGGAACAGCGGCTTTTTTCTACTCGGAGAGAATCCGCGGAAGGGAGAAACTGGCAGTGCTCGCGCCGGCTCTCACAGCCTGGATGTCCTGCTTCTGGAAACCGCTGTTCTATGTTTTCTCACTCTTTATGCGCAATACCAGTTACTGGTACAGGTTCGGATATCTCGGGAGTTTTGTGTTGTTGTACTGCGCGGCTTGCTGGGCGGGTTCGCTGCCGGCAAGGAGAGGTTTCCGGAACGGAAAGCAGTGGTCTGTTATACCGAAGGCGGGAGGAACCTGTCTTATTCTGGTGCTGGTCTCCCGGCGGATCTGGCCCGCGGGAGGAAGCGGAAGCACTAGGGCAGCGCTGCTGATGCTGGCCGCCATGACAGTGTTCATGGGATACCGGTACGCACCGGATAAGGCTTTGCGGATTCTGAACAGCCGGAAGGTAATAGAGAGGCGCAGACGGATCCTTGCAGTTCTTCTGGTGGCGCTGGGGCTTTGGGAGGCCTTTCTGGAGACCCGGACAATGCTGAAGATCTATCACACAGATACAGCGGAGGAGTACGCTTCCTACAGCAGGGGGCAGCAGGAGCAGATAGAGGCTCTTCGCAAACCGGATGGGGAGGACTTCTACAGAATCTCTCAGACGTCGACGAGGATCACTAACATAGACGGTCTGACAGGCGCCTATCTCGACGCGATGGCGTATGGTTACGCGTCGATCAGCGGCTACACATCCTGCCCGGAGAATATTCAGCTGGATTTTCTGGACAGACTGGGATACAGGAAAGAGTACGAGAGTTTTAATATTGTGAATACATCCTTCCTTCCGGCGGATTCTCTGCTGGGCGTAAGGTATGTGCTGTCACCTTATGAGATCCCCGGCCTTCACGAGGTGCCGGAGATCGAGGCGCGCAACAGGAAGGCGGTTTACAGAAATCCATACGCGCTGCCTGCCGCGATGATCCTGGATGAGGGCGGGAAAAAGGCGGAAGAGCCCTCTGCGGGCGATCCGTTTGCGTATACCGAGTACCTTTTCACAAGGATCTCCGGAGAGGAAGCCGGGCTGTGGACGCCCGTCAGCGCTGAAGAGACTCATGGTAAAGGAATTACAGAGTGGAAACTTGCTCTCCCCGATGGCGCGGGTACAAAGTACTGTCTGTATGGAAATCTTCCCTGGACGGCCGAAGTATCTTTTGACGACCCGCAGTGGTGGGACGACGCGCAGGAGCAGGGCAGACTGACCGTGGCGGACGGGTGGAGCTATGGATATGGCGGATGGCTGTCACCGTCAGTGTTTTATATACCTGCGGACGAAAACGCGGATACGGCGGTGGTCACGCTGGAGACGAAAGGAGAGATACAGCTGCGGGAAGAGCAGTTCCGGGCGCTGGATCTGAACCGTCTTGCGCAGCTTACCGCGAAGATCCGGCAGAAGGCGGAGCCTGTGAAAGACCTTGAGATCAGAAACGGCAGGATTTCCTGCACTGTGAACGCCGGCGAAGGGCAAAAACTGCTCCTGAGCGTTCCTGCTTCGAAGGGCTGGACGGCCGCGCTAAATGGCCAAAAGATAGAAATCGGTGCTTTTGAAGGGTGTCTTATGGAAATTTCCCTTGTGCCCGGTGAAAATCATATTACAATGCAGTATAGGACGCCGGGGCTTACAGCGGGGATCCTTCTGTCCCTGATGGGGCTTGGAATCGTCGTGTACGCGAACGGAGAGCGGCGGAAAGAGAGGAAAAAGGGTTGAAGATCGGAATTATAGGAGCAATGGAAGTTGAGGTGGCGCGTCTTGTCAGGTGCATGGGCGGCGCGAAAGAGTCGCAGAGGGCCGGAATGCATTTTTATGAGGGACAGATCGGCCGGACAGAAGTGGTTGTGGTCCGCTGCGGGATCGGCAAAGTCAGCGCGGGCCTGTGCGTTCAGATCCTGACCGATCTGTTCGGGATCACTCATGTGATCAATACCGGCGTCGCAGGTTCCCTTGAGGAAGAGATCGATATCGGCGACATCGTGGTCTCCATTGACGCGATGTATCACGACATGGATGTGACCGGCCTCGGATACGAGCCCGGACAGGTCCCCCAGCTGGATACGCTCGCGTTCCCGGCTGACCCGGTGCTGCGCGTTGCGGCTGTGAAGGCGTGCCGGGAGGCAGCTCCCGAAATCGGCGTGTTTGAAGGACGCGTTGTCAGCGGCGACCAGTTCATCTGCGACAGGGGCACGAAAGACCGGATCAAGAAAGTGTTCGGCGGTCTGTGCACTGAGATGGAAGGCGCGGCCATCGCGCAGGCGGCTTACATCAACAAGATCCCTTTTGTGATCGTCAGAGCGATCTCCGACAAGGCTGACGAGAGCACTGAGATGTCCTACGAGGCTTTCGAAGCCAAGGCGGCCGAGCACTGTGCGTCCCTTGTGGAGCACATGGTGAGATCTTTCTGACCGCTTTGTAAAGCCTGAAGAACAATAGAGTGACAAAATGACACGCGGACGGCTGCGGCCCCTATAGATTCGGGGGAGACAGCTGCCCGCGCTTTTTTGACCCAGTATGAAAGCAGGATATCAGTGCTTACTCCGGATATACAAGATGCTTCTCATCAATGCCGATGAGCGTGCGGGTCAGATACCGGTCGGCGAGCCAGTTTGCCATGCTGAGATTCTGGTCCTGCCAGTTTCCGCAGTCCCTGGGAGCTGCTCCGGGGATATCCCCGCTGAAGTCCCGGATGAACTCAAACATTTCCGTCACCAGAGGAGCGATCTCCCGGGAGGAATAGTCGCCTGCGAGAAGCATATAGAAGCCGGTGCGGCAGCCCATGGGGCCGAAATAAACGGTCTTGTCCGCGAAAACAGGGTGATTTCTGAGAAATGTGGCGCCCAAATGCTCAATGGTGTGCATCTCGGCGGTGTTCATGACAGGCTCCCTGTTGGGGGCGGTCATTCTCAGGTCGAAAGTCGTGATCACGGCGCTGCCGTAGCGGTCCTTGCGGGAGACGTACACACCCGGTTCCAGGTCGAGGTGATTTATCGTAAAACTCGTGATTTTTTCCATATAGACCTCCAGTGGCTGATCATAGAAACTGATGTCATTATGACACCGGGGGAGAGGCTTCGCAAGGGCACCGTGGCGTTTTTGGGGAGAGTATGAGATAATATAGAGTAATGTGCTTCACACTCATGTTTGAATTTCGCCGCACTGCGGCGCGGAGGCATTTTTATGACTTTCAGGCGGAGACTTATCATAGCGTTTTCAATCGTGCTCGTTCTGCCGGTCATTCTGTTCATTTTGTCCTTTATCGTGATCGGAAACTTTCTGGCGCACGGGGACAACGGGGACGGAGCCGTTTCTTATCAGGATTACGTGTCCCTGACAGATGACTACAAGGAATACAGTGAACTTCTGGACAGCACATATGAGAAAATACAGGCGGATCTGGAAGAAGACCCGTCGCTGGTGGAGGATCCCGGTTATCTGCAGTCCCTCTCGGAGAGGGTAAACGTCAGCAATTCCTATATCGTTGTCAGGAAGGGATCGGATCTCTATTATACGGGAAACGAGGAGGCGGCGGCCAGGGACTTTCAGGCGCTGCCTGCTTACGGCCACGGACAGCAGAACGGAGAGGCCGGATATTATATCGACAGTATGGTCAAGGTGGTCAAGCAGCTGGATTTTACCTTTGAAGACGGCTCGGAGGGCAGCATTTTCATCATCACAAGGGCAGTAGCCCTTGTATCGAGAAAGTTCCTTGGAGAGATGTTTGTCGCCATGGTCCTGATCCTTCTATTTACGGCGATCCTGCTGACCAGGTGGCTGGAAGGAAATTTCTTCGACCCTATAGGTAAACTGAACGTCGCCATGAACAACATCCGCGACGGCAATCTTGATTACCGACTTAAGACCACTGAGGAAGGGGAGATCGGCAGCCTGTACAACAACTATGAGGAGATGAGGCTGCGGCTCAAGGAGAACGCGGAGGAGAAACTCGAGAGGGAGAGGCAGAACCGCGAGCTGATCACGAACATCACTCATGATCTCAAGACGCCCATTACTTCAATCAAGGGATATGTGGAAGGCCTGATCGACGGCGTAGCCAATACGCCTGAGAAAAGAGAGCGGTATCTGAGAACGATCTACAGTAAAGCCAATGATATGAACACGCTGATCAACGAGCTGACTCTTTATTCGCAGATCGACAACAACAAGATCCCGTATAATTTCCACAAGATCAATGTCGCTGACTATTTTGGCGACTGTGTAGAAGAACTCGGCATGGATATGGAGTCCCGGGGGATCACGCTCAACTACAGCAATCTGGTCTCTCCGGACACGACGATCGTGGCGGATCCCGAACAGCTCAAAAAAGTTATCAACAATATTGTCGGGAATAGTGTAAAATATATGGACAAGACGGAGGGGAAGATCGATATACGGATCCTGGACGAGCATGACTCCGTCAGGATCGAGATCGAGGACAACGGGATGGGCATTCCCGCGAAGGATCTTCCCAATATATTCGACAGGTTCTACAGGACGGACGAATCGCGCAGCAGCGCTCAGGGCGGCAGCGGAATCGGCCTGTCCATCGTGAGAAAGGTGATCGAGGATCACGGCGGCTATGTCTGGGCGACAAGCCGGGAAGGTGAGGGAACCTGCGTGCACTTCGTGATCCGCAAGTATCACGAGACCAGTGATATGGACGACTACGTGGAAGAGATATGATAATTAGCCTGAAGAGCGCTTTGGGCATGACGCAATCAGTGGAGGTAAGAGAATATGAGCAAAATTCTGATCATTGAAGATGAAGTTGCCATCGCGGATCTGGAGAAGGATTATCTGGAGCTGAGCGGCTTTGATGTCAAAATAGAGAACAGGGGGGACAAAGGCCTTCAGACTGCCCTGAAGGAGGATTTCGACCTGATCATCCTGGATCTTATGCTGCCCGGAATGGACGGCTTCGAGGTCTGCAGGAAGATCCGCGAAGAGAAGAATGTGCCCATCCTCATGGTGTCAGCGAAGAAGGACGATATAGACAAGATCCGCGGCCTTGGCCTCGGCGCGGACGACTATATAACCAAGCCCTTCAGTCCCAGCGAGCTGGTGGCACGCGTGAAGGCGCACATGGCGCGCTATGAAAGACTTGTAGGCGCCGGTCAGAAGACGAATGACATCATCGAGATCCGCGGCCTCAAGATCGACAAGACAGCGAGAAGAGTGTGGATCAACGGCGAGGAGAAGAACTTCACAACTAAGGAGTTCGATCTGCTCACTTTCCTTGCGGAGAACCCCAATCATGTGTTCAGCAAGGAAGAGCTCTTTGCCAAAATATGGAATATGGAGAGCGTCGGCGACATCGCCACAGTCACTGTGCATATCAAGAAGATCAGGGAGAAGATCGAGTACAACACCTCCAAACCGCAGTACATTGAGACGATCTGGGGCGTGGGATACCGGTTCAAGATCTGAGGCCGGAAATGAGACTGGACAAATATCTGTCGGAAATGGGCGCGGGAACGCGAAGTGAACTCAAAAAGGCTGTCAGGGCCGGGCGCGTCACCGTAAACGGCGTGAAAGTCAGGGACGCGGCCATACATGTGGAGAAAGACGATGAGATCTGCATGGATGGGGAGAGAGTCGCGTATGAGCAGTTCGTGTATTATCTGATGAACAAACCGGCGGGCGTGATCTCCGCCACCGAGGACACAAGAGACCGGACGGTGCTGGACCTGCTCGACGGGCAGCAGAGAAAGGGGCTGTTTCCGGTCGGGAGACTCGACAGGGATACGGAAGGGCTGCTGCTGATCACTAATGACGGGGAGCTGGCTCACAGGATGCTGTCGCCCAAAAACCACGTGGACAAGGTATATTTTGCCAGGCTGGACGGACCCGTAGGGGAAACAGAGCGCCGGCTGTTCGCGGAGGGACTGAGAGTGGATGAGACGCTTACAGCCATGCCGGCACGGCTGGATGTTCTTGAACCCGCCAATGAAGTGAAAGTGACGATCAGGGAGGGAAAATTCCACCAGATCAAGAGAATGTTCGCGGCTGTCGGAAGGGAGGTCCTGTACCTGAAAAGGCTGTCTATGGGGCCGCTTGTGCTGGACGGGAGTTTGGCGCCGGGAACATATCGCAGGCTGACAGAGGAGGAAGAGTCTGCTATAATTAGCCTATAACCAGTTCCGGGGGGAATGTGGAGAAGGTACGCAGATATGCAAAGATTGAAAGGACTCAGTGTCCTTATTCCATTCATTTTATCTGGAATCATTGTCCTGACGGGGTGTGGACAGGAAGAGGCTTCGGGCGGCGTTACTGACGTCACCGACGCCTTGTTTTTGTCTGAAAATGAAGCTGAGGAGTCCGAGAGCATGTCATACGGGGAGACCGGGACAGCCGCCGGAACTACCGCCCCGGTCTCGGAGATCGCGGCGTCCCAGGAGCAGGGAAAATTCCGGAAAGCCAGGAAACTCTCAGATGAGGAGTGCAGGGAACTTCAGAACTATATAAACGACGCCGGAAGCTACGGATTTCTCCTCTCGGTCTACGAAAAACCGCAGGATCTGGATGCGGAACAGGTTTTCTTCACGGGAGCAGGCCTGGAACTGATAACCCCGACAGAGGAGGAGCGGGAAGCTTACAGGGAGATAACTGGCGGTGCAGAAACGGTGAACCTGTTCGGGATCAGCGCCCAGCAGGTAACGGATTATCTCCAGTACAAGGCAGGCGTATCCCTTGATGAGCTGACGCGCCAGCCGGACTGGATCTATCTCGAGGATTATGACACCTATTATCAGTGCCACGGCGACGAGGAAACCAATATCTGTGAATTCGAAGTGACGGACGCGGCAGTGCAGGGCGACTACTACAGAGTGCACTACAGAGTCCGCAGATACGCGCCGGATCTGGACGGCGGGCATATACCCGTATATGAGGCGATCCTCAAGAGAAACGGAGATAACTACAGATTCTGCGCGAACCGCCTTTGGCTGGAGAACGGCCTTCTGCTCGGACCCTACTGCGAGGTAGAGACGGAGAAGTTCGGGAAAGTGAAGTTCTGTGCTTATAGGCCCGATAATAACGCTTCAGAAAAGGCCGACGTCGACTTCTTATTCATCAGGGATTCGGAAATATTGTACAGACTTGGCGGCATGGACAGCCGGAATATCCGGACAGACAGGATATTCAGGGATGTGGACGAAGTGGATCTCGGCGACTATGACGGCGACGGTGCTAAAGAGATCGTCACGATCTGCGAATATGAGATCACGGAAGAAGGCAATGGACGCCAGGACGGGCGGGAGGCCCGGATCTACAGGTTTGACGAGGATGGAAATCCTTGTCTTGATAAAGAGCTGACCGCAAAGATCAACAGTTCTGTGTCTGAACTGTCTCTGTCTGGAATCGCTCATTATGTAAAGACAGGGAAAGACCGGGAGAAATTTGGCGGACGGTTCGAGGCTTACGCCGCGGAGGCCGCGGAGGCTGATCCGGATTCCTATAATAAGTTCGCGCTTATCTATGTCAATGACGACAGATTCCCGGAACTGCTGGAGCTGGGGACATCTGAAGATAAAGGCGCCAAGATCGTGTTCTACCGCGACGGGGTCCTTCAGGAGACCAAGGTCAGCAGCGCGTTCTCCTATCTGAACAAAGAGAACCTCCTGCTGAACAGATGCGGGACGGGGAATCTGTTTACTGATCAGATCTATGTCTACACCGGAAGCCGGTTTGAGGCCTATCAGAGCGGTGTCTTCGGCACGATGGACGCTGCCGTTACGGCTTACACAAAGTCCGGAAAGCCGGAATACAGCTACAAGTGGGAGGGTTCCGCCGTGTCCGAGGCAGGCTACCAGGACGCGCTTGGCTTCATCTATGACAAAAAGGACGCGATCGATCCGACGAAGATCGAGATGAAGACTGCGGAGGAATTCCTGCAGAGTTTAAAGAAATAAAAAGGCCGCTCACGGGAATTTCCTGTGAGCGGCTGTTTTTTGTCCTTTAGTTGTTGATGCCGTGGTGGCAGGTCCTGGACTCGCTGGTGATCGGGAGGAAGGTGTAGCCCTCCTTGAGGGCGTCTGTGATGAAGCGGTCCATGGTGGCAATGGTGAAATCCTTGATGTCGTGGCAGAGGATAAAGGAGTTCTCATAGGTGTGGATCCCATTCATCATGTTCTGGTACAGAACCTCGCTGCTCGTGGTGTCGCCCGCGTCGCCGCTGGTGATGTTCCAGTCGACATAGATGTATCCTTTCTCTTCTGACTGCTTGGCGAGTTCAGACATGATTCCTTTGCAGTAGTTCGCGCTGATCGTGTTGGAAGCTCCTCCGGGGAAGCGGAAGATATCTGTCCTGCAGCCCGTCTGCTTCTGAATGATATCCTGCATAATGTTGAAATCTGCCCAGTAGGCGTCGGTACTGGCGTAGATCTCGCTGTATTCGTGGGTAGCAGTATGAACGCCCACGCTGTGGCCCGCGTTGTACTCTGCGCCGATCAGGTCCTCATAGTCCTTGTAGGCGGCCGTTACAAAGAAGGTCGCGAGAACCTTATGATCATCGAGTATTTTGAGAAGTTCTTCGGTGTATCTGCCGGGACCGTCGTCAAAAGTCAGATAGATGATCTTTTTGGGATCTGCTTTGGCGGGCTTGGCAGCCTGTGCGGAAGCACCAGCGGCAGCAGCGCTTGCATCAGCGCCTGCAGCGGCATTCGCAGCAGTATCTGCGGTAGTACCGGACGCTGTATTTGCAGTTGAACCGGTGCCGGCAGTTGATCCCGCAGCGGCGGTTTCCGGAGTGACCGGAGTGATCACAGCAGCGGCGGCTGCTTCATCGGCGGTTACGGGAATTCTCTTGACTGTGACATATCTGTCCTTCTTCGCCACATTTCCCCATTCGTCCGAGACGGTGTAGGTGATCGTGTAAGTGCCGACTTTTGTTGTGTCGACGCTGCCTTCGGACCTGACCCTGTCGGAGACGTCTCCGTCGGCGTCATCTTCTGCCTGCACGTCGTCTTCCCAGGTCTGCCCCTGGAACAGGAAGCCTTCTTCTCCTGAGGGGAAGCTGAATACGGGAGCGTTTCTGTCGTCGTAGAAAATCTCACGGTCGGCAGTGGCTGTATTACCGTACTGGTCGGAAACCGTATAGTAGACGTGGCCGTCCTTTTCTTCGCTCACGACCTTCGAGGTGATGTCTCCGTCGTGATTATCAGTAGCTGTGTATCCTTCCTCCTCGTATACGTGATGGGGGAGGGTGTAGTAATCGTCTATGTGCTTGAGCTCGATCACCGGAGGAGTCGTATCGACTATGACGACGTTTCGGGTCGCGCTGGCGGAGAGCCACATAAATTTGGCGGAGTAGGTCACGGTGTAGGTGCCTGGTTCGTGTATGTTGACCCTCTCAGTGGACACCTTGACGGAGAGCGGGTGATGGACGAAAGACAGGATCGATCCGGTAACTTCCGCTTCAGCCCCCTGGTCCTTGTAAGGCTCCCCGCATTCCGAGGTCACACTGGAGTCACCGACCAGGTTGAAATTGATCTTCCACTTATTGATGCCGAACAAAAAGATCAAAAGGGCGGCTATGACAAGCACAGCGATGATCAGATAGTTTCTGATTGTACCCTTGTCGTATCGCTTTTTTGGCGAAGAGTCGGCGGAACTTCTATGAATTCTGTTTTCAGACATATATGTTTTCCTCCTTCGCAGGATTTAACTATACTGCCTTTTTCGTGCAGGTGTCAATTCCCCCGCGGATGGAAGGGAAGACCTTCGGGCAGTTGTTGCACATAGGCGGAGGATTGGGTAAGATTAAAACATCCTTAAACAAATGGGAGAAGAGGAAGTTAGAAATGGATCTTTCACCGGATATCAATGAAGTTGTACGGTATCTGGGCTACCGCGGAGCAGAACCGGACGACAGTGTCCGCGCAGAGATCACGGAGTGCATCAGGGAATTACAGAAAGCGGTCACGCCCAGATTTGTATATGAAAGGTTTCCGCTTATAGTCAAAACAGAGCCGGACGGCACGTCGCTTCTGTGCCTGGGGGACCTGGAGATCCGAAGCAGGGACCTCGCGAAAAATCTGGAGGGATGCTGCGGCGTTTACATTATGGCTGTGACGCTCGGACCCGGTCCTGACAGGCTGATCCGCAGAGCGAGCGTAGGGCAGATGAGCCGGGCGGTGGTCCTTCAGGCGGCTGCCGCGGCCATGACAGAGACCTGGTGCGACCAGATCAATGAAAGGATCCGGCAGGAGGCGGAGCGCGACGGGCTCTGCACGCGGCCAAGATACTCTCCGGGATACGGGGACCTGCCGCTGGAACTGCAGAAGGATATCAGCGGGATCCTGAATATGCCCAAGGAGATAGGGGTCAGTCTTACAAAGACGCTGCTCATGACCCCCAGCAAATCGGTCACGGCGCTGATCGGGGTGTCGGACAAGCCGTCAGAGAGCAGGGGAAGAGGCTGCGGCAGTTGTAAAGCGTCTGCAAACTGTCCCTACAGAGCCTGAGGAAAGGCGCGGACCCGGGAACGCCCGGTCTGTCGTCCGCTTTATCTATAAAATGAAAGAGTGAATAAGATGAGAAAAGATTTGCGAGAGCGTTTGGGAAAGGAATGGCTGATCTTCGACGGAGGAACGGGGACGATCCTGCAGTCAAGGGGACTGCGCGGAGGCGAACTTCCCGAGACATGGAACCTGAGAAGACCGGAGGACATCATAGACCTTCACTGCGGGTATCTGCGGGCGGGCTGCGATATTTTCAATACTAATACGTTTGGGGCAAATGCTCTCAAATTTCCCGATGATCTCGAGGAGATCGTGACCGCGGCGGTGAATCTCGCGCAGGAAGCGAAGCGCAGGTGCGGGCGGGAGGACGCCTATGTGGCGCTGGATATCGGACCCACAGGGAAACTTCTGGAACCTTTGGGGGATCTTCCCTTTGAGAAGGCCGTGGAACTGTTCGGAGAAGTGGTCAGATACGGCTCCCGCGCAGGCGCGGACCTTGTCCTGATCGAGACGATGTCGGACAGCTACGAGGCGAAGGCGGCGGTCCTGGCAGCCAAGGAAAACTGCGACCTGCCGGTCCTTGTTACCGTCACCTTTGACGGCCAGGGGAAAATGCTGACAGGCGGCAGCGTAGACTCCACAGTGGCGCTTTTGGAGGGCCTTCGCGTGGACGCCCTGGGCGTAAACTGCGGACTGGGCCCTGAGCAGATGATTCCGATCGTAGAGCGGCTCACGGAAGTCTGCAGTATACCTGTGATCGTAAATCCCAATGCGGGACTTCCCCGCACAGAGGGAGGCAGGACCGTTTACAATGTCGGGCCTGAGGAATTCGCCGACAGGATGGAAAAGATCGCACGGATGGGCGTCCAGGCCGTGGGAGGCTGCTGCGGCACGACTCCTGAGCACATCCGTCTGACTTCGGAGCGCGTAAAAAAGATTCCTTTCAGAGAGCCGGTACCTAAGAGAAAGACTGTAGTCAGCTCATTTTCCCAATGTGTTGAGATCGGCGGAAAGCCCGTGATCATCGGAGAGCGCATCAATCCCACCGGCAAGAAGAAATTCAAGCAGGCCCTTCGGGACAATGATATCGAGTATATCCTCAGAGAGGGACTTCGGCAGGAGGACAGCGGCGCCCATATCCTCGATGTGAACGTCGGACTTCCCGAGATCGATGAGCCGCAGATGCTGTCGGAAGTTGTTCAAAAGCTTCAGAGCGTGCTCGCGCTGCCGCTGCAGATCGACACCACGGATCCGTCCGCGCTTGAGCGGAGCATGCGCATCTATAACGGAAAGCCTATGGTCAACTCGGTCAACGGCAAAAAAGAGAGCATCGAGACAGTTTTTCCTCTTGTACGGAAGTACGGCGGCGTCCTTGTGGCGCTGGTCCTCGACGAAGACGGGATTCCCTCCGACGCGGAGGGCAGGATCCGCATCGCCCGCAGGATCTATGAGGCGGCGGACAGATACGGCGTTCCACGGGAGGACATTGTGATCGACGGCCTTGCCATGACGATCTCTTCCGACAACACTTCCGCCCTGGTGACGCTGGAGACTCTTCGGAGAGTCAGAGATGAGCTGCACGGGCATACGATCCTCGGCGTGTCCAATATTTCCTTCGGACTTCCCAGAAGAGCGGTGATCAATTCCTATTTCCTCGCGATGGCGCTGCAGAGCGGCCTGTCGGCGGCGATCATGAATCCCGGAAACGAGGAGATGATGGAAGCTTACAGGGCTTACTGCGCGCTGGCGGGACTTGATCCTCAGTGCATGCAGTTTATCGAGGCCTATGCGGGGACCAGCGACAGGGCTCCTGCGGAGAGAACAGTCAAAGAGACGGCAGCAGCGGCAAGCGGCCCGGTGAACGGTTCTATGGGCCTCAAAGAGAGCGTTCTGAGGGGAATGGCACAGAGCGCGGCAGAAGCGGCGAGGATCGCGCTAAAGGATACGGCTGCGCTGGATCTGATCGACCGGGACCTGATTCCCGCCCTCGATCAGGTGGGAAAAGGATTTGAAGCCGGAACGGTCTTTCTGCCGCAGCTTCTGATGAGCGCGGAAGCCGCTAAGGCTGCTTTTGAAGTGGTGAAGGAATACCTCAAGGGACAGCCCCAGGAGGTAAAGGGAAGGATCGTTCTTGCCACGGTCAAGGGCGATATCCACGACATCGGAAAGAACATTGTCAAAGTAATGCTGGAAAATTACGGCTACGAGGTATTGGATCTGGGCAAAGATGTGCCGCCGGAGGTCATTGTTGACACGGCAGTCAGAGAGGATATAAAACTGGTAGGCCTCAGCGCGCTCATGACTACGACGGTCGTGAGCATGGAGGAGACGATCCGTCTCCTGCGCGAAAAAAAGCCCGACACCAGAGTGGTGGTGGGCGGCGCCGTGATGACGCAGGAATATGCGGACGCGATCGGAGCGGACTGCTATGCGAAGGACGCAATGGCAACCGTGCACTACGCGGAAGAAGTGTTTGGAGCCTGACCGGATATCAGACCAGGCGGGATCATCCCTCGACGATCAGGTATCTGCCGTCACCGACATCAAATACCTCGGAGGCCTGCATGATGTCTTCGCCTGTCATGTCGACGCCTGTCTCTTCAAAATATTTGCGGACAGCCCGTTTACCCTTGACGACGACGGCGAACATCATCTCCAGAAATTCGTCTGCTTCTTCATGAGTCTCGGCGACTTTCTCGGGGAAAAGCTGGAGCTGGTTCGCGATAAAACAATCGAGCACTTTTTTGTCATAATTAGCCATAGGTATACCCTCCATAAATCTGTTAAAATTATTTCACAGACTGCGAGGAAGTTCAAGGAAGCGATCACAATTCCGTCCGCACTCGATGCGCCCGGAGGAAAGGAATAGAAATGATAGATATCAGCAAACTGACAGAGAAAGATTTGTGTTTCATGTTCGACCACACCAATCTGAAGGCCTTTGCCACCACTGCAGATATTACAAAACTCTGCGAGGAAGCTAAGGAATACGGCTTTCGGATGGTCGCGATCAATCCCCTTCACACCTGCCTTGCCAGCAGGATCCTGAAGGGCAGCAGTGTGCACGTAGGCCCCTGCCTCAGCTTCCCTCTCGGGCAGAATACCATCGAGGAGAAGGGCATGGAGGTCCTCATGGCGATCTCCCAGGGCGCGGATGAGATCGATTATGTGACGAACATCACCGCAGTAAAGGACGGAAACTGGGACTACGTTGAGCGCGAGATGACGACGATAGCGGATATCTGCCGCTCGGCAGGCGTTCTCTCCAAGGTCATCTTTGAGAACTGCTACCTCGAGAAGTCCGAGATCGAGCATCTGGCCAGAATATCGCTTCGCGCAAAGCCTGACTTCATCAAGACGTCCACCGGCTTCGGCACAGGCGGCGCCACCGTCGAAGATGTAGCTCTCATGAAGCAGGTTGTCGGCGATGATGTAGAAGTCAAGGCGGCGGGCGGCATCCGCGACTGGAAGACCTGCAAGGCCATGATCGAAGCCGGCGCGTCCCGCATCGGCTGCTCGGCCGGCATGCAGATCCTTGAAGGATTCAGAGCTGAGAGAAGCTGAAAAGCCCGTAATATTGAAAGCATGTCAAAAATCAGAACCTTCTGATTTTTTTATTGCCTGGAAACAAAATTAATATCTCCCCAAAACCCTGTTTAGGAAATTTTGGGGAAATCTTTTAGATTTTCTGAATTTTAGTTAGAGTGCTTTACTCTTCTTCCTTGTATTGGGATTTACAACAAAGTATAATGAGATAACGATGTTATGAAAAGTTATGAAAACACACGTAAGTTATGAAATGTTATGAAAACATATGGAGGTTATGAAAATCTGTGACACGGATGAATAAAAGCAACCCATTTTCTCTTTCTTTTGGAAAGGAGCCAGTCAGCTATATCGCCCGTGACTATCAGAGCGGCGAGATTTTGGAAAGCTTTGATTCTGATAATCCGTCCTATCAGGTATGTATGATCACGGGAGTAAGAGGAGCAGGGAAAACCGTTGCTATGTCTGCAATAGCCAATATATTGGCGGCGGACAGCAGGTGGATCATCGTCAATCTCAATCCTGAGCGTGACCTGCTCCGTACTCTTGCGGCTGAACTCAGCAATCGAAAGGAACTATTTGAACTTTTCAGAGATGCAAAGATTAATTTGTCATTCTTAGGTTTTGGATTGGAAATAGATGGAGAACCACCGATAACAGATCTGGTCGTGGCTCTTCGCAGAATGCTGGAAAAACTGACTAAAAGCGGGAAGAGAATTCTCATAACGATCGATGAGGTTTCTTTGAACCGGCAGATGCGGGAATTTGCAAGTCAGTTTCAGATCTTTATGAGAGAGGACTTAAATATCTTTCTGATTATGACAGGACTGTATGAAAATATCTACGAGCTGCAGAATGAGAAGACGCTGACATTTTTGTTCCGCGCTCCAAAAGTTGAACTAAAGCCGCTCAGCATTCCACTGATCGTGCAGAAATACAGAGAAGTCTTCAATATTACCGAAGATGAGGCCCTAAGTATGGCAAAGGTTACAATGGGGTATCCTTTTGCCTTTCAGGTAATGGGATACTTGAAATGGAGAGAAGGAGGCAATAAACCCCTGGAAGAATTGCTTCCGCAATTTGACACATATCTTGAGGACTATGTATACGAAAAGATATGGAGTGAGCTCTCAAAAAAAGATAAAGAAGTCGTCGCAGCCATGTGCAGTGCACCTTCTACTAAAGTGGAAACAATACGCAGCCGTCTGAAAATGCCATCAAACAGCTTTTCTACGTACAGAAAAAGACTGACAAAAAAAGGAATTGTACGGTCACCGGAATATGGCTGGTTGTCATTTACACTGCCGCGATTTAAGGAGTTTATTCTCAGGCAGGAAGAGATTCAATAGAATCATTTACGGGCACAGCCACACTTCATGAAATAGTGTTATTGGTTACGATTTGTGTTTTATTACGTTTCTGTTACTGGTGACTCGGCCAATCTCTATGGCATGGTGGGACAGAGGGCGCACAGGCCTACTTATACAGTATACAGCGCCGGCAGCAAGCCGGCGTTTTTCTTTGCTTCCTGCAGATATCCGTCGCCGCTCGGCTTGATGGCGTCAAACACAAACACGTCCAGATCATCCGGAACCACCGATTCATAGCAATCAAATAGTTGAAGTAATTTTGCAAAAAAAGTTAGTTAAAACTAATTGACTTCCATTTTAGGAAAATCTATAATTTTTTACAGATGGGATGAGCGATTCCCTGATAGATCGTAACAGTCGAGGTCCTGCGTCCAGATGCCTTGCATAAAGAACTGCAGGCATTCGGAGGTGTCGATTTCAGACAAAAGCCTTCTGTTAATGCGAAAGGAGAACACATGAGAGACTATTTACAGATTGAAAAAGTATACGGAAGACAGATCATTGATTCCAGAGGCAACCCCACGGTTGAAGCTGAAGTTACTCTGGCTGACGGCACTGTAGGAAGAGGAGCTGCTCCCAGCGGCGCTTCTACGGGCGAGTTCGAAGCTCTCGAGCTCAGGGATGGCGACAAGTCTCAGTACGGCGGAAAGGGCGTCACAAAGGCCGTTGCCAACATTAACGAGATCATTGCTCCCATTCTGCTCGGTATGGATGCTTCCGATACATACGCTGTTGACGCAGCTATGATCGCTGCAGACGGCACGCCTGACAAGTCCAAACTCGGCGCAAATGCCATCCTCGCAGTTTCCATCGCCGCAGCGAGAGCTGCATCTATTTCACTGGATATTCCACTTTATCGCTTCCTTGGCGGCGTGCAGGCCACAAAGCTTCCCGTTCCCATGATGAACATCCTCAACGGCGGCGCTCACGCTGACAGCTCTGTTGATACACAGGAATTCATGATCATGCCCGTCGGCGCGCCCACTTTCAAGGAAGGCCTCCGCTGGTGCACGGAAGTATTCCACGCGCTGCAGAAGATTCTCAAGGCTAACAAAGACGTCACTGCTGTCGGCGACGAGGGCGGTTTCGCTCCCATGAAACCCGAAGGCGACGAAGGCGCTATTGAACTGATCCTTGAGGCGATCAAGGCTGCCGGCTATGAGCCCGGCAAGGATTTTGTCCTGGCTATGGACGCTGCTGCCTCCGAGTGGAAGAGCCCTAAGGGAATCGGATTCTATCACCAGAAGAAATCCGGCAAGGACTTCACAACTGATGAGCTGATCGATCACTGGGCAGCGCTCGTTGACAAGTACCCCATCTACTCCATCGAAGACGGCCTGGATGAAGAGGACTGGGAAGGCTGGAAGAAGATGACCGAGAAACTCGGCGATAAGGTTCAGCTGGTAGGCGATGACCTGTTTGTCACCAATACCAAGAGGCTGTCCAAGGGTATCGCCAACGGCGCTGCCAACTCCATCCTGATCAAGTTCAACCAGATCGGTTCTGTATCCGAGACCCTTGAGGCCATCAAGATGGCTCACAAGGCCGGATACACAGCAATCTCTTCTCACAGATCCGGTGAGACCGGAGACACCACGATCGCAGATCTCGCAGTTGCTCTGAACACCTGCCAGATCAAGACCGGCGCTCCTTCCAGATCCGAACGTGTTGAGAAGTACAACCAGCTGCTCAGGATTGAGGAACAGCTCGGAGCCGCTGCAACATATCCCGGAAAGGCTGCGTTTAACTTCAAGAACGCGTAAATGATAATTGCATCCGGATTAAATTCATAGAATTAAAAAGAACAGCACCTGTCGTATGCGATGGGTGCTGCCTTTGTTTTGACAGAAAGATTACCTGAACATTGTGGTCAGCGAAGCTGATCACTCAAGTCATTGATTTCCGGCTGATTCAAGTGTAATACTGATAGATCCGCACGCCGTCAAACTTTCTCATCAGTTTCAGCATACGGTTGAAAGGCTGATAATTCATCTGCTTTTCATATTCCGGCAGATGCTCCTGATAATGTGAGATGATCTGTTCTTTTGTCAGTTCTCCGTCTATGAGCAGCTTGTGACAGCGCGTCTGTTCACGCAGTGCTGCGCGATACGATTTTTCGTCGGCTCCATGCGGCACCGGAATGCGTTCGTATAGGTCGCCGTTTCTCCATCCCATCGCCTGATGCTCTCGCAGCCACCTCTCATATTCTAAGGGTGCAATGCGCTCGATCAAAAGCGGGCATTCAGAGCTACTGCGAAATCATGAATGTGAAGGAAGCTGCTGCCGGAGAGATAGATTTGTTTGATCCCCCTGTTCACCGGTGCTGTGTCACTTACGATTGTGATTGGAGCAGCGGCAGTATCGACAATCTGTTCAATATTTCTGACAAAGCTTTTTTCTTCGTTTGCCATTTCACTGTATGCCTTCAGCTTCGGCCTGACCCCGCGTCTTCTGTTCTGCTTCCATGCCACGTAAGCTGAATATGTCATAGCTTTCTCCTGCTGTTTTCTGTGAACTTCCATATAATATAATTGTATAGAGTTGAAAGGATTTTAATATAGAAAGGGAATTAAATGGGACCAAAGGAAAACAGGGATGTGATTGAAGGCTTTTTGCAGGAACGGCGGGAGACGGAAAGAAAAGAAAAACTGCTGATGGAGGAGATCGACTGCCTGCGCAGGAAAAGGGCGGAAATCGCAGAAGGAGAGTGTTCGCAAAATGCAGAGGAACTGCATTGTCTTGATCTGCAGATAGAAAATCTCCGTAAGGAAATTGCTGACCAAAAACAAACCCGAAATAGTATTTGCAAAACAGCAAGGACATTTACTGCCGGCGATTAATGAGTAAAGGGAAGAAACAGAGCAGGAGATGCCGGCGCTGTTACTTCGCCAGCATCTTCATGACGGCCTCCTGCATCTGAGGGACAGAGTGCGCCCGCATGCGGGCACATTCCTGGGCCTGCTTCCCGCAGATCAGGCATTTGCGATAGCGGGGGCGGGAGAGCTTTACTCCGTCCACTCCGATCACATCGA
>Ga0256404_1005534_pt1 | contig 22205 bp, 17 predicted proteins | sample RumenRJG_01DNA_FD_185990 | JGI IMG/M metagenome (GOLD analysis project Ga0256404, IMG submission 185990) | Bovine rumen microbial communities from Lethbridge, Alberta, Canada - RJG_01 | ecosystem: Host-associated > Mammals > Digestive system > Stomach > Rumen | place: Canada: Alberta | collected...
TATCCGAATTTTTCCGCATCCATGGAGCGTTTTTTGGAATATCTTTCCTGTTTTTTGCCTACTTCATAGGATTTTCGTGCATCTGCATCAGTTTTTTAGCGTCTTTATAGACCCTGAATTTGCTGGGCGGGAAGCCATATTTCCGCTTAAAAGCCTTGCTCATCGTGGGCAAATCGGCATAACCGCATTCATAAGCAACCTCCGAAAGCGTCATGTCGGTATTCAAAAGAAGCTGCTCACAGCGCGTAATGCGCTTTTCAGCAAGCCATCCGTTGAATGAGATACCCAACTCGTCGGACAGGAAACAGGAAAGGTCGTCACGCGATATATTCAGCGTGTCGGCGACATCGTCCATCGTTATGTTGTTTTGCAGCAGAGGGAAAGGTTCCTGCTGAAGCCACTCTTCGACATTGCGCTCCAAGTCCTTAAACTTCAATTTCCTGTCCACAATATCGTATTTGATGATGGCTTGACGGAACTTCAAATGCCCGGCGAAGGTTGCAACCATCAGTGCCAGCAATAGAAATCTGAGGGCAATATGGAAAAGGATGGAATTGTAAAACTGTCCGACGAAAAGGATAATAATGCCTACTCCCCAGAACATGAGGTAGCCGCTCATCCGCTTCTCGTGATTATCATAGGTGTTGATGTTCAGCTCGTTGACCACATGGCTGTATTTTCTATAAATCTGATATATCAGATGCGCCATGAAAATGATGTTTAACAGCAGCATGACAAAGAGATAGAGGCGTGCACTGAAGTGGAGATTGGTGCGAGAAGCCCCTACGGCGAACTCCGTGAGCGAGAAATAGGAGTGAATATCCCCTTTCGACATGTTCCACCAGGCAAGGAGGGCTATGACGAGCACGTGGGCATTCAGCATAATCAGATAGCTCTTCTGCTTGTGATAATCGGCATGGAACAGCGCCGTGAACGAGAAGAAGTAACTCTCATAAAGGAAATAAATCATCAGCAACGAGCCGATTGACAGGACCTCATGGTGGTTGTCATTGAATTTGGAGAATCCCAGTTCCATCGCCAAATATGCAGCAACGAAGAACGAAAGGACGAGGAACACCACCCGTTGGAAGCGGAAGGCAGGATTTGTGATGCTGCGTCCCACGAAGAAAAGGAGTATCGAGAACACGATCGACACCACCAAATCAATTCCCGTCATTATATAAAATAAGGTGTGCATACGCTTATATAGACTTACCTTTCTAAAGCATTGCTTTATTTCATTATAACAAACTCGTCAAATTTGGTTGCAAAAATAATAAAAAAAACTTAACAAACACCTATTTAAACACTTATTAACACAACATGTGATTTCCCATACTTTCGAATTTACACAAAAGAAACCGCACCGAAGGTATGCCCTTCAGTGCGGTTTTTCTACTGCATGTCAGCTCACGCTGTTAGTCGAAATTCACAGTCGGAGCTTTCTGCGCAGCGGCTTCAGCCTCGAACTTATCCATCGTTTTGAATCCGAACACGCCGGCAAAGAGCGATTTGGGGAAGCTGCGGATGCTGGTGTTGTAGTCCGTCACTGCCTTGTTATACTTCTGGCGTGCCTCGTTGATGCGGTTTTCCGAACCCTCAAGCTGGTCCTGCAGCGCCATAAAGTTTTCGTTCGCTTTCAGTTCAGGATAATTCTCGGTGATAGCCATGAGCTTGTTGAGTGCCGAACTCAGTTCGCCCTGCGCCTCCTGGAACTGCTTGATTTGCTCCGGAGTGGCGTTGGAGATGTCGATATTCATCTGCGTTGCCTTTGCCCTTGCGTTGACGACAGCTTCGAATGTTTCCTTCTCGTGCTTGGCGTAAGCTTTTACGGTGTTGACGAGATTCGGAATCAGGTCAGCCCGACGCTGATAAGTGGCTTGCAAGTCAGCCCACGTCTGTGTAGCCTTCTCCTGTGAACTTACCATTCCGTTGTAAGCAGAAATTGCCATCAAGACGATTACAGCAACCACTGCCAATCCAATAAAACTCTTCTTTTTCATTGTTTTTCTTATTTTATGGTTGATATTTACTTCTTTCACCAGCCACCACTGGCACCGCCGCCGCCGAACGTTCCGCCACCATAGGACCCGCCGCGGCTGCCACCACCGAAGGAGCCTCCACGACCGCCGCCGTATCTTGGACCGCGCGGGAAACGAATCCCTCCGTCGGTATCGAACCGACCGCCACCCAAGCTGCCACCGCCATAGCCTCCATCAAATCCGCCACCGTTTTTCATCGCCCTGCGTATGAAAATAAAAATAGCAGTGAACAGACCCACCGTAATGACCAGTGACCAGAACGAACTGCCCGGTTCTTCAGAAGGATCGGTCATCACAACCTTTCCTGTCTTCATCTTGTTATAAATGACGTTACAGGTTTGAACCACCGCCAGATTAGGCTGGTAGAGCTTCATGTTCTCTGCAATATACACCCGTCCGATTTCCCCGCAAAGCGCATCGGTCAGATAGGCTTCCAGCCCCTGTCCCGGTGCAATCGAATACTTCTTATCTTCCGTCGCGATGACAACAATCAGTCCCGAGCGCGACTCCTTTCCTCCCACGCCATACTTGGTGCCCACATCCTGAGCCATGCGATAAGCATCTCCATTCTGCACTCGCCTGACAATGATGAACGCCGACTGTATGCCGCATTCTGTCTCCAATTTCCTCAGATACATGTTCGCCGAATCGCGCATGATAGGGTCCATGATGGAATCCGGATCAGAAACATATTGGTCGGAATCGCGCAGATGAACCATTTCAATATTCTCCGCATTCCAAACCTTTTCTTCCCGAACCGCTTCTCTCTCCGGGCTGCCTCCGCAATTACCGCCTAAAGCAAAGATACAGAGGAAAAGGACACAAAACCCTATGAAAACATATTTGGGAGATATCAATGAATTCATTGAGTAAATTCTTCGTCCTTTTTCTTGTTGAGTTTATCGTACAGTTCTTTGCACATCTCTACGACACCCTGATTCGGATTGTTGCGCTCCATGCTGGGCATCAGCTTTTCGTTCATCACCTTCGCAGCAAAACTGTCGGGCAACTCATTTCCCATGCCTCTGCCTTTGAAAATGCCCCATTGACGATTTTCCACAGCAACAACAATCACCATGTCGCGATGCGGTCCGTTACCCGTTGCATAACGCTCTCCCAACTCTTCAGCAAAACTGTTCAAGTCAGCCGACTTTGCGCGCCCAACCACTACAATAGCCGAACGTATCTGGCTGTTCTTCTCCAGGCGCTTCATAAGTTTGTTCAGCTTGTCCTTATCTTTCGGAAGAATAAACCCGTCTGGGTCAGAAACAAACTGTGCCGTGTCTTTCTGGTGAACCAATTCAATGTCGGCAGCTCCCCAAGAAGGCAACTCGTCTTTCATCAACTCTCCTGCAGGTTTTTTATTACCCGAACATGCTGTCATCAAAATCAAGACAGCCACAACAGACAATAAGTTTTTCATAACCGTATGCTTTATTTCTATCGTTTGGACTGCAAATATAATCATTTATTTTCAATTGGCTACTTCTTTTAAAGAAAAAACCATTTCCCTCTCGGAAAAGCACAAAAAGAATTAGTTTCTTTTTGTTTTGTTCTCGCTTAATCGTCTTTGGCTCACGCCCAAGGTACTCACGCTCGACAAAAAAGAAAAACTTTCTTTTGTTTTGTTCTCGCTTAATCGTCTTTGGCTCACGCCCAAGGTACTCACGCTCGACAAAAAAAGAAAAACTTTCTTTTGTTTTGTTCTCGCTTAATCGTCTTTGGCTCACGCCCAAGGTACTCACGCTCGACAAAAAAAGAAAAACTTTCTTTTGTTTTGTTCTCGCTTAATCGTACCTTTGCAGGCATGAATCGAGAAACGGCTTCATATATCGCAGAACACGCGGAAGACGACGTGCGCCAACTGGCTCTTAAAAGCGTTCCAGAGGGCGTTGACCTGACGTTTGCTCTCGAACAAATCAGCGGCAGGCAAATGGCTTTGCGTAAATTGCCGACATGGGCAGCAACCGAGTCCATCATCTATCCTCCACACTTGAATATGGAGCAGTGCTCCAGCGAGCACACCGCACAATACAAAGCACAACTCTGCCGAAAGCTGAACAGCCGGCAGACGATGGTTGACCTAACGGGAGGATACGGAGTGGATTTCTCATTCATGGCACGGGAATTTGAACACGCCGTGTATGTGGAACAACAACCGCTCCTCTGCGAACTGGCAACACACAACATGCCAATACTCGGAATTGATAATATTGATATAAAAAATGCCGATTCCATCGACTATATCAACTCCATCGAACACGTTTCCCTGCTGTTTCTTGACCCTGCACGACGCGACCTGAACGGCAGACGAACCTATGCGCTGGAAGACTGTTCGCCCGACGTGGTCTCTCTGCACAGACATTTACTGACGAAATGCGATTACCTATTGCTCAAACTCTCGCCGATGTTCGACTGGAGAGAGGCGACAAAACAGCTGGAGCATGTCTGCGAAGTGCATATTGTCAGCACGAAGAACGAGTGCAAGGAACTGCTGGTATTGCTGTCACGCCAAGATGCACGACGACTGCGTGTCGTCTGCGCGAACGACGATGACGTGTTTGAGTTCTTCCCGGAAACAAAACCGGCAGAAAGAACATTTTCCGAACCAGCCTGCGGACAGTTCATTTATGAGCCAAACAGTTCTGTCATGAAAGCCGGCTGTTTCGATGACGTGGCTCACCGGTGGGGCGTGGCTGCCATCGCACCGCATAGCCACTTGTTCGTTTCAGAGAAAAACATCCCGTCGTTTCCTGGACGGAAGTTTCAAATTTCCGCCATTTCATCGATGAATAAGCAGTCGCTCAAAACCCATTTCACGGAGATACGACAAGCCAATGTAAGCGTCAGAAACTTCCCCATGAGCGCTCACGAACTGAAACAAAAACTCCACCTGAAAGATGGAGGGGATATTTATGTTTTTGGAACAACAACTAACAAGCGACAACACCTCCTTCTCGTTTGTCGCAAAAATGAAGAATGAAAATGGAAAAAGAACGGCTTTGGAACGCTAATTATAATAAGGTGATGTTCTCAAACTTCGCCCTCAACTTCTCTTTCTATGTGCTCACGCCACTGCTGCCGCTCTATCTGAGCGAACATTTTGCGGCAACGAAAGACGTCATTGGGCTGGTCCTTTCGGGCTACACCATCACGGCACTGCTGTTCCGCCCGTTCAGCGGCTACATCGTTGACACGTTTTCGCGAAAAGCAGTTTTGCTCTTCTGCCTGTTGCTCAACGTCATTTTCTTTTTAGGCTACCTCGCTGCTTCCACCCTTTTGCTCTTTACCATTGTCCGTACCATGCACGGTGCACCTTTCGGAGGCGCTACCGTTGCTAACAGCACCATCGCCATCGACGTGCTGCCGTCCAGTCGGCGAAACGAAGGAATCGGATTCTATGGGATAAGCAACAATATTGCCACTGCCATAGCACCCACCATCGGCATCTCCGTCTATAAAATGACGGGCAATTTCGAGATGCTTTTCTGGATGGCATTTGTCGTTGCCTTTCTCGGTATGGCTGTAGTTGCGACCATCCAGACTCCACAGCGGGAGCCGGAAAGCGGCAAACGCCCCCTCTCCCTCGACCGGTTTTTCCTCTTACGGGGATGGACGCTTGCTCTCGCCATCGCCTGCTTCGGACTTTGCTACGGCATCCTGAGCAACTACCTCGCCATCTACGGCAAAGAACGGTTGGGTATCACCAGTGGCACAGGCACCTATTTCATGCTCCTCTCCTTAGGTCTTATCCTCTCCCGTCTGCAGGGAGCCACCGCGCTGCGCAAAGGACGCCTCATCCGTAATGCCAGCGAGGGCGTACTCATCTCCACGGTCGGATATACGCTCTTTACCATCTCCGACAGCATGTGGGGTTATTATGGCTCGGCACTGCTCATCGGACTGGGTAATGGTCACATGTGGCCAGCCATCCAAAACATGATTATCGGCATGGCACACCACAACGAGCGAGGCACAGCCAACTCTACCCTGCTCACGGCATGGGACTTGGGCGTCGGTTTGGGCATCCTGCTCGGTGGCGTGTTGGCAGAGCTTTTCGACTATGGTGCTGCATTCTGGAGCATGGTCATCGTGCATATTGCCGGTGTTGCCGTCTATTTCCTGCTGGTTCGGCAATCCTACATCAAACACAGAATACACCTTCCGTAGAACATTCGTCGGGCTTTTATTTGCGGCACTTAATTTTTTTTCTTACTTTTGCGCCACATTGTTTGCCTGATACTCAGGCGAAAGAGTAAACGAGAAACAAAACAATAAGAAATATGAAACTGACAATGAAATCGCTTTCAAAGGCAGCCTATGCACTGCTCGTCGTAACAGCCATGACCGCTTGTTCGGAAAAGAAATTCCATGTAACGGGAAAAATCGCACAAGCAAAAGACTCGGTGCTCTATTTTGAAAACATGTCGCTTGACGGTCCGCAAATCGTTGATTCCGTCAAGCTGGATGGTGACGGAGGCTTTTCTTTCGATGGAGTTGCACCAGACGCCCCAGAGTTCTACCGGTTAAGAATTGCCGGTCAAATCATCAACGTCGCCATTGATTCGACGGAGACCGTCAACGTCAATGCCGCCTACCCGTCCATGGCAACCCAATACACGATTGAAGGCTCTGAGAATAACCTGAAAATCAAGGAGCTCACACTTCGCCAAATGGCACTGCAGGCGCAGGCACAAGCCATTGTCAACAATCCGCAACTGGGAATCAATGCCGTTGAAGACAGTATTTTTAAGATGATAGACACCTACAAGGACGATATCAAAAAGAACTTTATCTATAAAGAGCCCATGAAGTCGTACGCCTATTTTGCGCTCTTCCAGGGTATTGTCGTAGGAAACTCCTACTTGATGGTGTTCGATCCACGCCAGAATCCTGACGATGTCAAGGCTTTCGCTGCGATTGCCACCAGCTGGGACACCTACTATCCAGGCTCGCTGCGCGGAGAGAATCTCCACAACATCGCGCTCCAAAACATGAAAGACCAGCGCATCGTGCAAAATCAGGAACAAAGCATAGAAATTGATGCCGACAAAGTGTCGATGGCGAACTTAATCGATATTGCCCTGACCGACAATAAGGGAAACGTCCGCCGACTGACCGACCTCGCAGGAAAAGTTGTTTTGCTCGATTTCCACCTCTTTTCCGGGAAGGGTTCCACGCAGCGCATCATGATGCTGCGCGAACTATACAACAAGTATCATGATCGGGGATTGGAAATCTACCAAGTTTCGCTCGATGAAGACGAACATTTCTGGAAGACACAGACTGCTGCCTTGCCGTGGATATGCGTCCGCGACAACGGAACACGCACACAGGCATATCTGGCGACGGTCAAGAGCATTCCCTGCGACTTTATCATCAATCGGGAAAATACCGTCATCAAGGCACCCAGACAAATCAAGGATCTTAATGCAGACATTGCTGCACAGCTTTAATTCCGACAAGCAACATGAAAATCAATATCCTCTTATGCGACACTTTCCCGGGACTGCTGCCTGAGTATATCCCATCCTATACTTCAATGTTCACGAAACTCTTCTCGTCGGTCTCCGAAGACGTGACCTTCGAGGAGTTTCGCACCTTTGAGGGAGAACTCCCAGAGAAATTGTCACCCGAAGATATTTACTTGATTACGGGCTGCAACCAAAGCGCCTATGCGCAGCTGCCCTGGATTGAAAACCTGCTTGAATGGATTAAGCGGGCTGCACGCCAGCAGACAAAACTGGTTGGAATCTGTTTCGGTCACCAAGCCATCTGTCTTGCGCTGGGAGGAGATGTCAAGCGTTATCCCGGCGGATGGGGCATGGGAATTCGGGAGTCTGAGATTGACGATGACGACATGAAGCTGTTCTTTCCGAACGAAAAGCTGAGTCTGCTCTATAATCACCACGACCAAGTGACGGCTCTGCCCCATGATGCTGTCTGTCTTGCAAGCAGCGAATTTTGCCACTACGATGCCGTCCGCATAGGCAACCACATCCTTACCTTCCAAGGACATCCGGAGTATGTGCCCGAATATGAGCAACACCTTCTGGAATACCACTCAGAAGGAGAAGACCCGCAGGTCATTGATGCAGCATGGCGCTCCATCGAACAAAAGAAACATTTGGGAAAAGAAGTGGCGCGCTTTATCCTGCACTTCTTCAAATAAGCGGGGTCATAACAATTTCTCCAATTCTTCCTTGATGGTCTGCTCGTCGAGTCCTTGTGCCACGACACGCCCATTCTTCAAGAGCATATTGTCGGGAATCCCCATCAGTCCGAGCGTCTCGAGCAACGGTCCGTCAACCATTTCTCCATCACAGACCGTCGTCCAGCGAATCGTGTCCCGCTCAAGAATCTCCTTACACTTTTTTACGTCCCCATCAATACAGATGCCAAGTAGCGTCAGCCGCTCTCCGTATTTCCGCTTCAGGTTTTTCAACTGCCGTTGCAACGTCGTGCTTTCATGATTCCATGATGCCCACACGTTGACTATGGCGACTCCTTTGTTCAACTGCTTGTCAGAGAACGTATTCCCGTTGACATCTTTTGCTGAAAACGAGCGTATTGCGGCGTTTTTCCCGACTCTTTTCAACACGCTGAGTTGTTGTTTCATCTGAACGAGCAGACCGTTTTTGGGCTGCTTCTCCAGCAAGGTTGCCACCAACTTGTCAGCCTTTTGATAATCGGGCTCCATAGCATGCAAGAAATATTTTCGCACCAGATATCCGCCAACGGGCGATTCCGGGTGGTCGTTGATGAAGTTCTCGGCATGTTTCAAGATTTCCGGCGGAGAGGAATTGGCTATCTGCAGGCGGAACTTGGTCATCAGCTCATTGCTCTTCGTTCCCGTCATCTCCATTTCTTTCAAGTGAGACGCGTCGGCATTGATTTCCACCTTTCCGCCTGGCTCAGCAAAGACAGGCTGCTCCGAAAAGTTTGGAAACACCATGACCAACACCGTCGGACTCTCACAAGGCATCTCATAGGCAAAGCGTCCGCCCTGCACCTTAATCGTGTCCAATCCATTGATTGTACCGTCAAGGCTATAGACGAACAGCTCACTTTGATTCATGTGAAGAAAACGGCCTTCAATCTTAAAATAACCGCTTTTCCCGCCACATGAAGCCAGAAGGAGAACTGCTGCCGCTATTGCCAGAGACCGTATGATTCGCATCCTTTTTTCCTATTTGCTTACGTTCTTCAACTCGATGTCTTTCTCGGCAACTGCCCTGAGCGACGCATCTTGCGCGAAAGCACGCTGCAGACAGTTTGCTGCCGACGGGTTGTTTCCTTCGCGGGCATACAGCACGGCAGCCAGATAATTGGTCGTAGCGTCTGCATTCTTCATTGTTTCCAAAATCTTTTCTGCCTCAGCGTAATGCTTGTTGAGGATACATGCCAGCAGCGCACTTTTTGTCGGTTTGTCAGCCAGCAGACTTTCCGCTGCTGCGTATTTACCCTGTGCCAGACAGAGGATGGCTGTCGCCTCATCAAGACGATTGCCGCCGGCTGCCTTCGAAAGTTCGGCTTCCGCCCCTGCCAAATCACCATCTACCAACGTCAGAAGTCCCTTGTTGGCACGGGCTTCCGCCAGCTGTCCGTTGACTTGCAGCGCGCGCTCAACATATTTTTTTGCCTCAGCCAGATTCTTTTCCTTGAATGCCAACACGCCCAGATTGTTCCATGCACGGGCATCGGCGGGATAAACCTGCGTTATCTTCTGATAGATTTGTTTTTGTTCAGCCCTTTCATCTGTCAGCGTTGCCACATAGAGCAGCTCTTCCACCGAGAGTTTCTGAGGGTCGGAAAGATATTGCGAACGGATTTGTTCGTCCGAGCGTCCGATTGTTTCATAGTTGATAATCAGGCGGGAGCGGCGCAGTTCGGGCAACACCTCGTCTGCCAGTCCTCTGAATGCGACTCCCATATTGCGCATTTTCTCCTCGCGCTGCTGCGGGTCGTCATACATCGACAGCACTCTCAGGATGACTTCCTTGTCTTGGATGTTGGAGGCTCTCACGAGCTGCTGGAATCCGTCCCAGTCCTGTGCTGTGTAGCGTGCTGCCACCTGGGCGTCCACCTTGTTTTGTTTCAACACGTCTTCCACGTAATTTTTGCTGGCATCCTGCCGCTTTCCTGCCAGTCGGTCATTGAACGAGAATCCTCCTTCCGGCGATGCGTATGCCTGCACTTCCACGTTTTTCAGGTTCAGCTTTTCCCGGTCGGCATTGATTCGTTTGAGTAAAGCCACAAACTCCTGCACGGAATTGTTTTTCAATTCGCTCTTCCGCAGTTCAGCCTGATTGACCAGGAACTTCACCGTCGCCTCGTAACGCTGGTTGGTGATTCGCTGGAACGAGTCGGGCGACAGGCACAATCCGTCCTCGTCGAGTATTCTTTTATAGAATTCCGACGTAGCCATCACACCATCGGCGAGATGCAGGTGGGGCAGATTCACACTTCTCTTGCCCACTTTTGCCTGGAATGTCATCACCAGGTTGCTGTTGCGATAGGCATCCGTATAGTCGAATGCGTGGTTCAGGGAGAAGTTGGTTCCCCGCTGTTTGAAGATAACCTGGTGGTTGTCTATGACGTTTTCGCCTTGGAAAGTCACGCTCTCACCTCTCTGCAGCTCTTCTCCCGTAGCCGAGACGAGCACCGGAGTCATCGTTATGACAGCCTTTTTGTGCATCCACTTGGCAGGAATCTTTCCGTTGATAACCACGGGAATCTGCCCACCCTTCACCTCCATGGGTGTCGGTGTCGTGAAAAACTGTTCTGCCGCGAGCGGTTTCAGCTGACTGCTACACGAATTGAATAATAAAACGGATGCTGAACAAATAACTGTAAAAAGGAGTTTTCTCATAATCAATCTATTTTTTGATGTGCCGCGAGCGGGACTCGAACCCGCACAGCCATTACTGGCCAAGGGATTTTAAGTCCCTCGTGTCTACCAATTCCACCATTGCGGCATTGTGAAAACCAACAAAATAATGAGCGGCAAACGAGGCTCGAACTCGCGACCCCGACCTTGGCAAGGTCGTGCTCTACCAACTGAGCTATTGCCGCAAAGCAAGGCTATCCTTGTTTTTCGGCTGCAAAGATAATGATTTATTCTTAATTACCGAAATTTGTGTGTCCATTTTTGTTTTCAACGGTTTATTCCAAAACAAATTGCGAGGTTTGATGCCATTATTGGACAATAACTCCCCCTCATCTAAATTTCACGATACAATCAATGCAAATCGGACGTGAACTGACATCATCAATAAAAACATTTGCGGGGTGCATATCTTCGAGTGCCAAGCGTTCTGAAATATAGCTAATGCCTTGTCCGTCACAATTGTCGCGAAATCCCTTTGCCGCCACCATATTGTCTATTTCCTCTTTCGTTGCCAACCTCTGGCAACGAACATATGGCTGCGTAAGGATAATACGCATGAGGTTATCACTATCACGTGTAAATCCAATTACATGCATAGCTGTTTCGGGGAATAGGTAATTATGAAGCACGATGGCATCAAGAGCCTTTTGGGTAGTTGAATAAATAGAGGCACGCTCTTTGATGACAGAGGTATCGCCATCCCTATAATAAACTTTTGCTTCAGCACCTTGAGCTATCTTCGGTCCAAAGGTGTCAATGAGAATCTGTTCCGAATTGTCAACCCACAATTGTGCGGCTTTAGCCCACTGCTCTATGAGCGTCTCCTGATATTCATCTATTTCCCAGTTTGCCGGGCTTCCTTTGCCGCCTTCAGCATTGCGACCTGCCGTAATGCTTGCTGTCGCGTAGCTTGCGACGATGGCCGCCCCAATGAGGACCTTACCTGCCGTGCAGAATCCTGCATGCTCTGGAGAATCGTAGCGATAAAAGTCTCTTGTCCCATTCTGTATTTCATTAATTAGTTGATCTATCTGCAGAAGAGTTGACTGCCTGAAACCATCAGTCTTTATTGCTAAATAAATGTCTTTCAGCTCGTCCATCCTTCCGTTTGATAAGTTTATCATTGCAAAGATAGTTGAATCTTTACAAACCACCAAATCTTTGACATAGAATTATACGTTTTGACACGCCGATTTGCCCCTGCGGGAAGACGATGTGGGGAGCCGGGCGGCGTGTCGGCTTGAACGAAATGGCGAGGGTGATAGTTAGTGTTCATATTGCAACTAAAAAACGCCCGTTTTGGCGCGCCCGATGCAAATGCTTGCGATATTTCAAAAATAAAATCTTGCGGTCGGAAAAACCGCCTGTTTTCAGCAACATCCGTAATCGTCTGACACAAAGAATCTTACAGCGACGGCGCCACTTTTTCGCTGCGAAAAGATGATGATGGGCGCGCGAAAGTGCCACTTTCGCACCCTCAAAGTTCAACTTTCACCCTCCAAAAGTCTAACTGTTACCTCCCAAAAGTGCAACTTTTGCGCACAGAAAAGGCGATTTCTTGCAACATTTATGCGAAACCGACAGCAAAACCGTATATCTTTCCACGAAACATACCATCCCTCTCGCCTTTCATTTTCTAAAATCCGAAAAATCGGTTGTAAAGATATTTGCCGAAAAATTAACGCTTTTAACTTAAAATCCGCCCCGATTTTAACAATTCGCCCCGAAAAATAGACTCTATTAGACAAGTTTCAGCAGATAACTATTCCTTTCCCTCCACAATCTTTATTTCTTCTTCCGTCAGGCCATAGAGTTGATAGACGAGGTGGTCGATTTCGGATTCTAAGCAGATTACAGGAACCGTCCGTTTTTTAGGAGTGAAACGCTGACCTGTCCCTAGTGTTCCCAAAGTCGTATATTTCTAAGATAGAAAACGGCGTTATCACCCCAAGTGTCGGCGTTTTCTATCGTATCATTGCAGCCCTTGGAATGAGGGTGGAAGTGGTGAAGCCTGTGATTAAGCATACAGAACCTTTTGAATCACGGGACGGCTCTTTCACCCTACTTCTGAAAGTCAACGGGCTGAAGTTCAGCCCGTTGACTTTCAGCCATACTGGCTCAACGTGTGACGAGGGACTTCTTGTGTTTGTGTCAAGTCCTCAACTGCACCATGTTGAGTGGTTGTTCGGAATTTCCGAACTACTGCTTCTTCCTGCAGTTCTCCTTCTTCAAAGATGTGTTTGAAGTGGATCACGAGAACCGTCCCGCTTTTCTCCCTCAGCTTCACTCCCACTTCGCGAGAGTTCTCTATATGCCGTATAGTTTTTCGAGTTTTGTCATGGTTTATAACTATTCCTCCTATGTTTGACATCGCATATATTATAGTAAGTACCAACGCCTGGCATAGAATCTTGTAAAACACAACGGAGATAAATGTCATTATTGTCTATCAACAATTTCTCTATGCATTCACACTCTGTACTTTTGCACTTTGTAATATAAATGGCGGTGATTGCATCATTGATTTTAAGGTATTCTGCACCCTTACTCACTATACGGTATTCATTTTCATAAGACCAACTTTGATGCTTGGTAAAGAAAAGTTCTTTTTGTTTTATCTTGAAAAAAGAATCAAAATCGTTAGCCACTTCTTGGGTTATATTGGGTGGCTCTGGCAAAGGATCTACATAATTTACTGCATCATGTAACATTGTTGGTTTTATATGTTGTTTCAATTTATTATAGTCAAACTCTATGCATACTCCATTTCCTTTTGATGCATATTGCCCCCACATCATTGGTGACATACATCCTTGTGTATAAGTATCATAATCCATTGTAAGACTGATTTGCTTATAGAGTTTTTTCTCCTCCAAATACTCATCTATGCATTTTATTTCTTCCAAAGTGTGGCATTGTGATGAAGGATTATATTCAAACATATCATTCATATCTATCACTTTCCCAAACTTTAGCGTTTGTGTCAGCCAAATCATCGTAAATGATTTATAAGATGTGTAATGATATAACCTTTGTTTCTTCACTTCTGTACTTAAAGACCTACCAGGATATTGTAATGGTTCTCCATATCGGTATAAACATATTACGTGATTTTGCTTTGTACTTGTCATATTCTTCTCTTGTTATTAATGTCTTTATATCTCTACGATTAAGATTTTGAAAACAAATCATTACAGATATCCAATGCATCACAGCACATGGAGCGGAAATACTTGAATTGTTCATTCTGGTATTCGCTTAAAGCCTTTTTATGCTTGTCACAGGATAACATACCGTGTAAAGAATAGTATCCTTGCCATGCTTTTAGGTCTAAAAGTCCCAACTCACTCTGCTCTTGATTGATGAGCACACCATAATACAACCATTTATTACGGTTATCTTGATACGAAAGCAATTTCTGCTCTAGACTGCTTGGCAAGTTTTGCTTGATTTTCTCCTCAAGGATACTGTATATAAGTTCTCCCATAATACACATCTCAATTGATTCTGTTTATTCTCACCTTGCTTACAAAAACATCATTCATCAATTTAACAAATTGCATCAAAGCCTTATGATAGTTTTTTATTGCTTGTTCTGCTTTCTTGAAATCTATTTCCTTCTGAGTACATGAAGACTCATATATAGCTTGTTCATTGGAAGTCTCTGCTTTTACTTTAACAGAAACGAAGAAATTCTCTATATCTCCGCCCTTAGTTAATAGGCCATTATGCTTAAATTTGTTCACATACTCTGCAATTTTGTCTCTTTTTCCTCTGAGTTTATTTACTTTCCGGAAAAGATTTGCATCTATCAAATATTTACGCTCATGCTCATTGATTTTGTTAAAACTACATTGTTGCTGTATTTCTTTGATATTGCTAGTTCGTATGGAGTTCTTCTCTTCTTTGTTGTAATATAAGCCATAAAAAATCCATATGCATTGAAGAATGATATCAAAAGATGCATTATACCACATAAGAGAATTAACTAAATAGTGAAGTCGTATCCACTTTTCGTCCTCATCTTCTAAAATAAAATTATTAGGGAACTCCTGTTGGCAGAACATATAATAATCATATCTAGCAGTCTTAATTGCATCATAAAGATAATCGTATAAATGGAAAACTTCCTGTAGTGTTATAACAGCAATTGGGCCGTTACTTATACTTGCGAATGTAATCATTTCTTCACGATTTAAATCATGAAGAAAATTTGGAAGAGGAAATTCTTTTAATATTATATCTTTAGCTTTGTCCATAATTATTTTTTCTGCAAAGATAGAGAAACTTTTTGCAATTTCTAAACCGAACGATTAAAAGTTCGCTTACTTCTTTTCTATTATTGCGATTTCCTCTTCCGTCAGACCATAAAGCTGATAAACGAGCGAATCTATTTTCTTGATATATATATCATATTCGGGGGAAATAGGATCTATTTTCTGAATTTTATCAACTATATCCATTATTACAGAACAATTAGGATGATTAACGTTAGGAATGGGAATCATCTCTAAATATGTTTTGGAAATATTTACAGTCAACTTCGATTTGTTTGAGAAATTATTTGCATAATACCAATTTATTATTCTTGAGTTCAACAAAGCAACAATTAATCTATATAGATTGCTAAATTCATCTTTTAATACAATATTATTTATTGACGCAAACGTTTTGTATTTTTGACTGTCTAGTGTCGCCACAATCGGAAAATCGCCGCCACTTATTCGCTGTATGATAATTTTTTTATCTAATTCCCACAAATAATCTGGTCTGGGACGATGTATTTGAGATTTATCCCATAGAAGATATTTAGGGCTACCTTTAAGTCCAAACTTTCGGATATTCTTTCCTCCAAGAAGAGGGACACAGCCAATATCCATAGTTTCACTTATAATTGACTTTTTGGCAACAATACCTTCTATGATATCTCTGCAATAGTAACCTAATGATGTGTTTGACTCGCATAATTTATTGCATATATTTGATACTGAATCATCCCCGAATATATTAAAAGCATAACTTACATTTCGATTAAAGCCGTTCTGTTTTATTTCTTTTATAGTATATAGTTTCTTTTCAAAATCTTCGATATCTGATATAACCTTTACATAGCTTTCTTTATCTCTTTGCTTCTGAAGCAATAGAATAATAGTGGACGCTGTAACATTATCAAATACACCAGCACCAAGATCTACTATTTGATGGATTGTTGTGTTATCTAATAGATATTTTCGTATCCTATCATAAGTCGTGGTTCGTAAAATATTATTTGGAAGTATGTAACTTAAGAAACCATTTGATTTGTTAAGAATTAGCCCGCAAATCACGAAAGTTGCAAACAAATTTATCTTGCCCGATTGATTTGCTTTAGTCTTTTTCTTACTTTTCTCTAACAATGAGAAATACTTTGATTCAATGTTTGCCTTAAAGTCATCAGAAAATTCAACATCTCTTGTGAATACATACGGCGGATTGCCAATAACAATATCAAATCCACCTTGTGAAAATACATCATAGAACCAAGTATGCCAAAGCATGAATTGGTTGTTACCTGAGAGGTCGAGGTCACCAAAGTCAACGTTGATGCTTTGTTCTTTGAGTTGCTGCTTTACATTATTGATAATGTCCTGCTTCAGGATTGCTTTGCGCTTGTGGTCTGTGCAGTTATAGTATTCGTCAAGTTTCTTTCGCAAGTCGAGACGCAGAACGTCAAGCATATCATCAAACATGGTGGTTTGATAAGTTCCTACCTTGTCTAGCTTCAACTCTGTGATATTAGATAAATCAACACCTTTGTATTGCTCCAACAGCGAGTTGCCCTGCATAATCTTGAAGTCAAGGTTGGGCAATGCTTGCGGGGTTTCTTCATCAACGATGAGCGAAAGCCAGAAGCGGAGGCGAGCGATGTCAACGGCACCACGCTCGATATCTACGCCGTAGATGTTCTGTTGGATGATGTGCTTCTTGATTTCGGCGGCTTTGTTCTGCTCGATACCTTCGAGGGCTGTGCGGCATTGGAATAATTCTTTCAGCAAACCCATGGGGAAGGCTCCTGAGCCGATGGCTGGGTCGCAAATCTTGACATCCTTTAAAGCCTCATCTATTTGCTGTCGGAATTTATCATTGGTGCCAAGAGCTGCAACATCGTGGGTAGTCACGAACTGGCGAATGGATTCCTTGGTGGTCTCATCCTCGATGTCGGTCTGGAGATAGGCAATGAGGCTCTCACGACACATGTAGCTGACGATTTCCTTTGGCGTGTAGAATGCACCCTTGTCTTTGTTGTCTTCCAACAAGTTCTCAAAGATGCGACCAAGCATCTCTGGGTCAACACCTACCTCTGCATCGTCAGGATCGTTCTCGTCGATGGTAAAGTTGTAGGATGCAAAGAAGTCAAGCAGGCTCTGCATATATTTGGCTGGCAAAGGAAACTCCGTGTCGTCAGACGCATCACGCTCAAAGAGGCCTCCATTCAGGTAGGGAATCTTCAATTGATAATTGAAAATTGACAATTGAGAAAGATTGCTCTCGCGCTCGGTATTGAGGTCGTTGAAGAGCGACTCCAATTCATTGTCGATAAAGTGGTCTTTGTCCTTACACTCCGCAAAGAGGTTTTGGATGAATTCACGATCGCCTTCGCCCCATGAAGCATCAACGGGAACTCCCAACCAGCCTTTCTTTTGCAGGAACTGAAGGAACACGAGGCGTCCCATAAGTTTCTTGACATAGTCTCGGACGGCTTTCTCTGGATTGGAAAAACCCGAGAACTGACGTATGATATAATCATCGGGCTGTCCCTCCTGCCGTTCCTCCCACTTGTTAGCGACCTTCACCATCCGCTTGCCTGTCACATAGAATACAATGTCTTCGTATTGTTGCTTATAACCCTTGAAGAACATGTCGCTGACAGCATCTACAGAGAATGCTTTCGTCAGGTCTTTCAAGGAAAGATTGCTGTTACGAAGTTTTTCAAACTGCTGAATGGCGGTACGGCTGCGATGTCCTTCGCCAAGAAGGTAGGTGAAGCGTTTCGTGTCGGTTGACTCCTTTTGGTAAGTTCCGTCATCGCCAAACGTCCACGACTCACTGACATACGAGAAGCGGAGCACGCTCTCGTGCTTTCGGTAACAGAACATAAAGACACCGGCGTTGCCATTGTTGCGCCACTGGCTGAGCAACATGTCACGAATGCCTCTGCGGTTGCGCTCTATGTCGACGTTGTCTGCCAATTCCACCTCATAGATGCTGATGGTCTGGTTGTCGCTCAAGGTGATTGTTCCTAACCAGAGAGCTTGTTTGGCAAACGGGCTATGGGTAGAAACGGCTGACGGTGTGCGCCAAAACTCCACTTTGCGTCCGAAGATGTCGTGCAACAACTTCTGCCAGTTCTCACGGTTGTATCTCGATTCGATGATAGGTCTGTAATCCATAGGTTAAATGATAAATAACAATTGATAATTTATGATTGAAAACTTTCTGAGAGGATGATGGTTGGTTCCGATTCCTCTTCTGCCTTTTGGGTGTCACGATAGTAAGCATTGTATTTGTCTGCCATCATGAGTACCTGTTTCAAGGCTTCATCGAAGGTCATCTTGGCTTTGCTGCCCCCTTGCCGTTGCAAGTCTTTCTGCATACGTTGAAGCCGTTTGGCTATCATGGTGATAGTGCCTCGTTCTGTCAGTTTCTTCAGCTGTACCAGCTTCGTATAGACCTCGTCATCTTCAATATGTGGCAGCATGCTATTGATGAGGCTCACGGCTGTCGTCACCTGAGCACCCAGGTTGCTGCGCTGGTTCTGGTTGGATTCCTCTTCCTGCATCTCTTTTACTTTGTCAACGTTGAAGCTCTTTACTGCTTTCTCCACATGGTCATGATGCTGTTCTATTCTTGCAACTGCCTTTTCTTGTGGTGTCGCCTTGAAGAACTTCAGCGCATCGAGCACTGACAGTTCGCTTGCCTTGTCATTGTCAATCAGATAGAACAGCTTGCGGAAGTTGGTCTTTAGGAATACGAGCGTGGCATCAGCAAGCCACGTTCCCTCCACCTCTCGCTTCTCCCTGCCCGTGCGACTGCGCAGAGACAGCTTCTCTATGCGTTGATATTCTTTGCGGTTCTGCTGATAGAGCGAGCGCAACTCCTCATAGAACGGCAGTTCAAGGTTGCGATCTTCCTGTTCTTTCTTGATTCCTTCCTTGAACAATTTGTCCAGGTCACGGTCTATAATCTCGTCTGTTGAATAGATCTGGTTGTCTTCGCCAAACGTGGTGTGGAAAGTCTGAATCTTGCTCAGGGCTATCTGGTTGAGCTTGATTTGCTTATTGCCTTGTCGGGAAGGATAGAACACATAATTATATATAGTGTCCGACTTCGAACCGATACGGTTGACACGACCTATGCGTTGCATCAGGCGGGTTGAGTTCCAAGGAGTATCGTAATTGATGATGATGTTGGAACGATGTAGGTTGACACCTTCTGCCAACACGTCGGAAGTGAGAATGATGTTGTAGTCGTCCTTCTGATGTTTCCAGTTGGCATCGAAGTTCTCGCGTATGGTCTTGAACTGCTGGTTGCGGTTCTTAGCCGAGATGACCATTACGTCATCACGATGAATGCGTCGAGAGAGATATTCAATCGTATCTACCGACTCAGAGAACACCACCAGTTTGCCTTCGAGGTTCTTGTCCTTGCCGAATAGTTCGCTGTTAAGGAGTTCTTCGAACTTAGCAAACTTGGAGTCGTCATCGTCGTCGATGTTCTCCCATTGCGCCCATACATGGTCGAGCAGTTGCTGGTCGTGTCGTAACAGCTCGATGTATTCAGGCAGGAAGTCATCACGTTTGAAAACCGCATTCTTTGGATTGTCTTCCGCCTTCTCGTTCAGTTTTTCTTCTATCTCCTCATCGCTGTACCCCATCTCATAGAGCTTGTTGATGTCCATGTCGGGTGCGATGAATATGCGGTCGTTCTCCCACATGCTGATCATATTCTGGTTAGCTTGGCGAAAGTTCTCAACAGAAATCTTGAACGCATAGAAACTGCTTTCCAGTCGTTTTACCATACCGTTCTTACGTATACCTGCCAAGCTGCGACTGATAAGCTCGGCATTGTCGTAGAGACCGGGAGCAGCTTCCGGCTTCAGATAGGCAATGGCTTTATATCGGGCATAGTTGAGTTCTTTGTCCAGTATGACCATCGCCTCGTCGAAAAGGCTGGCAAGGTGCTCGTTCAGTTCGTACTCCTTTTTGATGGGGTCAGCCACTTTGGGGAATCCGTTCACGTCTTTTGTATAGCGGGGAATCGCTGCTATGTCGGTACGGGTTCGGCGAACGGTCAGGGGCTTGATGACCCTGTCGCGCACACGCTCTGCCAATTTTTTGAACTGCTTGATGTCGAAATTATCTTGCTTGCGCAGCTTGCGGAACTCCACCTGCAAGGGCGAGAAGAATGCCGTGAGGTTGGGCACACCGTCGATGGTACACTGGCGTGGGTCTTGGAACATCAGAATCTGGTTGTACAAGTCAACCGGGGCATTGTTCATCGGCGTGGCAGAGATGAGCATCACCTTCTTCTTGTATCCTGGTATGTTACCTGTCTCTAAACGGGGCATCTTGCAAATTTCCTGTAATTGCTGAAAAGCACCTGTAGTGTGAGTGCGAAACTTGTGAGCCTCATCCACCAATACCAAGTCATACTCGTCAGCATTCCAGTAGTCGTAGTTGTCTTCGTCGAGTACTTTTGAAAGACTGCCATTTGGAATAAAACGGGCATATTGGTCTATGTCGAAATCGTGGAAAGTTGTCTTCCAGTTCTGTTCGACGGCTGGCGGATAGACAACAAGTATCTTCGTGTTGTCGCGACCATTCTCTATGAGGAACTTCTTGGCTATCATCGTGGCGATAACAGTCTTGCCGAGACCCACCACATCGGCAAGAAAGAAGCCGTCATAGCGTATCAGCTTCTGATAGCCTTCGACGACGGCATCGGTCTGATACTCCAGTTTCTGATAGCCGTCGGGCATATCGAAGGGGTTATCATTGTCAATTGCCAGCACACGCTCGGAAAAGTATTCCATGAGCATCTTTATATATAGCTCGTAGGGCGATACATCTTCTTTTACATATGTGCCGTCAAGCGTCGCCTTGAAGTCTTCAGCATCTATTGCCACATTTTTAGCTTCTTCCCAAAGCAGTTCAAACTCATGTCGTGCAAAGTCAACATCCTCGTATTGGGTCAACTTCACATTAAACTCATATTGCTTATCATCTCCAATACCGAGTCCGTTGCCGCTTAGGTTACTGCTGCCGGTGATGGCTGCGCCGAAGGTATGCTGATTGAAGTTGTCGGGATAGAGAATGTAGAACTTGGCATGGATGCGTTTTGAGGGATGGGCGCGAAGTTCCAGCTTGCCATCAATCATGTCTTGCAACATCTGGAGCATGCCGTCTTCTACTTTCTTGTTATATCGCGACTCTTCAATGTCTTTCTTTAGCAGTTGCAAACACTCTTCTTTCACTTCCTCCTCGGCACCAATGAACAGCATACCCTTCTGATAGGCACATGTTATGTATTTATCAACATCAATACCAATAAGGATGCGCACCTTGCTGATACCATCCAAAAAAGGACGTAAAGCAAAATAGCCCGACGCACGAAGGAAGCCAACGACTGCATCAAGATTCTTCACCTGAGGGTTATTCTCGAGTATCCCCTCAAATTCTTTCATCAATGTGTTCCCACCTCGGTTAGTAAAAAAGTGGGACGATATAGGTATGCCTGACATATCTACGCAATAGATTTAAGGAGCGAAAGGACTATCTCGGATGATAATGGGTTCTACGGCAAAGAACCTCAGGACACAATAAAAGCGCGAACCGCCCTTATCGATGTCCCAAGGTCCTAGCAAAACCCCATTCATGCAAATAAGTATAGCCCACGCTATTGCGTAGGCGTTGGTACTTATTCGTGCATAATGTCGTTTGAAGTTGCTAGGTTCAGGGACATCATCGAATAGCACTAACGCTATGTTTTTACCCACAAAATGGCTGTTTGCCTCCTTCGAGGCGTACAACTCGAATGCAAATATAGGAATTTTTTTTGAAAAACAAAAAAAATCTCCCACCTCCCGAGAGAAAAAGAGGTGAGAGACTTCTTGAGTTTGGATGGATAGGTTTTTACTTCCATCTCCAGCGTTCGATGTGCAATCCTTCTGACTGTGCCGCGCTAAAAGGCGGACGTCTTTGCACCAATGCGGGCAAAGGTGTTGCCCGGGGACA
>Ga0256404_1005535_pt1 | contig 22202 bp, 23 predicted proteins | sample RumenRJG_01DNA_FD_185990 | JGI IMG/M metagenome (GOLD analysis project Ga0256404, IMG submission 185990) | Bovine rumen microbial communities from Lethbridge, Alberta, Canada - RJG_01 | ecosystem: Host-associated > Mammals > Digestive system > Stomach > Rumen | place: Canada: Alberta | collected...
CATGTGCAATAATTCATGATGTTTTTTTTAAATGGTACAGCAATCTCCTTCCGACCCAACCTGTACGCTTCTGGTCCTTGGATTCCAGGCAACAGGCACTGATCACGTTGATCATCAGCCCACGAGAGGATGATGGATTGATGGACGGTGTAGGGAAGATGGGAAGCGCGCTGGAAACAGAAATACCTGTTAAGCCAAAATGGCATGCAAACCCTGCCCCTCCTCAGAGAGGCATCGTTTTCCCCTCACGGGAGGACCTGCTCGCCGCCATCTATAGGAGATTTCCTTGCCATCAGGCAGACGCACATCCCCCATGCGAAGGACGCAGGGGGATGGTGGTAGAATCAGATAGCTCGTGTTCTCAGCGCAGAACCCGTCCGCTTCCGCGCGGCCCCTTCTTCAGCAAAGCGAGCACTTCGTCCTTGGTCGTGTAGTTGCAGTCGCCTTTGATGGTGTGGGCAAGGCAGGAACAGGCAAGCGTGTACTCGAGCACGTACTGCAGGTCATCCTTGATTTCCGGATCCTTCAGGGCGTAGACGAGACCGGCGCTGAAAGCATCCCCGACACCGATCGGGTCGACGATGTCGTTGATGTGCCAAGGGGCGTATGTGCCGTCCACCAGCGGTCCGACATACTGCTTGTCGTTCTTGACATCATAGAGGATGCCACCCCAAGTATCGATATTGGCCGACGGCATGTCACGAAGAATCGTGGCGATCAGCTTCAGGTTCGGGTACCGCCCGACCATCGTCTTGCAGAAATCGGGGTTGTGCTCGATCGAGTCGTTGGTATAGACACCGACGGTATCCGAGTCCTCGATGTTGCCGATCAGCACATCGGCATAGGGCAGGATCTGGGCGCACACCTCCTGGGCAAGCTGCTTCTGTCCTTTCGAGGGATCCCACAGCCAGAGTTTCTGGCGATAGTTCATGTCGAAGGAAACGGTCAGTCCCATCTTCTTGGCCCGCTTGACGGCGTCAATGGTCACCTCGGCGGTATCCCGCGTGATAGCCGGGGAGATGCCGGAACAATGGAACCAATCGGCACCCTCCAGAATTTTCTCCCAGTCGTAGTCGCTGGGCCTGGAGTGGCTGAACACCGAGTCCTCGCGGTCATAGATCACCTTGCTGGCACGCTGGTCGGCGCCACCCTCGACGTAGTAGGCACCCATACGGCCACGTTCCGAGCGGACGACCTCGCTGTCGTCGACACCGATGCCGCGCAGCATGGACAGGCAGCACTCCGCCACGTCGTTCTTCGGAAGTTTCGTGACAAATTTCGACGGACAACCCTGGAGGGCGAGAGACTCGGCAACGTTGCTTTCGCTTCCCGCGAACGTAATCGTGGCGTCACCCGGCCATGACTGGCGGATTTTCTGAACTCCGGGGGTTGTGATGCGGACCATGATTTCGCCAAAAGAAACCGTGTATTTCATTGTAGTAATTTCACCTCGTCATCTGAGAAAGACTCCCGTCACGGATAATGAGACGGATATAGTTCAGGAAAGAAACCACGCTGGCGATTGCGGAGAGCACGAAAACCACCTGCATGCAGGCATAGAAGGGTGAGAGCCGACTCACATCCATCATACTCGCCAAAAACAGGTAGAGGATGCCGAGCACGCCACCCACCGCGTAGGTGACCGTCTTGCTTTTGCCCCACATGTTTGCCGGCATCACATGGCCTTGGCTGACCATCAGCAACCTGACAAAGAGAATCGCGAACTCGCGGTACATGATCACGACAAAGACCCAGCTGGGCATGATGCCGCTCATCATGAAGCAGACGAAATAGGTCAGGTGGGAAAGGGTGTCCCCAAACGGATCCATCACCTTCCCCAAGTCGGTGACCAAGTGACAGCGCCGGGCGATCTTCCCGTCCAGCAGGTCGGTCAGCTCAATCGCCACGAACAGGATGAGACAGGCGATGCTGGAGAACATCGTGACCTGAGGCCCCACCCAATAGCGCAGGTTGAACATGATGAAGAACAGGGGCGCCATGACCAGGCGGCCTACCGTCAGTTTGTTGGGGAGCGTCATAATCACATCTCCTTGTACTTGGTTTCAAGGTATCGGGTGAAACTGGTAGCGTCAAGCGCTTTTCCGCTCACCGTCTTGATCAGCGTGGCGGGGTCGAGCCCCATGCCGTATTGCCACACATGCTCGCCCAGCCACCGGACAATCGGCTGCCACTGCCCGCTTGCCAGGATACGGTCGGTGTCGAGCTCCCCTCGGAGCGCATCCCAGATCTGCGCGCCATACAGGTTGCCCAAGGCGTAGGAAGGGAAATAGCCGATGGAACCACCTGCCCAATGGACATCCTGCAGACAGCCGAGGGCGTCGTCAGCGGGACGAATGCCCAACAGTTGCTCGCTGAGCTTGTTCCAGGCTTCAGGCACCTCATCCACGGAAAGACTCCCTTTCACCAGCTGCTTCTCGATTTCGTACCGCAACATGATGTGCAGCACATAGCAGACCTCATCGCTGTTGGTGCGGATACAGCCCGGCTGCACCTTGTTGACCGCCCGGTAGAACTGGTCGAAGCCGATTCCCTCGAGTTGCGTGGCAAACCGCTTTTGAAACGAAGGCCACAGCGCAAGCAGGAAGGGACGGCTACGTCCGATGATGTTCTCCCAAAGACGAGACTGGCTCTCGTGCAGCGCGTAGCTGGCGCCGCCGGCGATGGTGGTTCCCTTCTGCCTGCCCGTCGAGGCCCACTGCTCATACAGCGCATGACCGCTTTCGTGGACCGTGCTGTAGAAGGAGTCCATGACACTGGGATCCGTATAGCGGGTGGTGATGCGCACATCCTCTTCTCCGAGGGTCGAGGTAAAGGGATGGGCGCTCGTCCCCACCAAGCCACGGCTGAAGTCAAATCCCATCGCCTCCATCACCTCCCGCTGCAAGGCCTGCTGCGCCTCGACGGGATAGGTTTTCCGAAGGAAGGAATCGTCGATGGCAGGAGCATGGGCGATGATGTCGCGGACAGGTTCCAGCAAGGGAGCGAACAGCGCGTCGATCCAAGCCTCACTCGCCCCCTCCTCGTAGTCGTCCAACAACACGTCGTACAACCCCTGTCCCGGCTTCCGGCAACAGGAGGCACGTTCCTTCTGCAGGTCGAGGATACGCTGGAACGTCGGAGCGAACAGCTTCCAATCCTTCTTGCTGCGGGCCTCAAGCCAAACCGTATACCCCTTGGTAGTCTCCTCGCTGATGGCAGCGACGAGGGAGGAAGGGACTACATGGGCCTTGCGGTACTCCTGGCCACGCAGGCGGATGAGCGCACGCAGGAAAGGATCCGAAGCATCTCCCTCAGGATTGGCCTCGCTCGCCCCCACCGCCTCCAGGATCTCCCCCATCAAGGGCGAGGTAGCCAACTCGTGCATCCTGCTCTTGATGTATCCCATCTGACGGCCACGCTCGTCACTCGCCTTGGCCGGAGCGTAGAGCTCCTGGTCCCATTCCAATATGGCGCCGATATGGCCGAGCAGGGTAATCTCCCGGTCAATCGCCTCAATCTGTCTGTAAGCCTCTTCTTTCCGCATGGCCCCCATTGTAGGCGGTTGTGCGCCGGAGGAACACCCCCGGCGGAAGGTTTTCCATGCAAAGGGGCAGGAGACCGGTTGACCCAAGAACGCACAGCGCGGTGAATTCTCCTTTGGTCTCCCGGAACAGGAAACCACCCCATGCCATGAGGCACAGGGTGGTCTCTTCACTTACGCAGGGATCAGGTTACTGCAAGTCCGCGGGAACCTCGTCGATCAGGTTGAGCGAATATTCCTCGTTCATCTTCTTGCAGATCTTGAGGAACGTATCCAGCGGCAGGTTCTGCATGCGCTTCTGCGTGCCACGGATGTTGACGCTGACGGTGCGGTTCTGCACCTCCTGGTCGCCGATGATGACCGTATAGGGGTCCTTCATCGTCTTGAACTGCTTGATCTTCTCCTTCATGTTGCGGTCGGTGTAATCGGCCTCGACACGGATGCGGTTCTTCCACAGCAGGTCATAGACCTCCTTGGCGTACGCATTGTGCTCCGGACGGATCGGCACCAGGCCAACCTGGAACGGGTTGAGCCAGAAGGGGAAATCACCCTTGAAGTTCTCGATCAGAATGCCGATGAAACGCTCCAGGGACCCGAAGATGGCGCGGTGGATCATGACCGGCATCTTCTGGCTTCCATCCTTGGCCACATACTTCATGTTGAAGTTCAGCGGAAGCTGGAAGTCCAGCTGGATCGTGCCCATCTGCCACTCGCGGCCAAGACAATCACGCATCTTCAAATCGATCTTCGGCCCATAGAAGGCACCGTCACCCTCGTTGATCTCGAAGTTGCCCTCGCCGTACTTCTTGGCAAGAATCGCCTTCAGGTCCTTCTCTGCCTGGTCCCAGACCTTGATGTCGCCCATGTAGTCGGCAGGTCTGGTGGAAAGCTCGGCCTTGTAGGTCAGACCGAACGTACCGTAAATCTGCTCGGCGATATCCATGATGTCGCTGATCTCGTCACCAATCTGTTCCTCGGACAGCAGGATATGGGCATCGTCCTGGTGGAACATCTGCACGCGGAACAAGCCGTTGAGCGTGCCGCTCTTCTCCTTGCGATGCACCGGATCCACCTGGCTGATCCGAAGCGGCAGTTCCTTGTACGAGCGCAGCGAATGCATGTAGACCTTGATCGCGTTGGGGCAGTTCATCGGCTTCAGGCCGTAGATGTTGTTCTTGTCCTCCTCGACCAGGAACATGTTGTCCTTGTAGTGGGCCCAGTGGCCGCTCGTCTCCCACAACTGCTTGGAATTGAGCACAGGAGCGGAAATCTCGTTGTAACCGTGCTGCTCGTGGATGCGTCTCCAGAAGTCCAGCAGGGCATTGTAGCTCTTCAGGCCGCGGGGCAGGAAGTAAGGCATGCCCGGGGCAGTCTCGTCGAACATGAAGATGCCAAGCTCGGGGCCGATCTTCTTATGGTCTCGCTCCATAGCCTCGCGGATCAGGTTCAGATGGTCCTTCAGCTGCTTCTGGTCAGGGAAGGCGTAGCAGTAGATCCTCTGCAACTGGTCGTTCTTCTCGTCGCCCCTCCAGTAGGCGCCGGCGACGCTCTTGATCTTGAAGGCGGCGCCGAGCAGTTCCTGGCTATTGGAGACATGCGGTCCCCTGCAGAGGTCGACGAAATCGTCTCCCGTATAGTAGACGGAAATCGTCTCGTCCGCGGGAAGGTCCTTGATCAGCTCAACCTTGTACTTCTGGTCGGCAAAAATCTTCAGCGCCTCTTCCTTGGAGACGACCTTGCGTGTCCAGTTCTCCTTGCGCTTGAGAATCTCGTGCATCTTGTCCTCGATGGCCTTGAAATCATCGGTGGTCACAGGACGGGGCAGCTGGAAATCGTAGTAGAATCCATCATCAATCTGGGGTCCGATGGCAATCTGGACGTGCTCGCGTCCGAAAATCTCCATCACGGCTTTTGCCATCACATGGGACAGTGAATGGCGGTATACCTGCAAATACGCTTCTTTATCCATTTTGCGTCTCCTTCAAGCATAGAAAAAAGCCTTCATGCCTGCGTCACTGCAACAGGCATCAGCCGTATTGCAAGGACGAAAGCATCAAGGCTTCCGCGGTTCCACCCTGCTTCTCTCTGGGAGAGCACTCATGTCTGGCCACTACGCAGGTCGTCTCGATCCAACTACTGGTTGCCGTTCGAAGGATGACTCGGAAGGGGTTTTCACCGGATACCCGCCAAAGCCCTCTCAACCAATGGAGCCTCTCTCTGTGGTGGCACATCCGACTACTCGTCTTCGTCTCAGTCGTTGTCTGAACAATGCACTTGTTTCCCAAATAAGTCAAGAGGGACCACCAGGTCCTTGCATCACAAGCAAAAAGCTTCAGGAAAGGTGGGCGGTGACCACCTGGGCCGCCTTCTCCAGCAGAGAGGCGTCCTCCCCTGTGAAGCGTCCAAGGCTGGTCGAGTCCAGATCCAGGACGCCAATCAGGGTTCCGTCCACCATCAGAGGAACGACCATCTCGCTCCGGCTGGCCGAGTCGCAGGCGATATGGCCGGGAAACTGGTGCACATCAGGCACCACGATCGTCCGCTCCCTGACAGCAGCCGTCCCGCAGACCCCTTTGCCCAGAGCGATCTTCGTACAGGCGACCTTGCCTTGAAAAGGACCCAGGTAGAGGTGTCCGCCCCGACGCAGGTAGAAACCCACCCAGCTGACGTCGGGCAACCGCTCAAAGAGGTAGGCGCTGGCATTGGACAGCACCGTCATCATACGAAACGGGTCTCCCTCCCCGCCCGAAAGCAAGGAAGAGAGACCAGCGAGAAACGAGTCGCGACCGGTCATTTCGTCATCGACTTGACCGGAGTCGCAGCCTTGTTGCCGCCACGCAGCCTGAGAGCCACCTGCGGCTTGACGATGCAGCCGGGACCGCCGATACAGCCGCCCTCGCAACACATTACCTCGATGATGTCGGCATCCGGCTTGCGCTTTTCCCAGACCTTCATCAAGGTATAGACCTTCTTGTCCACACCGTTGAGGTCCATCACCTTCGGCTCGGGACCATGGTATCGGCGCATGACACTGGAGATGACACCATTGGAGACGGCGAATCCGCGACAGTCGCTGAACGTCTTGTCGTCGCCCAAATCTGCCGGCTGCATCTCGCGGACATCGATATCCTTGGCCATGAAGATGGCCGCCAGCTCGCTGAAGGTGATCACGCCGTCGACGTTCGGGTCTCTGGCAGCCTCGATCTTCTTCGCGAAGCAAGGACCGATGAAGACCGAGAAGGCGCCGGGATTCTCCTTGCGGACGATTTCACCGGTGTATGCCATCGGAGTCTTCGCGTCGCTCCGTCTGCCACGCATATAGGGAAGCAGCTTGTTGCCGATTTCCAGGTAGGCGGAACAACAGCTGGTGGTCATCCACTCGCCCTTCGCCATCCGCTCCTCAAGCTCCTTGGCCTCGTTGATGCTCGTCACTTCCGCTCCACGGGACACCTCGACGACACGGGAGAAACCGACCTTCAGCAGAGCGGCGACAATCTGGGCCAGTGTACCCGGGAACTGTCCCTCGATCGCGGGAGCGATCATGGCGACAACCGGCTGGTCGCTGGCAAGCCTTTTCAGGACGGGGAACAGGCCACTGCGCTCGACGATGGCGCCGAACGGACAGGAACTGGCGCAGCGGCCACAGGAAATGCAGTGCTTGTGGTCGATCTCCACGTACCCCTTCTCGTTTTTCTTCACACAGCCGACGGGGCAGGCAGCCTCGCAGGGAACAGGAATATGGATGATCGCCGTATAAGGGCAGACCTCCTTGCACTTGCCGCAACGGACGCAGCGGTCCGTGTTGATGTGTGCCTTGCCGGTGGTAAAATCAATCGCGTCACGCGGACAGTTGGCAGTACAAGGACGGGCGAAACAACCACGGCACTGGTCGGTGACACGATACTGCTCTGGAGGGCATCCATAGCAACCGGTGCTGATGGTGGTCAACATCGGGGCGGCGGGCTGGTCCTTCTCCAGCACCTCCTTCACATAGGCGGAAAGGGGTTTCATCTCGTCATCGAAGCGCTCGATGTCGATGCCCATCATCGCCATGATGCGGTAGCGGAGCATGGCCCGTTCCTTGTAGATGCAACAGCGGTTCGGAACACGGTCCTTGGGAATGATGACCACAGGAATCTTGTCGACATCCTCGACAAGCGTACCTTTGAAGAACGACTTGATGACCTCGGTCTCAAGCCTACGTTTCATGAATGTGAACTGGTTGTTGATCTCAAGCATTCACGGCCTCCGACAGCAACTTGATGAAACGATCCTGCGTCACGTTGCCGTATACCTTGCCGTCTATGGAAACATACGGGGGCTTGTCGTTCTCGCCAGCGGCGACATGCTTGCACACGTCCAGGCAGGAAGAGCCCTCAATCTCACAACGCTCGACAATCTCAGGATCGAGGAAGTCGTTGTACAACAACAGATCCGCTCCTCCCTGCACGAAACAGGCAGTCCCGACGCAGATCTTCACGTCCACTTTCTTTTTCTGCATAGCCATCTTTCCTTCCCCCGTCAGATATACTCCAGCGAGGTTTCCTTCAAATACATATCTTCCAAATCCTTGCGGATTCTGGCAACCATCGTCCGCCTGATTCCGATTTCCGCCGGAATGTTCGGGTCCTGGTGGGCCTCGTTGATCTTCGTGCCGACGATGAACGAAACCTGGTCGCTGTCCAGCAAAAGGCGGACAAACCGCTTGACGGCGTCGTCGGGAAGCTGGTCCCTCGGCGTCCTCTGTTCCAGCACCTTCGCCACCTTGCTCAACGTCAGCATACCTTCCGTCACCAAATCAACACCCTCCATGGAGCTCATGGGGGGGACGTCCTTGCTCCAGTGGGTCATGTCCACTTTCAACGGCGCGTGGAAGAGCCGGCTGACAATCAGGGCGGTAGTACCGCCACTGACAATCTTCTTTCCTTGGAAGGAACGGATCTTCTCCCCAAGGATCTCGTCGCTCTCCTTGCTGAACGGGGGCCCGGTCACCACCAAGGTCCGTCTCGGCTTGCGCACGTAGACCACAGCGCACGTTATATCATCCTTTGACGACAGTCCGTCAAGGTTATATGCGTGCTGGACGATTGCTTTCGCCAGGTCATGGCTGGCGATATCGGGATCTTTTGCGATCTGGTCCTTGGCGAAGGCTCGCACTCCCGACAAACGCCATCCCAAGGGGAGGGCGCTGCCCATGCCGCTCTGCGTCACTCCGTCGCTGAACATGATCAGACGGTCCCCATAGCCCATCGGGAACGAGGAACGCTTGACGATCTCCTGCTTGAAGGCCCCAGGCCGTTTCAGGTCGATGTTCTCCCTGTCCCAGACAATCTCCTCGCTATCGTGGAAGCGCAGGGCGCTGGGATTGTCGTACTCGACGAGCGAGACCTGGATATCCTTCATGGACGGAAACCGGATGTCGGCGATCGTGAAGGTCGAATAGCTGATCTTCCTCTCCTTGCAGACCGGCAACGTGTTCATGATGATCTTGGCGCTGTTGTTCAGGTCCATGCCGCCAAAGGAGAGCTTGTGGGCCATATGGGCGGTCAGGGACGCGAGCACATTGGCCTTCACCCCGCTGCCCAGCCCATCGCTCAAAGTCGCGACAATCTGGTGGCTTCCCGGGTTTTTGGAAAGCAGGAAGACGTCGCCACCGATCTTCTGGTCGTGCTTGTAGATCTGATAATAGTCCACATCGATGAAGATATCGTTCATGTCAGGTCCTGTCCGTCATCCTTCGAAAAGCCATTGGCGTCGTCATTCTGCGTGGAAGGCACCTTGAACGCGTCAATCAGGCTGTTGAGCATGATCTCGGTGTCCGCGGCGTTCTCGCCAAGGAGGCTGGCGATCTGCTGGACGGTATTCAGGCTTTTCTGGATGACATCCTCCGCCTTCTTGACCACCGTCTCACGACGCACGGTGGGGCTCGTCACATCCTCGAACAGCGCGCCGACCAGTTGCTGGCTGCTGACCGTGAAGAAGGTCACCCGCAGGAACTTGTCCTTGTAGTGCAGGCGGTACTGGTTGGTTTTCCCTTCGGCGTCGAACTGCTCGGTGAACTTCTCATGGAACGGGACGAACTGCTCCAAGGGAAGGCCCTTCATCATGTTCAGCGCCTGTTCGTCCGGCTCGAAGCCAAGCTCCCCGAACAAGTCGAGGAAACCTGCGTTGCAGTCGTGGATCTTCAGCGAGTCGTCGACGATGACGACCCCCATGGGAATGGTACGGAGCAGCACATCCATCTTGCTCTGGGCCGCCTTGCGCATGTTGGTCACGCACATTTCCGGCTCCGCCATCCCGTTCAAGTAGGCAATCGCCATCTCCCTGCAGCTGTTATAGCCACACCCGCCACAGTTCAGCTCGTCCGCCTTGCTCTTCTTGCCAAGCTCCTTCAGGGCGCGGAGTATCTCGTCCTCACTGTGGGTCTCATAGACCGGCGCGACATCGACCATCTCTTCCTCACGGACACGGCCGGCGGGCTCCAAAACGCCATACCCCTCCTTGAGCAGCAACTGGATGAAATCCTCGGGCGGGACGAAGGTCTTGCCTGTAGAGACGCGTTTGGCGCTGAACTGCTGCATCGCGCCCTTGCGGTCGGCAGGCGAGCAATCCTTGCGGGTACCCGGTCCGTTGATGCAACCACCCTCGCAGGTCAGCAACTCGAGGAAGGTCTCGCTTCCCGGACCACCTTCATCCAGATGGCGCAGGGCGCCAAGAACCTGGTCGGCCCCGGAAAGGGCAACCCCTTTCGTCTGCATCGGGTCCCTGCCCCAGGAAAGACTGGCGATCATGCCGCCCTCGACCGGGTAGAAGGTGCTTGCCCCTGCCTTGCATGGCATAAAAGGAGGCACGTCCTTCACCTCGACCTTGTCCAGACTGATGCCCTCCTCGCCCAACCACTGGCGAAGCTCGCCGAAGGTCAGGGCGAAGTCCGGGTACCCCGGACTCTGGTCGGCCTCGACCTTCTTGGCGATGCAGGGTCCGATGAAGACGATGCCGATGTCGTTCCCATACAAATGCCTCAGGTAGGCGCTCTGGCACTGCAGTGGAGAGGGAATCGGAAGCAGGCGTTTCACGTCATTGGGAAAGTACTTGTGCACAAGCTGGACCACCGATGGACAAGCGGTGGAGATATAGGGACAGCTGCCGCCATGGGCCTTGGTGATTTCCTCGACAGAAGCGTTGACCAAAGCCGCCCCGATGGCGGTCTCGCTGACCCCGCAGAACCCCAGCCGCATCAACGCGCACAGCAGCTGGTCTCCCTTGCCGGGAAACTCGGAGACGAACGAAGGGGCAAGGGCGACAATCACGCGGCTCTTGTCCTTCATGAACTGTTTGACGCGAGCGACGTCATTGCGGACCTTCTTCGCGTGAGAAGGACATACGCCCACGCACTTGCCGCAAAAAATGCAACGATCCTTCAGCACGACGGCAGAGCCTTCATTCACCTGAATCGCTTTGACCGGGCAGCCACGGACACACTTGTAGCAATCCCGGCACTCGGTCAGCTCCGTGTAGATTGGGTAAATCACGCCTCCCCTCTCCTCTTGGCAAGCGCCTTCTCAAGCAGGTCGGTGACCACGTCGCTGTCGACGTGCTGGTACCGCACCCCGTCAATCGACAAGTTCGGCCCGTCCGAGCAAGCGTTCAGGCACAAATGGCCCTCGAACTCCACCTCATCCTCCAGGTGGTGCTCCTGAATATATGACTCCAAGTTCATCAGAGCCTGCGAGTTCCCCCTTGCGAAGCAAGAGCTTCCCATACAGAGCTCTACCTTAATCTTATCCATGGTTCTTCCTTTTGTATGGAATAAGATACACCTCGTGGCGAGACAAGTCAAATTATATGAAGGAATTATTTCATCGTCCTGCACATTGAGCGGCAATAAAAACACATAAGTTCCGTGTTAATATGTTTCGTAGTATTTTATTGATTGCCATAGGTACATAAACTGCCAAAAGTTCTCATCACCGTACAACAAGAAACCATTCGGCGGAACAGGAAAGATTCAAGAATGCGACAGGGCATGACGTACGGCGAGCAAGGTTTCATGAGCGGTGCTCGCTCCGGTAGCAAGCCCCACCTTCTGGAAATGGCGCATCTCGTCGGTCACGTCCTTTTCGCTCTCGATGGAGTAGACGGCCAGAGAGGGGTTTGTCTGCCTGGCCAAGGAGGCGAGCGCCTGGGTGTTTGCCGAGTTGCGGCCGCCGATGACAATCAGGGCATCACATTTGCCTGCCAGGTCCACCACCGCCTTTCTGCGGGCTGTCGAAGCGGGACAGATCTGGTTGACAAACACCACTCGGAAAGGTCGCAGCGCCTCTTGGATTTCCTGCCATTTTTCCTCTTCGAATGTGGTCTGGACAAAGGCGGCATAGGAACCATCCCTTGCAAGAGAGACCACATCTGCCGGCGAGGAAAGCAGGATCGGATGGATACCATCGATCCCCATCATCGAATTGACCTCGGCATGGCCCCTCTCTCCGATGACAAGGATATGGTGGTCAGACGCGTATTTCCGGATCAGAGCAAGGTTGCGGGTCACCACCGGGCAGGTGGCGTCTACCAGGGAATATCCCGCGGCAAGGAATTCCCTCCTTTCCTCGTCGGTCATGCCATGGGCACGGACAACCAGCACGCCCCCTTTCCCCTCAGAGGGAGCATTGATGGCGACAAGGCCGCGCCTCTCGAACTCGTCAGTCACAATCCTGTTGTGGATCAACTGGCCGAGGCTATAGACCGGACGGTCGTGGACGGACCTCAACTGTTCGTCCGCCAGTTTCAGAGCGCGCTTTACCCCACCGCAATACTCAAGCACAGAAGAAAGGATGATTTGCATGCGTCCATTTTACCGGGAATCAGCGGCAAGAACCACTGGAGATGAAAGATATCGCCGGACAAAGTCGTTTTCCCAATACACCAACCACCCAATTTGCCTGGCAAGCTGTGGACGCAGGAAAAGACATCCCGCCCCTACTCCCGTATCGGGGATACCTTTCCCAAACTGATTGTCGAAGAGGGCCAGACAAAACCCTGGAGGACCAAAGAAGGCATTCTGGACTTTCTGTTGGACTAACGCTGGCTGGATATCCTGTAATACCAGCTCGATGCTTTGCTGGATTCCATCCATTGGGAATTCTTGACAGAAATGCCAGAAATTTTCAGCATCGGCAAGGACTGCTGGATTGGCACACAAAAACCGCCCGGAACACATCCGGGCGGCATGAGCAAATCACCGGGACTCACTGGGCGGAAGCAGCCTTTTGGGCGGCTTTCTTCTCCTGTGCCTTGGTGATCCAGACCAGGAAGACCGGTGCCAGCATATTGCTGCTGAAGGTACCGACAACCAGGCCGAAAATCATCTCGATGGCAAAGAGCTTGATATCTCCCGTCGCAAGGATGGCGAGAGGGGCGATGGCAATCAGGGTCGTGACCGTGCTGAACAACGTACGAGTCCAGCTCTGCGTCACGGAATTGTCGATCTGGACCTCAAGCGAGTTCTCCGGATAGAGCTTCGCGTTCTCGCGGACACGGTCGAAAATGACGATCGTGTTGTTCAGGGAATACCCAATCAGGGTCAGGACCGCGGCGACCGTGGTGCTGGACACCTCGAAGCGCATCAACGCGATGAAGCTCAGCATCAAAAGCACGTCGTGGCACAGGGCCAGGATGGAACTGATCGCATAGGCGAAACGGAACCGGATCCAAATATAGCAGAGAATCAAGACCAATGCGGCAAGCACGGAAAGAACAGATCCACGAATCAAAGAAGAGGAATACTTCGGTCCGACGAAATCGCTCTGCAACACGACGACATTGTTCTTGCCGAACGCCGCGTCAAGCGCAGAACTGATCTCGCTCGTCTTGCTCTGCTGGGTCTCGCCACCGCTCAAAGCCGTGCGGATCTGGAAGACCTGGTCGGCAGCGGCGCCGACAGTCTGGATTCTCACACCAGGCATCCCGTTCAGGGCCTGACGGACCTGCTCGATAGTGATGTTGCTCCCCTTGGCGAAGTTGACGACAGTCGGCTCCTCGGTAAGGATAGCCGGGAAGCCATACCCGGAAAGGACGGCGCCAGTTGCCAGCGAACCATCGAACACCTGGGTGGTGACACCCTCGGTCTGGTTCAGCGCGGCGGCGAGGTCCTGCACGGTCGGGTACTGGGTGGCAGGGTACGTAATGGTCTTCACACCATCATCCCCTCGCAACTCGAGGGAGAGGTTGCCGCCAACGACGGAAAGCCGTGCGGTCTTGCCACCAGTGTAAGCGACAGCCAGTCCGCTCGGAGCGACCTGGACACGAAGCCCAAGACCACTCTCGAAGTCGATACCGCGGTTGAAACCATGGAAGACGACCATGCTGATGATGCCGATGGCAAGACAGATGCAGGCCAGAGCGCAGCTCAGCTTGCGATTCTTATACACCTGAATAGTCTTCATTTGCTCTTCCTCCAGCTGATGTTCAGCTTGCCCTTCGGGTTATCCGTCACGGCGGCGTCCATGATCAGGTGCGTCACGAACAACGAAGTGAACACACTGCTGATGATACCGACGCAGAGCGTGTTGGCGAATCCCTTCACGGCAGAAGAACCGAGGAAGGAAAGAACGAGACCTGCGATGATCGTGGTGACGTTCGCGTCCATGATGGTCCAGAAGGCCTTTCCATAACCGGCATTCACAGCGGCCTTGTCGCTCTTCCCGGCGCGAAGCTCTTCCTTGATACGCTCGTTGATGATGACGTTCGAGTCGACCGCCATGCCGAGGGTCAGGACCAGACCAGCGACGCTGGAGAGCGTCACGGTGAATCCGAACGAGGTAAGCAGGGCGAACATGATCACCAGGTTGAAGACCAGCGCGAGATCGGCGACCAAACCGGAAACCTTGTACTCGGCAATCATGAACAGGATGATCAGGCCGATACCGATGAGCAGGGCGAACATGGCCGCATGGACCGCGTCGTCGCCAAGAGTGGCGCCCACGCTCTGCTGGCTGGCAACGGTCAGGTTGATCGGCAGGGCGGCCGTCTTCAGGACGATAGCCAGGTCATCAGCCTCTTTCTGGCTGAAACCGCTGATCTGGACGGAAGAACGGATGGCCTCGTTGATCGTCGCCATAGCCTTGACGTTGCCGTCCATGACAACCGCCAAGGTGTTGCCGACGTTGGCACTGGTGAGCTTGTAGAACAAGTCACCACCCGTGCTGTCAAGCTGGAAGTTGACCACCGGCCTCCCGGTGATGCCGTCAGTGCTGGTGGTGGCGCTTTCAAGGTGCTCGCCATCCAACGCCACTTCCGAGTTCAGCACGACAAAGCGCTGCAACTCGTCGATGCCATATTCGTCATTGACATAATATCCAGTGGCCACCTTGCCGGCAGGCAGGAAGCTGGGCTGGCGGATCGAGCCATCATCGTTGAAGGCTTCGGTCGGGTGCTCCGCAAAGTACTGCTGCAACTGGGTGGTCAGGTCGGTGTCCACCATCTGGAACGTCAAGGAACCCTTTCCGCGGAGGAAGGAGTTGATGCGCTCCGGATCCGAGGCGCCGGGAACCTCGATCGCGATCTGGTCGCTGCCCTGCAGCCGGATTTCCGGCTCGCTGACGCCGAACTGGTCGATACGGGTTTTCAGAATCTCGATATCCTCATTGACCAAGCTGGTCACCTGGGAGGACGAGGGAGTGATGCCGGTTCTCTCGGTATACCCTTCGACGTCGGCATCAAGCAAGACGCTCATGCCTCCCTGGAGGTCCAGACCAAGCTGGAGGGCCTTGCCACTGAGCTTCTTCAGACCAGTCAGCTCGCTGCGGTAGTGGTCCTCGATGGCATCCAGCAGGTCCTTCTCCGTGTAGAAGCCACGCAGCAACGTGGAGACGGTCCACTTCGACGGGACGCTCTCCTTGCTTGCCTTGTAGGTCGCCTTGGCTGCGCCCTTCAGATATCCGAACTCGCTCGGGACATCCGCATCCGGATTGCCCTTCACGAGATCCAACAACGCACGCGCGTCGCGGGAAGCTTGGCCACGTGCATACTCTCTGATCTGTACGTTGGATCCTGTTGCGAGATCCTTGGTTGTCTGGGGCACAAACCCGTACCACTTCACCGTGGGATACAGGAAGATACCGCACAGGACAACCACGAGCAGTACGATGATCAGACGATTCCGTTTTTTCATGATACTCTCCGATTATCTGTCGAATTGACGAGTTAGTTTTCTTTCTTGGGTTCTTCAGTTGCAGGCTGTTCGGTCTTCGGCTCGCTCTTCGCTTCAGCCTTCTGGTCGGCTTTCTTCTCGGTCTTCGGGTTGGAAGCGACCTCCTTCTTGTTCAAGACCTGGCTGATTGCGTTCTTGGAGAACTCGATACGGGTGTTGTCGTCGACCTTGACGATGACGCTGGATTCCTTGACGGCGACGACAGTCCCATGGATTCCTCCGATGGAAACAACCTTGTCACCCTTCTTCATGGCACTCAGCATCGCCTGAGTCTCTTTGTCACGCTTTCTCTGGGGACGAATCATCAGGAAGTAGAAAATCAGAATGATCAGCACGAATGTGATCATCGTGGTGGCCATGCTTCCCGTGGAAGAACCAGCCGCGTCGGCACTCATCATAAAATTCAGCATGTTTTCCTCTTTCTCAGATGGACGAGACGGACGGAATTCGCCCACTACGCCCTATTTTCCAAGTACCGAACAAAGTACCACGAGTAAAGTACTCCAGTCAAGTTTGCATGCATTTTGGCAAGATTTTCTTCTCAACATTTACATCTTTGGTAAAAGCAGTCTGCATTTAGACTTATGGTAAAATATGATTCATCTACGTAAACTTAAAACGACAAAGACGAGAGTATTCACAGAAGACAAAACGAAGAAAGCGTCGTCCCTTAGAAGGAAAAATTATAGATGTTGGTAAAGAAGTCATCCTTCCTTATAAGTGGAAACGACTCCCTGAATGGCATCGATATCGTCCAAAGGATTCTTCTCGAACATTACCAAATCAGCATATTTTCCTACCTCGAGTGTGCCCGTAATACATCGCTTGCGGTCTTGGTGGCAGAAAACCATACCGCCTCATTGGACATGCCAAATGCATGGTTCATGCGCATTTCTGTAGCAAAGCCCTCTCTTATCACCGTTACTGCATGGGATCCTCCGGTTGGGAGGAATCAATGGAGGCGCAAATAGAAACGCCGTGGCCGATTGCCCTTCTCTTGCCGTCCAGGTCTCCGGGCTTTGCCTTTGCCCTCATCCACGACAGAGCAGGATCAGCCAGGTGCAGGATGTTGTAACGGGTGACAATCGTCGGACAGTAGTAAGCCCCCGCCGATGCCATCATCCTCACCGCCCCAGCATCCGATTGGGCATGTTCGATAATTCGACCCCCAGCACGGATGGTATTCTTCGCTCCCTCTAGAGTGGTACAGTGCTACCCTGTCAGCTTCCTCGCAAGCTACCCGCATTTGTTCCTCAGGCAATTGAACGGCATAAAGTCTGGAGCCTTTCCCCATCTCACCAATAGCGATGAACGTGATAACGCCGGCTCCGTGTCCTTCTGTAATTGCAATAGCTTGATGGATGAAGGCATTGAAACGAGTGAGCGGAAGGAAGAGTATACCACGTTGAAAATCCCATACCGAGCTTGCCGGACGACTCGCTGGTGTCAACGAGGAGTTGTAGCCGGTGAAAGATATTCGTTATTGGGGCGCTAAGGTTCTTTCACCGGAACAGGCTGTTGAGAAGCGGCCAGAGCCAAAGCACTTTCTCAAAGAGCGCTTGCAGTATGAGCAGGCTGAAAGCAAAAGAAACAGGAGCAGAAAATACCACAGCACCAAAAGCAGGATATGGAATCCTAACAGGCACTTGCCGTTTTCTTATTTCCCGAAGAGATCGCTATGACTGCCGGTTCTGGTAAGTGTCAACACAAGCAGATCATTCTCGATCCGATAGATGAGCAGCCAGTCCGGCTGTATATGACATTCACGGTGTCCTACCCAATTTCCAGTCAAGGCATGATCTTTGTTCTTCTCTGGAAGCCGTTCGCCGTTTGCCAACTTGCGGATGACGTTATCGAGGAGGTCGATCTCCAAGCGGCGCTTCATCGCCAGTGTATAGTCTTTCTTGAACTGGTTAGTCCAAACGATGTCTAAGTGCTTGCTCATTCCTTTAACGCCCTCAACGCTTCTTCGACATCGGAGTAGCGCTTTACAGACGGATCACGGGCAATACGCTCTGCTTCCAACATCGCCGCCATTGTCTCCTTGTTCGGCTGTTCCATGCGAACATCAAAAGGAAAACCGCCGACACGGAGCGACTGACGAAGAAAGACATTGATAGCGGTGGTCAGGTTGACACCCAATTCGCCATACAGAGCTTCGCACTGCTTTTTGATATCACTGTCCATACGGACGCTGAAATTCGTAGTGGTAGCCATATTGTCAACTCCTTTCATTGCTATTGCACTTATATTATATGCAGTTTGCAATGCAAAATCAATGCAACAGACGAAGAATTTACGAGAGGGCACATGTTTCTTGAGGAGGGCTTGCCTATGAACTTATTTGAAGCAGTAAACAGAATGTGACCACCCGACAGGCGGCAGAGCTATATGGTATTCGTATGGGTCGCACTGGAATGGCAGTCCGCCCATTGCATGATGACAGAAACCCAAGCAAGAAAGTGGACAAGCGTTTCCATTTTTTGCCTGTCAAGCTGACGAAGGTGAGGTCTATTTCGTTTCCAGACTGTTTGCATTGTCGAGCAAAGGAGCTGCCATGAAGTTGACTGCCAATTTCGACATTGATTATGACCTCAAGCAGAAACCATCAATCAAGCCAAAGATCAGAGAACCCACACCGGAGCAGACGTTCAAACAAGAGGAGAATCATTCCTACAAGGTACTGGCTGATTACTTTCATTAACTCAAAGCGTGGAAGCCCTGCGAAAGGGAAGCTATATCGAGTACCTGCTTGATATTCTCGTGTATGGCTCTCCTGAAGAAAAGAAAGCTCTGATTGCCGAGCAGAGAACGGAGGTGATGAAACTTGAGCAGCGATTTGCAGAACCTACAACCGACTGCGACCACGGAAGAAGCCTGGACTTGCGCGATAACGGCGCTGTCAAAAACAGCATACAAAACTGTTTGATTGAATTTCTGAATTGAAAATAGTTTGTGAGACTTTTCCATTTTTATCTTGACGGAACTCTCCCGGAGGTCAGAGTACAAAGCGCACAAATACGTTCTCTCGCTCACATGCTTCTGGCCATTGCCCTGTCCCTCCCTGTTATTTAATCAGCTTGTAAGCATCTTTCAATGCGCCGTCATACCCTTTCAGAATCTTGGTTGCCTCTTCCTCTGTGTTTTTCGAAGTAGCTATGCAATTTGGCAATCGCAGTCATCGAGTTGGCATCGTCAGCCATGCTGTTGATAGCAACATTGATTTTGGTGACAACCTCTGAACCAGCCCCTTTCGGAACAAAGACAGCAGGGGCTGTCAGGTTGACCTATCTTTGTGGCTAAGAAAACAGGCTTATATCCCACAAACAAGAAGACCGGCCCCATGTCAGGAGCCGGTCCCGGGAATTCATCTGAGGAGGTCTCAGATCACATCATGCCGCCCATGCCGCCCTCGCCCTGCGGAGCCGGATTGGCTGCCGGAGGAGTCGGGATATCGGTAACGGCGCACTCGGTCGTCAGGATCAGGCTGGCGATGGAGGCCGCGTTCTGCAGAGCGCTGCGGGTAACCTTCACAGGATCCACAATACCGCTCTTGACCATATCGCACCACACCATCTTCTCAGCATCGTATCCGACGCCCTTCTTCTCGTTCTTGCACTTGTCGGCGATGATCGAGCCATCGACACCGGCGTTCTCGGCAATCTGTCTGATCGGCTCTTCCAGAGCACGGCGGACAATCTTGTAACCGGTCTTTTCCTCGTCAGTGCAGGAGCTCAGGTCTGTCGACTCCAGCGCCTTGGCGGCCTGGCAGAGCGCGACACCACCGCCGGGGATGACACCCTCTTCGATAGCGGCGCGGGTAGCGCTCAAAGCGTCCTCGACTCTGTGCTTCTTCTCTTTCAGCTCGACCTCGGTCGCGGCGCCGACGTTCATGACGGCAACGCCACCAGCCAGCTTGGCAAGTCTCTCCTGAAGCTTCTCGCGGTCGTAATCGCTGGTCGTATCGCCAATCTGCTTCTTGATCTGGGCGATTCTATCCTTGATGTCATCGCTCTTGCCGGCTCCGTTGATGATCGTGGTGTTCTCTTTCTCGACCTTCACGGACTTCGCTCTGCCAAGCTGGGCAAGATCGGTGTTCTCAAGCTTCATGCCGAGTTCCTCGCTGACCACCTGGCCGCCGGTCAGGATGGCGATATCCTCCAGCATGGCCTTGCGGCGGTCACCGAAGCCAGGAGCCTTGACGGCGACGACGTTCAGCGTGCCACGGACAGCGTTGACAACCAGCGTTGCCAGAGCCTCGCCATCGACATCCTCGGCGATGATCAAAAGCGGCTTGCCGCTCTGGGCGACCTTCTCCAGGACAGGGAGAAGTTCCTTCATATTGGAAATCTTCTTATCGTAAATCAGGATGTACGGGTTATCGAGCACAGCGGTCATGGTGTCACGGTTGTTGCAGAAGTAGGCGGAAAGATACCCGCGGTCGAACTGCATGCCCTCGACAAAATCGGTCGTGGTGTCGATGGTCTTGGATTCCTCGACAGTGATGACGCCATCAAGGCCGACCTTTTCCATCGCGTCAGCGATCTCGTCACCAATGACACGGTCGTTGTTGGCGGAAACGGAAGCGACCTGGGCGATTTCCTCTTTCTCACGGACCGGGGTGGAAACCTTCTTGATCTCGGCAACTGCGTCAGCGACAGCCTTGTCGATACCGCGGCGGATGCCCATCGGGTTGACACCGGCAGAAACACTCTTCATGCCTTCCTTGATAATGGACCAGGCAAGCACGGTAGCAGTAGTCGTGCCATCACCGGCGACATCATTCGTCTTGGTGGCGACCTCTTTCAGCAACTGGGCGCCCATGTTCTCGAACGGGTTCTCCAAATCGATCTCACGAGCCACGGAGACACCATCCTTGGTCACGGTCGGCGCACCATACTTCTTGTCCAGCACGACCAAGCGGCCCTTCGGTCCAAGCGTGGTCATGACCGCACGGGAAATCTTCTCGACACCATTGACCAGCGACTTACGGGCTTCTTCATTGAACTGCAATTGTTTTGCCATATCAGTACCTCTCAATTGTTTTCAAACGTAACTTTAGGGTCAAAAATCTCAACCGTTCAGTAACATACTCAAATTTCTTTGCATCGGCAAGGGTCAGTGCGACAAAAGCGTAAAAACCCATCCAGCCAGCAGTGAGGCGAAGAGCCCGGAGAGGAAATTGACCATGTCGTTGTCCATCCACGGGATGCCCCGCGTACGCTCCAGAGGACGCCCCTGGCCGTCCCGCTCGTGCTCGGTCAGCCCCCCCCTTTCCGGATCGTAGTAAATCGCCTGGCAGGTAGCCCCGAGGAAGGAGTCGAACGTGGCCCCCACGAAACCGCAGGCCGTGACGATGGCGAGCTGGCGCAGCGCGTCGGCGCTTGGAAACAGGAAACAGGACTGCCAGACCAAGGCGACAAGGAAAGAAGCGACCAGCGAAGCGAGAAGTCCCTGTAACGTGACCGCCCCGCTCTGGCCCTTGGGCATCGGTTTCCCGGTCAGGATCGAGACAGGAGTCTGGGCGGAGAGCACACCGATATCGCCGGCAGTGGTATCCGCCGACGCCTCGGCGACCGAAGCGCCGAACATCACCAGAAAAGCAGGATTCTGCTGCCAGGCATAGCAAAGCGAGCATATCAGGGCAAGTCCCCCGTTGGCGAAGACCTGCACCCCGTCACGGCAGCTTCCCTTCTTCTCCATACCGGCAAAACCGGTCCTCATGCGCTTCGAGCAGCGCCCTACCACTGCCGCCATGATGAAGAAATAGAGGATGGTGGCAAGCCCTCCGAACCCGAGAGGCCAGGTAATCCCCATGCCCAGCAGGAACTCCAGGACGATACCGCTTCTGGTCAGCTGGTGGCTCTTGTAGGAAAGCAGACAGATGACCAGCATGAGGACAGCCAAGATCCAAAAAGAAAACGGCAACGGGAAAAAACGTCCGTTCAGCCAGGAAACGAAGGAACCGCAGGGCGGAACCAAGTTGGCGAAACGACTCATACCAGCTGACCGGCGACCAGCGCCGCCAGGATAGGCACGGAAAGATTGTCCAGCCCAAACGGAGTGGCAGCCTCGGCCACCGTGGCGACCAATGCGACCAACAGGGCCATCGGGAAGTTGTGGGTGACCCCCAAGCCCACCGCGACGCTCACCACCAGCATCACCAGACTTCCCACCAGCGTCTTGTCGCGCATGTAACCGGGCAGATGTCTGGAGTCCTTATGCCAGGAGCCGAAAATCGCCGCGAAGCTGTCCCCGTAGGCCATGACCAGCACGCCCCACAGGCAAGCCCTGCTGGAAATGCCGGCCTTGAACTGGAGCAGGACCAGGACAACCAGCGCAATCGGATAGTAGATCAGGCCATAGTTGCGCTTCTCTTCGCTTTCTCCCTTGTGCAGCACCACCGCCAAGGTGTTCAAGATGATGAAAGTGGCCGGGGGGACCAAGGCAAGCTGC
>Ga0256404_1005538_pt1 | contig 22193 bp, 17 predicted proteins | sample RumenRJG_01DNA_FD_185990 | JGI IMG/M metagenome (GOLD analysis project Ga0256404, IMG submission 185990) | Bovine rumen microbial communities from Lethbridge, Alberta, Canada - RJG_01 | ecosystem: Host-associated > Mammals > Digestive system > Stomach > Rumen | place: Canada: Alberta | collected...
ATTACGCAGTATTAAGAGGCGCGAGCTACACACTCGCACACACACCTGATATGGTTATCCATGACGGAGCTACTCAGGTAACTGAAAGAGTAGTCAACCCGGATGGTGATTATCTCAAGGAGCTCCCAAAGCACATCAGAAGCTTCTGGGATGCAGTAAGATATGCACCTAATCAGGCATACATCGGAAATATGAACAACGAAGAGCTCAAGGCAGTTGAGTTCCCGTGGTGCGAGAATCTTACAGATATCACAGACAGAACAGGAAAATACGGCGAGATCATGCCTGAGGAAGAGTATTACGGCCTCATGCAGATCTGCGATACATTCGATCTCGTTGAGCTCGAGGCAGGCTTTGCAGCTGATGTAAAGGCAAAGCTCGCTGCTCACGGAATGTTTACAGAGCAGCAGATCGCTGTTCTCGACAAGAACGCAAACTTTACTGAAGAGAGCCTTGCTGCTGTAGTTGAAGACGGCGGATGCGGACTCTACTTCGAGGATAAGCTCGTAGGTGTTGTGAAGAAGGCTCATGACGTAGACGTCAACCTTTCCGCACATGTAATGCTTGAGAACATCGCTTCCAAGGCTACAAGCGTGCTTTCACTTCTGCACCTCGTAAGAGTTACAGGCATTGATCCGGCAGAGGTCGATTACGTGATCGACTGCGCTGAGGAAGCCTGCGGAGATATGAACCAGAGAGGCGGCGGCAACTTTGCCAAGGCTGCAGCTGAGATCGCAGGATTCACCAATGCAACAGGTTCGGATACCAGAGGATTCTGCGCAGGCCCTGCACATGCACTCCTGAACGCAGCTTCACTGGTCAAGGCTGGAACCTTCAAGAACGTTGTTGTGACCGCCGGTGGCTGTACCGCTAAGCTCGGAATGAACGGCAAGAGCCATGTTGAAAAGGGTCTCCCGATCCTTGAAGACTGTCTTGCAGGCTTTTCGGTCCTGATCAGTGAGGACAACGGCACTGATCCGGTCATTCGTACAGACATTGTAGGAAGACATACAGTAGGTACAGGCTCATCGCCACAGGCGGTCATCAGCTCACTCGTAACTGATCCGCTCGATGCAGCAGGTCTTAAGATAACTGATGTTGACAAGTATGCACCTGAGATGCAGAACCCTGACATCACTAAGCCGGCAGGCGCAGGAGATGTTCCTGAAGCTAACTACAAGATGATCGCAGCTCTTGGTGTTAAGAAGGGTGCAATTGAGAAGAAGGATCTCGCTAACTTCATCGTAGAGCACGGAATGAAGGGCTGGGCTCCTACACAGGGACACATTCCTTCAGGCGTTCCTTTCCTTGGACCTTGCAGAGACCTCATGCTTGACGGTTCCATCAAGAGAGCTATGGTAATCGGTAAGGGAAGCCTCTTCCTCGGAAGAATGACCAACCTGTTTGATGGTGTATCATTCGTAATCGAAGCTAACAACGGACAGAGTGCAGGCGGCTCCGGCGTTTCCGAAGAGGAAGTCAAGGGACTGATCGCTAACGCTCTTAAGGATTTTGCAGCCGGACTTCTGGCAGAGTAAAGGAGGGCATTATGGCTCAGAATATTCAGAAACTGATCGCCGAGACCTTCCTTGAAATGGCTAACGGACTTGAAAGCGGCAGCTATGGCAAAAAGCCTAAGATCGCTCTCACCGGAATGGGAAGCGAACACGGCGAGGAAAACTCGATGCAGGCTGCTCTGATGGCAGCTGCTGAGGGTGTGGATGTTTACTATATCGGTACTCTTGAGGCTCCGGGCGTTACTACTGTCAAGGTAGCTGACGACGAGGAAGGCCACAAGAAGATGGAAGAACTGCTTGAAAGCGGTGAAGTAGATGCAGCTGTTACAATGCATTACCCGTTCCCGATAGGAGTATCCACAGTAGGCAGAGTCATCACTCCGGGCAAGGGCAAGGAGATGTTCATCGCCAACACTACAGGAACATCCAGTGCTGACAGGATCGAAGGAATGATCAAAAATGCTGTTTACGGCATCATCGCTGCAAAGGCATGCGGGATCGCTGATCCTTCAGTAGGTATCCTGAACGTTGACGGAGCAAGACAGACAGAGAAGGCTCTCAAGGAGCTCGCAGACGGCGGATATCCTATCAGATTCGCTGAATCCGCAAGAGCTGACGGCGGCTGTGTCATGAGAGGAAACGACCTGCTTCAGGGTTCACCTGACATCATGGTCACAGATTCTCTGACAGGAAACGTGCTCGTCAAGACAATGTCGGCATTCCAGACAGGCGGCAGCTATGAGGCAGTCGGATACGGCTACGGCCCTGGTATCGGCGAAGGATATGACAGACTTGTCATGATCATCTCCAGAGCATCAGGTGCACCTGTTATCGCAGGAGCTATCCGCTATGCGGCACAGCTCGTAAGAGGCAAGGTGTTCGATGTTGCAGCTAAGGAATTCGCTGCTGCAAAGAAGGCAGGTCTTGAGGATATTCTCAAGGCAAGAAAGGCTGCAGCTAAGCCGGCAGCAGCTGCTGCAGAGGAAGTTAAAGCTCCTCCTGCTGAGATCGTAACTGCACAGATCCCTGGCATCGAGGTCATGGACCTTGAAGATGGTGTTCAGGCACTCTGGAAGAACGGTATCTATGCTGAGAGCGGCATGGGCTGCACAGGACCTATCATCCGTGTATCCGATGCCAATCTGGAGAAGGCTAAGGAGATCCTCACTGCAGAGGGATATATTGGTTAATAATTAAGTGATTGACATATGTGTACCTGGCCGAACAGGGGATAAGGCTTATTCTCTTGTCCGGCCGGTTCATTAGATGAGCAAAAATCCATGTTGTGATGCATGGGAGGGAATAAAGTATGTATAAAATCGTAAGAAGAAAGGCTCTGAGACCGACGGTAACTCAGCTGGAGATCGAGGCTCCGCTGGTCGCACGCAAGGCAAAGCCGGGACAGTTCATCATCCTGCGTGTAGATGAAGAGGGCGAGAGGATCCCTCTGACCGTAGCAGGAACGAACCCTGAAGAGGGAACAGTCAAGATCATCTTCCAGGTCGTAGGAGCTACGACGGAGATGCTGAACCACGTACCTGAAGGCGGGTACATCCAGGACTTTGTCGGACCGCTCGGCAACGCGACTGAGACAGAAGGTATAAACAAAGTATGCATCGTAGGCGGCGGCGTAGGCTGCGCGATCGCGATGCCTGTAGCCCAGGAGTTCCACAGACTCGGAGCAGACGTCACAAGCATCATCGGATTCAGAAGCGAGGACCTCGTTATCCTCGAGGACGAGTTCAATGAGTGCTCGAACAAGCTGATCGTCATGACAGACGACGGCACATACGGAAGACAGGGCAACGTAACAGTACCTCTCGATGAGATGCTGGCAGCAGGCGAGAAGTTCGACATGATCATCACCATCGGACCGCTCGTCATGATGAAGTTCGTCACTTTGACCGCTAAGAAATACGATGCACCGATCACAGTATCGATGTCACCTATAATGATCGACGGAACGGGAATGTGCGGCGGATGCAGACTGACTCTCAATACAGAGGACGGACCTGTGATGAAGTTCGCATGCGTGGACGGCCCTGACTTCAACGGATATGAAGTAGACTTTGACGAAGCCATCTCGAGAGGCCGCATGTACTTCGACTATGAGAGACATGCACACGAAAAGACCTGCAATCTGTACAAGATGGCAGAGAACGCATAGCACTGAAAGGAGGAAATGAAATGGCACTTGACCCTAAGAAACACGAAATGCCTGCTCAGGATCCGCAGGTGCGTGCGCATAACTTCGACGAGGTAGCGCTCGGATATACAGAAGAGATCGCACTGGCAGAGGCACAGAGATGCCTTAACTGCAAGAACAAGCCGTGCGTCACAGGCTGCCCTGTGAACGTAAATATCCCTGACTTCATCATGAAAATCAAGGAGAAGGATTACGAGGGAGCTTATCAGATCATAAACAAGACATCGACACTGCCTGCAGTCTGCGGAAGAGTATGCCCGCAGGAGACACAGTGCGAGGCAAAGTGCACTATGGGCGTGAAGTTCGAGCCTGTAGGCATCGGAAGACTCGAGAGATTCGTAGCTGACTGGCATAATGAGAACGCCAAGGAGAAGGCTGTCGCTCCTGAGTCGAACGGACACAAGGTAGCAGTAGTAGGATCGGGTCCGTCCGGACTTACCTGCGCAGGCGACCTTGCTAAGAAGGGATACAAGGTATCCGTATTCGAGGCTCTGCACACAGCAGGCGGCGTACTGGTATATGGTATCCCTGAGTTCCGTCTGCCTAAGGCTATAGTAGCGAGAGAAGTAGAGGGCCTGAAGGACCTCGGAGTTGATGTAGAGACCAATGTCATCATCGGAAAGACACTTACAGTAGACGAGCTGTTCGACATGGGATATGAGGCAGTATTCATCGGATCAGGCGCGGGCCTGCCGAGCTTCATGAACATCCCGGGTGAGTCACTGAAGGGTGTATATTCGGCTAACGAGTATCTGACAAGGTCGAACCTTATGAAGGCGTTCAGGGATGACCCTAGGACACCTATCATGAAGGGCGGCAAGGTCGCAGTCGTTGGCGGCGGAAACGTGGCAATGGACGCCGCGAGGACCGCGCTGAGACTTGGAGCTGATCATGTATATATCGTATACAGAAGATCCATGGAGGAGCTGCCTGCAAGAGCAGAGGAAGTCGAGCACGCGAAGGAAGAGGGCATCGACTTCAGACTCCTGAACAACCCTGTAGAGATTCTGGGATACAACAATCCTGATGATCCGAGAGATCCTAAGAACGGATTCGTAACAGGCATCAGATGCATCAAGATGGAACTCGGAGAGCCTGATGCATCGGGCAGAAGGAGACCTGTACCTATCGAGGGAAGTGAATTCGAGCTTGATGTAGATGCAGTCATCATGGCTATAGGCACAAGCCCTAACCCGCTGATCAAGAACACGACAAAGGGTCTCGAGGTCAACAGACGCGGCGGCATCGTCGTCAATGAAGACGGCCTTACTTCACGCGAGGCAGTATATGCCGGCGGAGACGCTGTCACCGGAGCTGCTACTGTTATCTCGGCAATGGGTGCCGGCAAACTCGCCGCCGCATCCATCGACGAATACCTCAGCAGCAAGTAGGTCATAAATACAATAGTTCATTAAATACGTTCCCATAAAACGTATCTCCTGAAAACTATTGGAAGCTGTATTTGCCACATGCCATAGTGCGTTGGTATGTGGCAAATATATGCTGCCGGAAATCATGGGGGTAGATAGGTGCTGGTGTGCCTCGCGGTCTTCAAAACCGTTTGCAGGGGGTTAGGAGCCTCCCGGGTGGGTTCGATTCCCACATACTCCCGCCAGAAAACGCAAAACGCCGAAGCACAGGCTCCGGTGTTTTTATATTGGTTTTAAAAAGAATTGCAGGCTTTTCAGGCTTTTTCTGTACAGGTCTTAGGTCTTAATCTTAATCGGAGTTGCAGCATCTCCTGCACTTCATACAGCTCCATATGTGGTATACTGTAATAGATTTAAAGTTATAAGAGGGGATGATACGGAGGGACAGATTATGCATGAACTGACTATGCTTCTCAGGAACGACATGAAGCCGGCTCTTGGGGTAACAGAGCCGGGCGCGATTGCGTTTTCTGTAGCTAAGGCAAAGTCATATACACACGGTGACCTTGTAGGCGTTCATGTTGCGATGAACAGCGGCATGTACAAAAATGCGTTTACATGCGGCATCCCGGGAAGCAGTAAGGTGGGAAGCATGTATGCTGCAGCACTCGGATATGTGGCAGGGGATTCTGATAAGGGACTCGAGTCGCTCGCGGGAGTTACGCCTGAGGACAACGAAGCAGCTTTTGCACTGGTCGATGAGGGGCTTGTGAAAGTATCAATGAGCGGCATCACGAGCCGCATATTCATCGAGGCAACAGTTGAGACGACTGAGGACAAAGCTGTTGTAACTATCAGAGATTCACACACCAATATAGTCTGCATCACCGTAAACGGCGAGGTCGTATACGGACAGGCTGATGAAGGGGACGAAGGTGCAGGCTCAAACGGAGCAGTACAGACAGGATCCATCAGCGATGCGATCAGCAAGAGTGAATCAGAGGATAAGCTGATCCACAGATATACTCTGGCGCAGCTGGTCGAGTATGCGGATAAAGTGGAACTTGAAGAGATAACATTCATCGGTGAGGCATATGTCACCAATCTGGCGCTCCTGATGGAAGGCCTCGGAAGTGACAAGACCACATTCGGACCGATGCTGAAGAAGAAAAACGGGGACAAGCTGGTTTCTGATGATGAACAGAAGACAGCATCTCTCATGTGCAACGGTGCTATCGAGGCACGCGTTATCGGCCTTGACAAGCCTGCGATGAGCATCACAGGTTCCGGTGCTCACGGCATCATTGCTACAATGCCTCTGTATGCGGCATACTGCGTCAATCACTATTCGATGGAGCAGCTGCTGCGTGCAACAGCACTGAGTTACCTCGTATGCACATATATAAAGGAATATTCGGGCAAGCTGTCAGCGTTTTGCGGATGTGCCATAGCTGCAGGATCAGGCATGGCGTGCGCTCTTGTGTATCTCAGAGGCGGCACGGTCGATATGATGGCACACACACTCAACAACATGGCAAGCAGCATCACAGGAATGATCTGTGACGGCGGCAACCAGGGATGCACGATGAAGGGCATCGCTGCTGTCGACGCAGCATATCAGTCAGTCGAGCTTGCGATGAACGGTGTATACATCTATAATGAGCACGGCATCAACGGAAAGACACCTGAGGACACCATGCGCAATATGGGACTCATAGCATCGCCGGGTATGGTCGGAACCGAGAAGACTATAGTAGAGATCTTTGAGTCAAAGTAATCAAAATCTGTCATCCGTGTGATAGAATAACCGGGATAATTATACAGGGGAGGAGACTGAAGAATGGGAGATCACAGAAACCTTATCAATATAACCGACCTGTCGGCTGCAGAGATCGATCATCTTATTGAGATCGCAGATGACATCATCGCAGATCCGGTCAAATATCAGGACATGTGCGCTCATAAGAAGCTGGCTACGCTTTTCTTTGAGCCGAGCACGAGAACAAGGCTGTCCTTTACAGCAGCCATGATGGAGCTCGGCGGCAATGTCCTTGGATTCGATCAGGCATCATCGAGCTCGACATCGAAGGGTGAGAGCGTTGCTGATACCATAATCATGGCCAGCTGCTATGCAGATATCATAGCTATGAGGCATCCGAAGGAGGGAGCTCCTTTTGTCGGTGCCCAGTATGCGTCGGTTCCTGTCATCAATGCCGGAGACGGCGGTCACTTCCATCCTACACAGACTCTGACTGACCTCATGACCATACACCGCAAGAAGGGCAGCCTCGGAGGCTATACCATAGGTATGTGCGGAGACCTCAAATTCGGCAGGACAGTACACTCCCTGATAAACGCTCTTCTCAGATATGATGATATAAAGTATGTCATGATCTCGCCTGAAGAGCTGGAGCTGCCGGATTACATCAAGGAGACTCTTGATGAGGCAGGCGTTGAATGGAAAGAGGTAAGATCACTTGATGAGGCCATCCCTGAACTGGACATACTGTATATGACAAGAGTCCAGAGGGAGAGATTCTTCAATGAAGAGGACTATATCAGGCTGAAGGACAGCTTCATCCTGAGACGTGAAATGCTCGACCCGGCCAAGGAGGACCTCGCCATCCTGCATCCGCTGCCTAGAGTAAACGAGATAGCCAGGGATGTCGATGATGACCCGAGAGCATGCTATTTCTATCAGGCTCTGATGGGAAAATACATAAGAATGGCACTTATACTGTATCTGCTGGGGCTGAAATAGGAGGTAGGAAATGAATATTGATGGTGTGAACACAGGATATGTCATAGATCACATCAAGGCCGGCACAGGTCTTGAGATATATAATTTCCTCAAGCTCGACAAGGCAGACTGCACCGTAGCGATCATCCAGAGAGTCGAAAGCACGAAATACGGATTCAAGGATATCATCAAGATAGACGGTGACATTCCTATCGACTGCAACACCCTGGGATATATGGATGAGAACATCACAGTCAACAGGATCAAGGACAGGAAGCTCCTGGAGAAGATCCATCTCGAACTGCCTGAAGTACTGACAAATGTCATCAGGTGCCGCAACCCGAGATGCATCACATCTGTGGAAGAGGGAATCGAGCACAGATTCAGACTGGCAGACAGGGAGACAAGAAAATACAGATGCGTATACTGCGATACTCTGCATACTGACTTTCAGTAAATGGTTTTCGCATATACGATCAATCAGAAAAGCTGCTCCGGGAGTGCTCGTTTGTTCCCGGAGCTTTATGTTCTGCGATGACATGACTTTCTGTCATTGACAGACTGGAATATACTATAGATAGATGCCGGCAGGTCCGGTATCCGCATTTCAGAACCAAGGAAAGGAATATATAAAATAAATGAGCTGGTATGATGAAGCTGTTTTCTATCACATATATCCGCTGGGACTGTCCGGAGCGCCGGTGCAGAATGACTACGGTGAACCGGTACACAGACTTGCATCGCTGATCCCGTGGATAGAGCATATAAGAGAGACGGGGTGCAATGCCCTGTATATAGGACCGCTTTTCCAGTCCGTAGGACACGGCTATGAAACGACCGATTACCGTACTGTAGACTCAAGACTCGGCACTAATGAGGATCTGAAGGAGTATGTCAGGATATGCCATGAGAACGGCATCAGGGTGATCCTTGACGGAGTGTTCAATCACACAGGAAGAGACTTCTTCGCGTTCAGAGACCTGCAGGAGAACAGGGAAAACTCACGTTTCAGAGAATGGTACTGCAATGTAAACTTCTGCGGAGACAATGAGTACGGTGACGGGTTCTCATACGACAACTGGGGCGGATATAATTTACTTGTCAAGCTGAATCAGCGCAATCCGGAGGTACGTGATTACATCCTTGATACCGTCAGATTCTGGGTCAGCGAGTTCGATATAGACGGTCTGCGCCTTGATGCTGCTGATGTTCTGGACTTTGACTTCATGAAAGCTCTGCGAGGGTTCGCAGACTCGGTCAAAGAGGATTTCTGGCTGATGGGTGAGGTCATCCACGGTGAGTATTCAAGATGGGCGAATGACAATACGCTTCATTCGGTAACGAACTACCATCTTCACAAGGCTCTGTACAGCGCCCACAACGACCACAACTACTTTGAGATCGCACACACTGTAAAGCGTCAGGAGGACATGGGTCTCCGCGGCCTCAGGCTGTATAACTTCGTCGACAACCACGATGTTGAGAGAATATGGACAAGGCTCAGGGATAAGAGACACTTCACGCCGGTACACATCCTGCTCTATACACTGCCGGGTATTCCGTCAGTCTATTACGGTTCCGAATACGGCATAGAGGGAAGAAAAGAGCGGGGTTCTGATGCATCGCTCAGACCGGAACTCCATCTTGAACAGCTGGAGGATAACGCCTGCTATGAGCTTGTCAGGGCGCTTGGAAAGATACATCAGGAGGAGAAAGCTCTGATATACGGCGACTACAGGGAGCTGCAGCTGACGACGACACAGTACGCATTCGCGAGAGGTGATGTTTTGGTCTGTGTCAATAACAGCGACAGCGATGTGTACTTTGACCTGCCTGGAGAAGGCAGCTACAGAGGAGCGCTTCTCGGCGGAAGAGCAACTGCTGAGAACGGGAGACTGAACATCAGCATAGCCGGATGCTCAGGTGAAATATGGATACCGGAGACCAGAAGCACTGACTATACGCCGCTGAAGGAGACAGTAAAGAATGAAACAGACAAGCCGGATGAAGCTGCAGTCCAGCAGGAGGCTTCTCATCATGAACCTCAGAGAGCGGCTGATCCATCGAAACCTTATGAAGAGATGACAGTGGAGGAGCTTCAGGCTGAGATACTCGCGAAAATGGCTGCAAACGGGCCTGTGACCGACAGGATGAAGCAGGATGTTACAGATAACGTATACAGAGACTCACTCCTGAACTGGGTCAGGAGCTTCAACAGATAATTTAAGTTTGCCGTGGGAATAATCAGTGTCGATGTGGAGAAAGATTTTGCGGATTGACCGATTATTTGGTGTTTTAAAAGAAAAACAACGGAAAAATTGTTGATTTTCACAAAAATATAGAGTAATATCTCGTTAATTTATTGAAAGCAACAAAACGTTTTCAGAGAAAGGCAAGACGATGAGTCACAGAAAGTCACTCGCAGCAGAATATTATTACTACTACCGCAGGCCGGTAGCTGTTTTGCTGTGAGTATCATGTGAGATCATATCAAGCCGATATAATCGCCGGATGTGCCCTGCAGCAGACAGCTGAGGGGCTTTTTTCATGCCGGCACGTGACTGAGGGGTACATGAATGTCGCGAAAAATAAAAAAGGTTATTAAGGACAAGGAGGAAACAACAATGCCCGCTATTAAGTTTTATGATCACGAACCTATTCCAATGGAGATGCACAAGGTAAAGATCGTGCAGCAGCTCAATCTGCTTCCGGCAGAGCAGAGGCTTCAGAAGATGAAGGATGCAGGATTCAACACCTTCCAGCTTCACAACGGAGACATCTTCATGGACATGCTTACTGACTCAGGTGTAAACGCGATGAGCGATAAGCAGCTCGCAGGAATGATGACACCTGACGATGCATATGCAGGGAGCGAATCATTCTACCGCATGCGTGACAAGCTTGAAGAGATCTTCGGTATCAGGTACTGTCTGCCTGCTCACCAGGGAAGAGCCTGCGAGAATGTCCTGGCAGAGAGATTCGTCACTCCGGGAAAGTGCGTGATCATGAATTATCACTTCACTACAGCCAAAGCTCATATTACAAGGCTGGGAGGCCGTGTTGAAGAGCTGGTCAAGGACGAAGGCCTTGTTTCGAAGAGCGATCTTCCGTTCAAGGGGGACATCGATCTTGAAAAGCTGGAGGCATGCATTCAGAAGGAAGGCGCTGACAATGTAGCGTACATGAGACTTGAGTCGGGCACCAACCTGATAGGCGGACAGCCTGTATCTGTGCAGAATTTCAAGGATGCCTGCGCTATTGCCAGAAAGCACGGAATCCTGACAGTGCTCGACGCATCACTTCTTCAGGATAATCTGTACTTCAACAAGATCAGAGAGGAAGCATGCAAGGACATGACCATCCGCGAGATCACACGCGAGATCGCTGATCAGTTCGATATCATCTACTTCTCCGCGCGTAAATTCGGTTTTGCCCGCGGCGGTGCGATACTCGTAAGAGATGAGGATCTGTTCCACTCGATGGAGGACCTGATCCCTATGTTCGAGGGATTCCTGACATACGGCGGAATGTCCGTAAGAGAGATGGAAGCCATGACAGTAGGATTTGATGAATCCATGGATATGGATGTCATCTCGCAGGGACCTCAGTTCATCGACTACTGTGTAAAAAGGCTTGATGAATACGGTGTTCCTATGATCACCCCGGGCGGCGGACTCGGTGCACATGTTGATGCTTCGCAGTTCGTAGGACACATCCCTCAGCAGGAATACCCTGCAGGTGCACTTGTATGTGCTTTCTACATCTGTGGCGGAATCAGAGGCATGGAGAGAGGTACGCTCTCCGAGGAGAGAAACGCTGACGGAAGCGAGAGATTCGCATCCATGGAGCTCGTAAGACTGGCCCTTCCGAGAAGAGTATTCACACTGTCACAGACAGAATACGTCATTGACAGAGTGAAGTGGGTATATGACCACAGAGACATGATCGGCGGGCTCAGATTCATTCACGAACCTAAGACTCTGAGATTCTTCACGGGAAAACTCGAGCCGACATCAGACTGGCCTGAGAAGCTCGCAGCCGCATTCATCGCAGACTTCGGAGAAGATCAATAGGGTATTAATATATAGAAAAAGGGAGCGGATCAGTAAACCTGCTGATCCGCTCCACTTTGTATATGGCATTATTTTGTAAATCTGAAGCTGCTCACATTGCCTTCCTCATCGAGCGCGTAGATGTAGTCACCTATGTAGACGCTCCTTGTGAGATAATTCTCTGAAAGGCTGTGCTGGTCATAGATGTTCAGTTTGTCATCAGCACCGAATACGAGGACACCGGCCTCGAACTGAGGCTCTGTGTATAGCTCATCTGAGATTTCCTCAGAAGGTGCAGTTTCTGATGCTGATGCATCGGCCGGTCCTTCTTCCTCTATGAGGATCGGCTCATCCTCATAGTTATAGACACTGTAAGGTACTGCATACCATCCGTCTCTGCTGTTGACAGTCAGTGCCTTGTGTGTGTCCTGCGCAGGGCTGCTCATATCCTTGAACTCCCTGCTGTCAAGGACCTTCGGCTGTGAAGGATAGCTTATATCGAACAGGACCAGCTTGAGTCCGGCAGCATATTCGCCGCCGTATCCGTTATCGCCTGTCGCATGACCGATGCCGAGAAGTCTGCCTTCACCGGCCGGTACAAGCAGGGTGGAGAACCCGTCTATCTTCACTTCGCCGTCTATTGATGGATTCTCCGGATCGCTCAGGTCTATGATGAAGAGCGGGTCGATCTGTTCATATGTGATCACATATGCCTTATCTCCGAAATATCTTACAGCCCTGATGCTCTCGTTGCGGGCAAAACCTGAGAGGGTGCCTGTTTCCTTAAGATCCTTATCCAGAACGAAGAGGTTGTTGACATCCATTCCGTCACGCTGAGAAGTTGTGGCGATGCGGAAGTATCCGTCTTTCTCGTCCATGGAGAACTGGTCATCGATCCTTCCGCGGACCTTTACGGTGGCGTTGAACTTCACTTTCAGACCGTCCAGTGAGGCTCTTACGATCCTTGTAGCGGAGCTTGATGTCTTGTCATCCCACTCTGTGGCTGTTGTGTACAGATTGTGGTCATTGCAGTAGACTTCTTCAGATGCTCCGAAGATCGCTGAACTCTTACATTTTGAATCCTTGCCTGACGTGATGTCCATCGCGCTGAGGACTATGTAGGAAGGCAGTTCAGGCTCAGGTACGCAGCAGATACTGTCCGGAGTCATTTCCGTATAGTTTCCGTCAACTGTACATTTAGGCAGTACGCGGCCACCCTTATATACACTGTCTCTGGTGACAAGGTATACATAGTTTCCGACCATGCGGCTCGATACGATCGTGCCTGTCTGGCGGAAGGATGTGATCATCTCAGGTTTCTTCCGGTCGGAGATATCATATGTCGTGACACCGGTATATCCGTCATCTCCGTCATACACATAACCGACAGTGATCAGAGTGTCACCCTTAAGGAAAATGTCGTGGACGTAGTTCTCGACTTCTCCGGCTCCGATCTTCGACATCAGCTGTGTCTTGCCGTTGTCAGCACTGAGTATGATGACTTCACGGTCATTGTTGACGTAGTAGATATATTTCCCGTCTGTCTTGACGATATCCGCTTCGTCGACATCTTCGACCTGAAGATATGTATCAGAATGATCACCTGCTGATGATGAGGATTTTGCCTCTGAGCGGACCATATTGCCGCTTCCTGCATCCATGCTGCCCGTGGCAGGTGCGGAATCCTCAGTGACCATTTCAGCTTCTTCAAGAACATCTCCATCGTATAGAATATCCCGTGAGCGGTCAAGGCTGCTTACAAGATGCTCTATCTCGGACTTGTCCTTGAAAGTATACAGCTCTCCGTTCTGAATGCCTGTATCAGGAGGAGCAGTAACAGTCTGATAGAGCTGAACCCCTCCGAATACTGCAAAGATCAGGCAGGCTGCGGTCACTGCCAGACGTTTTACAACAGTTCTGGTGAATACCGGCTTTCGCGCGGGCTTATCCTGTGAGGAATAATCAGTGATATCTGAAGAGTAATCAGGGGTTTCCTGCACTGGCTTTTCATCAGTGCGGTCAGGCAGCATTGCCATGATGTTCTCTTCAGAGAGGCTGTCCGGCGCATGTATATCATCTGCATCAAACAGTGATCTGATATATTCAAGATCTTCAAAGTGATCTGTGTTTCTGTTCATTTCCGTCTCTCCTATCCTACGAAAGGTACTCGCGCATTTTTGCGAGGCTTCTGGACAGCTTGGATCTTACCGCGCCCGGGGTCAGGGAGGTGATCTCCGATATCTCTCTGCTTGTCAGGCCGCCCAGAACTGAGAGCAGCACTATGCTTCGCTCTTCTTCATCCAGCTGTGCCAGCGCCTCTGTCAGCTCGACTGAGAGGGAAGCGGGACTGCTTCCGCCGTCTGACGGACCTGATCCGCCTTCCGTATATATGCGTTGCATGTTTTCCCTGAGTCTTACGGAATCCTTTATGCGTTTTGCGCAGCATGCGTGCAGTATCCGGAAAATCCATGAGCCGAAGGCCTTCGGCTTTCTGAGCCCGGGCAGTCCCTGCCATGCTGCAAGCACGCATTCCGAGACAGCATCTTCAGCATCGGAAGGGTCGCCAAGGCGGTACAGCGCGTAGCGGTACAGCCGGTCCCTGTACTTTCCGTACAGCTCGCAGAATGCCTCCTTGCTGCCGGCAGCGGCAGCTTCTGCTGCTTTTATTTCATTTGTGAGATCTGTATATCTGCTGTCCACTTTACTACCTCATCTGTAAGCGGTGCGGCTGTCTGCAGCGGGCAGACAGGCTGTCTTTCTGAGAGCTCTCATATATATAGTATGGCAAAATGGCTCAGGTGTTGCAAAGATGAATGGAATTTTTTAGAAATCCATAGACAAATAAGTATTTTGTATTCCATGAAATATGGCGATGTCACGCGAGATATGATATCTTTAACTATTGTAAAAGGGATATTAGGTGCCTGACGCGGCACAGCTGATAACAATCCGGCTGACGTTACTGAGATCCATGGATGAATCACTGAAAAAAGCTGACAGCACACTGAAGAAATACAAGAAAAGCATCGCGTTCCGGAGTATTTTCGGGATCGTGGTTTTGCTTGCTGTTTTTGCCGGATTCGTCGGGTACATAGGTTATGACGGATTCCACGACTCCCTCCTGGAGCAGTATGAGCAGGGGGCTCTTCTGACTGCCAGTACAGCGGCAGACATCATCGATGGTGAAGACCTGTACCGCTATATCGAGAGTGAAGGGCGTTCAGGAGACTATATAGAAGCATTCAATGAGCTTCAGGCGCTGTGTAATTCCTCGGGATCAGCATTCATTTATGTCATCCAGCCCGACCAGACTGATTACGGACACATCAAGTTCATATTCTCCGTGTCCAACTACGAGATGGACTTCGTGCCTTATGAATTCGGGTATATCAGGGAGACGACCAATGATGAGTACAGGGAGAAATACAGATCTCTGTATGAGCAGAGGACCTTCAGCGAGTTCGTTGTAAGAGACAAGGGTGAAATAGAAACAGACCCGCATATAACTGCACTCATTCCGCTGAGAGGGTCAGACAATCAGGTCAAGGGCATACTGTGTGTACAGAGACAGCTTGATGAGCTCAACGAGGTGAGACTTGAGTACGTCAATAAGGTTGTATTCACTCTCATAGTTCTTGCCCTGCTTGTAATAATAGGGCAGAGTATGTATCTTCACAGGACGCTGCTTGATCCGCTTGGCAAGATAACTGATGAGGCGCAGCGTTTTGCCCGTGAAAACGTGAGAAGCGGAAGCAGCCTGACAGATACCATCAAGAACGTCGACGAGATCGGAATGCTTGCAGGCTCCATCGATCAGATGGAAGAGAAAATACAGGATTATGTAGACCATATCACTGCGATCACGGCTGAAAGAGAGCGTATGGATGCGGAGCTGTCACTTGCGACCCGTATCCAGGAAGACATGCTGCCTAATGTATTCCCTGCATATCCTGAGCGCAAGGAGTTCGACATCTATGCTTCGATGAATCCTGCCAAGGAGGTCGGAGGGGATTTCTACGACTTCTTCCTGATCGATGATACACATCTCGGTATCGTAATTGCAGACGTATCCGGCAAGGGGATCCCGGCGGCTCTGTTCATGATGGTATCCAAGATCATGATCAAGAACCAGGCTATGACCGGAGCAGGACCTGCGAAGATACTTGAGACGGTCAACGACCAGATCTGCGCGAACAACCGTGAGGAGATGTTCGTTACAGTATGGCTCGGAATACTGGATACGGAGACGGGTATCCTTACTGCTTCCAATGCGGGACATGAGTATCCGATGATCATGACAGACGACACAGGATTCAGGATACTGAAGGACAGACACGGGTTCGTCATAGGCGGAATGCCGGGTCTCAGACATACTGAATACGAGATCAGGATGGAGAAGGGATCAAAGATATTCGTCTATACAGACGGCCTTGCTGAAGCCCAGAATGCCGCAGATGAATTCTATACAGCAGAGCGTGCGGTTGAAGAACTGAATGTATGCAGGAACGGAAGCCCTGAGTTCATCGTGAAGTGGATGGCAAGATCAGTGGACAGATTCGTGGAAGATGCACCTCAGTTCGATGACCTGACGATGCTCTGCCTTGAATATAAAGGAAAAGAAGAAACAAAGGAGAAAGAAGATAATGGACAGAGCTGAAAAAGCGGCTGCAATGCACAGAGAAGGATTTAACTGCTGCCAGTCGGTGGCATGCGTATTTGCCGACGAACTCGGCATAGATGAATCACTCCTCTACATGATGGGAGAGGGATTCGGAGGCGGAATGGGAACAGGCAAGGGAGTATGCGGAGCCCTTTCAGGGGCTGCAATGCTTGCAGGACTTGTTCACAGCGACGGCAACACAGCAGATCCGGGCAACACCAAGAAGGAGACCATGAAAGCTGCCGGTGCGATGCAGAGGAAGTTCATTGAGCAGGCAAAGGGCCTGTACTGCATAGATATAAAGACCGGCAATAACGGTCAGATGTTCACATCCTGCGATGACTGCATCAGGATAGGAGTCAGAGTCGCTGAGGAGGTTCTCGGACTCTGATGAAGGATGATTACAGGACTGGAGTGATGTCAGTTCTGGCGTGCCAGCTTATATGGGGATTCTGTCCGATATACTGGCAGGCGCTTGAACCGATACCGTCATGGATCATAATCCTGTACAGGATCGTGACCATGTTCATTTTTTCATATATCGCAGCAAGATTCAGATACAGCCGGGAGGAAATCTGGGGGCCTCTCAGGGACAGAAAGGTAAGGACCAGATACTTCACGTCGGGTCTGATACTGACGATCAACTGGAGCATATACATATGGGCCATGACCTCGGAACACGTTATCCAGGCTGCGATAGGCTATTATATCGAGCCGCTCGTCATATGCGCTGTAGGTATCATAGTTTTCAAAGAGAAGCTCACGAAGTATAACATGACCGCCATGGCTTTTGCTCTTGTTGCGATCATTATCATACTGATGCATTTCAGGCAGCTTCCGGGCGTAGCTCTCGGACTTGCCGGTACATGGGCTGTGTATACAGCTATCAAGAAGACAGCGAAACAGCCGGCGATCATATCCCTCGTCTATGAAACGATGATATATGCCGTGATAGCTGCATTCGCCATATTCTACATCGAAGGCAGAGGAATAGGAGCTGCATCGATGGGCATACCGGGAAAGTATGCGCTGATGTTCCTGAGCGGACTCGTTACGCTTGTCCCTGTGGCACTGTTCAGCGTAGCTGCGCCTAAGGTGTCGCTTTTCATCATAGGACTGGCACAGTATATAAGTCCGACCATCACATTGCTGCTCGGGATATTTCTCTTCAAAGAACCGATCGACATAGTTCAGATAATAGCGTTCGTTATAATATGGACCGGACTTTGCTTCTTCACATACGGGGAATTCGTAAGACATGGCAGAAAACAGTAAACCGGATAACAACAACAGAACAATCGGAAATAACAGAAAGGACCTGACCCGGGGATCGATCCTCGATAAGGTCCTTCTTTTTGCCATACCTCTGATGCTGACCAGCATGCTGCAGCAGCTGTTCAATGCGACTGATGTGGCTGTCGTAGGGAGGTTCGCCAGCAAGGAGGCGATGGCTGCCGTAGGAGGAAACGCCTCGGTAGTGTCTCTTCTTGTAAACTTCTTCACCGGCTTGTCTGTTGGCGCCAACGTAGTCATTGCCAAGAATATCGGTGCCAGAAAACCGGGGCAGGCGAGAAAAGCAGTCTATACCTCGATGGTCCTGGCTCTCATCTGCGGTCTTTTCATTGCCGTTGCAGGCAATCTGATCGCCGGACCTATAGTCAGGCTGATGGGGTTCCCTGAAGAGGTGGCACCGTACTCAGTCCAGTACCTCCGGATATATTTCGGAGGCGCTCCTTTCATAATGCTGTACAACTTTGAGGCGGCTATTTTCAGGAGCAACGGCAATACAAGAACGCCGCTTATATGTCTCTTCATCGGAGGGGTATTCAATGTAGCTGCCAATCTCATATTTGTTATCGTATTAAAAATGGATGTCGATGGTGTCGCGATCGCGACTGTTATGGCCAATATGATAAGCTCCATGCTTCTCCTGCATAAGCTCAGAAAAGAAGAGGGCTTTATCAGAGTCAGGGTCACAAAGCTGTGGCTTGACAAACCGATACTCATGCAGATAATCAGGATCGGACTTCCGGCAGCTCTTCAGAGCACCGTCTTCTCGATCTCCAATCTGTGCGTGCAGTCTGCTGTCAACAGCCTCGGGCCTGATGTAATGGCGGCGTCCTCAGCGGCATTCAACATAGAGATTTTTGTATTCTTTGTTGTAAATGCCTTTACGCAGACGCTTGTCACATTCGTAGGGCAGAATTACGGAGCGGGCGAGTATAAGAGGTGCAGGGATGTAGTCAGAAAGACTCTGCTGGTGAGCTGGGTCTTTACGATGGTAGTGAGCATCATAACGATACTTACCGTCAACAGCCTGATGGGGCTCTTTACGGATGAGCCTGCGATAGTTGAGATAGGGGCGCTGAGAGTCAGGATCCTCATGTACGGCGAGACTCTGAATGTAATAATGGACAACCTGTCAGGCGCGCTGAGAGGACTCGGAAAGTCCATGATACCTGCGGTCATCTCATTTATCGGTGTCTGCGGCACCAGGATCACGTGGGTCTTCACCGGGTTTCAGATATACCACACATTCTTCTCGCTGATGCTTGTATTCCCGATAAGCTGGGGCGTATCGGCGCTGGTAATAGCGATAATGTGGATAAGGACAAGAAACAAAATGCTGCCTGTGTAGGCGGCATTTTTCGTACGGTTTTCATTCGACTTTGTTTACCATGTATACACCGGTGAGTATCAGGATGATGCCGATGATGCATACCGGAGTGAACGGCTCCTTCAGGAAGATGGTGCCGGCAAGCACGGATACGACCGGCGTTATATTGGCCAGCACTGCGATGCGGCTTACTTCCAGCACGGTCGCGGCATAGTTGAAACAGAAGAAAGCTGCGACCGAGCATATGACGGAAAGGAACAGGACCGGCAGGATGACGTATTTATCCTGCATCGCGGATACCATGGACGGGAGGAAATCCCGTCCTTCACTTATTATTGCGCTTCCGGTGAATGCAATGAATCCCATCACCATCATGATGAAGGTCCTCTCGAAAGAAGAGAAGACATCAGAGATCGAGCGGCTCAGCACTGTGAAGAATGAAGCGGATATGATCGCAACGAGAAGATACAGTATGCCTGACAGGCTGATGACTCCTTCGCCGGTCTGATTCACCGATATGATCGCCACACCGGTCACTGAACACAGGATCCAGGCAAAACGCTTTGCAGACAGGCGCTCATGAAGGAAAACGACTGACAGCAGCGCTGTCGATATCGGGATAAGTGAGATCATGAGCCCGGAGAAGGATGACGTCGTGCGCCTGATTCCCTCGGTCTCGGCGATAAAGTATATTACCGGCTCACACAGTCCCATCAGAAGGAAACGGCCAAGAGGTTTCCCTTTAAGACTGACTTTGCCGATGCCTGCTGCGATAAGAGCAAGCATTATGAGCATGCTGAATGTGAATCGGGCGGACAGCAGAATGGACGACGAGGTGTGTTCAATGCCGACTCTTGTTGCCATGAAGCTGAAGCCCCATATTACATTTGCTGTGCCCGCGATCAGCAGGGCGCGCTGCGTCTGAGATGTCTGTTTATTGTTCATGCGTGGAATGTGACCTGGTTGATATATGTGATGAATGTCCTCAGACTCTGAGGAACGTGTTTTATTGTGTAGTACAGCTGCAGCGTCTCGTTGAATACACCCTGCAGCGAATAGCCGTACAGTCCTTCAGCATCCTCGGCTTCCTGCTCGAGCATGATGGCAAAACCCTGTGACAGCTCGGTAAGGAGGTGCTGCTTGGCGATGGACTCAACTACGGTCACACCGTCAAACGAGACTCCGAATGTCTGGTTCAGTATGTTCTGGCAGTAGTCGTGGTACCGCGGCTCCCTAGACTTGGTTATCATCGGCAGATTCCGGATGACTTCCTCGATGCTCCCGTATTCGTTCATCGCTTCCTGCGAGCAGTATATGTATGTGTCTCCGGAGAGAACGTTGACATATCTCATCGAGTGGTCGCGGAGCGCCTCTGAGACGAGGATGTTTGGTATGAGGACCGCATGTATCTTGCGGCGCTTGAGCTGGTCGTAGAGATCCGTACGGCCGCCGAATGAGACCTTGAGCTCGATCTCAGGATGGCTCTTGCTGAACATACTGAGAATCGAAAGATCGAAGAACTCTCCGTATACACCTATCTTAAGCTCATCTTCTGCGACCTGCATCAGCTGCCTGGTCAGGTCATCATAGTCTTTCTTAAGCTCCTTGGCCCCGTTGTAGAATGTGTGGCCGGCCTCTGTAAGGCTGCACTCGCGGGTCGTCCTGTAGAAGAGTTTTACTCCGAGTTCATCTTCGAGCTGCGCTATGTATTTACTCATTGTTGTCTGTGCGACATTGCACTTTTCTGCAGCCTGAGTGAAGCTCTCACTGTTGGCTGCCGCGAAGAAAAGATCAAGTTTGCTGATATCCATAGAAACCTCTCTGTGTAAGCGGAATGTGCATATTGTCCTTCAGGTGATATGCGCATTCCGCTTTAAAGTCAATTACTACGGCTGATAATTATCGAAGAATTATCAGCCACACTTTTGCATCCGCAGTGATTGTATACGCAAAGAAATGCAAAGTAAAGCACAGTCAGCACGATTTGGAATAAATAAATTTTATTCACCAAGAAGTTTCTTTACAGGATTGCCGGGCGAGATTGACAGTGAATTAACAAAATGCGAAAATCTTAAATAGATAAATTCTTAACAAATAGCTGACGGAAGGCGGCCGGAGAACAGAATATGATTACTCTCGGAATAGATATCGGATCGACAACTTCAAAGTGTGTTCTTATGAAAGACGGCAGTGATATCCTGGCATACAGCCTCAGGATAGGCGGGCTCGGAACAGAAGGACCGGAAGAGGCTCTGGCGGAGCTGTGGGAGAAGACTTCATATACGGCTGATCAGGTGGACCGCACTATCGTCACAGGATACGGACGAAACAAGTATGAGGGAGCAGACGGTGAGGTCAGCGAACTGACATGCCATGCTCTCGGCGGCAGATTCGTTTTTCCGGCTATGAGGACGCTTATAGATATTGGAGGACAGGATGCCAAGATCATCTCGCTGAGCGAGAGCGGCAGAATGTCCAATTTTGTCATGAACGATAAATGCGCTGCAGGTACGGGAAGGTTCCTGGATGTCATGGCGAATATCCTGAGAATGGATATCGATGAACTGGACGAATGCGCGGCGAAGTCTGAGAACCCGGCGTCCATCTCGAGTACATGTACAGTATTCGCTGAATCCGAGGTCATCAGCCAGCTCGCCAACGGGGTGTCGAGGCCCGACCTTGTAGCAGGAATATGCGAGAGCGTAGCGTCCAGGGTGAGCGCACTTGCAAGGAGGGCCGGAGTCGTACCTCAGGTATGCATGTCCGGAGGAGTCGCTAAGAACAATGCAGTAAGGAACGCTCTGGCAAAGAGTCTCGAAACGGAAATAGACACTGACCCTATGGCGCAGTATTTCGGAGCTATAGGAGCTGCACTGTACGGATACCGTCAGCTGCAGAAGAACAAGTAAATAACAGAATACCGAGGGATCTGCGGCAACAGGTCCTGCGGTCATATAACAAAGTGAGAAACCGCCTTCTGCGGCAACAGAAGACGGCTTCAAATACAGGGCTCTGAGATAGAACCAAGTAC
>Ga0256404_1005539_pt1 | contig 22193 bp, 13 predicted proteins | sample RumenRJG_01DNA_FD_185990 | JGI IMG/M metagenome (GOLD analysis project Ga0256404, IMG submission 185990) | Bovine rumen microbial communities from Lethbridge, Alberta, Canada - RJG_01 | ecosystem: Host-associated > Mammals > Digestive system > Stomach > Rumen | place: Canada: Alberta | collected...
TGGAATCCAGGCCTTTGGCAATGTCGGCCGCCTCGTAGGAGCCAAGGCAGAGGCTCTCGGAATGAAAGTTATGGCCATCGACCCGTTCCTCCCCGCTGAGAAGATCATCGCGGGAGGCGCTGAACCAGCTTCTTCGCTGGAGGATCTCTACAGCAGCTGCAACTTTGTTTCAATCCATATCCCAGCTACCCCTGAGACCATTAAATCTATCGGTTACGACCTCGTAACGAAGATGCCGAAGGGTGCATGCCTTGTCAACACCGCCCGAAAGGAAGTAATTGACGAAGAGGGACTTATGAAGGCTCTAGAAGAAAGACAGGACCTCAAGTACATCACCGATGTGATGCCTGACAATTACGCCGAGATGAAGGAAAAGTTCGGTCTCCGCGTCTTCGCAACGCCAAAGAAAATGGGCGCCCAGACCTCAGAAGCCAATATAAACGCAGGCCTTGCCGCCGCGCGTCAGATCGTCGATTATTTCGCCACCGGCAATACCCGTTTCCAAGTAAACAAGTAATTATATGGTAAGAGTAAAACCCTTTGCGGCGATTCGCCCGCCGAAAGAAATAGTGACCGAAGTAGCGGCTCCGCCGTACGATGTCCTCAACTCCGAAGAGGCTCTGGAAATGGCCGGCGAGAAGTCCCTTCTCCATATTACCAAGCCGGAAATCGACTTTACGCCCATTGCCGGAGAGCATGAGCAGCGCACTTACGACAAGGCCGTCGAGAACTTCAAGGCATGGAAGGAGCGCGGATGGCTCCGGCAGGATCCGAAGGAGTGCTATTATGTCTATGCCCAGACCATGGACGGCCGCACCCAGTACGGAATAGTTCTCTGCGCCCACATCGACGACTACGCAGACGGACATATCAAAAAGCACGAATTGACTCGAAAGGACAAGGAAGATGACCGAATGGTACATGTAAGGATCCAGAGTTCCAATATCGAGCCGGTTTTCTTCGCTTTCAAGGACAATCCCTCTATTATCGCCATAATCAACAAGACAATTGAGAAGGCTCCCGAGTACGATTTTACCGACGAGAGAGGCTTCGGACATACTTTCTGGGTAATCGATGACGATGAGGATATCCGCAGGATCACCGAGCTGTTCACGGGCGAAGTCGATGCTTTCTACGTCGCTGACGGCCACCACCGCACTGCCGCGGCAGCACGCGTAGGAGCCGAAAGAAGGGCACAGAATCCCCATCACACCGGAAATGAGGAGTATAACTGGTTCATGGCCGTTTGCTTCCCGGAGAGTCATCTCAGAATAATTGATTACAATCGCGTCGTCAGAGACCTCAACAATCTCCCGAAAGAGGCCTTCCTAAAGGCTCTGGAAGAGGATTTCGAAGTAACTCTTGAGACAAAGCCATGCTGCGGAAGGCCCGCTATACCATATTCCCCGAAGGCTCTCCATAATTTCAGCATGTATCTCGACGGAAGTTGGTACAGCCTTACCGCGAAGCCCGGACGCTACGACGACAATGATCCGATAGGAGTTCTCGATGTCACCATCCTCTCCAATCTTGTGCTCGACAAGATTCTCGGAATCAAAGATCTTCGCACCGACAAGAGAATCGACTTCGTTGGAGGCATTCGCGGACTAGGCGAACTCTCCAGAAGGGTCGACAGCGGAGAGATGAAGGTTGCTTTCGCACTCTATCCGGTGTCCATGGACCAGCTAATGAAGATCGCCGACAGCGGCAACATCATGCCTCCGAAGACAACTTGGTTCGAACCCAAGCTTCGCTCCGGACTGGCAATTCACAGTTTCTAGGCGGAACAATCGCAACGCAAAAAAGGTGACCTCGCGGCCACCTTTTTTTATTATATGGAGATCATACTACCTGTAGATCGAGTACCTGTTGTAGAGGTCGCCATACATCTGGCCGAGAACCTCAAGATAAGGCTGGGAATTGAAGAGCATCGTACGGTAGACTGTATTGTCAACCAGATAATACTCTGTCCCGTTCATAACGATCGTCTCGTAGTCATCCGGAAGCGAAGTGACAAGAGCACCTGCAGGAGGGATGATGGTAGTGTAGTTGCCGTTCTGATAGATGTAGAACACGCCGTCCTGATAGAAGTAGTCAGAGTTGGCATATGCATAGCTCTGGACGAGACCGAGCTTGGAAGCAATCTCATAAGCAGAGAGTGCGCGGTTGCCGTTGAGTGCATATGAAGCATTCTGCTGCGCTATTATAGCATTGTTCTGTGCTATGATACGGTTCTGCTCTGCGATGGTCGCATAATTTGCGAATGTCGTATTGAACGTCCTGTAGACGTTGGTATAGTATGAGAACCTCACTGCGTTGAGCATTGCGCGCTCGATAGCGTGCTCTACCCTGATTCCGAAAGGAGGTCTGCAGACATAGTAGACACCACCGTGGAGCCTGTAATAGATATTATTATAGATGTAGTAGTCGATTCCCCAGAAGGTCGCTCTACGATAGCGAGGAGGCAGATAGCTGACTCTGTAGCCATAGTAGTGAGGAGTGTCACCCCAGAAGAGGCCGGGACGGTCGTAGGTGAGGTGGGTCCTCTCGCGAGGAGGGATACGCCCTACATTGTAGTGGTCATCCATACGGAACCCGCTGTCGGTGTAACGGTAGTTACCGCCGTTGTCGCGATAGTTCTCGGTAGGAGCTATATTGTTTGAAGAAGGATTTCCAAGGCCCTGACGGGTCACGTTGCTATTGTCGCGAACGGTATTTCCGGAGACCCTTGTCGCCGATCCGCTCTGGACGGAACGGGAGGTTGTCTGAGCATCAGAGTTTGTAATAGCCCTGGTGGTAGATCCGCTGGTGCGGGTCGCACTGCCGTTCTGGACAGAACGGGAGGTTGTGCCGCTCTGCACGGCCGATCCGGTAGAACGGGAAGTAGTGCCGCTCTGACGGGTTGTTGTGCCACTCTGGCGAGTGGTGGTGCCGCTTTGACGGGTGGTAGTGCCGCTCTGAACGGCTGATCCGGTAGAGCGGGAGGTTGTTCCACTCTGACGAGTGGTGGTACCGCTCTGGCGAGTGGTTGTTCCGCTCTGACGGGTGGTAGTGCCGCTCTGACGGGTTGTCGTGCCGCTCTGACGGGTTGTCGTGCCGGTAGACCTTGAAACCGATGAAGTTGAACGAGAAGTATTTCCGCTCTGGCGGGAAGTGATTCCGCTCTGACGGGTAGAAGATGAGCTGCTGATATTTGAAGAGCCACGAGTGCTCTGAGTGGTAGTCGCTCTTGAAGAGCTGCGCGCCCTTGTCTGGGCTGATGCTCCAGAATATGCGGTTGTGATTGCAATCGCCATCACGAGGGCTGTTACCGCTGTATAGAATCTTTTCATGACTTTAGGTTATTAAGTTATTTGTATAAATAGTACTTCCGGGAAAGCGCCTTGAAATCTTCGACATCTTTCATCCAGTAGGACTCTATGTCTTCGACCCTCAGCCTCTTCCCGAATTCCTTACGGACAAAATCCGTACCACAAACAATATCGAACATTCTCAAGCGCCCTTCCTCAAGGAAAGGATTGTGGTCGGGATAAAGCTCTCCGACCGCCTGCATAACGTAGAACTGCACCAAAGTCACATTTGCGGCTTCATAATCTGTATAGAAATATTGAACACCATTCAAGTCTTTTCCTGCAAGATTACCAAAAAACGGTTTATAATGAATTGTGCGGAAAGCGACTCCTGTAAGATTATAACTATCCAGTCTGGCCTTCAGTTTATCAGCATCTATCCATTCAGCGGCGAACACCTGGAATGGAAGGGTATAGCCGACCCCGATATTAAGGTAATTCTGGAATTCACCTGCGATACCGGCGGAAGGATAGCCGATAGCAGCATCAGGGGAAGGAATCTGAGGGGATGGAAGAATCCAAGGGAGCTTAGTATCGGTATATCTCATATCCCGGTGCCATCCTTCCATAGGAATGACTGTCAACTTGCATGAAAGCGGTTTTTCATCGCCTTTCTCTCCACAATTCAGGCCCTCTTCATTGAGGAGAATTGCAAGCTCACCCGGGGTGAGACCGTAGATATAAGGAATCTTGAACTCGCTGACAAAGGAATGGAATCCTGGCTCAGTATAGCACCCCTCCACTTTGTTGCCTCCCAGGGGGTTGGGGCGGTCGAGAATGACTACCTCTATACCCTGCTCGGCGCAGGCGCGCATCACAAGTCCCATCGTGCTGATGAATGTATATGAGCGGGACCCGACATCCTGGATATCATAGACCATTACATCGATTCCCTTGAGCATGGCGGGACTGGGCTTGCGGTATTTACCATAAATAGAATAGACGGGAAGGCCGGTCGTAGGGTCTTTATAATCCGTCACCTTACCTCCTGCATACACATCTCCGCGAACTCCATGCTCGGGGCCGTAAAGAGCCACAAGTTTTACTTGAGGAGCTTCAAAGAGAATGTCTATAGTAGAACGCAGATTGCGGTCTACGCCGCTAGGGTTGGTCACCAAGCCAACTTTTTTCCCCTTAAGAACATCGAATCCGCGCTCGGCAAGGACTTCGATGCCGGGTTTCACCTGTGCAAAGGCGCTGGCGCAGAAAAGCACCGCCAACGAAATGAATAATGATCTTATTTTCATTTGTTAAATATTATTTCTTTCCAAATTCAGCAGGAACTGTCCTCCTAACGACAATGGTAACCGCCACTGTTGCCAGGCAGCAAGAGATGACCATCCAGAAGAAGCCGACATACCCGAGAGACTGCTGGAGCCATCCCGCGAAAAACCCGGGAATCATCATACTGAGGGCCATGAATGCCGTACAGAGGGAATAATGGGAAGTCTTGAATTCGCCTTCCGAAATGAATATCATATATAGCATATAGGCTGTGAATCCGAATCCATAGCCGAATTGCTCAATAAAGACACAGGTACTGATGACTGCTATGTTTGTCGGGCACGCCATACTGAGATAGACAAATGTAAGGCACGGAAGGGTCATACAAGCCGCCATCGGCCACAGAGCCTTTTTAAGGCCCCATCTGGACGCAGCAATACCGCCGATGATGCCTCCGACAGTAAGGCCTATGATACCGATGGTTCCATAAACAAGACCAACGGTCTCGGTTGAAAGAGCAAGTCCGCCCTTATCCGCCGCATCAAGAAGGAAAGGATTGATCATCTTTATAAGGAAGGCCTCCGGGAGACGGTAAAGCAGCATGAAAACAATCGCAAGCCAGACGAAAGGCTTCTTGAAGAAGGTCACGAAAGTACGGCCGAACTCCTTGAAAATCTCACCCGGAGATGTTGCATCTTCACGTTTGAAATCGGCTGCGGGACGCGGCATCATAAAGACATGGTACAGGGTAATCAGACCGAAGAGAACGGCACAGATTATCATAGTAACACTCCAAGCTCGTGGAATATCTCCGTACTTTGTCTCCAAAAGACCGGCAATTACAACGAGTACGCCCTGCCCGAAGATGGAAGAAAGGCGATAGAAAGTGCTTCGGATACCCACGAACAGGGATTGGTCACCTTGGCTAAGAGCGAGCATATAATACCCGTCTGCAGCGATATCATGGGTAGCAGAAGCGAAGGCTGTCACCCAGAAGATAATGAGAGTCAGTACAAACAGCGACACCGGAGTCTCCCCCGTCGCAATGATCTCCGAGGACGGGTGCGGCAAAGCCAGTGCCAGCCCGATAAAGGTCGCACTCATAAGTATCTGCATGGCCACGACCCACCAGCGCTTAGTCTTGATAATGTCAACAAAAGGGCTCCAGAAAGGTTTTATAACCCACGGAAGATAGAGTATACTCGTATAAGCGGCAATGTCGACATTGGACATTCCCATCTTCTTGAACATTATCGTGGATATGGTGTTGACGATAAAATAAGGTATTCCCTCCGCAAAATAAAGCGTTGGGACCCAGAACCATGGAGAAAGGCTATTAGACTGTTTCATCGAATACTCTGTGTTATCATGCAAATATACAAAATCGCTCAGAAAAAAAGGAAGTAAAGTTTTTGAATCGGAATGCTTATCTTTGTGAAATAAGAAAAACAGTAGGATGAAACGCCTTCTATATATATTTATACTGACTCTCGTTGTCCTTGGATGCACTAAGGATCCCGTTGAAAGCAAGCTGAAGGAGCTGGACAAGATGCTTTCCAACAGGGCTGTATACGCCCAAAAACTTGAACACAGGGCGGATAGTATAAGGCTCGAAATGGGGAAAACAGAAAATGATTCCCTTAGATGGGAATATGCTGATACTCTCTTCAACATGTATCGGTTTTTCCAGGTCGATTCATCCATGAAGTACCTGAAAATCATGGAAAAGTGCGCAGGAGAAGATCCAACAAGACAGTTCCTGTGCTCTTTCTGTCAGGTGGAGATTGACGTGTCGTTAAGAAAATACAAAGATGCGGAAGACATCCTCACATCCATGGATACTCTCCAAATGAACAACCAGTTGAAAAGCCAGTATTATTCCTCACTGCTCCTTTTGTATGCCACAGAAGTTAGGGATGTCGCCCTTCCGGAGGATATGCGCTTTTCAAATGACTCAACCCGCGACGAGATGAGAAACAGGCTCATCGCGAGTCTGAAAACATCTTCTTTCGAATATATAAGGAGGAATGCAGTCAGAGATTATAAGCAGGGGCGCTACGAAGAATCAATCCGAAGCCTGGAAGAACTTGTCGAAAACTCAAAATCGCTGCAAGAAAAATCAAATGCAGCCTGGTCTTTGTCGAACGCCTACTGGAATGCAGGCGACAAAAAAAATCAAATGATCTGGCTTGCCCAAGGGGCAATTTACGATATACAGATTCCTGTCAGGGAGTTCTTGTCGCTTTACGAACTGGCAAATCTTGTTTATGAGGACCACCAACTGGTTCGAGCTTCAAGATACAACCAGATAGTCCTCGAAGAAGCACTTCTATGTAACTTCAATGCCCGCCTTTACAGTTCTGCCTCTTCCCAGCTCAACATAGTAAGAGCCGTAGAGTACGAGCAGCGGCGCCAAAGGATAATAAGTATTCTCGTCATCCTGCTTCTGAGCGCCCTCACTATCACTATCGCTGCACTGCTGAGACATTCAAGATCGCAGGCAAGGAACATCCGGGTAGGGGCCAAGAAACTTGAAAAAGTCAACAATAGACTCGAGGAGGCCAACAGGATAAAAGAAGGATATGTCTTTCAGTACATGAACCTCTCGGCAAAATACCTCGGTCTTGTAGAAGACTATCGCCACTCTCTACGTGTAACCCTCAAAGAAGATGGAGAAGAGGCCTTAAAACAAATGCTACGCGAACAATCGGTGACGAGAGATAATTATAATGAGTTCTACCGCATTTTTGACGAAACTTTCCTCGGGGTATTCCCGGACTTTGTAGAGGATGTCAATTCACTTCTGAGAGAAGAAGCACGCTTCAGCCTTAGCAACAAGAAGGAACTGTCCACTGGGCTAAGAATCCTGGCCGTAATCAGGCTCGGAATTACAGACAGCGGGAAGATCGCACAGTTCCTCAACTGCGCTCCTACGTCGGTCTATACCCACCGCAGCAAAATCAAGAAACAGGCCCTCTGCCCACCTGAAGAATTCGAAAAAAGGCTTTGTCAAATCTAGATAATACCCTTGACTGCTCAATAGCAAATAACCTGCTTATCAAAATATTACAAAAATAATCCCAAAAACAAATCTAGAAAAGGGAAGACCCGGTTTTTTTGAATACATATTTGGGGGTACATTTGTCAAAAAAACAGACCAAATATGTTCAATAAATTCCTAAGAATCGCACTTGCTCTTTGCATTCTTCCTGCATGCACACAATGTGCCTCACAAGAGAAGGAAGAAGAAGCCCCGAAAAGCATCGCATCTGTAAAACTGATCTGGGACAAAGACTATAGCGCCTTCCCATCCTTGGAGAAATTCTCCGGATCATACTTCGTTTCTTTCAGAGAAGGAGAAAGCCATATATTTGACAGTAACGGAGAAGCCAACGGGAAAGTCCGTATTCTCCGCAGTGAAGACGGAGAGACTTGGTCCCCCGTCGCCTTACTTGAAAAGAAAGGCTTCGACCTGAGGGATCCTCACCTGAGCATCACTCCGGACGGAAGACTCATGGTAATAATGGGAGGATCCATTTACCGTGACCAGAAACTCACCGGGAAAAACCCGCATGTATCTTTCAGCACAGACGGAAACACCTTTTCCAATCCTGAACCCGTCGTATACGAGGACAATCCCTCAGCCAACAACGAATGGTTCTGGAGAGTAACCTGGTTTGGCGACACCGGATATACCGTCTCATACGGGAGCGGAGAACTCCTTCTCCTGAAAACCAAAGACGGGATTCACTACAACAAGGTCACAACACTGGCAATCGACGGCTCGCCTAACGAGACCACCCTTCGCTTCCTTCCAGACGGAAGGATGCTCCTTCTTGCCCGCAGAGAGGGAGGAAACCAATTCGGGTGCTGGGGTGTCAGTTATCCGCCTTACACCGACTGGGATTTCAATCTCCTGAGCTTCCGAATCGGCGGCCCTGATTTCATGGTACTTGATGACGAAACGGTAATCGCCGCAGGGAGAGCGTACCTCGAAAAGGCAAACCGCACAAGAATATGGAAGGGAAACCTTCAGGGACAGTTCAAAACTGTCTTTACACTTCCTTCCGGAAGTGACAACAGCTACCCCGGTATCCTCAAGGTCGGAGACGAACTCTGGGTAGTCTATTATTCCTCCCATGAACTTCGTACTGAAGACGGGGAAAAACGGGCGGGAATTTATTTCGCGAAGGTTCCCATGTCGGTATTTGACGAATAGGACTCGCAGCTTTATCTGAAACCAAATATTATCAATTATTATAATGAACACTAAAACAGTCGTTTCCGCAATGTTATTATTGCTGGCCATCCTTTCATCTTGCCAAAGGGAGGGAGGTATCACTACGGCTCCCCAGAAAGTAAGCATCGAAGATGCGGACTCTTTCGGGGCAAAAGCATTGAAGTTTTCCAGCTCAGAATCTTCTCAGACAATTTCAATCCAGACAACCGGAGGTGAATGGCACGCGTACATACCATCTGGTGTAGACTGGCTGGAATTAAATCCTTCTTCTGGAAAAACTTCAGGGAAAACTGATATACAAGTCACTGTCGAAAAGAATCCCGGTTTTGCCGAGCGTAAGGCAACCATTTCTTTCATAGCTGATGGAATAGAGCAAAAGGGACTTCTTACGGTTATCCAAAACAAGCTCTACTATATTGACCTTACTCTTCTCAACCCGGTTGTAAACAAGAACGGAGGCACATTCAATATCGGAGTCTCCTGCAACAGCCGCTGGTCATACTCCATTGACGAAGAAGGAATGTCCTGGCTTACAGTTGATTCCGCAGAATCTGACAAACTGATTCTCTCAGCCGCAAAAGGCGCCGGCGATGAAAAGCACGGGACTATAACTTTCGCGTGCAAGGAGGATCCGGAAATCACCTCAAAGGTCGAAGTCTGGCAAAAAGACATGGGACTCTCTATCGAAGGAAAATCACTGACTGTATCAAAAGAGGGAGCTGATGTCACAATACCGGTAACCAAGACAAATATCTCTAGCTGGAAAGTAGACTCGGCTCCTGACTGGTTAACTGTCAGCGAAAGTGGCGCAGATGCCCTCAGGCTGCTCTTCTCTGCCAATACCGGAAACGAATCCAGACAAGGGTCCGTAGTCCTGAAAACAGACGAGGACGAACACCTCAGCGCGTCCATCCTGGTAAGCCAGCTCGCCACTGCCGCTCCCGAGGCAGACCTTATTGATATTGAATTCAATGCCGACGGAAGCGCTGTCGACCGCGCCTCCGGGACCGAGGTCACCCTATTCCCCGGTGATGTTTCAGTCAAGATGAATGAGGACTTCGGCGTATACGCACCTGTCTTCACTCATACTCTCGGTGCGGCTGCCACTTCAGGATACTACCGTTTCCCGATGTCAACCGAGCTCAGAAACAACCTCAACGACGGCTGTGCAGTAGAGGCTCTAGTCAGACTGGGCTGCCCTATCAACGGAAGCGGAGCCAAGCCTTTCACATCCCATCGAAGCGGCGGTGTCGGACTCGCTTTGACCTCCAGCAGTTCCGGCAACCAGTTCCTTTTCTGCCTTATTCAGCGCATCTCAGGCAGCTATGTAAATAACTACGCATACTCGGGCATTACCCCCGAAGAAGGAAAATACTACCACCTTGTCGGAGTCTGGGACAAGGAGACTGGAACCGAGACCATCTATGTCAACGGAGTAAAAGCCGGAACGCACAACTTGGAGGGAGACCTCTACTTCAGTGTGAAATTCTTCATTATCGGAGGAGCTGCCAACGATACCTCCGCTTCGAAGATCAACGCCACATGGAACGGAGATGTCCTCTTCCCGAGAATCTACTCCACCCCGCTGACGGAAGCGCAAGTAGAAGCGGCATACCTGGCAACCCAGAAGGGAAAATATCTATTGGAAAATGAATAGGGAAAGAAAATGATGAACAAGATATTCAGAACGTTATTCATTCTGTGCAGCATTCTCCTCGCTGCCCTGATGAATGCCCCCGAAGCATACGCCCAGACCGTCCTTAAGGGAACCGTCATCGGATCGGACAATAATCTGCCGCTTCCCGGTGTCACCATTCACCTTAAAGACAATGCGAAGGTATATACCATCACCGACGACAAGGGCAATTATGAACTGAAGGTTCCATCCTCCAAAGGTACTGTAGTCTTTGAGGCAATGGGATATGACAATAAGGAACTCTCCTTGAGCGATCCTTTCCTCTTTACTCTTGTCACCATGATTCTCCAGGAGAATCTCCTCGACGAGGTCGTGGTGGTAGGCTTTGGTACACAGAAGAAGGAATCCCTTGTAGGAGCCGTTCAATCGGTCCGCTCCGAGGATCTTCAGATTACCACCAGCTCACTCACTTCCTCCTTTGCCGGAAATGTTCCGGGACTCATCTCGATGCGCTCCAGCGGAGAGCCCGGTCTCGACCAGGCCACATTCTATGTACGTGGTGTTGGAACCTTCGGATATGATGCCAGACCAATGGTTATCATTGACGGTGTCGAAACCACTTCAGATGCAATGGTCAACATGATCGCCCCCGAAGCCATCGAGTCATTCTCCGTACTGAAAGATGCCACCGCAACAGCTCTATACGGATCCCGCGGAGCGAACGGAGTCATCCTAATCAACACAAAAGAAGGTAGGAATGCGGAAAAGATGAGCATCAATGTTACATACGACACCTCAGTTGCGACTCCGACCTACCTCCAGAAGGTTGCGGACGGTCCCACTTATATGGAGCAATACAACGAGGCTCTTTATAACGACGCACGCTTCTCAGGGACTGAGTACGAGCCCAGATACACGAAGCAGCAGATAGAAGGGACCAGGCAGCATCTGAACCCCTACATCTACCCCGAAAACGACTGGTACCACTTGATATTCAAGGACTACGCCGTTTCTGAGCACCTAAACCTTTCGGTCCGCGGAGGAGGAAAGAAGGTCAACTACTTCATGAACGCTGCGATTTTCAATGAAGGAAGTATCTTCGCCCCTGTAAAGAACAACATGATTGACAACGGAATGTACAGCCGTAAGATTCAGCTCCAGAGCAATGTATCCGCAATGATAACGAGGACCACGAAGCTCTCCATGAAGCTCAATTGCCAATTCCGTTACAGGGGCACTCCTGCCGGGACCATATCAGATTACTTCGTGTGGACCATGAAAGTTAATCCTGTATACTTCCCCGCTGTTCTTCCTGCGGAAGACGGAGATACATTTATCCGATTTGGAAACGGCGCGTCATGGAATGCAGGAGGAACTTCCGACATTGCTCGCAACCCCTATGCTTCTTATGCCTGCGGAAGCGCAACTATCAACCATATGTTCATGACAGCCGTTGTCCAGGCCGACCAGAACCTCGACTTTATTACTAAAGGTCTCTCGGCAAAAGCTGCTGCAACATTCTACAACTACTCTTACGCCAAGGTTACCCGCCAGTATATTCCCTTCTATTTCACAATTGACGACGGATATTACCAGAGGCCGGACGGATCGTTCTTCTTTACGACCTCTCCCATTGGCCCTGACGGTTCGACATATATCACGTATTCTGCAGGAGACACCGGTCATCACAGGTACTCGATTCTCGGCCAGCTTTCATACAAGCGCGCCTTCGGGAAACTCGATGTGGCCTCAGACCTGGTCTACCGAATGAATGAGAAATTAAACAACGCCAACTCCGCCTCTGAAAACGACCTTCTGCCGTTCCGCGAGCAGGGAATTGCCGCCAGATTGACCTTGAACTACGGCAAACGTTACCTCGCTGAAGTCAACTTCGGCTACAACGGATCCGAGAATTTCATAACCGGCAAACGTTTCGGCCTTTTCCCTTCGGCAGCAATCGGGTGGACCCCCTCAAACGAGAAATTCTGGGCGCCGCTGAAAAAAACCATCTCGTCGTTTAAAATCAGAGCCTCATACGGACTTGTCGGAAACGATGCACTGGAAAAGCGATTCCCTTATCTCACCAGAGTCAGCATGGCCTCCCGCGGATATGTGTTCGGAAACACTTTCAGAACTGTAGGCGCCGGATACGTATCTACCTACGGCAACGATGATGCCACATGGGAACTTGCAAGGAAACTCGACGTAGGAGTAGATATGCAGTTCTTCAAAACCCTCGACATCTCTGTTGACTGGTTCAAGGAGCACCGCTCCAACATCTTCATGCAGCGAAATTCCATTGCCGCCGTTTCCGGCCTCGGATCTACCCTCCCCTATGCAAACATCGGAAAGATGGATAACGGAGGAGTTGATATGTCCCTTGCCTATAAGAAGGTGTTCAGGAAAGATTTCACAATGTCTCTCCGCGGGTCATTCACCTATGCCCACAACGAGATTGTCTATAACGATGAGCCAGACTACAGTCTGACCCCTAATCTATCGAAAATCGGCCACCCGAACAACTCCAGGCTGCTCTACGTCGCTGAAGGAATCTTTACCTCCCAGGAAGAGATAGACTCACATGCACAGCAGACCTTCGGCAACTACGGAGTCGGTGACATAAAGTATGCAGACATTACCGGTCCGGAAGGAAAACCGGACGGAATAGTCAATGCCCTCGACAGGGTTCGCTTCGATATCCCTTCGATTCCTGAAATCCAGTACGGATTCGGAGGAGCGCTGACTTGGAAGGGACTGGATTTCAACTTCATGTTCCAGGGATCCGCAAGAGTAAGTATTCTGATGAGCGGGCACCACCCATTTATCTCCAACAAAGGAGCAGGATACAACATAATGCAATACATAGTAGACGACCACTGGTCTTGGGATAACAACCGCGCTGATGCTGCATATCCTCGCCTTAGCGCAAAGGTCATCAATAACAACATCCAGTCGTCGTCATTCTATCTCAAGGACGGATCTTTCCTCAGACTTAAAAACATCGAGATAGGATACTCCTTCCTCAAGAAGAAGGTCCGCATCTACCTGTGCGGAAACGATCTCCTTACTTTCTCCCCGTTCAAGTATTGGGATCCAGAGATGGGCTCCGGCAGCGGTCTGGAAGCCTATCCGCTTCAAAAATCTGCCAAACTGGGCATCCAGTTCAATTTCTAAAAAGGAAAGGTCATGAATATAAAAAGAATACTTATACTTTCGGCCGTCTGCGTTTGTGCCGCTGCGTGCAACTATCTGGATGTCGTTCCCCTCGGAAGTCCAAAGATGGACGACCTGTTCCGTACCCACACCCAGGCGAACAAGTTTGCATGCGCAATGTATTCGCATGTATATCAGCCGAACAAATATGATATCAACGCGTCGATGGAGCTCTGCGGCGGCGGAGACCTGATTTCCGGAGCCAGAGGAGACCGACGGTACTTCAACTGGAAGAGCCTCGTATTCGACAACATAGAGACTCCTTCGCAGACTTATTTTGCCGCATGGATAGCTTCCGGAAGCCCCACCGGAGCTCATACCTACAAGGTATGGGAAGGGATCCGAAACGCCTATATACTCTTGGAACACATAGATGAGGTCCCTGATGCAACCGATGCAGAGAGGGCACAGTGGAGAGGAGAAGCTTATTGGATAATAGCTTACTACCACCACCTGATGCTGGAATACTACGGCCCGATCATTATTGTGGATCATCTTATCAGTATGAATGAGGATATGAACACTCCGCGGTCGCCATATCTTGACTGCGTAACCTTCATTTCCAATATGTACGACAAGGCTGCAGAGATTCTACCGGCAACCCAGAGTACCGACTACTACGGAAGGGCGACATCCGTTCTTGCCAAGGCGCTCAAGGCCCGCCTGTGGCTTACGGCCGCATCCCCTCTTGTGAACGGAAACAACTGGTATGCAGACTTTAAGAACCATGACGGCACTCCACTCATGCCTCAGCAGTATGACAAAGAACTTTGGAAAAAGGCCATGGATGCAGCCAGTGAAGCAATAGAAGCATGCGAAGCTAACGGTTACGGACTATATGAAATTTCATCTGCGAGCGACGACTTCACCCGCGGATATGAGAACTACCGTACCGCTTTCATCGGGCCTGAAGGCACAACCAATTTCTACAACAGCAAAGAAGACCTGTTCTCAGAGAATTCCTCTGCAACCCATGTTGAGTTCTTCGCCCCGAGAACTGTCTCCACCTATACTTCAGAAGGCCCTAAGGGATATATAGTTCCGACCTTGAAGGCAGTTCAGACCTTCCTTTCCAAAAACGGGCTTCCTATGGATGAGGACCCCGAGACAAAGAATCTGGATCTCTACTCCATTGACCAAGAACAGAACACTGTCCTTCTCCACCTCAACCGCGAACCTCGTTTTTACGCTTCTATTGGCTATGACAGAGGTGATTACGATTTCAATGGAACCACTTTCACGCTACTTTGCCGCAAAGGCGAGCCTCAGCAGAATGACGGAATATTCGCAAACGAGTACCAAACAGCTACCGGATACTATGTCAAGAAATGGGTGTCAAGAGCAGATGCATACAACCTCAGCAACAAATCGTTTACAACGGGAAAGCATACATTGCCGCTTATCCGCGTTGCTGAGCTTTACCTTGACTATGCTGAAGCCGAGGCTGAGTATACCGGTTCGTTATCTCAAACCGGACTCAGATATATCGATGTCGTAAGACATCGCGCAGGTCTTCCCGACTTCGCAGAGGCATGGAGCAGAGCCGGCGGCACTCCGACTGGAGAAAAACTTATCAAAGCCATCCGCCAGGAAAGGCTCAGCGAGTTTGTCTTTGAAGGCCGCTGGTATCACGATATCCGCCGCTGGAAAGTTGCAGACGAATATATAGGACACACTCCTGAAGGATGGAATCTTGACGGCTCGTCAGCAACTGATTTCTACAAGGTTACACCTGTAAATGAGGGCACCTTCGTAAGAAGTTTCGCTACTCCGAAGAACTACTGGTTCGCTATTCCACTGAGCCAGCTTAACATCAACAAGTCTCTGGTGCAGAACCCGGGATACAATTGATTTCAGAGATGAAAAGAATCGGTATAACAATCATGATGCTGCTATCCATCAGCATCGCTGCTTATGCAGGGAAACCTGCTCTTAAATACAAAAGGCTGAATGAACGGGCTCTTAAGGAGTATTCTGTCCCGGTAAGGCCGGGGTATGAAGGCAGGAACCCGTTTTGGAACGCCTATTCTGTAAAGTTCATATACTCTCCCGCCTTCGATTTTGAGAAGGTCGACGGAGCACTATCCTACCGTTTCACCCTTCGGCAGAAAGAGGGGAAAGGCATATGGTCATTTAATGCCTCCAGCCCAAAGAGTTCCCTAGCGAAGATATGGAGGGAGGTTCCGCCAGGACCGGTGACCCTTACGGTTGAAGGTCTGGACCGGGACGGAAGAGTCATCGGGAAGGCTGGTGAGAGAGATTTCTTCCGCGATTATCCATTTGAGGGGCCGTTTTCGGGACCTACAATCGACTACAAAGAGTCTGCAATCAAGGTCATGAGGTACACCCATGAAGCACCGTGGGTACAATACTGGCTCACTCATGATGAGCCTGACATGTCCTTCAAGCATTATACGTACGCATGCAAGACCATCAGCGGCCTTATCAACGTAGAATGCCTTGTAGCCGAGAATATTCCGTCCCTCCGGGAGGAAGCAATCAAAATTGCCAAAAAGGCTGCCAGCTTCCTGATTGCCAACGGCCAGGGTCCCGACAAGGCTCTCGCCTATTTCCCTCCAACCTACTATAAGGGGCTGATTGCCTCTGCGAAAAAGGAAAACCAGGGAAGGACAATGGCCCTCGAGGCCCTTGCCGCCGCGACTGCATATTTGAATCTCTATGATGTCACAAAAGAAGACATGTACCTTAAACAGGCCCTCCATATTGCAGACACATACAGAAAAATCCAGAATGAAGACGGATCCTTCCCGGTAAAGGTCGACTATGAAACGGGAGAACCATATACCGGATCCCACGCAATGCTTCATCCCGTCGTAAGGTTCTACAGAAGGCTTGAAAACAAGTATGGAGTCAAAGACTATCACGATGTTCTCGCCCGCGCTGAAAAATGGATGAATACTTTCGCCGAGGAGAAGTTCGATCTCGAATCCCAGTTCGAGGATGTCAATATCGGAGGAATCAAGCCCTATCAGAACCTCACCAACTGTACTGCAGCACCTTACGCCACCTATCTACTTACAGGGGAGAACCCCTCCAAAGAAGATATCTCTCTCGCTCTGGACCTAATCCGCTTCAGCGAAGACCAGTTTGTCCATTGGGACGTATGGCCGGACAGTTGCGGAGTCCGCCCCGAAGTAGTCCCTAATGTTCACGAGCAGTATAAATACGAAATGGGCACTATTTCAAGCGTGGGAAACGTTGCAAACGCAATGCTGGATTATTACCTCATTACGGGAGATGAGCTTTTCTACGCCAAAGCAAAGGCCCTTATCGACGGAATTACCGTCCTTCAGGATCTTCGCACCGGAAGAATCCCCACCACCTATAAAACCCGGTCCATCTACAAGTCCGACATGATGTATGACTGGATCAATTGCACTTACTCCGCTATTGGGTCCCTGCTGAGAATGGATGCAATGACCAGAAACAACAGGTAGAGAAATATTATATATTAAAAAAGAGGGGTCGGCCGTTTGGGCCGATCCCTCAATTGTATCAATCCGGGAACTTACTTGCCGATGTAGGCTCCCATTACTTTTTCGCTTCTGGTATTTCCCTTTTGATCGACGACAAGGTCTTCCTCAAGTACATCGAAAGACATTCCCGAAGGGATAGCCTTAAGCTCGGCCGGAGTCATACCGGCAGTCAGAGCGGGATTTGCTGAGCCGATGAGAGGGAATACGCCGCCGCTCAGAGGGCCTAGCATTGAAGGAGCATCGAATGCTCCGACGACAGCCTCCCCTTCTGAATAAGCTTTTGCTCCTATAACAGAAGAACGAAGTATCTTCGGCAATGTTCCTACCTTGCCACCCTGACCTACTACATCCTCACCACCTGCTGTGACAGAGGTGTTTCCAGCCACAATAGAATTGTACATATTCAATGTTCCATTGGCATTCAGGACTTCAACGCCACCTCCCTCAGAAGCCGTTGCCTTATTGCCCGTGACAGTACAACTGATCATTGTGAGCGCAGCAGGCGCTGCAGCAGTACCATAAACAGCGACTCCGGCGGCTTTCTTGCATGAATTGCCATATACTGTACAGTTGATGAGAATATTCTCAGAACCTTCGCGGGCATAGATTGCACCGCCCTGAGAAGCGCCCGCCGAATTATTGGCCACCTCGCAGCCAACCATATAAAGCTTGGACAGAATACCGCCATTGGCGTAGTTGTAAACGCCTGCTCCGACGCCTGTACCCTTATTATCCTTAAGCAGGCAATTGTAGAGAGAAAGGGTTCCGGCGAAGTTCCAGATACATGCTCCGTTGGCTCCCGTATTGGAAGTGAACTCGCAGTTTCTGAAGGTCGATTCTGATTCTTCCGCATTGAAGAGGCCGCCATTGGCCTTTCCGGCGTTTCCGGTAATAATACAGTTCTCGAAAAGGGCCTTACTGCCTCCGATAATCAATCCTCCACCGTTATTCTTATAGAATGTAGCTCCATTAATCTTGTAGCTGCCACTACCGTTCGAATTACCCTTGGTGATTGTGACACCACTTACATATACAGAGAACAGATTATCCTTGGGAGCTCCGACAGCAAGGACATGAATAGCCTGGTCATTGCCTGACAGAATTGTCGCATTCTTCCCTGGATCCGGCGTGTCTCCGGCCTTAGGATTAGCAGGATAACCTCCTATGAGCGAGATGTTCGACTTGATAAAGAAGGTCTCATCGCCTTTGCTTCCACCCGGAAGGATGTCGGTCGGCACATACTCTCCGGCAGCGAGGTGAATCTTATCAGCGTTAACTGCCGCCTCAAGGGCCTTTGACAGAGTTGTAGCCGTCTCCCAGCTCTTACCGTCGGCATCGGCTTTTCCGTCCGGTTTGACAAAGTAGTCGGTACCAAGGTCGGATAATTCCAGCGGATCCTGACTGATGGAAATGAATGCCTCATCATCATTAGTAATCCACATACGGATCTTTCCGCTTCTGGGTTCCAGACCCGGGTTCTTAGTAACAGTAAAGTTGATAATCTCTTCCGATCCGTCCCCTTTACCAATCCTATTGCTGGTAACTACTATCCACTCATCGGTACTCTCAATGAGCCAGGGACGGTTGGCACGGACCTTTGTAGAGTACTCTCCACCAAGTTTTCCGACTTTAACGGCCGGTTCTCCGTCGAATACGAATTCGGCCTTGCCTCCGACGCCATCGGGCATCGGATGCTCACTTTCATCCAGCCAAGTCGACTTGCAGCCAACCAGAAGGGAAAGTGCCATCATTATATATATTATTTTTTTCATTCCGATTCGGTTTATTTGTCGTTTGCAATAATAGCCAGGCCGTTGTAGAGCTGACGCTCTTCACCGCCGTTATCATTTGGCCAGTTCCTTACGTTAAAGCGAGCCGGATCTCCGTAGGGCCCATCTTTAGCGACTATGAAAGTCGATGAGCCTCCACCATCGAGATTGAGAGCCTCAGAGCATCCGAGAGCGAGGAAGTTCTCTGCAAGAGTCTGAAGATACATGCCGTTGGAGTAAGTGTACCTCCTCCCGTCGACAACCATGAGATATATTGTCTTTCTATCCGGCATAATTCCGATAGCTGTTCGCGGATGAGACGCTTCATCAAGGTCATTAGGGACATCGATATCAATCTTTCCGTCCACAATCAGCCTCGGGCTTCCACAGAAAGCCTGATCGAAGGATCCGCCACAATCAGCGAGAATCCTGTTGTATTCGCTCTCATATCCAATCCCCATGGTCTTGTCTTTGATATACACAAAGCAGCGCGGGCGATCCTGAAGGAAAGTGAATTTATCCTTCAGGACAACTCCGTTGGACCAATAGACTCCCTGAGGGCCGAGCCCGCCTCCAAAGTCGGTGTTTGTGCCGCCTAGTACACAATTACCTTCTTTATCGACATGACTGAGCATCTTGGAGAGGACCTCGGGATTGCCGCCGACAGTGTGGGTTCCATAGGGCGTTACGCACTCGAGATTGATAGTCGGCTCCGAGAGATCGATTTTGTACCAGAACGTCCTTATTGAACGTCCTTCGGAAGATAGATAGGCCATTTCAGTGACCTCAACTCCCTTATGCAGGGTATATGTTGAATCCTTATAGATGACGCTTATCTGGTCCGTACCCTCCACAAGAGCTTTACCTATGGCTGAAGTAGGTTGAGGGACCGGATATTCGACCATCTGGGGATAATCCTCGCAGGCGCTGACAAAGAGCAGCCCGCCAAGGAAAAGTGTCAATATTCCAAATCTGTTCATAGTCATTGCATATTAGTAACCAGGGTTCTGCTCAAGAGTCTTCCTCGAGAGTGTTATTTCGCTGTCGGGGATTGGGAATCTCGTCTGGAATTCCTTGATTCCCAGATACTTCACTGCCGTACCCGTACGGACATAATCATAGTACATCTGGTTCTCGCCAAGAAGTTCGAGACGACGTTCGTGAAGGATAGCCTCAAGGAAATTGTCAGGATTGGTGACAGGAGCACCTTCCAGCCCTCTTGCCGACCTCAATTCATTGAGCCTGGCGACACCGTTCGGATACCCTTGAGCCTCAGCACTGATAAGATACATCTCTCCGAGTCTGGAAATAATCACAGGATCGGTTCCTGCCTGTCCTGAGGGATATTTGTTGAGACGATAGTAGCCTCCGTCGAGAAGAATCGAGGTATTGCGGCGTTTATCCGTTGACTCATAAAGCTTCCAAATGTCTTCGGTTACACTGTATGTACCCTTTCCCTTATTGACATAATCGTATGAGTAGAACTCGTTTCCAAGGCGTATGGATGAGGTTTCCATGTCGCAGCGGAAAGCGAAGATTGTCTCGGTGTTGGTCTTCGGCTGCGGGTAGGTCCCGAAAATGTCCGAGAAATCGTCGAGCGCATAGCGCCCCGAGGTAATAAGTTCCTCCGCATAGCGTGCAGCCTCTTCTTTCTTACCTTCATAGAGACAGATCCTGGCTTTGAGAGCCTTAGCCGCATCGAGGGAGACATAGTAGTAACTTGCTGATGTGCCGAGAAGAGAAAGGGCGTTGTCAATATTCTCGTCTATAAAAGCCCAGGTCTGCTCCTCAGTGCTGCGTGAGATATAATCCTCAGTGTTCTCCCGTAGTATCGGCACTCCGCGGAATCTGGTATTGAGGCAGAGATAGAGCCACGCTCTGAAATAATAGGCCTCGGCGAGCATTAACTTCGCTGTCGGGTTATCAGGGAAACGGTTTGCAATGAAGATTACATTGTTGACCTGATATAGAGCGGAGTAATAGCCCTTCCATTCAGCAGCCATAGTAGAACCGGTCTTAAGCTCCGCATTGATGACATCGATGGGATTGTATGTCTTCTGATTGACATCTCCTCCTACTATGTCGAAGATAAGGTAGGAGAGAGTCCCGGGATCCTCTTCCACGCTGTTATACATTCCCATACGCACTGCCGGCAAATCAGTGACGGACACAGCCTCTGGCTGAATGGCCGTATGAGGATACTGCTCAAGCATTTTGGAACACGAGGTGGCCCCTGCCGCAACGAGCAAGGATGCCAGTATGATTGTTACATTCTTTTTCATAAGGCAATGCGATTAAAAGGACAAGTTGACTCCGAAAGTGAATGTTCTCGGCTGAGGGACATTGAGATTGTCCGTCCAGGTATATCGTGGATCCATATTGTTGGAAACCTCAGGATCCCAGCCCGGATAAGGAGTGAGCAGGAAGAGGTTGTCTCCCTGCAGATAGACCCTCAGTCCCTGCATATTCAGCTTTTTCAGCATCTTTGAAGGGAACTGATAAGCAAGAGTCAAAGCACGGAGTCTGATGAACGATCCGTCAAAGAGGATCATATCGGAGTTTTTCTGGTTGAAAGCATATCCAGCGATATTCCTCGGATATGTATTGGTCGTACCTGGCCCCGTCCATGCGTTCTCGGCATATTCGGCGACGACTCCCCTGGTATGAGCTGATCTGGTAAGGTTTGCACCCTGACCCATAAGCACCTGATTACCATACATGTACGTAAAGAAGATATTCAGCGATAGGCCTTTCCATGTGAAGGTATTGTTCCATCCTCCGAAGAAGTCCGGATCAGCATCGCCCATCGGCAGACGGTCGCTATCATCGATAACTCCGTTGCCATCCTCGTCATGCCATTTGACATCACCTGCTCTTACACCCTGATCATACTGAGGCTGAGGCACTTCCGCATCATACTGATAGATGCCTTCCTGGACAAAAAGATTGAAGCAGTTGATTGAGCGGCCTTTTTCGAGAATACGGTTACTTGCAAGAATCGGGGCGTCGTCATCGAGAAGTTTCGTAATCGTATTGACATTCCTCGCAATATTGAAGTTCGTCTGGTAATGTACTTGGCCGAGATCAATATTGCCGCCAATTGTCACCTCAAAACCGACGTTTCTCATCGAACCGATATTTGTCATAATGTTTGAACGACCAGTAGTAGCCTGAACAGGCATACTGTAGAGAAGGTCGGTTGTATTCTTGAGATAACCGTCAATGATGAAGGTAAGTTTGTCATGGAAGAATCCAAGGTCCATA
>Ga0256404_1005540_pt1 | contig 22191 bp, 23 predicted proteins | sample RumenRJG_01DNA_FD_185990 | JGI IMG/M metagenome (GOLD analysis project Ga0256404, IMG submission 185990) | Bovine rumen microbial communities from Lethbridge, Alberta, Canada - RJG_01 | ecosystem: Host-associated > Mammals > Digestive system > Stomach > Rumen | place: Canada: Alberta | collected...
TTGCAGAAGTACATACACAGGCTGGAAAAGCAGCTGAGGATTCTGAACAAGGTGACAAAGGAGTGATTCCGATGGAGAAGCACTCGGCACCCATCATCGAAGGCGCCCTGCGCCACGGCATACTGAAGATGCCTGCGGAGGCCTACGCCGCCAGCGGCATCATCGTCAACGGCAGGCGCATTAAGACCTTTGTGTTCACCACAGACCTGGCGATCATCAGAAACTGCGATGCGGACGCCGTGTTCGCAGTCTATCCCTTCACGCCCCAGCAGGCCATCAGCGACGCCATCATTAAAGCCTCCTACATCCCCGTGTTCTGCGGCGTAGGCGGCGGCACCACCCGGGGCCTGCGCACCATCGGCCTGGCCAAGGATGTGGAAAGCCAGGGGGCGATGGGCGTGGTGATGAATGCGCCGATCTCCAACCTGAACCTGGCCGCGGTGGCAGCGGCGGTGGACATCCCCGTGATCGTCACCGTCACCCGCCCGGACACCGACATCGACGCACGGCTCAAGTCCGGGGCCAGCATACTGAACGTGGCCTGCGCCGCCCAGACGCCGGACATCGTGGCAGCCATCCGCCGGGAGTTCCCCGATGTGCCTATTATCGCCAGCGGCGGTAATACAAACGATTCGATCAAGAGAACCATTGATGCCGGCGCGAATGGCATCACTTACACGCCGCCCTCTACCGGTGAACTGTTTAAGGCATCCATGAACAACTACAGAGAAGGAAAACCACACGAATAAAAACGGAGGGAGAATCTATGCAGAATAAGATCGTGCACGCAGCGGAGCGAAAGGCGTTTCAAACCGTTCTGAATGGCATCGTCAACAAGGGGCAGAAGAAGGACGTCACGGAAATGGCCGATTCCCTGGTCAATCTGATGGAGAAAATCCTGGGCGATTCATGGAAACAGGAAAGCTATGATATGCTGCGCTCCATCGCTACCAACCCCGACAGCAAATGGGCGCGCTACGCCAATCACATCATCAAGGACATGGATTCCAAGATTGTGTCCACATTCCTGCTGAACGCGGCCTATGAGGGTGGCTTTCGCGGCTATAAGACCGCGCAGGAGGCCGCTGCGGAGAATGGCTGCAACATCCCATGGTTGGTGCTGATGGACCCGACCTCCGCCTGCAACATGCGCTGTACGGGCTGCTGGGCAGCGGAGTACGGCCATAAGCAGAATCTGTCCTACGAAGTAATGGACAAAGTGCTGACCGAAGGCAAGGAGTTGGGCCTGCACGCCTGCCTGTTCACTGGCGGCGAGCCGTTGATGCGCAAGAAGGACATTCTGCGCCTGTGTGAAAAGCATAAGGATGTGGCTTTCCACGCTTTCACCAATGGCACGCTGATCGATGATCAGTTCTGTCAGGACCTTCTGCGCGTGGGCAATTTCATGGTGTCCATCAGCATCGAAGGCTTTGAGGATGCCAACGATTCCCGCCGCGGAGGCGGACATTATGCCAAGGCGCTGGCGGCGATGGACCTGATGCGCTCTTATCGCATCCCCTTCGGCGTGTCCATCTGCTACACCAGCCGCAATTACAAGGACGTCACCAGCGATGCATTCCTGGATATGCTGGTAGAGAAGGGCTGTGTGTTTGCCTGGTACTTCCATTATATGCCTGTGGGTATGAACGCCAGTACCGACCTGTTGTTGACCCCGGAACAGCGGCTGTACATGAAGGATCGTATTCGCTGGATTCGAGGGATAGAGGGCGGCAAAGAGTTATTTGCCATCGACTTCCAGAACGACGGCGAGTTTGTTTCCGGCTGTGTGGCGGGCGGTAAATATTACTGTCACATCAACGCGGCGGGCGACGTGGAGCCCTGCGTGTTCATCCATTATTCCAGCGCGAACGTGAATGAAATGAGCTTTCTGGACTGCCTGAAGCAGCCGCTGTTCATGGCATATCACGACAACCAGCCCTTTAATGAAAATCATCTGCGGCCCTGTCCCATGCTGGAAAATCCGGAGATACTGAAGCGGTTGGTGAAGGAGACCGGCGCGCATTCCACCGATCTGGAGGCACCGGAAAGCGTTGAACACCTCTGTGGAAAATGTGAACTGTATGCTGAACATTGGGCTCCTGTGGCGGAGCAAGTATGGGAGGGAGCAAAATGATGGATCGCATTGAGAGAAAAATGAAGAGGCTGCTGCTTGCCAGCATCGGCGCAGCGGCAGTCACCCGCGAGCAGTCCGACAGTCTGCTGAATGCATTGATTGAAAAGGGCGAGGAGGTCATCGACCGCAGCGGCATTCGGAATGAGTGCCTGCGATACAACGATGAAGAACCCGAAGCGAGCGCCGCCCGGCAGGAGGATGCGGACGCCTGGCTGGAACAGCTGTGCGGCATGTCCTCTGAACAGCTGCAAGTCCTGAAGGACGCCATCTCCGCCGTGGAAAGCGCGAGCCGGCAAGTGGAAGAATGTGAAGGAGCATAATATGTCAAACAGGCATAGCGAGCGATTGGAGAACCGGGAGCGCCTGGGCGAAATGATCGAGGTGCTGCGGCGCAATGAGATCACCAAAGGAATATCGCCCGAAAAGCTGTGCGCGATCATAGAAGAACTTGGCCCAACTTTCATCAAGCTGGGCCAAATCCTGTCTATGCGTTCGGATTTCCTGCCCAAAGTCTACTGTGACGCGCTGACGCGCCTGCGCACAGACGTTCAGCCGATGCCCTATGAACAGGTGGTTTCCATCGTTGAAAGCGCTTATGGGCAGAAGCTGGACGAAGTGTTTAACCGCTTCGACGATCAGGCGCTTGGCAGCGCCTCTATCGCCCAGGTACACGCGGCAACGCTGAAAACCGGCGAGAAGGTCGTGGTGAAGGTTCAGCGCGAGGGCATCCACGATGTGATGAATCGGGACATTGCCCTGATAAAAAAAGCCGCGGAGCTGCTGAAATACACGCCCGCCAAGGGCCTAGTGGACTTCAATCGTGTGCTGGATGAGATGTGGGTGGTCGCCCAGCAGGAGATGAACTTTCTTACTGAGGCACAGAATCTGGAGCGCTTCAGCGCGCTGAATGCGGATGTGGCCTTCGTATGCGCGCCGAAGTTATACCGGCAATACACCACTGCGACGGTGCTTGTGATGGAGGATATCGACGGCATTCCCATCGACGACAAGGATGCTTTGACAGCGGCGGGCTATGATCTCGCGGAGATTGGCGCGAAGCTGGCAGACAACTATGTCCGGCAGATCACCGAGGACGGTTTCTTCCACGCCGATCCACATCCAGGCAACCTGCGCGTGCGGGATGGCAGGATCGTGTTCCTGGACATGGGCATGATGGGCGAACTCAGTGAGCGGGACCGGCAGATCATCAGCCGCGCCGTGGAAGGCGTGGCGCGGAACGACGCGGAGGCTTGCGTGAACGCCGTGCTCCAGCTCGGCGCGATCAAGGGTACGATAGATCGGCGCAGACTGTTCCGGGACTGCGAAGGGATGCTTGACAAGTATGTCGCCCTCGACCTGGGCAGCATGGATCTGTCCGCCGTCATGTCGGATATGATGGAGGTCATGAAGGCCAACCACATCGAAATGCCCGGCGGCCTGTCGATGCTGGTGCGCGGTCTGGCGACGATTGAGGGCGTAGTCATGGACATCGTGCCGAATATCAACGTGGCGCAAGTGGCTACGGCGCGTATCAGCCGCAGGTTCCTGAAGGATTTTGACCTGCGAAGCACTCTGACCCGCGATCTTCGCGCCGCCTATGACAGTGCCACTAAAGCCCTGGACATCCCGGCGCTGCTGGCCGACGCGCTGCGCATGGCGATCAGGGGAGATGGGAATGTCGGTGTTGAACATCACATTGGAACGGACATGGGAAATGTGATCCAGAGTGCCATAACCAAGCTCTGTGCGGCTGTCATTTGCGCCGCCTTGCTGCTCGGCGCGGTCGTTTGCCGTGCAGGAGAGCCTGTGCTGTGGGGACTGTCGTGGGTGGAGATTGTGTATCTGGTAGGGGCCGCTGTCATGGCTTATGTCATTTTTTTCCATGTAAGCAGGAAATGAGAGAGGTCATGCAACCATGGAGGGCAAAAGGGAAGACCGCCGTATCAGGCGCACTAAAAGGCTGCTCATACAGGCGCTGACGAAGCTGATGCAGCAGAAGCAGGTGAACGAAATCACGGTGAAGGAGCTGACCGATCTGGCCGACATAAACCGCGGCACCTTCTACCTGTACTACAAGGATATCTTCGATATGCTGGAGAAGATCGAGAACGAGCTCTTCGGAAAACTGGAAGGGATGGCACCTCTGACCTCCTCGATGGCGTCGGTCAGCTGAGCGAAGGAACAGACGCGCTGCTGGACGGCGCGGGACAGCTCTACGAAGGGTCCCAGGCGCTCGTAGACGGTGCTGGGCAGCTGGACGACGGTACAGGCGACTTGCTCGACGGCGCGAACCAGTTGTTCGACGGCATGAGCGAGTTGAAGGATGGATTGGATGAGTTCAACGATGAGGCCATTCAGAAGCTCATCAGTTACCTGAACGACGACTTTGAAACGATGTCAGACCGCGCTGAGGCTATGATCGACCTGGCCAAGGATTACACATCGTATTCTGGCATTGCTGACAACATGACAGGCATTACACAATTCGTCATTAAAACTGACGGCATCTAAAGCGCTTGCCGGTTTGGTCCGCCTCTGTCAGAACGATGGGGGCGGATCTATGATTACTATATCATGTGCAGAATGAATGGGAATGAAGCGAGGTCACGACAATGAATAATGTTCTTGCATACTTAGAATGGCGCGGCGATCTTTCATTCTCTCAAAGCGGCTTCAACGAGGTTGACAATCTCATACTCTCCCTTTTGAGCTATTTTGACTTCAAGGAAATGCTGCCAGCACCGGGCGAGGGGGAGATCAGTGTTGAGCAGGCGTGCCAGGTTTATTTTCATGACAGGGACATGCCTGCTCCGCCAGACGAGCCCGCAAATTCCGGCAGGACGCTGCAATGGCTGCTGTACGCCATGGCCCAATGCAGACGATACAAAAAGATGAAGCTGTCGTGCGCCGTGGATATTTTCGACAAGGACAGTGCCACACAGTTTTATGCCCTCTGCATCCACATCAATCGGAACCGCGCCTATCTGTCCTTTCGAGGCACCGGAGACGACCTCGTGGGATGGAAGGAGGATTTTCTGCTGGCTTGTATCCCGGAAATACCATCTCAGCGTGAAGCGTTGAATTATTTGGAGCGGGTCGCGGCGCTTTATCCTGAAAAGACCTTCATGCTGGGCGGGCACTCGAAGGGTGGCAATCTTGCTGTATATGCGGCTGCCAATGCGCCGGAGGAACTTCAAAAGCGCATTGTGGCAGTGTGGTCAAACGACGGCCCGGGCTTTCAAAATGAGATGCTCATCTCAGATGGGTATCAGAGGATTGCTTTCGCTGTTCATCACATCGTTCCAAAATCCTCCGTCGTCGGGATGCTCCTGGCACATGACGAGCATTATAAAATCGTTGACAGCTCTCAGGTTGGTCTGTTACAGCATGACGGCTTTTCATGGGTTGTTTCCGGGAATCATTTTATCGAGCTGGAGGAGCTGACGATCCAAAGCGTCAAAGCAGATCGCGCCATCAGCAAATGGCTTCAGGGACTATCCCTTGAAGAACGCAGGCAATTCGTTGACTGCCTATTTGACGTACTATATGCTTCAGGGGTGACAACGCTTTCAGAGGTACGGAGGGATAAGCTGAAGGCGCTGACCGCTTCTTTACCACACGTCAAGGAAATTCCAAAGGATAGTCGGGAACGAATCATAGAATTCCTGGTTTTGCTCCGCCAAATTATCAGAAGACTGAGCATTGAAAGCAAACTGGATCGAATAAAAAAGCATTGATCATATATACGAAAAGCAGAGGTGCTCCCTTGAACCATACATTGCGCATAATTGCATTGGTATTGATAACGGCGCTGCTGGGCAATTGCGGTGAAGTTGCTTTTGCGACATCTGTTGCATTTTCCGAAGTATCGCTATTTGCAGTAAATGTCGGCAAGGGCGACGCCCTCTTGCTCAGGGTCGGTGCATGGACGGGACTGATTGATACCGGAAAAGCTCGCGCCATGGGACGAGTGGCACGGGCTCTTGAAATGCTTGGCATCGAACATTTGGATGCGGTGTTCCTGACCCACACCGATAAGGACCATGCGGGAGGACTTGAATGGCTTGCCAGGAGCGATATTGTTGTGGATATGTGGTACGCATCGGCTATGTTCATAGGCGTCAAGGAAACGAAGCACCCCGCGGTAAAAGCGGCGGCGATGCGCGGACAGGAAGTGTGCTGGCTCCAGCGCGGCGATGAAGTGCAACTGGAGGGCGGTACGGTGCTGCGGGTCCTGGCACCAGCTTCGCTATCTGAGGACAAGGATAATAACAACTCTCTTGTGATGATGTTGAAGAGCGACCAGGGCAGGATACTGCTCACCGGCGACATGGAACTTCCTGAAGAGGCAGAGCTGCTTTCCTATAGGGATGATCTTGCCTGCGAGGTGCTCAAGGTCGCCAATCATGCCGATGACGATACGACCAGCGATATCTTTGCCCAAGCTGTGTCAGCGCAGATCGCAGTAATATCGACCGACAGCCTCGAAAAACCCGGCACTCCTGATCCCGACGTGATTTGCCATCTGGAAGCGGCGGACAGCCAGGTGATTGTGACCCAAGACGCCGAGTTGGGGTGGATGGTATCACTGTCTGACGGTGTAGCAACAGTTCGCGCGGTGAATATCGACGCGCCTTTGACATCGGGTATCTTTATTATGGAGGTGGATGCCTCGGATGACAGAATCTTCCTGGGTAATTACTCCGGAAGAAGTATCGATCTCGGTGGCTTTTACCTGCACTCCAGTCGGGGAGATGAGTTGTTCACATTCCCGGACAACGTGTTCATTGCCCCTGGAGATACGCTTGTCAAAGGCACCAACTCCACAGAAGGACGATTGGATTTATTGTGGGACGACGAGAAGGTCGTTCATAAGAAGAATACCGACACAATCACGCTGTATGACCCATTTGGCCGTTTTATCGACAGCTGTGAGAATGGAAAATAACAGATAACACGGTCTTCTCGGTCATCCTGAGCTCGAGGGCCAATTGTCGCGGATCTGAGTTCATCTGCTCATCCAGAATATGAGCGTAGATCCACTGGAGCAGTCCGTTGTGATTCATAGTGTTACCTCCTGCGATTGTTTATTTGTAATAGGACATTCCATCGTGAAAAGCTGATTCATTATAGAATGCCTGTATTACCGGGGGATTCAAGCATCAATTGGGTTTGGGAAAGATTCCTCTTCTTGATGCACAATTCATATATGGCAGTTATTTCGATATTATTCTACAAAGCTAAATATTTATATAATATTTATTGCGTAATAAGACACATATAATTTGATCACTTCGAGTAAGTCGTCGAATTGCACAAAAAAGCGCCGATGCACTCGAATGAATGCATCGGCATAAATCAATTGTTTTCGTAGGAGGAAGCTCGTCCAGTTCTCAAGAGTACGGTGATTGGTCATGCCCCAACCTTATTCTATCAATACCCCGATAATCAACCAATTCCCAGCGCACTCCCTTGATTGCTGACGTCTGCAACAGTGCCGTCCGAAGCCCGGAGGTAGACCTGATAGTCATCAACATTGTCTACAAATCGGACAAACCAGCTTCTTGTCGGTTCATCAAAGAAGCAGTAGTCGATCTGACAATAGACCTCCGTTTCCATCATAGCCAGCTTATCGGGCGTAACGCCGAATTGCTCCAGCAGTGCGGACTGCGCAATGCTGATGGCATCTGCTTCGCTTACATCGCCTGTCTCCGGCAGCACGCTGTTCCACTGTTCAGGGTCGCCGCCCTGCTTCCGCATCTTGTCGTGAAGCGCGGCACGCGCCTCGATGGACAGTTCTGCGTCATCGACGGTTTCCTCGCTCAAATCGCCAGTGCCCTGATCAGAACCGTCGAAACGTTGACATGAGAGGATCTCACCATTGGGAGAACGCAGACGCACGTCATACTCAATCTTATCGTCCATGCGGAACAGAAGCTCGTATTCTCGTGCTTCTTCTATCAGCATAAACGTGACTCTGCATTCGCATCCAGCCAACGCATCCCTGTCCTCGGCGTATCGGCGCAGAATCTCGTCTTGTGCCAGTGCTTTGGCTTCATCAGGCCCGATATCGCCATCCTCCGGCGCGATGTGAAGAATATCTATGACCCGCGGAAGTTCGAGCAACGGAGCGTCGATAGCAGCCTTTTCCTCAATGGACAGCGCGTAATAGGTGCCGAGCTCATCATAGTGCTCTAATGCCTCGTTACGGGTCTTGTACAGCTGGCGCATGTGTTCCAGTTGAGACGCGCCCCAAACCGCGTCATGCAAGTCTCCGCCCGTGTCGAATGTCTCCCCGTCGTGTGACCAGGTGGCCGAAACCTTACCATGGCTGCAAACGACGCGATAAGTCCCCGCGTATTCGGCATAGACCGGCAAATCGTAGTCGATTTCCCAATCTGAACCGTTCTCTATCATGGTTTCATTGAAAAGCGTCAGGATTTCTTCCGTCAGTCCGTATTTTTCCATCAGCGCAGCATGCGCCTGATTGCGCGAACCCTGTCTCGGTGAGTAATGAATTATGCTTATGGCCAGAGCTGTGGCGCTAACCAGCACCAACGCGGCCACCAGAATGAACCCAATGCCAACTTTCTTTTTCACTTTGCGATTCTCCTTCCGTATGACTTCGAACGCGCAATCCATGCTGCGCTCAAAGCTCTCGTCCACGGGAGGAAACGCATCCTTCCATTTTCTCTTCATGGCTCTATTCCTCCCTCAACTGTTCCTTCAGAATGGATATCGCCCGCTTCAGCCGGTGCTTTGTCGTTCCCAGCGGGAGCCCCAGGAGGCGCGAAGTCTCCTGGACGGTGTACCCCTCGATGTAATGCAAGACAACCGGTAAGCGCAGTCCGACATCCAATTTCTGAAGCGCGTCGTGCAAGGACAGATCGGGAATGGAGTCATTCGCGGGAATCATTTCATTTAATTCAGCCGTTGGCATGCGTTTTTTATGTCGGAGCGCATTTCTGCACTCGTTAATCGCAATGCGCATCAGCCACCCTTCAAAGACCGCGTCATCCTTGAGCGTACCGCGCTTTCGCCACGCCTTAATCAGCGCTTCCTGTATCGCGTCGTCACGATCCGCCCTTTCCGGAAGAATGGAATAGCAGACCCGGAACAGCTTCCCCGTGCAGGCGCGGGCGCGACGCTCAAACTCCATTTCGTCAATCAAAGCATTCGCTCCTTTACCGTTTATTGATCGATCAACACTTATATGACGCGCTGGAAAGGGGAATTGGATCACTTATTATGGACAAATATATCACCTTTGCAACTATTTGCAAGTCCATGTTGTATAATAGGTGAAAGGGGGGATGAACATGGAACTGTCTCCGGCGCGCAGAGACGGTGTAATGGAAGCTATGAAGCGGTATTCATCCATGGTCTATCGCCTAGCCTACGCGCGGACGCGCAACCATGCGGACGCGGAGGATATCTATCAGGAGGTGTTCCTAAAGCTGGCGAGGGCGGATATTTCCTTTGAGAATCAGGAGCATGTTAAGGCGTGGCTGCTGCGGGTGACGGTCAATTGTTCGGTGAATCTTTTTCGAAGCGCCTGGCGGCGACATGTTCAGACGGTCGAGGCGCTTCCGGAGAGGGCATCTCCATGGGATGGCGATGATCGCTATGAAGCGCTGAACCGGGCGTTGGATATCCTGCCCGCTCGCTATCGCGCCGTCATACACCTATATTACTATGAAGAAATGTCCGTGGATGAAATATCGGCTGTAATAAACACCAAACCCGCTACGATCCGCTCCCGCCTCGCGCGGGGCCGGGAGCGACTGAAGAGGGAATTGACACAGAACAAGGAGGCGAATCCGAATGCTTAAGGACGATTACAAGGCCATCTACGATCGGATTCGGCCCAGCCGATCATTAGAAGCTGAAACGGAGGCTCAGATTATGGCACATTTTGATGGAAAGAAACTGATAAAGCCCATCAGCAGAACCGCGGTCATCGCCATCGCAATGGCTGTGCTGTTGGTGGGGACGGCCATCGCGGCCACGCTGCAATCCAACATCCTGTCGAACCTGTTCCGGGGCAGGACGCCCAGCCCGGAGGCAGAGGCCGCGCTGGTCCGGGATGCCGGGCAGGTGTCCGATGCAGGCATAACATTGACGTTGGATGAGTACCTGGCGGACCAGAACACGCTGAACCTGTCCTGGACGGTCACATCCCAGCGCGACGAGCCCGTTTACTACGTCACCTGGGCGGAGATCGACGACCACGGGCTGACGGAGGCGGACGAAGCGCAGGGCTATGTGCCCGGCTTCCCCTACGGCAGCAGCGACGAGAGCATCGGCGACAACGCGCTGGTGCGGCTGGCTCCGGGTGCGATCGCCTATACCAGCTATACGTCGTGGGGCTGGGCTCACGGCATCGACCGAGCGCTGACGGCGCGGGTATTCGTTCGGGCCTACACCACTGATCTTGTCATGAAGCAGACGGACTTCCGCGCCCCAGAGTTGTACTGCATGGAGCCCGGAGACGCGGCATGCGCTGTGGTCAAGGACATTGAAGCCGCCGGGGGTATCCCCATGGCCTGCAACCTGCCGCTGTGCTATGTGGGCAGCTACGACGCCTACCGGCAGGCGCTGGGGAACGGCACGGAGCCGGAGGAGATCTGCGACGCGCTGGCGGCGTCCGGCCTGTTCCAGCCGCTGAAGGATTTGACGCTCGAAGTGGAAATTGCCGAACCAATCGATACCGCCGGCTTTGAACTGGCAGAGCCGCAGACCTTCGAGCTGCCCGGTAGGACGGTCGAGCTGAAAGCCATGAAGTTTGACATTGCCTCCACGCTGATCCGGTATGATGTCATCCTGGACAACGACGCGGACGCGAATGCCGCAACGTGCTGGTATCTGGTCGCAGGCCCGGACGGAAAGGTGAAAAATGTGGCGTGGTCGCTGAGCCTGAGCGGCAGCGAAGCGGAAACCACCGAGCGCGACGGCAAATCCTGCACCGTTATCCATTACGACCTTGGCAGCGATTCGCCCGTGACCGACCTGCCGGAAAGCCTGACTTTCATTCCGGTGAGCGATCTTCCCCGGGAGGAAGGCGAACCCTCGACGGCCTATTGGCAGCGCGTCGCCGATCAGGCGAAGGCGGAGGACTGCTTTACGGTAAAACTGAAGTAAGGTCTTAGTGTGTCAATCAATGCCTCGGTGCGAATGCATCGAGGCATACATACATAATTTGAGAAACCAAAAACCTTTCCCCTCTCCCAACCGTATATATAGTGAAGATCTTCAAGAACGCACGCGGGAGGCACCTCAATGGACAAGACGACCTTTGAACAGCTGTACCGGGATATGCTGCCGGGGCTTTACCGGCTGGCGCAAAGCATGCTACGCCAAACCGCTGATGCCCAGGACGCGGTGCAGCAGGCGGCGGTCAGCGCCTGGCTGTCGCTGGAGCGCATCCGACCGGGCGGCGAGCGGGCATACTTTACCCGCATCGTCATCAACGAGTGCCGGAACATCCAGCGCCAGCGCATGCGGCAGACGCCGGTCGAATCCGTTCCAGAGAGGGCGGAAGACGCGCCAAGCGACGATTTGAAGCTGGCCGTTGCCGCGCTGTCGGAGGAATTGCGGTTGCCCTTGCTGATGAAATACATGGAGGGCTACCGTGAAAGAGAGATCGCCGAGGCGTTGGAAATCAGCGTTCCGTCGGTGAAAAACCGGCTGTTCCGGGCCAGACGCAAATTGAAAGAATTGTTGACAGAGGAGGCGGAGCTGGCATGAGGCGCATCACTCGCAAGGACCTTCGCGGGCTGTATGAACCCGCGCCCCAATCGCTGTACGACGGCGTTCACGAGGCGCTGGCCGGTCTGCCCGAAGGAAAGGGGAAAAGAAAGGTGAAAAAGAAGATCAGCACAGGCTTTATATTGGCGGCGGTGTTGCTGGCATTGAGCGCGGCGGGGTTCGCAGCTACAAGGCTGAACCTGTTCAGCCGCATGGGTCGCTATGCCAACCCCATCAAGCCCCTGGAGGGCGCGGAAACGCTGGTGGTTGAAAACCTGGCCAGCACGGAGAACGAATGGGTGACCGTCACCGTAGAGGAGGCCGCCTACGATGGCCAGGGTGCCATGGTGCTGGCGCGGCTGACAGTGAAGAACCCGGAGAAATATGCCCTTCTGACCGATTCCGGTGACCCAGAGGAACTGAAGGACTACGACTTTGAATACGTGCCGGTAGAGGTGGGTGAAGTGCAGTCCATGTCAGACGGCCACTTCGAGATCCGCAACGATGCCGGTGGCCAGGCGCTGCTGGTGGACGGCGCGGAGGTGGACATCCCGGAGAGTGAAGCGGAGGCACAGGAGATGGGATACCCCGTGTACCGCGCAGACGGCAGGCTGTACTGGGCGGAAGAGAAGGAGCCCCACATCCTGGGCCGCAAGGACGGCAGGGAGGCCATTGGCTATGTCCTGAATCTGGACACCATGTCCGCAAAGAATGACGGCGTCGCGTATTCAGAGGCAGACGATCCCTTCGAATCCATCACCGCCGACGACGAGTTGCAGCAGGATGGCAGCGTTTTGTGCTGGTTCGACTGCTTCGCTGCGCGACCTCTCACGGGGAACGTGAGGATGTGCATCCGGCCATGTCTGGTGGTGAAGGGCGAGTTTATCGAGATGGAGCCGCTGGAGTTCACTCTGCGCCCCGCCGGGGAGGAACACACGTTGAAGCTCATCCCCGAAGCCGGCGATGGTCTCAGCGGTGGGGTGCAGGTCCACAGCATTGAGATCCACCAGACGAGGGTGCGGGGCTACCTGACCGTGGATTTTGATTACACGTACGGCTTCAAGGGCAAGTGGGTGGACTTCGCGCTGAGCGATGTCGAGGGCAGCGAGATTCGCAGCGGCCAAGCCGCGGAGAGCGGCCCGGAGCACAGTGACCAGGGCTTCTCCCGCTATCACATGGAGTTGCAGGCTTTCTCCGAAGTTCCCGACACCCTGATCCTTGTCGCCTATGACGAGACGGGCGAACTGGGCAGGCTCACCTGCAGGGTCGAGGAGGATTGATCCTCTTTGTGAGGTGCAAAGAGCTGCGGAACACAGAATAATCCAGGGCAGCAACATATACTCAGAGGGGCATGGCCATCGTCACGCCCCTATTCACTATGCAATCAAAAAACACATGATTTGCCTCTTGACATATATAGATATTCGATATATAATCGTTATATAGATAATCTATATAAAGGAGTGCGATACCATGCCTATTGACCGTAAACTGATGATGGGGAACACGGATATGTTGCTTCTCAAGCTACTGGCTCAGGAGGACATGTACGGGTACCAAATCATTGAGGAGCTTTGCAAGCGTTCGAACCACGTGTTTGACATGAAAGCGGGAACGCTGTATCCGCTGCTGCACCAGCTGGCCGAGAAGGGCTTTCTCACCACTTATGAGAAGAACGTCGGCGAGGCAAGGGTCCGCAAGTATTATCACCTGACTCAGAAGGGAACGGATTATCTGGCAGAACGGGAACGGGACTGGCATATCTTTTCAACTGCCGTACAGGGTGTGCTTGGGGGTGATGGTTGTGTTCTGGCCTGACGATTATCTGGATCAGGTAGCCCGGCAAGTGCGTGTTGTGCGCATTCGTGAACCGCTGACGGCGGAATTGAAGGATCACATGCTTTCACAGAAGGCGGATTATATGGCGGCGGGACTGTCTGAGGATGAGGCCGAGCGCCGAACCACGGAGGATATGGGAGACGCGCTGCTGGTCGGCGGAGAACTGGACGCAGCGCACCGTCCCGCAACTCGATGGAAGGGCATTGCGATTACGATGTTGCTTTTGGCCCTTGGTTTGGGGATACAAGTGGTCAATGGCATGCTGGCCGGTCGCTCCATCATGGACACGCTGGTCGGCGCTCGCGCGCTCTTTACCGCGTTTGCCCTCGTGCCGCTGTGCCTGCTTGCTTTGACGGATTATACGCATTGGATTCGGTGGAGCCTGCCAATCATGGCTGCTTGGCTTATTTGTATGGCGCATCGGCTGATTCCGCTTCAACGCCTTATCACATACGACCCCGCAATATTCCGTGTTCTGGTTCCACAGGTCCTGGCAGTTTCGCTTCCCATGGTCACGGCACTGCTGGCCTGTCGCCTGCGCGGGCGGGGCTGGGGCGCGTTTGCGGTGTACCTGTTCCCAGAGGCTGTTGCAATGCTGCTGTGCTGGGAATACCGATATACGGGATTTGATATTGCGCCTTGTATGCTGATGGTGGCCCTCGGGCTGTTGATACTGATTCTGGCCGTTCGGGACGGATTCTTCAAGATTTCCCGGCGTTGGGCTTACGGGCTGCTGATCAGCCTGATTGGCCTTGCGGTCATCTTCTCCGCTGCGCGGTTTAATCCTCAACCCGGCGACGGGGATATGCGTCGGCTGATTGGCGCTATTCTCCGCGGTGCCAGACCTTTCGGACAGTCGGCGAATGTCGCAGCCGCCGACGCTTGGAGGCGCTTTGTCGACATGGGCTATGGCATGACGGATTACATGCTGCCGGGCATCGTGGCCTATGTCGGCTGGATGCCCTGTGCGCTGCTGACCCTGGCCCTGGCTGCCCTGCTTACCTGGTGTATCCGCCGCTTCTCGCACCTCGAAAACCGCATGGGCGCACTGTTGGGGATGACGGCCGCGCTGACGATGTGCCTTCAGACGGTTATCTATGTGCTCGCTTCCTTTGGTCTGATCGGCGAACACCTCAGCCTACCGCTTCTGTCCTACGGCCATGCCATTCTGATGGTGGACGCCGCCCTGGCTGGCATGATGCTGGGTGTATTGCGCGGGGAAATGCTGCCGGAGCCAACTGGAACGCTGCGGAAATCATATTCTGTAACGCTGGAATAAAGAATTGCTTTTATGGACAACAGGCTGTATAATCATTGTTGTCAGATGGTTACTGTCAGAACCAAGCACGGCGCTTTTCCCACGAGACGCTCAATTCTCAAAACCTCTCGTCCCCTCTGAAAGATAAGAAGAATCAGGAGTATGTGATTATGGCAAGGCTTGAGTTGAGCGGTATAACCGTGGCCTATGAGAAATTCACATTGTCAAATATCTCATTCTCATGCAATGGCGGTGACATACTGGCGCTCATCGGCAGGAATGGGGCGGGAAAAACAACGACCATTGATTCCATAATGGGTTTAACAACCCTGCAATCAGGCAGCGTTCGATATAATGGCCAGCCGGTGACAAAGGCAAACGAGCATCAGTTTAAGGAAAAAGTAGGTTATGTCGGTGCATCACAGGAGTATTATCCTAACATTCGTGTCGGTACTTTTCTCCGCGTTGTTGCAGGATTCTATCCGCAATGGGATAAATCCATAGTAGAACAGTATTTATCTTCATTCAGTATTGACCCCAGCAAAAAGCTTTCCCAGCTTTCAACCGGTATGAAAGTGAAGCTGTCGTTGGCGATCGCGCTTTCACATTCCGCGGAGATCTTTCTTATGGATGAACCCACGGCAGGATTGGATCCCATTGTCCGGGAACAGGTGCTTGAGATCCTGGAGCGTCTGGCCAGAGAAAGAGATGCGTGTATTCTGTTTTCTTCCCATATCACGCAGGATATCGAGAAGATAGCCTCGCGCGTTCTCTTTCTGGTTGATGGGACAATCGCGCTGGATGCGGATATAAAAACCCTGGACGAGCGCTTTGTCAAGCTGCGTATGGATGATTCACACCTGCTCCTGAAGCAAATCAATCAAAAGGGTGTCATTCTCAACGACAGATACATCATCCTGAAAAAGACGGATGCGACGTCTGAGATGCTCGGCCTATGCGAAAGAGCGCCATTGCTGATAGAAGATGTGTTGATCTTCCTGAATGGAGGTGTCCACAGTGTTCCAGCTGATTAAGAAGGACATACTGTTCAATTGGAAATGGGCGCTTCTGCTGGTTTTGGTGGCTGTCCTGATGCCGGTTCTGTTTTTCATAGACCGTGAAGAGACGCGCTTCATCCTATGGGTGTATATCATCGGAAACGTGTTGGCCAATTCCCACTTTGTCTCCAAATCCTGCTATATGGACGACAGCGCGCAGACGAGGCGGTTCCTGGCTTCGCTGCCCGTCAGGAGGGCGCAGCTTGTCGCGGCGAAATATCTCCTGGGCTTTCTGTGCATGGTTGCTTCAATAGGCCTGACCTCACTGTCATCTTTTGTATTGGGGCTGCACCCGAGCGTTCAGGGAGCGATGATCGCTTTCCTCTATTTGCTATTGTACTATGCTGTCTTTCTGGGGGTATTCTTCCACTCCAACTACAGCAACGCGGAAAAGACGAATACCGCTCTGCTGATGCTGACAATTATGTCCGCTTTTGTCATGGACAGGACCGGGCTGCGCCTTGACGAGATGATAATAGAACCGACGTATATGCTTGCAGGGCTGGGAACATGTATAATGATATTTGCGGCATCCCTATTCTTTTCCGTTCGTTCCTTCGACCGTTTTCAGGTGGGCGACAGCAGGTAATAAGGCCATTTGCTTGATTCTATGCCAGGAGGTGTGTTCCATGAGGTGCATTGCTTTGGTTCTCTGTCTGGTCATCCTGGCCGCTTTACCGGCTTCGGCGGAAGCGGAACTATGTTTTTCACGGGAAAACGCGCCCTACTGGCACAAAAATGCGGACTGCCACTTTGCTGAGACGGATTGGATGGATGTTGGCATCCTCGGTGGGGAAACGCGCGCGCTTGAAGTGAATCAGGCGGAATCCGAGGGACAGAAGCCGTGTCCCGGATGCGCGGCGACATTCCCTCCGACGTTCACCGGCGTTTTCCCGGACTGGCCCCATACCCTCGCGCCCTGGGGCTATGAGAAGGGCGATATGGTCGAGGACGATGGCTGGCCTCGAGGAGTCGTGGAGTTGCCGCCGGAGGTTCTTTCCACATGGGGCATGCCGTGGGAAAGACTGAACAAACTGTTCCCTGAAACGTGGGACAGGGAGAACGATATCACGATCGATCCGGACTATCCCGACGACTACGCAGGCCTCTTTATCAACGCCTGCGGCGGCTGCACCATCCTGCTGGTCGATCCTTCGATCGAGCGCGTCGCCGAGTGGCGAGAGATACTTCAGGGTGAATTCTGGGTGCTGTCCGCCTGCTACAGTTACAACGAACTGAAAACGCTTGCGAAGGCCGTCAGCGACCGGATACTGACGGCGGACAGCGAACGGAGGGTACAGTGCGAGCCCTCGTATTATCACATCGTTTCAGTGAGCGTGAGCCAAATCGCCAACGCCGTGGAGATCGGCGTGCTGCCCGATGGCTATAACGAGGGCGTCCAACGCATCCGAGAGGCACTGGCTGACGCCGGGTATTCCGATCCCTGCATGCTCCGCTTCAAACCTGCGAACTATCCGAGTTGGCTGTAAAAGCAAGGAGGTTAACCAAATAACGGATAAAGTAACATAGGTGCAGCCCCGCGATTCAGTCGTCGCGGGGCTGCTGTTGCTCTGCCGTTTGCACTGTCCGTGCAGCTTTTAATACTGTTCTTCTTCTAAAATCCATACATCTCTGGGCGTCCTTTCCGCCCCGGAACGCCGCCGCGTCTCTCTCCGCTCAGCTCAACCGGGACAGAAAATCCATCCCAAAACTGTATAGATTTTAGAACGCGAACAGTATAAGTCTGGGGTTCTTCTCTTTTGCCCCCACGTTGGCCCCTGTCGCGGGCACGGCGCTTGGACGGGCACGTGGCCAGACTGGCTGGGAAAGGCCGCGACAGGGCAAACGTGGGGCTCACGTGGGGAGGAAAAGGGCGACACCCCATAAGTCACCCTGGAATGATTCTCGGCTCATATGCACCGAAGCCGAGTTCAAGGATCATTTCCATGTATTGCCTGGAATCAAAGAAATCCGAGGTCGAAATGATGTCGTACAGTCCGCTGCTGTCGCATATTCGCCAGCTTAACCTGCGAAAGCCGTTCCTGCGATAGAAGGCATAACGCATCTCCCTCTGTGCTTCATTGGCTGCGTTGAAACCGACCGGTTAGATGTTCGCCACGATCGACTTGTCTGGATACCTCTCCTTCAGCCAGCAGAGCAGAGAGGTGCCCAGTCCTTTGGAACGCTGATCTTCACAGACAGCCAGATAGAATAAGTATACCATAGTTCGGCCTACATTGAAAAACAATAGGCCGCAAAGGCGGTTTCTATTCCAGAAGGATTTGTATAGGACGGTTTCCAGCGTACAAAGCTCCAGTATCTGGTTTATTGAATAGGATTCCTCCGGAGGAAAGACCGTTGACTGCAATGCCACGACCTGCTCAAAGCCCTCCATGCTACGCCGGACATCCTCGCACCAAAGAGTGAGTGTATCGAAACGACCCCACGGTCTATCCAAATCAGAGCCGGCTGTATTTCCATATTGAGGATGGCTTCGAAGCTCAACAGCAAAGGGACGCAAGCCGGGGGCTGATATTCGGCGGCAGAGGTCAGCGGGCGCTGCCCACCTGCCAGATGTCGCGGTCATAGTCGGCAATGGTGCGGTCGGAGGAAAAGTAGCCTGCCATGGCGATGTTCACGAGGGCCTTCCTCGCCCAGGTGGCTTCATCCCCGAGGTCGGCGAGCATCCGCGCCTTGGTGGCGCAGTAGTCCGCGAAGTCCGGGAAGGTCATGAACCAGTCCTTGTTCTGAAGCTCCGCGCACAGGCGCTCCAGCCGGGCGGCGTCGCCCATGGTGCGCATCTCATCGCAGACGAGGAAGTCAAGCGCCGCCTTGAGGCGCGGATCGGCCTCGAGGCACGCGGCGGGATCGTAGTCGCCCCGGGCGTAGCTGTTGATGACCGCCTCGGAGGACAGGCCGAAGGTATAGATGTTCTCCGGGCCGACCAGCTCGGCGATTTCCACGTTCGCGCCGTCCAGGGTGCCCAGGGTCACCGCGCCGTTCAGCATGAACTTCATGTTGCCCGTGCCGCTGGCTTCCTTGGACGCCAGGGAGATCTGCTCCGAGATGTCGCAGGCGGGGATCAGCTTCTCCGCGGCGGACACGTTGTAGTTCTCCACCATGGCGATGCGCAGATGCCGCCGGGCCGCCGGGTCTGCGTCGATCACATCGGACAGGCACAGTATGGCGTGGATGATGTCCTTGGCGATGGTATAGGCCGGGGCTGCCTTCGCGCCGAAGATCACCGTCACCGGGCGCTCAGGGAGGATGCCCGCGCGGATGTCCAGCAGCGTGCGCACGCACCACAGCAGGTTCAGCTGCTGGCGCTTGTACTCGTGGAGGCGCTTCGACTGCACATCGAACACGCTGTCCGGGTCGATGACGGTACCCTGGTGCCCCCGCAGCCAATCGGCGAAGCGCCGCTTGTTGGCCCGCTTGATCTCGGCGAGGGAGGTGAGCAGCGCCGCATCGTCGATGTGCGCGAGCAGCTTCTCCAGCTCAGCGCTGTCCCTGCGCCAGCCCGCGCCGATGGCGTCGTCGATCCGGGCCGCCAGGGCGGGATTGCAGCTCATCAGCCAGCGGCGGAAGGTGATGCCGTTGGTCTTGTTGTTGAACTTCTCCGGATAGATGGCGTAGAAGGGCGCGAGCTCCGAGTTCTTCAGGATCTCCGTGTGCAGCTTCGCCACGCCATTGACGGAGTGGGTGAAGTGGATGTCCAGGTTCGCCATGCGAACGTTCCCCTGTTCGTCGATGATCTGCACGAAGGGATCGTCGTACTTGGCGCGCACCCGGGCGTCCAGCCGGTCGATGACGGGCATCAGCTGGGGCGCGACCTTCTCCAGATATGCCCGCGGCCACTTCTCCAGCGCCTCGGCCAGGATGGTGTGGTTGGTGTAGGCGCACACGCTTCTCACGATGGATACAGCCTCGTCTTCACCGATGCCCCGTTCCTGGAGCAGACGGATCAGCTCCGGGATGACTAGCGTGGGGTGGGTGTCGTTGATCTGGATGGCGGCGTAGTCGGCGAGGTCGTGCAGGTCGCTGCCCCGCGCGACGCACTCATCCAGGATCAGGCGCGCGGCGTTGGCCACCATGAAGTACTCCTGGTACACGCGCAGCAGGCGCCCCTGCTCGGTGCTGTCGTCGGGGTACAGGAACAGGGTGAGGCCGCGGGCGACATCCCTTGCGTCGAAGCCGATGCCGGACTTGATCAGCCGCTCGTCCGCGGTGTCCACGTCGAAGAGGCGCAGCCTGCCGCACTTGCCTTGGTAGCCGGTGACGTCGATCTCGTACAGGGTGGAGCGGGCGGTGAAATCGCCGAAGGGGATGTCATAGTGAACGTCTGTGCGGCGCATCCAGCTCTCCTGGCCCCATTTGAGCCAATGGTCCGGGGCCTCGGTCTGCTGGCGGTCCACAAAGCTCTGGCGGAACAGCCCACAGTGGTAGGCGAGCCCCAGGCCGTCCGCGGGCAGGCCCAGCGTGGCGAGGCTGTCCAGGAAGCAGGCCGCCAGCCGCCCCAGGCCGCCGTTGCCCAGGGAGGGCTCCAGCTCGAACTCCTCCAGTTCGGACAAGGCGATGCCCTCCGCCGCCAGTTCATCCCGGACCTCCCCGTACAAGCCCAGGTTGATCAGGTTGTTGCTCAGCAGCTTGCCGATCAGGAACTCGGCGGAGATGTAGTAGACCTTCTTCCTACCCTCGTTGTATCCCCGCGCCTTCGCGGCGTCGGCGACATACCGCAGCAGGGCGTTGAACAGCTCGAGCCTGGTGCAGTCCGTGAACTTCCTGTTTTCTGTGTAATCTCTCAGCTTCATGGTCGTGCCCTCCATGGTCTTGTTTCGATGACTCTGGCATTATAATCTGTTTTTTGAAAAAATGCTTGCAGCTTACGCTCACAATGTTGTACAATTCTATCATCATCAGCCGCGTGGGGAGGGATGGACGTGGAGCTGGAGGAATACACGCAGTACCAGGAGACCAAGCTGCACGAAAAGCCGGGTTTTGCCTACGAGACCTACCTGTGCACGATCCCGCTGGACTTCGACCGTGTGAACCTGCACTGGCACGACCAGATGGAAGTGATCTACATCAAGAAGGGCCGGGGCACGGTGTCGGTGAATCTGGAGAGCTACCCGGTGGAGGCGGGCTGCATCGTGCCGGTGCTGCCGGGGGAGCTGCACGCCATCGACGGCGCCCCCGACGGGCCCATGGGGTATGAGAACATCATCTTCTCCCTGTCCATACTGGACAGCACCGAGACGGACGACTGGTGCCGCCACCACGTGATCCAGGCCCTCAGGCAGGGCACGCTGCTGTTCGACCGGCCCATCCGCCCGGGCACCGCCTTCCACGACGCGGCCGCCGCGGCCCTCGATGCCGCCGACCGGGCCTGCGAGGCGCGGCCGCAGGGCTTCGCGCTGGTGGTGAAGAGCCAGCTCTTCATGTTCCTGCACGCGCTGTACTGCAACCGGCACACCGGCCCCGTGCGGCCGTTGGTGGAGGAGGCCGAATGGCTCAAGGGCGTGATCGCTTATGTGAAGGCCCACTATGCCGAACGCATCACGGTGGCGGACGCGGCGGCGGTGTCGGGCTACAGCCCCAGCCACTTCATGCGCATCTTCCGCCAGGAGGCGGGTCAGACCTTCGTGGACTTCCTCACCGACTACCGGCTCTCGGCGGCGGTGTATTATTTGAAGGAGACCCGGGACGAGATCGGCGTGGTGGCGGAGAATTGCGGCTTTGCCAACCTGTCCTATTTCATACGCCGCTTCAATCGGAAGTACGGCGCGTCCCCCGGACGATACCGCAAGCTGAGTCGGCTGGGGGAGAATGAAGCCATCGCGGCGGGGGAGGAATGAAAATGGCGGAACTGAAGCTGCCCTTCATCGGGCATGGCGGCGACTACAATCCGGATCAGTGGCGGGACCGGCCGGACATTCTGGCGGAGGACATCCGGCTGATGAAGCTGGCCAGGTGCAATCTGATGAGCGTGGGCATATTTGCCTGGGCCGCGCTGGAGCCGGAGGAGGGACGGTACGACTTCGACTGGCTCCGGGACGTGCTGGACAGGCTGCATGAAAACGGCATCTCCGTATTCCTGGCGACGCCCAGCGGCGCGCGTCCGGCGTGGATGAGCCGCAGGTACCCGGAGGTGCTCC